>Ga0316209_1000324_pt1 | contig 91864 bp, 81 predicted proteins | sample 6monopyrite_MG_FD_204945 | JGI IMG/M metagenome (GOLD analysis project Ga0316209, IMG submission 204945) | Microbial mat bacterial communities from mineral coupon in-situ incubated in ocean water Damariscotta River, Maine, United States -... | ecosystem: Environmental > Aquatic > Marine >... | reverse complement strand
CTCGTCGAGGAAGCCAGTGTTCGCAAAACGCCGGTAGGGGTCGAAAGGCTGGCGTAGCCGGCCGTTCGTGGTGTTTAGTCCGCGTGGTCATGAATAATGTGGGCTAAGCTCCCGTTCCGAAGAGCTCGTCCACGAGCTCACCGATGGCGCCGGTGTTGTTGTCCCCGATGACGCGGTCCGCGGCGGCGGCGGCGTCCGGAGAAGAGCGCGCCATGGCCACACCGAGTCCGGCGGCCTTCAGCATCGGGACGTCGTTCATGGCATCGCCAACGGCCACGACCCGACTGGCTTCGATGCCGTAGTTCTCGTAGAGCACGCGCAGTGCTTCCGCCTTGCCGAGGCACGGCGCGTGAAGATCGACGACACACATCGGGCTCTCACGGTGGCTCGGCAGCATCGTGAGCGGAAAGCTCGTCGTGTAGATCGGGCGATCGATGAAGTCGGCGATGCGCTGCTCGAGCGCCTCGTAGTCCTTGTCGAGTGAGAACAGCGTCAGGCGGATCAAGTACTCCAGCGGAATCTTGCCATCCTCGCAGATCTGGAGGCCGTGCATTCCACCGATGGCCGCGGCTTCAACGTCGTTCCTCGGCGGAGCGGAGTACTTTTGGCCAGCGCGCATCGCAACGACGAGGAGATCCTCGCGGCGCGCGAACTCCAGCGCCAGGTCGATCGTCGCACCGGAGAGCACGCGCTCTTCCACGAGCCGTTCAGCCTTCGGGCAGTAGACGCCCGCGCCGTTGTAGACGATCGCCAGGCTCTCCAGCTCGAGCTCCTCGAGCACGGCGGTCGTCGCGAGCTCGGACCTTCCGGTCGCGATGACGACCCGAATACCGCGCTCGTTCGCAGCTCGCAGGCTCGCCTTGGTGTGCTCGTGAATTCGGTCGTTGTCATCGACCAGGGTTCCGTCGAGGTCGAGCAGGATGGCGGCGTAGGGGTTGGACTGAATCATCGGAGCACCACGATACTCGCTCCCCGATATGAAAGCATCCCGCCAGGCCGAGGCCGGGCGGGATGCCAGTTCTTCCTGTCGGAGCGCTAGCGCGGATTATTCATGAGCCGCGAGAGAAAACGTCGCGACTCGGTTCCTGCTGGTGCTTTGCGTGCGTCGGACCCACAGGGATCCCTTCGCCAACGGTCCGCAGGACCATTGGCGTCCGCTTCGCGGACCAGGGCTTACCCCCTGTAAGGTCGTCGAGGACGCCGGCGTGCGCAAAGTGCCGGCAGGGGCCGAGAGGCCGGCAACGCCGGCCGTTCGTGGCGTTTGCTCCGTGCGGTCATGAATAGTCCGCGCTAGGGAGTTGTGATCGTTACGACACCGGTCTCACCGGCCACGACCGTCACGATCTGCTCGTCGCCGGACTGCCCCATTCCGCCGCCACCGAAGACCTGTGCAGTCAGCTCCCACTGTCCGGGCCGCAGCCCACGCAGTCGCGTCGTCCCCGAGGGGCTGCCCATCTCGCGGACCGTATCGACGGGTTCGCTACCGAGATAGGTCGCGACAATCATGCACATGCCCGGCGCAGCGCCGTCCGCACCGACGACAGTCACCTCGACTTCACCGGCTGCGCGCATGACCAGGTCGACGCCGCTCAGGACCTCGTCCTCTCCCACGACTATCTGTTCGGACTCTGCTTCCTGGAAGGCACTCCCGTCTGCGTGGATGGTGATCGGGACGTCGGCCGACACGCCGCGCAGGCTGTAGAAGCCGTCGCCGTCGGTTCGCACGCGACCGTCGCTGGCTTCGTCGCCGAAGCTCATGCTGCCGCCGGTATCCGAGTCGTCGATCACCATGAACCGCATCATCTGAGGCTGGTTCGGAGCAAAGCGTTCCGCCCAGACCTCGACGTTCGCGAGCGGCTTGCCGTCCTCGTCCTCGATGTGACCTTCGATCACCGCGACCGTGAGCTCGACGTCGAGGCGAAGTTCGACCTTACCGCCGCGCTCGCGAATCTCGAGGTCCAGCTCGGTCGAGAGCACTCGTGAGGGGTGCGAGACTTCGAGCGTGTACTCGCCGGGCTTGACCCCATCGAAGCTGTAGTAGCCATCGCCATCGGTGCGAGCCTTCTCAGCCCCACCGAAGATGTGGCTGGGATCGAAGCCGCCGAGCTCTGCGCTCTCCTCTTTGCGAGGCGAGAGTGACAGAGTCGCGCCCGCAAGGACGACTCCGGCTTCGCGGACTCTGCCCTCGAGCCTTCCGCGCGGGCTCGCGGAGAGCTGGATCGCTTCCTCCGAGCCTTCGGCGACCTGGACCTCGGTCCAGGGCTCCACGTTGTTGCCGCCGCCCATGCCCGCCAACATGACGACGGCTTCTCCTTCGCCCATGAAGCCTGCGTCGGGCCCCTTCGAGTCGGAGATGCGGAACGAGTGCAGCCCGGGTTCCAGGTGTGCGAACAAGACCCGTCCGGAGGAGTCGGTCCGTTTCTTCGCCCTGTGGCGGCCACCGAACATCATCCTCTCGGGACCGCTGCTGGCGTCCCTGTGATCGACCTCCACAGCTTGCATCGGCCGACCATCGGGATCGAGCACCGTCACCCACACCGAGCCGCCTTCACGCAAGGCAACGTCGCGCTCGACTCGCTTGCCGCTCGGCAGGAACAAGCGCGGATCCTCGAAGGGAGCATGTCCGTCGCTCTCCACTCGCAGAATGCAGTCGGTGTCCTCCAGGCTGTTGAGCGTGGCCACTCCAAACTCGTCGGTGACGGCGCTGTTCCCCCCACCCATCACGTTGATCGGCTCGTCGTCTTCACCGCCGAACCTGAAGTTCATGTCCATCCGCCGTTCGCCCGCAGCAACCGGTTCGGGAGCTGGGCTCAGGCCTACGCGAGCACCGGTCACAGGAGCACCACTCTTGGCATCCGTAACGTTCACGACCAACACCGGTGTCGGCGTCAAGCGAATAGTGCCCAGCTGCATGTCATCGCCGGGGAGGTACTCGACATCCTTGACCATGTGCTCCTGGAAGCCGATCGCTTTCACCTTGATGCTCACGGTCTTCTTCAAGCCGCGCGGATAGAGGCCGGAGATCTCGACGAGTCCATCCGGGTACTCTCGCCGGATGCGGTCGTCGTCATCCAAGACTGGAGTCAGGAACCGTGCTCCGACGGAGATCGTCATCGCCGTGACTGGCTCACCGTTCGAGTCGTCGATGACCTCGAAGGTCAGGGTAGCTCCGCGGCTGTAGAGCAGCTCGAGCCCCGTCGATCCAGCTCGCGCGCGAACAGAGTCGGAGCGAATATCCGAGCCGGTAAAGATCGAGTCGAACCGCGTGGTCCGCCTCTCGCGCGCCTGTAGCTCATAGCTCTTGCCAGCTTCCAGCCCCTTGAGAGTGAATGCGCCGTCCGCACTGCACTGCGCCTCACGCATACCACCGACGCCAAGACCGAACGAGAAGCCCCCGTTCTCGGCGACCGGCCGTGCGCGAACCACGAGTCCGCCTCCTCCATCGTCCGGTACGCCCACGACCGCTCCGGAGATGGTGCCCGACTCGGCGAGCTGAAAGCTGAGCCCGGAGACTTCTGCGCCGGGAATATCGGCGACTCCACTCACGGTCAGGCTCGGATGATCCTCGCTGCGAATGACGATCTCCCACGCGCCGCAAGCCAGCGACTCGACGCGGAAGGCACCATCTCGATTCGTAACCGCGAGCGGTTTGCGCATGCGCGCGAAGAGCGGCACGCTGGCCATGAACCCCGACTCGTCGGAGTGTGAGTTCATCAGTCGCGCACCCTCGACCGGGCTCCCGTTCGCGTCGTAGACGTGGCCCGAGAGGATTGCGCCCTCGCTCAGCACGACGTCGCCGAGGTCGAGATCCCCGCTCGCCGGCACGTGGATCTCACGCGGCTTGATCGGCGCGTAGCCGGTCGCTTGCGCGAGGAAGATCTTGGTCGAGACTCCGTCGACCTCCAAGGAGAACCGTCCCTCGACCTCCGAGGAGACGGCGACATCGGGCTCGTTCACGTTGGCGACTTGCCCCAGTCCGAAAGACAGAGGGCGCGCCAAGCTGGCCGTTCCACACAGGATCGGAGTGCCCAGCTTGTCCACGAGACGTCCGACCACCCGCTGTCCTTGCTTCGCGTCGTCTTGCTTCTCGGCCGCAACCTGAGGCGTCCGCATGACGGGCTCGGCCTTGCGAGCGGAGGTCTTCTCTTCCGCCGTTTCGGACATCGGCTTCTCGACGGAAGCGGCAGGCGTCTCCGTCTCGGCGGCAACCGGACTATCGGCGATGGGGCTGGCCGCCTCTCCCGGTTCTCCCGAGCTGAACAACCAAGTTGCGACTCCAGCGAGGAGAAGCACAACGGCAAGGACGGGGAGGACGAATCTCGAACCCATGGGTGAGCCTTTCGTGTGAGCCCGACGTCAACTCTTCAGGTAGTCGAGTCGTATCGGGAGTTCGCGAGCGGAATGACCGGAGCGGAAACGGACGAACAGGGTCCAGCCCTGCCTACGGGTGCTTGAGAGAGGCGGTTAGGTCCGCTTTCCATTTTTTCGGATGAGAGGATGCTCGCGCGACCGATATGCTCACGTACCGACGCCTCGCCCCTGTTTCCTCACGATTTCTATACACGATCGAAGCCTTCAAGACCCACGAGAGTCTTCACTCATGCCCGCGCGACTCGCCGCTCTTCTCTTCATAAGCACTTTCCTGTTCGGAGGCTGCCAGAGTCTTGGCCCCGTTCAAGATCCGACTCTCGTCATTGAGGGCAATTCGGGTTCCGAGCTCGGCGTGAACACCGACTATGGAATCCTGTTCCTCGGGCGACACTCGCGTGCAGGCAAGATCGGATTGACGGCATGGTTCGGTGACGGTCCGAGCTTGGAGTCGACCATCGTCGAGCCCGTAGGCGGTGGCATCTACACCGCGGAGACCGAGATTCGACTGCCCTCCGTCAACCTGACCTTCGTCAGCCCGAAGGAAGGCGAGACCGTCCTGATCTCCGGGCGCCAAGGCAGACAGCGCTGGGTCAGAGAGGCGCGCGTGGTGAAGGACCGACGCGTGATCGCCGGCATCCTGCTCGACGTCGGCTCGGCGAGCGAGCTCACCGAGAACCAGGTCGGTGCGCCCGTCCTGATTCAGCTCGAGGACGGCAAGTGGTACTGCGTCGGGGTCGTCTCCGGAAAGATCAGCCTGAGCACCCCCACCGGCGAAGTCGAGTACGTCACCGTGCTCGGCCCCGAGAACACCTGGCGCCTCGTCGCGCACCGACGCGACATCGACCGGCGCCAGCGCTGGATCTATCGCGAAGACGTACTCTAAGCCCCTGGGCTGCTAGGTGCGCCAGAACCGGGGCACGAACAGCACGACGACCGCGTAGAACTCGAGGCGGCCGAGGATCATGAAGCCCGAGAGCAGGAGCTTCACCAGGTCGGGCATCTCGGTGAAGGAGCCCGTCGGTCCGACGGCATTCAGGCCCGGGCCGATGTTGTTCAGAGTCGCGAGGACAGCCGTGCCGGCCGTCAGCACCTCGATGTCCATGGCGGTCAGCGCGAGTGTTCCGAGCAGGAAGATCAGCGCCCACAGACCAAAGTAGCCGGTGACGGCCGAGACCATGTTCGGTTCGAGAGTCTGGCCGTCCATGCGCACCGAGTGAATCGCTCTCGGACGCGCGAAGCGGTTCACGCCGAGTAGGGCCGCCTTGCCCAGGATCATGAAGCGCACGACCTTGATCCCGCCGCCGGTCGAACCGGCGCACGCGCCGATCAAAGCGAGACACACCAGGAGCGCGCGACACAGCTCGGGCCACTGGTCGAAGTCCGCGGTCGCATAGCCGGTGCTGGTCATCATGCTGACGACCGCGAAGACGCTGTCTCGCACGGCTAGCCCCAAGCTGGAGTAGTCGGGCAGGTCGCTGCTGACCTCTCCGTTGCTGCCGCCCCAGAACCAGAGCACGCCAGCGATGACGATCGAGGACGCCAGGATTCCCCCGAGGTAGAGCCGCAGCTCGCTCGACTGCTTGGCCGCACGCCAGACATGGCTCCAGCCGGACCCGAACATCGCGTACAGGCCGAAGTTGATTCCGGCGAGCAGCATGAAGAATGCGACCGTGGCCTCGACCATCCACGAGTCGAAGTGCGCGATACTGGTCGAGTGATTGGAGAATCCGCCCGTCGCCAGCGTCCCCATCGCGTGCACGGTCGCCTCGAACATCGGCAGACCGATCATACTCAGCACGGCGACTTCCAAGACGGTCAGGATGACGTAGACGCGCACCAGTCCGAGAGCGCTGTCGCGAACTCGACTCTGCACGGCTTCGCGCGCGATGCCAGGAACTTCAGATCGAAACAGGCTGCGACCGCCCGTCGGAAAGAGGACCACGAAGACGAGCACGATCCCGATCCCACCCAGCCAGTGCGTGAAGGAGCGCCAGAAGGCGAAGCTGTAGAGCAGCCCGTCGATCTGCTCCCCGGTCAGGATCGTAGAGCCGGTGGTGGTGAAGCCCGAGACCGACTCGAAGAAGGCATCGATCGGGTTCTCGATCGCACCACCGATCAGGAAGGGCAGCGCTCCGACAACTCCGGAGAGGAACCAGGAGAGCCCGACCACCGCGAGGCCTTCACGCCTGAAGAAGTCGATGTGCCCATCGTCGGTCGTCGTCCCGCCGCGGTTACGCAGCGCGAATGCCGCTCCCAAGACCGCCGTGATGCCGACCGAGATCAGGAAGGCATAGAAGGCATCCCACTCTCCATAGAGCGCGGCGATCCCCATCGGGACCAGCATGAATGCCGCCAAGAGCAGCAGCACACAGCCGAGAAGCCAAGCGACGGCGCGGAGGTTCATGGATGGGTCAGGAAGTGTGGAATGGGGCGGACAGCGGGCGTCCTAGGAAACCCCGCCTGCGAAGAGTGCTTCGACATCGCCGAGGTTCTCGGGCAGCGTGAAGAGGATCACGTGGTCCCCTTCGTTCACGAGAGACTCGCCGCTCGGGATGATGACTTCCTCGCCGCGCACGATAGCGCCGATCACGGTACCGCGCGGAAGCCCGAGGTTCTTGACCCTGCGCGAGGTCTTGCCGCTCTTGAAGCGAACCTCGAGCTCGAGCACTTCGCCGCGGCCGTCCGCGATGACGGCGATCGAGTTGACCGACCCCGAACGCACGAAGCGCAGCATGCGGTTAGCGCACAGCACGCGCGGCGAAATGGCTTGGTCCACGCCGAGCAGATCGTAGATCTTTCGGTAGGAGGCCTTGTTGATCACGGCGACCGTGCGCTCGACACCGAGCGAGCGCGCGAGCTGGCAAGCCACCATGTTGTTCTCGTCATCGCGCGTCGTGGCGATGAACACGTTCGCATCGCCGATGCGCTCTTCCAGCAGCAGGTCGAGGTCGCTGCCATCGCCGACGAGCACCATCAGCTCGCCACCGAACTCGGACGCGAGCTCGCGCGCGACCTCGGCTTCCTTCTCGAGGATCCGAATCGAGACGCCGGGAACGCCATCCAGCTTGCGAGCGATCTCGCGGCCGACGCCTCCCCCGCCCATGATGACGACGCTTCGCCGGCCCAGCTTGCGCGCGCCGGAGAGCAGCTCGAACTCATCCAGGTCGGGCGCCAGTCCGATCACGTAGATCTGGTCGTCGACGGCGAGCTGGTCGGCGCCCGACGGGACGTAGAACTTCTCCTTGCGCATCAGGGCCGCGACCAGGATTCCGCCCGGCAGTCTCAGGTCGGCCAGCGTGCTCGCGGTCAGCTCGCTCTCCTGCCGTATTCGAAGGCGCCTCAGCTGGACGCGACCGTCCGCGAAGGACTCGACCTCGAGCGCGTGCTGCTCGCGGACCGTGGCCGCAATCTCCTCTGCCGCGAGCTCCTGCGTGGACAGGACCACGTCGAAGCCCAGGGTGTGCTTGTAGAAGTAGCGATAGCCCTGGAGCAGCTTGGTATCGAGGAGCCGCAGGATCACCCGCCGCGCTCCCAGGTGTTTCGAGACCAGGCAGGCCAGCATGTTGACCTGATCATTGTTGGTCACCGCGACGACGAGGTCGGCCTGTGAGGCTCCCGCCGAGTTCAGGAGGTCGGCGCGCGTGCCATCGCCCGTGATGGCATGCACGTCCATCGACTCCATGAGTCGCTTCGCCTTCTCGGGACTCGAATCCACCACGCTGACGCGGTGGCCTTCTCGCGAGAGAATGTCGGCCAAGTGGGAGCCCACTTCGCCCGCGCCAATGATCACGATGTCCATGGATGCACCTTAGCAGCCGGAAATCAAAGTCCTAGCGTGCACAGGGCCCGCTCGCTCCGCTCGAATTCAGGACTACTCCTCGGCCCGGGTGGCGGGTCTGGGCCCAACCTCGGGCGTCCAGTCCGGCCACGGCCCGCTACTGGGACGTCTCAGCTCGCCGTCGCGAGCGGAAAACATCCCCATCACGAGCTTATACACGGGCTTGGCAACCTTGAGCCAGGCCCACGCGAGGAACGATCGTCGCGCCCTTGGCTCTCGCGGCCCACTCTTGTCCCCGCGCTCCCGATACCTCCTTCGCAGCTTCTCGACATGGCGCAGGTCTTCACGGCAGCGGCCGCGAAAAGTCCGCCCTCGGCTCGAATGAACACTCGCGAGTTGGAAGTCAACCAGCCCCGGATAGCCGTGCTGGTCGATGAGCACGTTCTGCTCCTTGTGCAGGTCGTTGTGGCAGACGCCGCGCGCGTGCAGCTCGTGGACCAGCTCTTCCAGACGATCGAAGAAGTCGAGCGGCAGGCTCATCGCCTCGTTGAGCGCGCTGCCTGCGATCCAGGAGCGCGCCAGCTGACCGCGCCGATCCGCTCCGTTCGAGCTCTCGCCCGGCCGTTCGGCGAGCTGTGCCACCCCCGCCACGCCCTCGAGCGCAGCGAGTGCACGCCGCTCTCGTTCGAGCAAGACTCGTGCAACCAGGCGCGAGCCCCAGACTCCTCCGCCGCAAGCCACACGACGCACGAACGGCCCGTTCGAGGTTCGCACGAGCTCCACGCGACCCAGTGCGTCGCTCTTGAGCACCCGTTCGACTTGTGACTCCATCTCCACCCTCCTATTCTCCGCGTGCATGGACGCCGGTCAATCGAAGCCAAGCAAGCTCTCACAAAGAATCTCGAGAGCGGCGCTCGCCTTCTCGTTGAGCTTCCTCGCGATGTGCTTCCTGGCCGAGATCGGGTTGCGCATAGCCGGAGACCGTGAGCAAGCCGTCGCAGAGGGTCTGGCCAAGCTCCCCAAGCCGTGGCTCGAGCTCCTCGACGCACAGCTCTTCGAGTCGGTCGATGATCCGATCCGCCGCTATGCGATGAAGCCCGGGAGCACCGCGACCGTGCATGACGAGGAGACTGGCCAAGACTGGTACTTTCGGGTCAACAGCCACCGAGCGCGCGGCCCCGAGTACCCCGCTCAGAAACCGGTGAACGAGCGGCGCATCCTCTGCCTCGGCGACTCCTTCTCGTTCGGGCTCTGGTGCAACGAAGACGAGTCTCTCGTCGGACACCTGGCTCGCATGGCCAACGAGAACGAGACCGAGCGGGACATCACCTGGCGCGGAATCACCATCGGCGTTCCGGGCTATCACAGCGGACAGCAGCGCGTCGCGTTCGAACAGGATGGACTCGCGCTCGATCCCGATGTCGTCGTCCTGTACTTCAACACGAACGACATTCTGCAGAACGGGTTCTTCTACGACGACGAGCTCGACATCATTCGAGTGGACATGGCTCAGCTCCCGACCGGGCTGCGACGCGTGTTGTGGAACAGCCACCTGTACGGCTTCTTGACGCGTAAGCTGATTACCGAAGTGGTGCAGAAGATCGAGTCGCCGCACCTCGACCCGAGCGTCTCGTACGCGCACGTTCGCGAGGACAACCAAGTCTACTGCAGGTCGGAGATCGCGAGGATCAAGGAGCTGTGCGAGGAGCGCGGCATTCCTCTCTTCGTCGTCAACCAACCGCTCATGACCTGGTCCGAAGCCGCGCGCGGTCGAGACTGGCGGCTGGCCGAGCTGTTCCACTGGGCGCGCGAGATGTTCGACGAGCTCGAGCTTCCCCAGATCGGAATGCTCGGCTGGATGAGGGGCTACTCGGACGGAGTCGATCGCATCGAGGGGCTCGGTCCCGACGAGCCGCTGCCCGAGCCGGACTTTCGCCCCGACTTCTTCTTCGCGGACCCCTCCGTTCAGCGTTGGGTGAATGCCTTCAAAGCGGGAGCACCGCTCCCCGTGCAAGAGCTCCCCGAAGATCCCGACTTTCATCTCCTCGGTGAAGGCTATGCTTCGATGGCGCGGATCACCTACGCCGCCATGCAAGCCGAGCAGCTGCTTCCTTAGCCACATGAGCACCACAGCAACGACTCTGGAGCCGGCCATCACGATCCGCGGTCTGTCGCGGCGGTTCGGCTCCACGGTCGCCGTCCATCCGACCGACCTCGAGATTCGCGCGGGCGCGATCACCGGCCTGCTCGGTCCGAACGGCAGCGGCAAGAGCACACTGATGCGGATGCTGACCGGGCTCGTTCGGCCGAACGCCGGATCAGTCGTTGTCGCGGGAACGCGGCTGCGCGGAGAAGGTACGGCGGTGCGGCGGCTCTTGACCTATGCGCCCGGTGAGATCGGTGTGTATGGAGAGCTGCGAGGACGCGAGCACCTGCGCTGGTCCCTGCGCGGTCGAGCGGCCGGAGCTCTCGAGCGTGCGATCGAGCTCGCCACGGGGCTGGGCCTGCCGCTCCATCAGAGAGTGCGCGCGTACAGCCACGGGATGAAGCGCCAGCTGCTCTTCGCCGCCGCGCTTGCCCCGGAGGTCCCGGTACGGATTCTCGATGAGCCGACCGAGGGCTTGGACCCTTCCAAGCGCGGTCAAGTGCTGGACCTGCTTCAAGAGGATGCCGCGCGCGGGACGACCGTGCTCCTCTCATCGCACCACCTGCAGGAGGTCGATCACGCCTGCGAACGACTGATCTTCGTAAACGAAGGCTCGATCGTCGCCGACGAAGATGCGGGCGCCCTGCGCAAGCGCGCCATGAGCCTGGTCAAGCTGCGCTTCCGCGAAGAGCACGCCTCGTCGAGCCTGGAAGCCTCACTCGCGGCGCTCGACCAGGGCACCGTCCATCGAACCGACCGGACCTTCAACCTCGTGTTGCACGGCGCTGATCCGCGGCCCTTCCTCACCGCGCTCGGGAAGAGCGACCTACCCGCACCGGAAGCGATCGAGTACGGGAATCCTTCCCTACAAGATCTCTATCGCGAGCTCTACGGCGTGGAGGGCATCTGATGTTCCGCTTCCTCCGCCAAGCCTTCCTGCCCGCTCTCGCGTTCCTGTTCGTGATGGAGCTGATGCTGATCGGCGCCGTCGAGTTCTGGCCCGACTTCCGCGAGAACATCAAAGGCGTTCAGTTCTTCACCCAGTTCCCCGTGCTGCGCGGCTTGCTCGGACTCCTGAAAGAGGGCGAGCTGCCCGGATACATCGTCTTTCAGCACTTCTTCAAGGGCAACCTCTTGGGCGTGACGGTCTCGGTCATGTTCGCCGTCAACGCCGTCGCCGGTGAGGCCCATCGCGGCACGCTCGAGATCCTGCTCGCGCAGCCGCAGTCGCGAACGCGCATCCTCATGGAGCGCTACTTCACCGGCGTCCTTCAGATCGTCATCCCGATGATGATCGCGACCTGGACGATTCCGTACATGCTGCGGGAGCGCTGGGACGAGGAGATCGCGCTCGCCCCGCTCATGCTCGGCTCGGTGCACGTGTGCACGATGCTCCTCGCGATCCACGGCACGACCTTCTTCTTCTCGACCATAGGACGCCAGCCGATTCGCATCGCACTCGGCATGCTCTTCTTCTGCATCTTCCAGTTCGCGCTCTACCTGATGATGAACGCGACACAGTACTCGCTAGTGCGGCTCGTCGACCCGCGTCTGTTCATCGACCTGTTCACCGACGAGCAGCTCAACTGGAAGATCTGCGGCGGCCTGCTCGGCTACACTGCGCTGATGGTGATCGCCTCGGTCATCGCGTTCAAGCGACGCCTGCCCTAAGAATCGCGGCTTAGAGGACGCGCGCGAACGTCGCTCGAAAGCTCCAGAGCGTCGCGTCCTTCTTCTGGTAACCCACCGCCTCCGACGCGAGCTGGCCGACGCTCGCGAAAGCCTTCGAGGCTTCGTCCTTGCGACCGAGCGCCTTGTAGGCGAGCCCCTTGCGGTAGGCGCACTCCGGACCGGGTCCGTGGTTGAGGTCGACGCGCCCGAGTGCTTCGAGCGAACCTTCGCCGTCGCCGAGCATGAGCTTGGCCTCGGCCAGCCGCATCATCGCCGCACCGTAGGCGTGCTCCTCTTCGAGCTCGACACAGCGAGCCAGGGTCGCAACCGCCTGCTCGGTTTGCTTCGCACCGAGGTAGGCGGAGCCGAGCCGGTAGTTCCAATCGGCCGAGTTCGGCTCCACTCGCACGACGTCTTCGAGCAGAGGAATCGCCCGCTTGAACTGGTTCTGCTTGAGCAGCAGGAGCCCGAGTTTGCCCTTGTTGTGAGGAGTATCCACGGCGCCGAGCTCTCGCATGAGCGACTTCTCCCTGCTCCGATGCACCGCGACGCTGCCCCACTTTGCGAGCAAGCGCGAGACGATTGCAGCGGCGAGGAAGATCCCCAAGATGGGGACGGCACCTGCGATACCGCCGATGAACGGAATCTGCGTGAGCAGGAGGTAGACGACGAACGTAAGGGCGATGAAACCGAGCAGCCGGAGCATCGACGAATTGTAGTGACCGGGCGCTCTGCTTGCAGGCGGGTCTCCGAAATGGGTGAATAGCGGCCGAATTTCTTGCACGACATGGGCGCCCTCCGGCACCGCCTCCTTTCAGCGATCGCTCTCGCCCATCAAAAGTGAGCCAGAGCGACTCGGAGTGAGTACTTTCTTGAGTGAGTTGGCTGCCGAGTGAGAACCGCGCAACGCTCCAGCTCTCCCCCGCATGTCCCAGCCTCCCCAGATCATCGCCGCGCCCATCGATCCGAGAGAGCCGGAGCGAATGAAGCCCTCCGTCTCGGGCGCTGCCGATGTCATCGCCGAGCTCGTGCGCGCCGTCGTCGACCTGGTGCTGATGCCGGCCCGCGCGGTGACCTATCTGATCGAGCGCAAGCGCCGCGAACGCCACGCCCGCGAGGACCTCGAGTGCCAGTCGCTCTTCACGCCTCTCCCCGCGCACGGCCGAGCGGACGACCGCCGAGCCCTCGTCATCTTCATCGCTTGCGCGGAAGCCTCCGGTGAGAAACACGCCGCCAACCTCGTCGACGCGATTCGGGAGCTCGAGCGAGAGCGGGGAGCCGAGGAACCCTATTTCTACGGTCTGGGTGGTGCGCTGCTCGCCGAGCGCGGCGTCAAGCTGATCGGCGATCCCGTCTCGCGCGCGGCGATGGGCTTCGACGTCTTCTCCAACCTGCCGTTCTACTTCCGCCTGATCGCGAGCTTCTCCCGCACGATTCAGACCGCGCAGCCCGACCTGTTCCTGCCGGTGGACTCGCCCGCGCTCCACGTCCCGCTCGCTCACATCGCCCAGCGTCACCGCGTCCCCGTCGTTCACTTCGTCACGCCGCAGTACTGGGGCTGGGCTCCCTGGCGCGTGCGCGGTTACCGGCGCGCCGTCGACCTCGCACTCTGCATCCTGCCCTTCGAACTACCCTGGTTCGAGCGCCAGGGAGTGAACGTCTCGCACGTCGGTCACCCGCTGCTCGACGAGCTCCGCGAAGTCCCCGTGGGCCAGACCCAAGCGACGCCTTCGAGCCCGCCGACGCTTGCCTTGCTCCCCGGCAGCCGGCGCCATGTCGTCGAGCGCAACCTGCCCTGGATGCTTCGGGTCCTCTCCGAGCTTCAGAGAACGACTCCGAAGCTGCAGGTCGTCATTCCCCAGAGCGATCCCTCGCTCGCTCCGCTCATCAACGAGGCTGTCGAAGCGGCTTCGGCCAAAGACTGGGTGCGCGTGACGACCGGCGAGCTCCACGAAGAGCTGAAGCAAGTGGATGCCGCCTTCTCCGTCTCCGGAACGATCCTGATCGATCTCTTGCACGAGCGACTCCCGACAGTGGTCCTCTATCGACTCTCGAACGCGCGGCAGAACGCGCTCTACAAGCGCTTCTTGACGTGCCCCTACTTCGCTTCGGTCAACCTCGTCGCGGGGCGCCAAGTCTTGCCCGAGTTCTGCTTCTACGTGGACGATCCCGACGAGCCCTTCGCCGAAGTCGTCGAGGCCGTGCGACGGAGCTACTCCGATGAAGCCTGGCGAGCGGAGTGTCTCGAAGGACTGGAGCTGGCGGCCTCCCGACTGGGTTCTCCGGGCGCGGTTGCACGCGCTGCCACACACGCTCTCGGCCGGGTCCGAGCCCGGACTCACCATGGCTGATTCGCATCGAGAGGACCCGCCCCGCGAGGGCGCTGACAAAAAAGGTTCGATTCCTGTGAAGCCTGCCGGGACGTCGGAGTACGCCGCTCGTCCGATGGAAATCGAGGTCAATCAGTTGATGGCGGCAACGAAAGCAGGCGACAAGGATGCATTTGACCGACTGGTCAGTGTGCTCCGGTCGCGTGCATTCCATATCGCGCATTCGCTCGTTGGCTCACGGGAGGACGCTTTCGATATGGCGCAAGAGGCCTTCATGAAGACCTACCGGGCCAGGGAGACTTTTCGCGACGGCGAACCCTTCCTGCCCTGGTTCCACAGGATCTTGCGCAATACCTGCTTCAGCTTCTTGCGCAAGAGTCGTCGCGTGAAGAAGCACTCGCTCTCCGGGAAGCCGGAGGAGGATGAAGGAGACTGGGAGATCGAAGGCGATGAGCCGGCGCCGGTTGCGGGCGCCGAGAACGACGAGATGCACGGCGTCTTCTGGAGCTCGCTCTACAAGCTGACCAACCGCGATCGAGAGATCCTGGCGTTGCGTCACTTCCAAGAGCTCTCCTACAAGGAGATCGCCGAGACCCTCGACATTCCTGAAGGCACCGTCATGTCGCGCTTGTTTCACGCACGCCGACACCTGCGCGATCAGCTGACTCCTCATCTGGACGGAGTACTGGCAGGCTTCGACCTAACCTCCACCGAAGACAACGAGGGCGGCGCAGCTCAACCTGGCCGCGGTAAGCAACGATGAACTTCTCCGAGCAAAGAGAGCCGTCCGAGAACGAGCTTCGGGCAATGGCCTATGTGGACGGCGAGCTGAGCCAGGAGGACGCGCGACAATTCGAGAGCGAGCTAGCGGGCGACCCGGCGCTCGCGAGAGAGGTTGCCGAGCTGAAGGCGCTCGAGCTCGTCTCCAGGCAGATGGCTCCGCCCGAGCCGATGGACTACGAGTGGGAGCGACTGAGCGCCGATCCACTGCAGCGGACAGGTGTCGGTCTCGGCTTCGGCCTGCTCATCATCGGCGCCATCGGTCTGGCGCTCTGGGGAATCTGGAGCATCGCGTTCCACCCCGACCTCTCCCTTCCGACCAAGTGCTTCTCTCTCGCGACGATCCTCGGACTGTTGCTTATTTTCCTGACCGTCCTGCGCGGTAGGCTGCGCACACTGCCCTACGACCCGTACACGAAAATCAAGCGATGATCCTCTCGACGATCGACTCCATACCCGGCAAAGAGATCACGACCGTCCTCGGACTCGTGCGCGGGAACACTGTGCGCGCAGGACACCTCGGCAAGGACATCACGGCCATGTTCAAGAACTTCGTCGGCGGAGAGGTCGGCGACTACACCAAGCTGATGGCGGAGGCGCGTGAGCAGGCACTCGATCGGCTGCGGGGAGAGGCGAAGGCCATGGGCGCGGACGCGGTCGTCGGCCTGCGCTTCTCGACCTCATCGATCTCGCCGGGCGCGGCGGAGATGGTGGTCTACGGGACCGCGGTCAAGACGACCTGAGCGAGCGGGCTCAATACCACACGGAGACTTCTTCCAGCGACTTTCTAACCAAGTCCGGAACGGTGCAGTCCGCGGTCGGATAGCCGACGGGAATCAGGAGGTAGGCCTTCTCGTTGTCCGGTCGGTCGAGCACTCGGCTGAGGAAGCCCATCGGACTCGGCGTGTGCGTCAGGGTGGCGAGGCCAGCGGAGTGGAGCGCGGCGAGCAGGAAGCCCGACGCGATGCCGACTGACTCCTGGGTGTAGTAGTTCGTCTGGCGATCGCCGTTCACGTCGGTCCCCCACGCCTTGCGAAAGACCACGATCAGCGCTGGCGCGATCTCGAGGAAGGGCTTCTGCCAATCCGTACCGAGCGGCCGCAGCGCTTCGCGCCACTCGTCGGTGAGACGGTTCGCGTAGGTCTCGCGCTCCTCTTCCTCGGCGGCCAGCCGGATCTCGCGCTTCAGCTTCGGATCGCGCACCACGGCGAAGGTCCAGGGCTGGCGGTGAGCACCCGAGGGAGCGCTACCCGCCGCACGGATGCAGTCTTCCAGGACTCCGTCCGGGATTGGCTCATCGGAGAAGAACCGCACGCTGCGGCGCGTCTCGATCTGCTCGCGAAAGGACGCGGCGCGGCGCCGCATCTCTTCCGGATCGAGCGTCTTGAACTCGAGCGGCACATGCCGCTCTTCACCACTACTCGAACTCACTTTTCCTCCGCAAAGAGTTGTTTCACACAGGCTGCCGTCCGTGCCGGATAGTTGGTGCTGTCCGCACTCATCGTCCCGAGCTCCGCCCGCAACTTATTCAAATCACCGGGGAGATCCAGATCATAGAGCGGCTCCAAGAGCTGCGCATCGAGCCCGAGCTCACGCGCCACGTCGAGAGTCTTCGCGCACATGTCGCCGGTGGACATCTCGATGGACTCGAAGAGCTCGCGGTGGGCCGCCTTCATTCCGATCAGGTAGTAGCCGCCGCCCTCGTCCGGTCCGAGTACGAGGTCCGCTCCCGCCTGGAGGCGATCGTGCGCTTCGGCGATGAGCGCCGGGCGCAAGAGCGGCGCGTCACTCCCGATCACGACCGCCGATGAGCTGACGGTTCCGGCCAGCTCGACGAAGAAGAACCGGAACATCCGCTCGCCGAGGCCCTCGCCGACCTGCTCGCGCTGGTCCTTCAGCTCCGGAAAGTTCGAGGCGAACCACGCTCGCTCCTCGGCTGGCGAGTACACGAGCACGGTGCGCTCTCCCTCGAAGTTCGCGAGCCGCTCGACCAGGTCGCGCAGCATCGCCTCGGACAGCTCGGCCGCCTGCTCGGGCGCCAGCGGCGGGCAGAGCCTCGTCTTGACCTGTCCGGGCACCGGACGCTTGGTGAAGATCGCGGTCGTGCGTGTGGAGCGGGGTGAGCTGAAGTTCGGCGATTCCATGGTCGATAGGGCCCTCCCGGTGGCCGTAAGGGGAGCGGGAGACCGGGGCTCCAGCCTACTTCCTGGCCGCCCGCTGCGCGCCTCTCCGAGGAGAGGATCCACGGGCGGGAGTCGACCACCCTTGAACCCGGCCCTACGATCCACGTTAACGATCGCTCCGCCCTCTCGTTCTACGACTGGCGCCGCTCTACCGAGGAAACCTGAATGCTCATCGCCGCACCGCTCCTGGCTCTCGCAACCCTCCTCCCGCAACACGGAGGCGACCCGGTTCTCGACCGTCGACCGACGCCCGTCTACGAGGATCCCGGTACACCGACGGTCTCCGAGCTCGAGGCCGAGATCGATCGCTCCCTGCGCTGGCTTCGGACGCAGCAGAACGAGGAGAGCGGCGGCTATGGCGACGACAGCGCCTTCCAGACAGCCACGGTCCTCTCGGCCTTCGCGAGGTCTCACCGCGCCTACCGCCAGAAGGATGGTCCCTTCGTGGCGAAGGCGATCCGGCACCTGATGAAGCTGCAGCGCGACGACGGTGCGTTCCCCGACGGCGAGCTCCAGCGCACCAATATTCAAGCGACGACGGCCACCGTCGTTGCCGCCTTGGAGAGCTTGGAGCTCACCGGCGAGGAGACCATGCATCGGCGGGCCGTGACCTACCTCGGCAAGTCGTACGAGTCCTACTCGGCTCTGCACACGCCGCGTGTGTTCGAGACCGTTGCGGAGGCTCGCATTCTCGCGAACGAAGTGTTGGCGCGACGGTCGGAGAACGGATCGTGGGCGGACGGCTTTCTGAGCGATGGACCGAGCGTCCTCCGGACAGCGCGCGCGACGCTCGAGCTGTGTGACGTGCACGCCAGACTGAAGGCGGAACCGAGTGCGCCCTCCCCGAAGATCGAGACCAAGCCGCTCCCGCCGCTCTCACCCGCCAGCCGTCAAGAGGTCACCAAGGCTCTCGAGCTCGGCGCCGCCTTCCTCATCGACGCCGCCAAGGACGGTCGCTGGGGAGCGATGGGACGAGACGACGCGGGCATCACGGCCATGGTGATGAGCGCTCTGCTCACGATTCCCGAGCCGCGCGGCGAGCGTCTTCAGTCCGCGATCGATGGTGGCCTCGACTGGTTGGGCTCGCTCCAGAAAGAGGACGGCTCGATCCACGACGGACAGCTCGCCAACTACGTCACCTCCGCCAGCATCCTGGCTTTCGTCAAGGCCGGGCGCGAACAGGACAAGCCGCGGATCGAGAGAGCGCGCGGCTTCCTGACCCTGCTGCAAGCCGATGAGGGCGAGGGCTACGACCCGACGCACCACTTCTACGGTGGCGTCGGCTACGGCGGCGACGAGCGCCCCGATCTCTCCAACCTGCAGATGGCGCTCGAGGCGCTCGCGGCGGCCGGACTCGAGCAGGGCGACCCCGCCTTCGTCAAAGCACTGCGCTTCCTCGAGCGCTCGCAGAACCGGTCGGAGTCCAATGACATCTCGCTCACCGAGGGAGTCGCCGAGATCTTGAGCGGCGACGACGGCGGCGGGACCTATGCGCCCGGCGAATCCAAGGCGGGCCTGATGACGCTGGCGGATGGAACCCAGGTCCCGCGCTCCTACGGCTCGATGACCTACGCGCTGCTCAAGGGCTACCTCTTCGCGGGTCTGCCGCGCGAGGATCCGCGCGTCGAGGCGGCGTGGCAGTGGCTGCGCAAGAACTACACGCTCGACATCAATCCCGGCTTCGAGGCCTCGAGCGATCCGGCCAGCGCCTACCAAGGTCTGTTCTATTACTTCTACACCATGGCGCGCGCACTCGCGCTCTACGGCGAGACTCTGGTCGTCGATTCCGCCGGGACCGAGCACGACTGGCGCTCCGACCTGACTCGACGGTTGGCCGTCATGCAGCGCCAAGACGGTTCGTGGATCAACGAGAACAGCCCGCGCTGGTGGGAAGGCAATCCGGTTCTCGCCACCGCCTACGCCATGTTAACGCTCGACGTCGCGCGCGGCGAGGCGGCGAGCGGCGAGAAGTAAGCCGCTCGCTCAGCTCGTCTTCGGATAGGAGAGCGACTTGGGCAGAGTGAACTGTCGGTGCCCTTCGATTCCGCCGAGGAAGCCGAAGCCCGACTGACGAGCACCGACCCAAGGCGTGCCCTTCGCGCTGCCCAGATACTGGTTGATTCCAACCTGTCCCGATCGAATCTGGCGCGCGACGCGCATGCCGCGCTCCAGGTCGCCCGTGTAGACGTTGGCTCCCAAGCCGTAGGGCGTATCGTTCGCGAGCTCGACGGCGCGCTCTTCACTGCCGTCGAACGGAGTCAACGAGATGACCGGACCGAAGGTCTCCTCGTGCGAGATGGTGAGCGACTGATCGACGTCGCCGAGCACGGTCGCCGGATAGAAGTAGCCCTCGCCTTCGACCGGCTTTCCGCCAAGCAGCAGTCGAGCTCCCGCAGCCACGGCGCTGTCGACCTGTATCGCGACCTTGCCGCGCTGCTCGTCACTGACCATCGGCCCCATCTTCGAGCCCGCGTCGAACCCGTTGCCGTGGCTCCAGTCGGAGGCCTTGGCGACGACCAGGCGCTCGAACTCCTCGGCGATGGACTCCGCGACATACACGCGCTCCACGCTGCAGCACACCTGGCCGGTGTTTCGGAGCGAGTGGCGCACGGCACACTCGGCAGCGCTCTCGAGGTCCGCGTCCGCAAACACGACCAGCGGGTCCTTTCCGCCCAGCTCGAGGATCAGGCGCTTCAGGCCGTCTCCCGCGGCCTTCATGATCCGCTGCCCGGTGTCGCGGCTGCCCACGAAACCGACCATGTCCACATCGCCCGCCACCAGGTTCGCGCCGACATCGCCCGCGCCCTGCACCAGGTTCAAGACTCCCTCGGGGAGCGCGCTCGCGAAACACTCGGCGACGATTGCACCGGTGAGAGGCACGAGCTCGCTCGGCTTGAACACGACCGTGTTCCCCGACGCGAGCGCCGGGATGAGGATCGAGAGCGGCATGCTGACGGGAAAGTTCCAGGGCGTGATCGCGGCGACCACACCCATCGGGTGGCGTTCGAGAATCGTCTCCGAGTCCGAGCCGGGCAGGACTTCGGGAGCCAGAGCGATCTCGATCTCCTCCAGGACTTCTGCAGTGTGTCCGACCCAGGCGGCAGCTTCGCGCTTGGCTTCCGCGAGAGGCTTGCCCATCTCGCGCGTGATCGTCTCGCCGAGCTCTTCCGCTCGCTCGCCGAGGGCCGCCGCTCCGGCGCGCAACTTCTGCGCGCGCTCCTCGAAGGAGAGCGCGGCCCAAGCCGGCTGCGCGCTTCGAGCGAGGGCCACGATCCTCGCGAGCTCGGCGTCGTCCGTAATCTCGATCTCCGCGATCGTCGCGCCCGTTGCGGGATCGGTGTCGTTGAAGGTGCTCATCCGAGCATTCTAGCAAGGATGAACTGCCTGCGAGCCGCCTAGTGAATCAGGCCCGCGCGACCGAGCGGCCAGAGCCGAAGGTCCACGCGACCGCGCACGTTCTCGCGAGGCACCAGCCCGAACTCGCGGCTGTCCGAAGAGCGCGGACGGTTGTCGCCGAGGACGAACAGGAAACCCTCGCGAACCACGAACAGGCTCGGGGCTTCGATCCCCTCGTACGCGACGTAGGGCTCGTGCACGAGCTGGCCATTGATCCACACCTTGCCGTTGCAGGTGTAGACCTCGTCGCCCGGAATGCCGATCACGCGCTTGATGTAGTCCACGCTCGGGTCGAGCGGATAGCGCAGCACGATCACGTCACCGCGCGCGACGTCGTCGACCATGTAGCTCCACGGCTCGACCAGGATCCGGTCGCCATCCGCGATCCCCGGTGCCATCGAGCTTCCGCGCACCACCGAGAGGTTGAACAGGAGGCAATAGACCACGAAGGCCGGCACGGCGGCGCGCAGGCTCTCGACCAGGAATCCGCGCACGAAGCGCTTCCTGCGGCGCACGGGCCGCTCCCCTCTCTCGTTCGCCGCTTCTGCGGTTGTGGTCGACGGAGTCGTCGAGCTGGGAGCTTCGGGCAGCATCCCTTCTCTATCGAACTCTAGGAGAAGCGGTCTTGATCCCGCCCTCATGCTCGCCCCGGGAACGCTCTCCCGAGATCAGGAAGCAGGTTCGAGCCCCTTTCCAGTCAAGGGTTTACGTCGATCCCAACGCCACGGATCGAGCCGCTTCTCCGGTTTAGCGGCCCCACTCACTCGGGCCCGGTCGGATTCGATCGCAGCTTTCACTGAACTCCAGAGAGGAGCCCAATCATGTTGAAACGAGCCTGTGCCCACCTGTTGTGTCGATCACTCGAAGTCGCGATCGGACTTTGCACGCTGCAAATGGCCATCTACATCGCCGAGCGTTGGAACTAATCGGTCCGACCCACTCGCTCCGAGTCCAGACCTCGGAGCTCGACTCCAACGAGCCTCTTGCCGCGCGGGTGTTCGCGGTCGAAGCGAACTAGATCGAGCAGAACGGGTCGGAATAGAAGAACGGGCGCTTCCTGGGGGGGAAGCGCCCGTTCTCTTGTTTGGAGCCGAAACTCGCGTGTTATTCGAATCTCCGCGAACGGAGAACCGAAGGCGTCAGGCCTAGTTGCCGGTAGCGGCAGCCGACGTACTGGCAGCGACTGCCGTCGTCGCGCTGCTGGCCACGCGGCGGTTGTTGCCGCGGCGGCGCTTGCGGGGGCGCTCCGTCAGGAACTTGCCGGAGCCCATACCGATCTTGCGTCTGCGCTGACGGCCGCGGGTCGGTCCGCCGCATTTGATTCGAAAGTGAGCCACGGGATCCTCGTGAGGCTTCTGGGGGGGGGGCTGAGCTGGAGAGATTCGGACGGAGCGAGGCCGTCTGAATGAGAAATCGAGCGGAACCTTGTATCCGTCCTGGGGCCCTGTGACAAGCCTGAGCCCCCAGGATCTTGCTCTCTACGACCGAGAATCGTCGGGTAGGCTCCGACCCTACTGGTCTTCTTCGTCGCCCAGGTAGCCCAGTCCGCCGAGCGCGTCGGCGCTCGCGCCGAGCCCGGTCAGCTCGACCTGGCTGTCCACCGAGACCCACGGCTCCCGCATGGCGTCCATTCGAGCCGCCATCTCGGCCTTCCGTTCGGGGAACTCGAGCGAGAGGTCGTGCTCGCCCACCGGGTCCAGCGAGAGGTCGAACAGGAACTCACGGACCGCATCCCCCATCCCCATGCGGACGAACTTCCAGCTGCCCTCGTAGTAGGCGTAGCGCACATCCGTGAGCGAGGCGTGGTCGCGATCCTCTACCAGGATCGGTCGCTCCTTCAACGACTCGTCGGTGAGCAGATTGACTCCATGTCCGCCCTCCGGAATCGGCTCGCCGGCGAGCGCCAGGATCGTCGGCGCAATATCGACGCCGGTCGTCGGCTGTGAGAACACGCCCGCCCTCGGGTTCGGGCCGGGCAGCCGGATACACATCGGAATTCGAACCTGCGGCTCGACGATATCCTCGTGCTTGAAGCGCCCCGCCTCACCGAAAGCCTCGCCGTGGTCGGACGTCATGATCACCGCCGTGTTGGACGCGTTCAAGTTCAAGCGCTCCAGGAACGCTCCCACCTTGCGATCGAGCTCGAGCAGCTCGGCGTCATACAGGTCGGCGACATGACGCCCATCCACTTCCGTCGGAACATAGCCCTCGGTGTAGGCGTCGCTGCGGAAGAGGTAGCCATCCATCGGGCCGTCGTAGGGTCGAACCAGCTTCTCCTTCGACTCGTCGCCCGGCAGGTAGGGCCAGTGAACGTCGTACAGGTTGATCATGCAGAACCAGGGACGCGGGTCCTCTTCCTCGATCCAGTCCTGTGCGAGAGCGAGCACTTCGTCCGCGGGACGCTGAAAGTCCTGGAACCAGTGCGGCATGCCGTTCGACGGAATCCAGTTTAGCTTGTCGGCCAGCACCGCTTGCACGTCGTGAACCAGTTGCCAGGCGCGCGTGAAGCAGACGGCCGGGTCCACGCGGTCGTCGTAGACCTCGAATCCGCGCTGAATTCCGGTCGTTCCGGCCAGGACCCAGGTCCCCACGAACGCGCCGGTGCGGTAGCCGCTGAGCGCAAGCTGCATGGCCACCGACTCCGAGAGGGTCGGATCGAGCTGCATGCGATAGAGACGCGCGCCGGTGGCCGCCGGGTACTTCCCCGTCAACATCGAGAGGTGCGACGTGAAAGTGAAGATCGAGACGGAGCGCGCTTCCTTGAAGACGAGCGACTCCTCGGCGAACTTCGAGAGTTCGGGAGTCGTCTCGCGCGCGTAGCCGTAGGGCGTCAGGTGGTCGGGACGCGTCGTGTCCCAGACGAGCAGCAGGATGTTCGGGCGCGCTGCCAGCTCGGGCGAAACGGACTCAGGAGCTTCGATCCTACCGGGGCCCGTGGGCAGGAACAGTCCGACGACCAGGGCCGCGATCAGCCCAGCTCGCGCGACGAACTTCGACGCGCCACTCTTCATCAACAGGTCGAAGAGCGCGCAGACGATCGCGAGGACGACCAGAACTCCCAACACCTCCAGCCAGGGTCGCGGACTCAGCAGTGCCGCTACGTTCTGGCCGAGGGTCGTGTACCGATCGAGCGCCGAGTGGACAGCGATTGGAAGGGCCAACCAGAACAGCATCCTTCCCCAGGCGGTGGCGGGCGCCAACGAGAGGCCGAGTCTCGCGCGGAGCCGGCCGACGAGGAGCGCACACAGGAGCGCGGCCAGCGCGAAGACCGCCCAGAGCACACAGGCGTGCAAGAAGGTCACGGCCTCGACCGGCTGGTTCGGGTGGTCGGCACGCACCAGGAAGACCTCGAGCGCAGCCGCGACCGGAGTCAGGACGGCGGCCGCCTTCGCGAGGCTGCCAAGGTCACTAGCGAGGCTCGCCGATTCGTGCTCGTTCGTCATACGGAGTGTGTTCGCCCAGTCGGGAGCCGGTCATCCCTCGGAGAGTGAGTTCGAGCGTGCAAACCTTCCCGAGCCTATCGCGCGCAACCCTCCTCGGACTGAAGGATACGTCCTGCGAGCGCTCACTCGAAAGGATGCTCTCGCCAAGATTGAAGCTGCGCAGCTCGTCGAGGTCCCGAAATCCGGGTCTCCGAACCGGCGACCCGCTCGGTTATCATCGCGCGGCGTGAGAACCACTCATCGAGCCGGACTCCCCGAGCGCCCCCGCCACGCCACGTCTTCGCCGCACCACAACCAGCCAGTGCCTTGAGTCGCCACCTCTTCATCGGAGACATCCAAGGCTGCCGCGAAGAGCTGGAGGCTCTGCTCGAGGCCCTCCGGTTCGATCCCTCCAGCGATGTGCTGCTGCCCGTCGGAGACCTCGTGAATCGCGGCCCGGACTCGGCCGGGACGCTGCGCCTCTTGAAGTCGCTCGATGCTCGAGCGGTGCTCGGCAACCACGACCTCCACCTCCTGCGCACCGCTGCGGGGACGAGAGCGCCCGGCAGGCGCGACACCCTCCAAGATGTCCTCGAAGCGGACGACCGCGAAGAGCTGCTCGCCTGGGTCCGCGCGCTCCCCTTCGCGCGCCAGCTCGAGGGCCACCTCCTCGTACACGCCGGCATCCACCCTGCCTGGAGCGATCCGGTTGCGCAGCTCGCCGGCGTCGATCCGATGAGCCCCCACCCCGACTCGGACTTCGTCACGCGAGTCCGACTGTGTGACTCGTCGGGACATCGACCAGAGGAGAACGGAGAGGCGAGCTCTCGAGAGTTCGAGCCCTGGCATCGCTTCGCCCCGCGCGAATCCGACCGGACGATCGTGTTCGGTCACTGGGCAGAGCAGGGACTCTTCATCGAGCCGGGATTGCGCGGGCTCGACTCGGGCTGCGTCTGGGGAAACTCGCTGACGGCCTGGATCGCCGAAGAGGATCGCATCGTCCAGGTCCCCGCAGCGCGTGCCTACGCCGATCACGGCTAGTGTGGCCGCACTGTCGGTAGCTCAGCCTTCCTCGCGCAGCTGCCACTCGAAGCTGTAGCGATGCTCCGTTCTGGCTTCCTCCACCCACGCCGCGCGAGTGGTCTCCATTCCCATCCGGGTCTCGCGCCTCGAGTGCACCGCCACCGGCAACCAGGTCTCGACATCGAACACAGCCGTGTCGCGATAGAAGGTCTCGAAGCTCTGGAGGTTCCCGAGCACGCTCGGCTTCGCGCCGATGAAGTGCAGGTAGCGCACGGACTCGGTGCCCATCAGCTCGTCGTTCAGCCGAACGACACTCTCGATCCGAATTCGCTCGCGTCCGTCCTCTTCGAAGGGCTCACTGACCGTCACGTGTGCCTGCACATCGAGCCACTCCTTGCGCGGCATGCCGAGGTAGAGCTTCCGATCGACGGAGTACACGCCCGCGGCTAGCGGTAGCCCGTTCCACTTCGCGCTCCAACGCTGCCACTCGAGCCGCATGGGCTCCATCCACAGCTCGCGATCGATGCCAGGACCGTACTGAAACCGCGCCGCGGCGCGCTGGTCCGAGGTGAGCCCCTCGGTCATCTTCGCGAAGAAGGCGTCTTCCGCCTGCTCCACGTTCGAGAAGTGCTCGAGCTGGCCTGCAGGGTCGATGCGCATGTTCGGGAGGTGCTCCATTCGCACCAACCACTCGCGATACAAGAGCGACCGTTCGTCGTCCGAGATCGTGTGCCCGGCAACCGTCTTCGGCTGGAACTCAGCGCGTTGGAGCGAGACGCCTCCGCCCTTCTCGTTGAGGTAGAGCTTGATCCCGACCGAGTACTCGAAGGGCACGAGGTTCGGAGTCTCGGCAATCGTCACCGTCACACGACTCGCTCGCTCCCATGCGAACGGCAGAGTCTCCGAAAGGGAGGACGGGGCCGAGAGAGCGAGGGCTAGGAGGGGTGTGATCATGATGGCTACGGTGTTGGACTCGAGTGCGCGGGCGCCGTGAAACCGTACGGAGAGGACTCTGGACCTGCGAGGGCAATGATCGGTTTCACGCCACCACGCGGCTTCATCGCAGCTCCCTACTTCAAGCTCAGCACGAAATCGGCGATTCGTCCCGCCTGCTCGTCCGTCAAGTACGGGAAGGCGGGCATTTTGGCCCGGAACGGCTCGCTGACTTTCGCCAGGCGCGCGTCGCTGGCGAGAGCCGCTTTCGGATCCTTGAAGAAGTCGGACAGCGAGTCTCGATCCCAGAACCTGGCGAGGTCCTCGAGCGGCGGGCCGAGGGCGCCGCCGCTCCCCGTCGCGCCATGGCACGAGCTGCAGCCGTTGGTCAGGTAGAGACGATCGCCAGAGGCTCCCGCGCCGGCTCCACCACAGCTGGCGAGGAGTAAGGGGAGCGCCAGTGCGGCGGTGAGTGTTTTCTGAGACATGGCCAAGGCAGCCGAAGTATCGGCGTCGGCACAGGATGAACTGGAGTGTGCCCGTTGCCAACAGGCGACTACACTCCTCGCATGAATCGAGACAGCCTGAACCGTGAGGAAGAGAGCATCGCGGACCCGCCCCCGGGGCTCCCGACGCCGAAGAGCTGGGAGAAGGAGGGCAGCGAGGCGGGGCCCGATCTGCTCATCTGCAAGGCGCGCTTCGACACGCTGATCAATCCGCGCACGCGAGCCTCGATGGTGCGCACCGTGCTCGAGACGCCCGACTGGGTCAACATCGTCGCGATCACCAAGGACCGCCGGTTCGTGGTCGTGCGGCAGTACCGCTTCGGTCCCGCTCGAGTCACCACCGAGATTCCCGGCGGCGTCATCGATCCGGGCGAGGGACACGAGGAAGCGGCTCGGCGGGAGCTGCGCGAGGAGACCGGCTACACCTCGAACAAGTGGACGCTGCTCGGCTGGGTCGAGCCGAACCCGGCCTTCCACGACAACCTCTGCTACCACTGGTTGGCGGAGGAGTGCGAGCTCACCGACGAGTGCGAGCCCGATCCCGGCGAGGACATCGGCGTCACCGCGCTCGACGAGGAAGAGCTGAAGCGCGAAGTGAACGAAGGCCGCTTGCGGCACAGCCTGGCGCTCTCCGGCCTGAGCCGTGTCGTCGACCTCTGGTCCCTCGGTGGCTGAGGACGTCGCGAGCTTCACGGGTCGCGTCCTGGTTCGCGGCAGCGACAGGTGAGACAATTCGAGCGTGCCCAGACCGATCTCCAATCCCCCGAATCCCTGGGACTCGACGACCGTCGAGTGGCTCGGTCCCCCGCCGGCCGCTCGCCTGCAAGCCTTCGAAGAGGTCGCGAAGAGCGCGCTCTCCAAGAACGAGTCGCCGGACATTCCCTTTCGGTACAGCGTCAATCCCTACCGCGGCTGCACGCACGCCTGCGCCTACTGCTACGCGCGGCGCAGCCACCAGTTCCTCGGCCACGGCGCTGGCACGGACTTCGACCGGAAGATCGTCGTCAAGACGAACATCCACGAGGTCCTGGCCAGAGAGCTGCGCTCGCCGCGGTGGAAGCGAGAAGAGATCGCCTTCTCGGGGAACACCGACTGCTATCAGCCACTCGAGGTCGAGTACGAGCTCACGCGCAAGTGTCTCGAGGCCTGCCTCGACACGAACACGCCCGTCGGCATCATCACCAAGTCCAACCTCGTGCGCCGCGATATCGATCTGCTCGGCGAGCTGGCCCGCGGACCGGGCGCGCAAGTGCACGTCAGCATTCCGTTCCTGGACGCCGGCGACTGCCGCAAGATCGAACCCGGCACCCCCACCCCCGCGCAACGCTTCGAGACTCTGCGCCTGCTCGGCGAAGCGGGCATCCCGACCGCCGTCGCCGTCGCGCCGCTGATTCCCGGGCTCAACGAGCACGCGATCCCGGAGCTTATCGAGCGCGCCGCGAAGGCGGGCGCCGAGAGCGCCTTCATGCTGCTCCTGCGTCTCGCGTCGGAAGTGCGCGCCGTCTTCGAGGAGCGCCTCGTCGAGGCTTTTCCCGACCGCGCCGCTCACGTGCTCTCCGCACTCGCGTCGACCCGCGGGAGCGCCCGGAGCAGCACCGACTTCGGAACGCGCATGGAGGGCGCCGGACCGCGCTGGGCCGCCTCGAAGCAGCTGTTCCAGATCGCCTGCCGCCGGCACGGCCTCCGGGTCGGAGAGTCGCTCCCACCGAGAGGCACGAGCCCGGTGACTCCGGCCTTCGAGCTCCTGCACGACCGTGCGCCGAACCCGGAACAACCCAGCGAGCGCCGTCGCGGCGCGCACCAACCCACGCTGTTCGACCCATGAGCCAAGTCCATTCGTCTGCCCTCCTGATCGCATGCGTGCTGGCCGGCTGCAGCACGCCCGAGTCCCGCGTGCAAGAAGTGCGCGAGGAAGTGGGCGGCGCCAACGTGCTCTTGATCGCGGCGGACTCTTTCGCGGCGGGACACAGCTCGACCTACGGCTACGAGCGAGCGACGACCCCCAACCTGTCGAAGCTCGCCGACGAGGGCATCCGATTCTCCGATGCGAGCGCCGGCTCCTCGAGTGGCTTGGCCTCCACGGCCACGCTCTTCAGCGGCGAAGCGCTCGACTTCGCTCCCGTCGACGAGCCGGGCGAGAGCCTCCCGAGCACGGTGACGAACCTGGCCGAAGCCTTTCGAGCCAAGGGCTACCTGACCGTCGCGGTCTCCACGCATCCGGCCTTCAGCATGAAGCTCGGGCATGACCGCGGCTTCGACATGTTCAGCGAGCTCGAAGAAACGCCGGGCGGAGGAGTCAGCGAGGCGACGAACCTCCTGGTCGAGAAGACCCTCGCGAGCCAGGGCGGCGGCGCATGGTTCACCTACGTGCACCTCGGAACGGCGCTGCCTCCGAGAGCTCCCGAGGCATCGCGTGCAGAAGCTCTGCTCGGCTACGTGCCGGAAGCGAAGTTCGGTACGCGCGAGTTCATCGACGACATGAAGGGCACCAAGGCCGCCGCGCAGCTCACGCTCGAGGCCCTCGACCTGTACGACGCGGTGCTGATCGACATCGACTTCGCGCTGGGCCGCTGGCTGGACGTGCTCGAGAGCGCGGGCAACCTGGACAACACTCTGGTCATCGTGACGGGCACGAACGGCCAGGCCTTCGGACAGCGGAATCACTTCGGTGTCGGCAGCGACGTCCACCAGGAGCAGATCTCCGTTCCGCTGGTGATGCACTTGCCCGGCGCCTTCCTCGGCGGTCAGGTCCTCGACGAACCCGTTGCGGTCTACGACCTCTACCCGACGCTCGCCGACCTGCTCGGGCTCGACGGCCCCGAGTTTCGGTCGAGCATTTCTCTCGCGCCCCTCCTGGTCGGCGACTGGTTGGAGCGCCCGCACCCCGTGACCTCGAGGACGGTCGCCAAGCGGCCGCACTACGCCATGCGGCAAGGTCACTTCAAGCTGATCGAGCGGACCGGTCGCGAGGAAGGTGCGAGGGGAACTCTGCATCACCTCGAACGTGATCCGCTCGAGCAGAGCGACCACAGCTCGAAGCGTCCCGAGACTCTGGCCAATCTGCAGGCCGACCTGCGCCGCTTTCGTGGGGTAGCGGAGAAGCAGAGAGTGCAGGTCGAGCGCGCCGAGCTCACGGACGAGGCGCGCGCAGAGCTGAGAGCGCTCGGCTACTCCGTCGCGCGCGAGTCCGACTCCGACTTGTAGACGAGCAGCGCGGGCTTGCCCGTCTTCGAACGCATCCAGTTGAGAGCGCTCAGCACCTTCGGCTTTCGGACGATCCAGAGCTCGAGTCGGCGCTTGCCCGGAAAATTCAAGAACGACAAGCCGATCAGGATGCACATCACGCCCTGCCCCGGAGTCACGAGCATCACCAGCCCCGCTCCCAAGAACACCGCTCCCACCAGATTCTTGAGGCCGAGCAGGAGCAAGCGAATGACCGGATGCCGCAGCGTGGCGCCCGAGAGCGGCGACTTGGCCGTTGCGAAGTAGTTGGCCGGAATGGCCGAGACGAGGAAGGGCAGCGCGACGAGCGAGCCGACGAAGACGATGACGCTCGAGAGCAGCGCATAGCGCAGAAAGTCCGGGTGCTCACTCGTCCACGCGAGGACCCACTCGGGAATCCACGACGCGGAAGGGTCGCTCTCACTCACGAGCCCGAAGTGCATCGAGTTCATCCAAGAGTCGCTCGGCCGCATCGACGAGGTGATGCGAGGAGGTGAAGAAGAAGTCGGAGCGCAGGCGGATGATCTGCTCGGATCGGACGGCGCCCAGTCCCGCGAGAGCGGGCGTCTCCAAGAGGTACTGCTGGGAGGTGCTCGTGCCAGCTAGTTCGGCGGACTCCCCCACGACGATCCAGTCGGGATCGATCGAGAGCAGCCACTCATTGTCGACGCTCTCGAAACCGACCAAGCCCTCGGCGGCCGCGAGGTTCGAGAGCCCGGCGATCTTCGTCATCACGTCGAACGAGGTCCCACTGCCGGCGCAGGTTCCGCCCGTCCCCATGTTCGTGTAGCTGAGCACACTGGCGTCGAGCTTGGCTCCGCGCTCCTGGAGGCTCGCGATGCGCAGGTTCAGAGCCGCGATCGTCTCGGCGGCCTTCGCCTCCGCACCGAGCGCACTCCCGAGCAAGGTCAAGCTCGCGAAGTTGTCCTCGAGGCCAACGACGCTCGGGATGACGAGCACCGGAATCCCGGCCTCTCGAATGATGGCCACGGTCTGTGCCGCTTGCCAGTCGTGCACGACGACCAGGTCGGGCTTGCGCGAGACGATCTCCTCGACGGTGAACTGACCGAAGGTCTTCTCCTCGGGCCACTCGCCGAGGGCCTTACCGGCGAGCGAGTACGGCAGCGAGACCTCCGAGATTGCAGCGACTCGCTCCGGCTCGATGAGCGCGAGGACGAAGTCGAGCGCATTGGCGTTGGCGGGTATCACGCGCTGCGGCTCGGTCGGAATGACCACCTGCTCGCCGGTGGGTGTCGTCACCGTTCTCGGAAAGCCCGCGGCCGTCTGCGCCGAAGTGGACTCGGTCGTCTCGGCACCGACTTCGCGGGCGTCGGTGCACGCGGCCAGTGCGACCGAGGCGGCCAGAAGAAGCGGAACGCTCGCGAGGAGCGCTCGAGGCCCGATGCCTCGGGAGTGAACCGGATTCGAAGCACAGTTTGGGTTCATGAATCCGCTCAGCTCAGTTTTATGGAAGGGTCGGGTCCGTAGCCCGATCGATTCGGCGCTCGCCTGACCCGTTCGGCGAAGGATAGGTCGAGTCCAGGGCAGTGCAAGTCGGGCCTCGGCTTCCGGAGTCAGTTGCCTCTCGAGCGGGCGGTCGAGTAACTTGGGCCCCGCGAATCTTGGGGAGCAGGAGTCTTCTCCAGACACCGAGCTCCCAGGGCGTGGCACCCAGAGGTCGCACTCCCGAGTATCGGATTCATCAGTGAGTTCGCCCTCCATTTCGAATTCGCTCGAGCATGAGCTTCCCGGCCCCCACAACGACTACCAAGCCAAGCCTGCTCAAGAGCCCCAGCGTGGTCGGCGCACTGCTCTTCGCCCTGCTGCTTCTCTTGGTGCTCTTCTCGACCTGTCGCGGAAGCACTGGCTCCTACTCGCCCTCGGTCACCCTCCAGGGAATCCTCGGACTGCTTCAGCTGGGGACGCCGCTCGAGAGTGGCGAGCAGCTGATCGTCGAGATGCGCCTCTACCGGACGCTCGTTGCCGCCGGGATCGGCGCCGCCCTCGCGCTGGCCGGCGCGCTGCTCCAGGGTGTCTTTCGCAACGACCTGGCCTCGCCGTCGATCATCGGCGTCTCCTCGGGCGCGAGCTTCGGCGCCACCGCCGCGATCCTCGTCCTCGGCGGCTATGGTCCGCTGATCATGTTGCAGAACATGGCCGGCTTCGCCCCGATCTTCGTGACCGTGTGCGCTTTTGTCGGCGCGTCGATCGTCTGCCTGATCGTGACCAAGCTGGCCACGACCGGTGGCCACGTCAGCGTCCCGACTCTGCTGCTCGTCGGTATTGCGATCAATGCGATCATCAGCGGCTTGCTCACGACCGTGCAGTCGGTCGTGTTGCGCGACTTCGAGGTCGCCCGCGCCATCATCACGTGGAGCTTCGGAACGCTCGACGATCGAACCGGCTATCACGTCGGACTGATCCTCGGCAGCGTCGCGATCACAGCACTCTCGATTCCATTCATCGCGACCGAGCTGGACCTGCTCGCCGCCGGTGAGGAGGACGCGCGCGCGCTCGGCGTGAACACGAAGCGCGTCAAGTGGGTCGCGCTCTTCGCCGCGGCCTTCGCCTCCGCCTCCGCCGTCGCCGTCGCCGGCCAGGTCGCCTTCATCGGTCTCGTCGTTCCGCACATCCTGCGCCAGATGGTCGGACGCAAACACCGCACGCTGCTCCTCATGTGCCTGATCGCCGGACCGGTCTTCCTCCTCGGCTGCGACCTTGCACAGCGCGCGCTCCTGGGACGGGACTATTTGCGGCCAGGTGTCTTGATGTCCCTCGTCGGCGGTCCGTTCTTCTTGTTCCTGTTGATCAGGAACCGAAACAGGATTCGGGCATGGTAGAGGAGCTCAGAGGAACCGGACTCTCCTTCGAGTACGAGGGTGGCACGCCTGTTGTCGATGCCATGGACGTCTCGGTTGCAGCGGGTGAGCTCGTGTGCGTGCTCGGACCGAACGGTGCGGGCAAGACCACTCTCCTCAAGCTCCTCTCGGGCCTGCTGTCCCCGGCGTCCGGCCAGGTCACTCTCGAGGGCACGGCGATCGACGCGTTCTCGGATCGCGAGCGCGCCGGGCACATCGCCACCGTGCCGCAGTACCTCCCCGTCATACCCGACCTGACCGTGGCCGACTTCGTCCTGAGCGGCCGCTACGTTCACTTCGGTGCCTTCAGTCGCCCCGCCGGCTCGGACCGCGACGCCGTCCATGAGTGTCTCGCGAGGACCGGTGTCGAGGAGCTGGGCGAGCGCTGTCTCTGGCAGATCTCCGGCGGCCAACGCCAGCGCGTCATCATCGCTCGCGCTCTGGCGCAAGGCGCGCGCTACCTGCTCGTCGACGAGCCGACCGGCTCGCTCGACCCGGACCAACAGCTCCTGATCTTCAGCCTGCTGGCCGAGCTCCGGAGCGCGGGCAAGGCACTCCTCGTCGTCACGCACGAGCTCAACCTCGCGTCGCAGTTCGCGTCGCGAATCGTCCTGATGCAGAACGGGAGCATCGCTGCCGAGGGAACTCCGAGCGAAGTGCTGCGTCCCGAGTCCCTCCACGCCGTCTACGGCTCGAACCTTCATATCGGTTCGCTGCCGGGTCCCGGTGGCGTGGGCGAGCGGCCCTTCGTGCTGCCCTGGATCCTCGAGTCGGGATCGGGCTCAGACCGCGACGCCGAATAGCATCAGCTCTTCGTCGCCCGCACCGGGCCGAATCAGCTCTTCGAACTGAAAGCCGAGCTTCTCCAAGAGTCCGACCGAGGCCGGGTTCTCCTTGGAAGTGATCGCGACGATGCGCGAGAGCCCGAAGTGCTCGCGGCCGTAGTCGAGCGTCGCGCGAGCCGCTTCGAGAGTCAGGCCACGCCTGCAGAAGGCCGGCAACATGGCGAAGCCGAGGTCGACGTCGTCGAGCGTGTCGCGTCGGATCAGACCACACAGTCCGACGGGCGCGCCGGTCTCCTTCAGCTCCATCACGTACAGCCCGAAGCCCTCGGCCGCGTACATCCCGATCAGCGCCCGCTCGATATAGCCGGCGGCATCCTCGAGGTTCTGGACCTTCGACTTCCCGATGTTCTTCGTCCAGGACGGGTCCGTCACGAGCTCGAGAATGAACGCGGCGTCGTCCGCCGTCGCCCAGCGCAGGGTCAGTCGCTTCGTCTCCAGGACCTTCATCGCACGCACTCGCTCTCAGCCCAGAAAGGTTTCGACGCCATCGGTGACGAGCTCGACCAGCTCGGGATCCATGAACGCATAGTCATCCGGAATATCCAACACGTAGACGGCCCGGCCTTCTAGCTCGTTCCTGAAACTTCCCATGAGCATTCGGCGGTGCTCGGCCTCCATGACGAAGATCACGTCTGCCCACGCGATGTCGGCGCGACTCAGGCGACGAACCGCGCTCGAACTCAAACCCGCGGAGCGTGCGCTGAATCGATTGGACTTCGAGAAGACGCGCTCCGCCGTCGGGCTTCGCCAGCGGTTGCGACTGCACACGAAGAGCAGGTTCTGCTTGGAGTCTCGGACGATTGGCCTCAACCCTCGACGCTTCTTGGTCGCTCGATGCCCATGGACTTCAGCTTCGAAGAGAGCGTCGCGGGGTGTACTCCGAGTAGCTCGGCAGCACCAGCTGCTCCTGCGATCTTCCACTTCGCGAGCTCGAGCGCGCGGAGAGCATTCTCGCGCTCCAGGGCCTTGAGCTCGTCGACGGTGAGCGGCGCGGCCTCTTCGACGGCGGGTTTCGCTCCGTTGGAACGCTCCGCAGCCGAGCTCGGAATATCCAGCGCGAGCCGACCCTCGCGAGCTCCGATGAGCGCACGCTCGATCACGTTCTGGAGCTCGCGGATATTGCCGGGCCAGTCATAGCGCTTCAAGGCGGCGACGTCCGCAGCGCGCAGGCGAGCTCTGCGCTTGGCTGAGCCTCGTGAACCTAGCTCGACGAAGTGCTGAGCGAGGAGCGGGATGTCTTCCTTCCGCTCACGCAACGGAGGCACGCGAATGGGAAAGACCGTCAGGCGGTAGAAGAGGTCCTCACGGAAGCGCCCCGCCGCCACTTCGGCCTTCAGGTCTCGATTCGTCGCGGCGATGACCCGGACATCCACCGAGACCTCGGAGTCCTCTCCAACTCGCGAGAACTGTCCCTCCTGTAGCGCGCGCAGCAGCTTGCCCTGCAGATCCAGCGGAATCTCCCCGACCTCATCGAGGAACAGAGTCCCGCGGTCCGCGACCTGGAATCGGCCGGAGCGGTCTCGCAGCGCACCGGTAAAGGAGCCCTTCGCGTGCCCGAAGAACTCGCTCTCGAACAGCTCGTGAGGAATGGACGCGCAGTTCACTCTGACCAGCGGCTGCGTGGCGCGAGTGCTCTGCTCGTGCAGTGCGCTTGCAACCAGCTCCTTCCCCGTCCCCGACTCCCCCTCGATCAGAACGGTCGCATCGGTCGGTGCCACGATCTGCACCTGGTGCATGACCTGGCCGATCCCGGAGCTCTCGCCGACGACGCAGCCGTGCGACTTCACGACCTTGATCTCTTCGCGCAGGTAGTCTCGCTCGAGCTCGAGCTGCTTGCGTAGCTCCTGCACCTCCTCGAAAGCTCGGCTATTGGCGATCGCCGTCGCGGCGTGGTCGGCGAAGGTACGCAACCAGCCGAACTCTTCCTCGCTCAGGCTCTGCCTGCTGAAGACGGCCAGGACGCCGAGGGTCTCGCCGCGAAAGTTGAGCGGCTGTCCGGCGAAGCAGTCGATCCCCTCGCGCTCGATCCAGTCGGGATTGGCGATCCATTTGTTGCACTCCTGGACGCGCAAGAGCTCTGGCTCGCCGCTCTCTCCGATTCGGCCGACCTTGCGCACTCCGAGCGGGAAGCGCCGGAACCTTCCCTCGAGGTTCGACCAGCTCTCGGTGCGATCGACGCGCGACTCACCGGCGCTCGCGGCGAGGTGCAGGCAGCTCTCCTGCGAGAGGCACTCGCCGCTCATCGGGCAGTCCTCGCAGATGTCTCCCGGTCGGGTCAGCCAGATCCGCGCGAGGGCCACGCCGGGCTCGCGAACGAGGTCGCTCACGATCTGCGCGATGACATCGCAGGGCGAGAGAGCCTGAGCCACGTTGAGAGCGGCCTGTTGGAGGGCGTCGGAGTTCAAGCGGACCACACTACTGAAATCTCATGACCACGATCCTGAGATCTCCTGCTTTCATGAATTTTCACGCCGCACTCCCGCTTGCCCTTTCTGCGCTTAGTCACTTTAGTTTCGACACTTACGCACAACAACGCGTCGTTGGCACGCCCGGTGCCTGAATGCCGTCCATCGCAACGCATTCCCATCACTTCCAACCCGAGCATCCTACCATGATCACTCTAGCCACTCTCGCTCTCGCCGCTCCCCTGCTCCTCTCCGAGACGCCCGCTCCGGCATCGGCCGAGAGCAAGAGCGTTCGTTACGGAACCGAGTCTGTCGAAGGCCTCGACATCTTCTATCGCGAAGCGGGCGCCGCCGACGCTCCCCAAATCGTCCTACTGCACGGCTTCCCCACTTCGTCGCACATGTTCCGCGACCTGATCCCGAAGCTCGCCGAAGACTTTCGTGTGATCGCCCCGGACTATCCGGGCTACGGTCTCAGCTCTGCGCCTTCGGTCGAGGACTTCGAGTACAGCTTCGATCACTTCGCTTCGATCGTGGACACCGTCTTGGAGAAGCGCGGCTTCGATCGCTACGCGCTCTACGTCATGGACTACGGCGCTCCCGTCGGCTATCGCATCGCAGAAGCTCACCCCGAGCGAGTCACCGGACTCATCGTCCAGAACGGGAACGCCTACGAGGAAGGGCTGCGCGAGTTCTGGGATCCGATCAAGGCCTACTGGGCAAGTGGAGCAGACCAGGACCGCGACGCGCTTCGCGGTTTGCTCTCCCTCGACGCAACCAAGTGGCAGTTTCAACACGGGACGCGTCACCCCGAGTCGATCAGCCCGGACAACTGGCTCGTCGTACAGCCGCTCCTCGAGCGAGCCGGCAACGACGCGATTCAGCTCGCCATGTTCTACGACTACCGAACCAACGTCCCGCTCTACCCCGGCTGGCAGGCCTACTTCCGCGAGCACCAGCCGCGCACTCTGATTCTCTGGGGCAAGAACGATCCGATCTTCCCATCTGAAGGCGCACACCCCTACTTGCGCGACCTTCCGAACGCCGAGCTTCACCTGCTCGACACTGGCCACTTCGCCCTCGAAGAAGACGGAGCCAAGATGGCTGCGCTGATGCGCCGCTTCCTGCTCGCGAAGCCGACCGAGTAGAGCTTCGGATTCGTTGAGGCGAGCGAACCTCGCTCGCCTCAACGGCGACCCACCCAACCCACCTCCTCTAGCGCCACTCCCGTAATTCGCCATGGCCCGCAAGTACACCGAGCTCACCTTCACTCCCTCCGTGAAAGCCGCTCAAGAGCACTACGGAGCGCGCTCTTCGGCCGCCAAGGTCGAGAGCTGGAGCATCGAAGATCAACGCCTCTCGCCGATCGAGTCGAGCTTCATCCAGGAGCGCGACAGCTTCTACATGGCGACCGTCAACGAGGAGGGATGGCCCTACGCCCAGCACCGCGGCGGCCCTCCGGGCTTCCTCAAGGTGATCGACGATCAGACGCTCGGGTTCGCGGATTTCCGCGGCAACCGCCAGTACATCAGCGCGGGAAACCTGAACAACGACGACCGAGCCGCGCTGTTCCTGATGGACTACGCGCATCGGCGAAGGCTAAAACTCATGGTTCGCAGCGAGAGTTTCGACGTCGACAAGCGCCCCGATCTCGCCAGCCTCATCGTCCCCGAATACAACGCCCTGCCCGAGCGCTACGTCCTCTTCCACGTCGTCGCCTTCGACTGGAACTGCCCTCAACACATCACCCCACGCTTCACCGAAGCCGAGTGGGAGAGCCGGCCCTAGTCCGCTCGACAGTCCACCATCTCACGCACATTCCCCCCTTTCACGAGATCGCTGCCATGAATGTCTCCGACGCAATCCAGTCCCGCCGCTCCACACGCTACTTCGATTCGGATCACAAGCTCTCCGAGCAAGACCTCGACCGGCTCCTCTCCGCCGTGATGCTCGCCCCCTCGTCCTTCAACATGCAGAACCGTCACGTCGTCGCGGTCGTCGACCAAGGCGTCAAGGACAGGATGCGAGCTGCAGCCTGGGACCAAGAGCACGTGAGCTCGGCTTCCGTCGTGCTCGTCTTCGCTGGCCGCCTCCAAGCCTGGCGCGACACGGATCGCTATCTTCGCGACGCTCCCGCGGAAGCGCGCGCGACGTTCGACCCCATGATCCCCGCGTTCTACGAAGGCAAGGACGCGCTTCTGCGAGAAGAGGCCTGTCGCACGGTCGGGCTGGCCGCCATGAGCGCCATGTTGACGGCCCGCGAGCTCGGCCTGGATTCTTGCCCCATGATCGGCTTCGACCCGGTCCAGGTCTCCGAGATCCTCGGCCTCGACGCCGACCACCCGCCGCTGATGTTGGTCGCCGTCGGCAAGGCCACTGCCGAGCCGCACCCGCGCCTCGGTCTGCTCGACCGCGAGGAAGTCGTCTCGCTCGATCACTTCGACAACCGCGCCTTCACCGGCTCGATCGAGTAGCCCGCTTGATGGAGACGGATCGACTGCTGCTGCGCCGCTGGCGCGAGGTAGATCGCGGAGCGTTCGGCCAGCTGAACGCGGATCCGCGCGTGATGGAGAAGCTCGGACTCCGACACGATCCGCGCCGAGACTTCGACCACCCCAGCCTCCCCGAGGGCTACCGACTCCGCGCGCACGCCTTCTACTCGATGACGCAAGCAGAGTGGCAAGTGCGCGAAAAGTACTCCTCGGATCCGAAATCACATTCTCCAGCGGACGGCTGATGAGTTCTTGGTAACTCTGGCGTCTGACTCCCTTAGAGCAGGGAGTCCACCCGTCTCCCCCCTCGGTACCGCGATGCTTCCTGCCCTGCTAGTCGCCGCTGTTCTCGCTCTCCAGGTCACACCTCTGGACGCCGAAGCCCCGCCGTTCGAGGAGGATTTCGAGACTCGCATTCTCGCCGCCGAATCTGGAGAACCGATCGAGGGAGCCCAGCTCTGGATCGTCGATGAGCGCTCGACGCCCATCAGCGGAGAGTTCTGGTTCTCGAAGTCGTTCACGTCACGAGCTGACGGTGCGGTTGTCGGCAGTCACTCTCCCGAATCCAAGTGGTGGTTCGTAGACGCCGACGGGTTCGCTCCGCAAGTCCACTTCGATTTCGCTCCTCCCGAACAATTCGAGCTGCGCCCGGGACGAGACGTCCTGTTGACTCTCCTGAATGTCTTCGACGAGCCGGTGCGCAGTACACGTGTCAGCTGGATCTTGGGCTGCGGCCATACACCCGACAGTCGGAGCGGCACGACGGATGAGAATGGTCAGGTCTTGCTTCGAGACATCGATCCGAGCGTCGCAGCCGAGTGGTGGATCTCGGGCGCCGAGGTTCTGGCCGAGTATTCCAACCCGCAGTGGAACGAGGATCTAACGCATGGAGTCTTGAGGTGCTTTCCGGCCCCGACTCGGACGGGCACGCTCGAGAGTGCCGACAACGAGCCCCTCGCAGGCTACTACGTCGGTCAACCCAATCGTCACCGAGGTCCCTGGTCCCGAACCGACGAGCGGGGTCGGTTTCGATTGTTCGGGGCGAACGACTCCGAGCTCCAAGTCCGAGCTCCCGATGGTGCTGATCTCGGATTCTTTCCGACCGCGATTCCCGGCTTCCGCCGCGTCATTCGCCTCGATCCCACGCACGAGCGAAGCTCACACTATGAGCTATCGGTCACTCGTAGCGACGGAGGTCCTATCGGTTCCGTTCCCGTAACCGTTATTCGAGTGAGCGACGGCTGGAGCGAGAATCTGCGAACCGATGAAGAAGGCAAGCTGAGTATCTCGACTTCGGAGACGGTCCACTTGCTCCGAGTCGGCGGCGGCAGGAGCCTCTACGATCCCCGCGATGTGCCCACTCTTCCGTCCCCGGGGAACGTGTACTCACTTGGTGTCCAGTTGACCACGCGCCGGACCGCTCGAGTCCAGGTTGCGAGAACGGAGCCTGGCAGAAGAGTCTGGATCTCCACGAGAAGTTCAGATTGCGAGATCACCGACGAACTCGATGCAGTGCCACTACCGAACGAGGAGTGCATCCTGCGCTGTCTGACCGACGAGGGTTGGAGCTTCCATCGAGTGACCGACTCCGACCGTGAGCCGGGCTCTGTCATTCGACTCGATCGCTGAGCAAGGCTCACTCTCGCCAGCTACGACACCGAGTAGGCCTGCTTCAGCCAGCCCTTGAGCTCCGCGTCGATGTCCTTGATGGAGTTGAGGCGGACTCGGTGGGAGCACATGGAGTTGAAGCTGCCGGAGGCTTCTAGACGCGCGGTGGTCGGCTCGCCCTTCATGCAGAAGCCGACGTCGACGCGTGTTGCGGTCGAGGGTTGGATGAGTGCGAACTGCTTGTTGCGTCGCAGGCTGACGTAGGCCTTCTTGGGTGAGACCTCGACGTCCTTGCCGAGCTTGGTGATGACCTTCAGGAGCGCCTCGTAGATCGGACGGAGGTCGGCCTTCTTGCCGGAGTACTGCGTCTCGACCAGGTCGGAGGGCTTGGACTGAGAGCTGCTCGGCGTGAGGCTACCGAGGGCCTCGTGAGCGATCAGGTTCGCGAAGCCGTGCGTGACGTCGTGGTCGGTCTTCAGGAGCTTGACGATCTGGCCGTGCTTCTCGAGCTTGCTCGCCTTCACGAGCTTCAGCCACTGCGGCAAGGTCTTGCCGGTCTTCTCTTTGAGGTTGGCCTTCATGGTGGCCAGCATTTCTTCGGGTGTCGCCATCGCAACAGCTTTCCGTTTCGGTTCGAGGGAGCAGGTCTAGTTTGCAGTCTGGCCGCGGGCGCCGACCAGACAGACGGGAATGAGCAGGATCAAGAAGGTCAGGTGATACCAGACGGGCATCCGGTCCCAAGCTCCCACCTGGACACCGATCCCGGTGAGGAGGAGCAAGCTCGCCATGATCCAGACGGCGCGACTGGCGCCGTCGCCGGCCAGTTTCGCCGTCAGCAGGCCGGCGAAGAAGGAGCACACGACGCTCAAGACCAGGGCACCGCCGAGGTAGCCGATCTCCGTGATCGGTTCTCCGGCGACGAAGGCCTCGTAGGCCTCCGCGAAGGCCTGCTGCAGACCGAGGTTGCCCCCCAGCCAGAGCGCGGTCCAGACGGCGTAACCGACGATGACTCCAAGTACGACACGACCCATAACCGTTCCTATTCTGGTAACTATGAAGCGAGGCGATCAATCGATCGGCCAGTTTTCGCTGAGACAACGCTTGGGACTGAACGGCCCCATGAGTTTGAACAAGACGAACAGCAGGCGCGTGCCGAAGCTCGGCCGCCCGGTCTCGATGACCGCCTTCAAGGTGTTCACGATCATCGTCCCGCCCTGGACCATCTGCTTGGCCGTCTTGGTGCCGGTCGGCAGGTTGTCGATCGTGAGCGTGAACTGCACTCCGCTGTCCGTGTCCTCGAGGTCGTAGATCACGACACACTCGGGATCATCGAAGTTCGTGAAGCGGAAGGTGTGGCTGAAGCGCTTGAGCGGAACGACTTCGAGAATCTCCCCAACGACGCCGGTGTACTTTCCATCGGGCGAGCGCATGGCCAACTTCGAGCCCGCGCTCAGGCTCCCGAGATCCATGCGATTGTTGAAGAACGCCGGGATCGGTTGGTCGGTACGAGTGATCTCGTGCCAGACGTCTTCGAGCTTCCCATCGATCAAGACTCGAAACATGGAGGGGGCGATATCAGGCACTCTTGTGATCCTTCTGCTCGGCGACGCGCTCTTCGACGCGCGCCTTGATGTCCACCATTCGCTCTGTCCAGAACGCGCTGTACTGCGTGGTCCAGCGGTCGTGCATGAGCTGAATGGGAATCGGATTGAAGAACAGCGACCGCGTTCGCCCCGACTTCCTGGAGAGAACGAGCTCGGCCTCCTCCAGCACGCGGATGTGCTTGAGGACGCCGATTCGGCTCATCTCGAAGTGCGAGGCGAGAGCCTTCACGCTCATGCCCGGTGCCTCCATCAGGAGGTCGAGCATCCGGCGGCGACCCGAGTGGGCCAGCGCGGAGAGCAGGAGGTCGGTGCGTTCGTCGTTCATGCGTAACCCCGAGGTTACCTTTTCGATTCCAGCCGTCAACCCCTCCTGAGCGGAATCCGCGGGCTCTCCGGAGCCGGGCGGCGCGTCCGTCGGCCCTCGCGGGTACAACGCCTCCATGTCGAAACCCCGCTTCGCCTTCCTCGCGCTGCAAGAGCACCCCTACGCGCGCGAGATGCTTCGCCAGCTCACCTCCGAGGGTTTCGTTCCGAAGGTCATCGTCACGGAGGACTCCGACATCGCCGACACCGAGCGCCAGAAGTTCCTGGAGCGTATCGCCGGCCGGCCGCTCGCCCCCACCCTCGAAGAGCAAGCCGCGCGCGAAGGCATCCCGCTCCGCACGCTACCGATTCACAGCGGCGAGCTCTTGATGCAGGAGCTCGGCTCCCTTCCGCTCGACCTGATCGTGCTCGGCGGAACGCGCATCATTCGCGGCGAGATCCTCGACTACCCGAAGGACGGCGTGATCAACAGCCACCCCGGTCTGCTGCCCGACTGTCGCGGCTCGGCCTCGCCGGCCTGGTCGGTCTACCACGACATTCCGATCGGCTCGTCGACACACTTCTGCGACAACGGCATCGACACGGGCGATCTCTTGATGCGGCGCGCGGTCGAAGTGAAGCGCGGAATGAATTACGCGGACCTGTGCTACGAGACGCTCGTGCTCGCGGGCGTGTTGATGAAGGAAGCGCTCGTCGCCTACGAGCAAGGGCGCTGGGGCGAGCTCCGCAGACCGCAGGGTGAGTCGGAGTGGCCGACCTTCAAGAATGCGCCGCCGGAGGTTCTCGAGGTCGTCGACCGGAAGCTGGCGGACCAGACCTACGCGCACTACGCGGACGGTACCTAGTCGGATCGGCGCAGGCTACGGGCCGTCCACTGGAACAGCGCGAGCCCGACCACTCCCCACGCGATCAGGAGCTCGAGGCTCGTAAACTTCAGATCGTTCACGCGCTCGGACCAGACCGATCCGAGCATGGTCGCCAGGTCATCCTTGAAGCGCAGCCCGACGAGAGTGCAGAGCGCGAGAATCGACGTCCAGGCGGCGGCGACCTGGAGCCAGCGCGGAATGCGGGTTTCGGTCTCCTTGTAGATCTCGGGGCTGCGGCTCGGCAACAGCAAGAGCGCCAGGCTGTGCAGGGCGTAGAGCAACATCAGCGAGGTGATCGCGATCCCGAGCGCGAGGTCGAAGCGACCGGAGAGCAGCAGCAGCGCGGTCAGTGCGAAGCTCACACACAGCCCGATGACCGGCACCCTCGTCGTGGCGTGCAGCTCTCCGAAGATCGGCGGCATGAGGCCATCGTTCGCCATGTGGCAAGCCAGCCGGGCCGGAACGAACATGGTCGTGTTCAGAGAAGTCGCGACCGCCATGATGGCGCCGAGCGTCACGATCGCCTCCGCACCGAAGGGCAGGTAGGTCGCAGCCGCTCTCGACATCGGAACGCCACTGCCGCCGACTTGGTCCGCGGGCAGCGTGCCGAACGCAACCAAAGACATCGCAATGAAGATGAGCGCCGTGGCCACGATTCCCCGAACGAAGATTCGAGGCAGTTGCTTGCGACTGTCCTTCACTTCCCCCGCCGCTTGAGAGAGAGCTTCGAAACCAGCGTAGGCGAAGAACATCGAAGGCAGCGCTGTTCCGAACCCGCTCGCCCCATTGGTAAAGAAGGGCCGATAGTTCGAAGTGTCGATCGCGAAGAGGCCGGGCAAGATGAGCACGGCGAGCGAGACAGCCAGCACGCCGCACATCACGACTTGAGTGCGACCGAAAGAGAGGACGCCCTTGAGCTGGATCCCGAAGAAGACGCCCATGGACGCGAGCGCTACGATGCGAGCCGTGAACGGGGAGTGCGCGCCGCCCGGATCGAACAGCTCCATCAGGTTGTCCGCCAGCGCGTCGGCCAGGTAGGCGCCCGCGCCGAAGTAGGAGATCAGCTTGAGCCAGGCGGCGACGAAGGTCAGGCGCTTGCTCCGGAAGGTGCTCGAGATGTGCAGCACCTCACCGCCGGGCTCCAGACCCAGCGAGCTGGAGAGGAAGACGATGTAGGCCACCGCCGTCGCCAGGATGATCGGCGCGAAGATGAAGTGCCCGAGAATCACACTCGGCCCGGTGGCCGCGCCCGAATCGGCCGTCACCTTGAAGATCCCCGCTCCGACGAGGATCCCGATCAGGACAGCGTAGGACTCCAGCGTCCCCAGATCTCGCTTGAGCGTTCCGCCCTTGGCTCTCGTGTCCCCCATACCCGGGCAGTCTGACCGGAACGCCCCCCCGGATCCAATCCGCGCGCTCCAAACTCATCGGAGCTGGGGGATTGAGACGTGCGGATTGGATCCTAGCTCACTAGAAGTCAGACTCTCCTTCGGCCCTCCCATGCAAGACCCCAACTCGATCACGGAGGCGCGCGTCCTCCTCCTCTGCGAGGACTTTCAGGAGGCGCTCTCGTTCTACACCGATCAGCTCGGTTTTCGCGTCGACCAGATCTCGCCAGCCGACGATCCGCGCATCGCACGGCTGTCCGGGCACGGCCTGTCCATCGAGCTGCGGCGCGGTGGGAACTCGAAGGGAGTCTGCCTCGAGCTGGCTTGCAGGGAGAGCGAGCCACTCGCGCCACCGATCATCGCGCCGAACGGAGTCGAGATTCGATTCGTCTCGGAGAATCCACCGCAGGCTCTGCCCGAGCTTCATCAAGAGCTCGTCGTCCTGAAGCTTACCGACAAGGCCAAGTGGATCACCGGTCGCGCGGGCATGCGCTATCGCGACCTGATTCCCGGCCGACTCGGCGGTCGCTTCATCGCCTCGCACATCGTCATCACCGAAGGCGGATCGGTTCCCGACTCCGTCCACTTCCACCAGCTTCGGTTCCAGATGATCTTCTGCGCCAAGGGCTGGGTCGATGTGGTCTACGAGGATCAGGGCCCGCCGATTCGACTGCAGGCCGGCGACTGCTTCCTGCAACCGCCCCTGATCCGGCACCGCGTGCTCGAGTGCTCGCCGGGCCTGGAGGTGATCGAGATCGCGTCACCCGCCGAGCACGAGACCTTCCTGGACCACGAGCTCGAGCTCCCCACCAGCGAGCATCGTCCCGAGCGCAACTTCAGCGGCCAGCAGTTCGTCCATCACAGCGCGTCCGATGCAACCTGGGCGGACTGGGTCCGGCCAGGCTTCGAGTGTCGCGATCTGGGCGTTGGTGCGGCGACGTCCGAGCACGCCACCGCGCGAGTCGTGCGCACACGGAACTCGGAGGAGAATGGGTATCAACTCCGACACGAGAGTGAGCTGTACTTCCTCTATATCATCAGCGGAGAGCTCGAGCTGACCCAGCTAGAGCCGGAGCCAATTCGCCTCAGCGCGGGCGACAGTGTGGCTATCCCGGCCAGGCGCGAATTCGCACTCGCGAATTGCTCGAGGGACCTCGAGCTCCTGGAAGTCGAGCTCTAGAGCTCGTCCTCGAAGTCCGCGGCGAGAGTCTTCGGCGCGACGCCGTACCACGCCTCGACGAGTGCACGCCGCACGGACTCTTTCTTCGCCTTCGCGAGGATCACCTTCGTGTAACCGCGTTCACCCCACGCGCCGGGTGAAGGCTCGAAAACCTTGGGCTCGCGTTCCATCCAAGCGGCTTGTTGCGCGGGCGTGAGCTTGACCATGCCCCACTCTCCGTCTGGACCAATGGTCGCGAAGACCTTCTTTCGAATCCGAAAGTCCGGGTGGTTCATGTGCTCGGACTCGGTGGACTCGGGGAGCGCGAGGGCGAGCTTGCGGAATTGATCGGGGCTCATGAGTACGACTCACCGACCGAACATCTTGCGCGCGTCCTCGCGGAAGCGCAGAAACTCGGGGTCCAAGGTCGGGTTGACGCGGAGGTACTCCAGACAGCGATCGAACTCGGCTTCGGCCTCGTCGAATCGGCCCAGGTCGAAGTAGGCCATCGCGATGAAGATTCCGTCATAGGGCGTCCAGCCGGCGAGGCGAACACTCTCATGGAGGGCGAGAAGAGCGAGGTCGGGTTTCCCCAAGTAGAGCTGCGCGACACCGAGCGTGTTCCAGTTCTCGGGAGTCTGATCCAAATCGACCGCCCGGGACGCAAGCCGAAGCGCGTAGCCGTAGTTCGTCAGGCTGGGCCTCTCGACGATGAGGGTCCAGGCGAGGTTGTTGTGGAAGTTGGCGTCCAGTGCGAAGTCTTGCTCCACACGAACGATCGCGTCTTCCAGGTCTCCGCCACGAGCCAGGTACGCATCGATCAGCCCCTGCTGCCAGCCGGGATTGTTGAAGCCCCGCCAGTGAATCGCACGCTCGAAGTTCTCGATGGCAAGATCGACCTCCCCCAGAGCGAGGTAGCTGTGTCCGAGTCCGCCGAGGCTGAACGGAACGATCCACGCGGGAAAGCTGACCTCGACGAGCTCCTCGAGGATCTCGATCGCCGGGCGGTACTGGCCTGTGTGAAGGAGCTCGTAGCCCAGGTGGAACTTCACGCGCAGATCGTCCGGGGTTCGCTGGCGGAGCACCTTGAACTGTTCGAGCGACTGCTCGTGAAGATCGAGCTTGTGGAGCATCCGGCCCAGGTAGTAGCGCACCACATTGCTCTCGGGACGCAGCGCGAGCGCGGAGTGCAGACAGGCCGCGCCTTCCGCCAGGTCCGCGACCTCGCCATCCTCGATTCCGTCGGGTAGCAGGAGCCTTCCCAGTCGGTACTGGAGCGAGAAGTCCTGCGGGTGCAGATCCGCGCCGGCGCGGAACACGCGGCGTGCCAGCTCGGGCTCGTCCAGGCGCAACAGGGAAGTACCGAGCAACTCGATCGTTCCTGGAGGCTGCAGGTCGATGCCTTGATCGGCGATCCACTTGAGCACTTCGAGCTCCCCTCGCGCGAAGGCCTCCCGCAGATCGGCACGCAGAGGATCCGGATCGACGAGGTGTGCGATCGCGATCACGCGCTCCGCCTTGCCTCGATCGAAGCTGCCCTTCAGGTACTGCACCCAGTCATCGAGAATCAGTGCGATCTCGGCGCCCAAGCCGCGGTCGGTCAGCTGCCGCACGGCGTCCTCTACGGAGCCGGAGAAGAGGTCGATGCCGTGCGCGGCAAAGGTCTGCTCGATGCGAGCGATCTCCTCTTCCGCGTTGCTCGCTTCGTTCCCCGCGATCACGGACCAGTCCGGATCGCGCTCATCGTTCAGCTCGTTCAGGAGCCTCTTCGTGTCCAGCTCGCGAGCGACGCGAGCCATCAGCGCCTCCTGCCCGCCCCGCAACCTGGAGAGGACCTCGTCCACCTTGGCGAGCAGCTCGGTACCCGCTCCCCCGCCCTCGGCCAGAGCCTTCGCTCGCTCACCGGCGACGATGGCCTCGTCCCACTGTTCGGAGACCTCCAGCAGAGACGCCTCCGCGAGAGCGGCGTTCACATCGGCATTCAGCTCGCTCGCACGCAGAGCTTCTTCCGCGACGCGCGCGGCCTCGACCGTGTCCTGTTTGGCGCGCTCGTTCTGCAGGTAGCTCCAGCCGCCGACCAGGACGAGCAGGATCACGGTGACGGACCCACCCAGTGCCATGCTCAGCTTGCGAGCCTTCTGCTCTTCGTTCACTCGCACGCGCGCTTCGGCCGCTTCGACCTGCGCAGCATGCGCGCGCTCTTCAAGACTGACGACGTGCTGGTGCACTCGTTCGGCAACCGTACTCGCATTCGCGGGCCGCGCAGCCGGTGCCGCCATCAAGCACTGCTTGGTGAGCTTGATCAGCTCCTCGTCCGCGCCACATTCATCGAGGCGCTTCAGCGCGTCCTCGTAGTTCGCCTGCGCAGCCGCGGCGATGATGTCGTTGCGCTCACCGACGTAAGGCGGGAGTCCGGTCAGAATCTCGCACAGCATGGCGCCGAGCGCGAAGACATCCGTTCGCTCGTCGAGGCGGTCGACCAGGCCGGCCGCCTGCTCGGGCGGCATGTAGGCGGGCGTGCCGAGAATGGAGCCCACCATCGAGGCCGACCCACTGCCCGAGCCGTCGCTGCGCACCGTCTCGAGGATGGTCATGCTGGAGTGCGCTTCGCGTGCGCGCTTCTCATCGGCCGTGCCGCCGCGCGCCATCACCTTCGCGAGCCCCCAGTCCACGACCTGCACCTCGCCGAACGCGCCGACCATGATGTTGGCCGGCTTCAGGTCTCGGTGAATCACACCGCGCGAGTGGGCATAGGCGAGCGTCTGGCAGATCGACTCGAAGATGTCGATCAGGCGCCGTCGGTTCGAGCTCGGTGACTCGCGCTCGGTCAGCAGCGTCGCGAGCGTGCGTCCCTTGACGAGCTTCATCGTGAAGTACGGCCGCTCGTCCGCCATCAGGCCGAGCTCATAGACCGGAACGATTCCGGGGTGCTGGAGCTGCCCACCGATCTGCGCCTCCTCGACGAAGCGCTGTACGACATCGGGGCGCTCGGAGAGTCGGCGGTCGAGGACCTTGACGGCCACATCGCGACCGAGGTCCGTGTCGTGACCCTTGAGGATCACACCCATTCCGCCGCGGGCGATCTCCCCCATCAGCTGATAGGTGCCGCGGCCTTCCGGGATCGAGAGCTTCTCGTCCGAGCGCGGATCGATGAGCGGCACCGCGGCGGCTCCGGAGTCTTCTTCTCGAAGAGTAATCCGCGTCGCTTCGCCCGTGCGCTTCTCGAGAAACTCGATCACCGACTGCCCGGCGTAGGTGATGGTGTCGGGCTCTTCGGTCCCCTCGTCCTTCTCGCGATCCTGGTTACTCATAATGAGGAGTCTAACTCTCGTGAACCGGAAACACCTGCCGCACACTGGCGTTGCCCCACAAAACCTCGCAGGAACTGCACAGACGAAAGGCGCTGGACCGGCGGTACTCGATCCGGCGCCGTTCGAAGGAACCGAGCGAGCCGCGGTTCGATCGCGGGAAGCACCGGCGACTCGGCCAGAGACTCGAGTTGAACGCCCGCATGGGCTTCGCGGTAGCTCGCCGCGCGTTGCCCTCTCCACGCCGTTCAACGAGCTCTAGCCGAAACTCGCCTTCGGTTACTCGCGCCTCGCCCCTTGTTTGAACGTTCGGAGTGTCCGGTTCTCCGGCGGGCGTTCTGCTTCGAGCGGCGCGCCCACTCCGTGGAGCTCGGACGAACTCCGGCTTCGACAACTCGAGTGAACCGACCACGCCGCGCGAGTGTGCGAGCTGAGGACAAGTTTCGCGTGGAGCACGCACGATGCAATTTCCATCGATGGGTGCCCCACGAGTGCCCGCGTAAAGCTCGATCACGGAATCGCGATCACAGGCGGCTTGACAATTCTCGCGTACCACGCTTACGGTCGGAGCACTTGAATTTCTTCATCACAAATCTGGGAGAGAAACGCTATGAGTAATTCATCGGAGAACAGTGGTGGCACCCAACCCGAAGGCTGCGAGCCGAAAGCAACCGAGCCGGTCGTAACGAAGTTTACGACACGCGCTCCGGATGAGCGGACGGGAGGCATCACGAAGCTGAAGGGCAAGGCGAGCTTCACCTCAGTGGGGGGCGTAAGTATCAACGTGAAGGTCGACGGAGGCAGTACGACCGGTACGAGTGACTTCAAAGCGGCCGGTGCCCAAGGCGACTCGGTCGCGAACGGTTCGGCGCGACAACCGGCGACCCTCAACGCAACCACGGAGAGAGTTACGGCCTCCGGGCTTGCAACAGCTTCGGCGACCAAGAACTACACGGTTCAGGTCAGCTTCAAGCTCACGCAGCGAGTCACGGAGAACGGCCAAGAAGTTACGCGCGAAACGACGCCGAAGCTGAACGGGACCATCAAGAAGGCCAACATCACGTTCGGGCAGGACTCGGACGTAACACTCGAATAGAGGCGGCGAGGACTAGTTCGGCCTTCCCATGTAGATGAAGGAGGCCCAAAAGAACGGGTGACCGACGCGGTCGGCTGCGGAAGTAGTCGATCGCTCGTCACCCGTCTTCTTTGTCGCACTCGCCGTCAAGCCGCGCCCGATACCGCGGAAGTGTCCGGAGGCATCCGTTCCCCGGCGAACCACGAGTCGCGCTTGTCGCAGGGCCATAGCCGAGGGAAGGCCGCTTCCGATATGCAACTCGTAGAAGCGGGTCATGATCTCCTTGGTCTCTCTGTCATCTACCTGCCAGAGGCTGGAGATGACAGAGCGAGCACCGGCGTAGAAGAACGCGCGCGCGAGAGACTGAACCCCCTCACTGCGCTTCACTTCACCTCTGCCAGTCTCGCAGGCGGACAAGACGGCGAGGTCCGCATCCAGATCGAGCTCCAGGATTTCGGCCACCGTGAGCAGGCCCCCACGATTCTTGCTCGCCGACAGAACCAAGCCGCTTCGACCAGGGTCTTCAGAATCGACGACACCGTGGCTCGCGCAGTGAAGGATCGCGTAGCGGCGCAAGTCGCCCGCGAGCTGAGCAGGCGAGGCCTCCTCGCCCAGGTGTAGCTCGACCGCCGGATGGATCAGGGAGAAGCTCCTCTCGGTCTCGAAGACCGACAACCCCTCCTCCTCATCCTCCGGATCTTCTCCGGCAGTGAGAACCGAGAGAATCGCCAAGGCTTCCGCTCGCGTCCCGACCAAACGATCGAAGCCTTGCCTCGCCACCGATGCGTCGCGTTCGTACGAACCGCTTTCCGAGGCGTAGATCGGGTCTGCCAGGACGAGCGCTGGGCCCGGCTGGCTTCGCGGCCCGAGCTCGGCGAGCAAGGCGAGCACCGAAGTGGAGCTGGCGTAGCTGACCTCACGTCGGTCCAAGACGAAGGCCACGTCATCGAAGGAGCTGACTTCTGACTTCGCTTCCTCCACGAGAGCTTCGAAGGGCAGAACCGCGAGCTCCGGAGTTGGAATGATCACGAGTCGATCTGAAGAGTCCGTCGGAAGCAGGGGCGCCAAGAGCGTCCCGAAGAGCTCGCTTCCAAGGCTCGCCACCGCCGCGGGCGGAGCCAATCGATCCGGACTCGAGATCCCCTGAAGGAAGGCTGCGAGTGTCTCCTCGATTGTGGCCCGATCGCCGAGAGTTCGAAAAGTCAGCCGCCCGTCGGAGAGACTGTACGCGTAGAGCTGGCTCGTACCCGAGGCGAACTCGATCAGCACATCTTCTGCAGTGAGCCACTTCGAGAGTTCGTCGACGGCGATTCCTTCAGGAAACTCGAGCGCGACGTCCGCCGGAGCATGCTCGCGCCAGCGCTCTTCGAGTTGAAGCCTCCGCGCTCGGACAATTTCGAGCTCGGCTCTCAGGGACAACTCGCGAGCCTCGGCCCGCTCGCGCTGCGCTTCACCGAGCGACGCGAGGATCTGATCCTCGTGCGCACGCGCGTCTCGAATCTCGCGACGCATCGCCATGGACTCTCCGGTCCTCGCTCCCGCTCGATGCTCGCTCATCGCCAAGAGCAGCGACCTCCCCTTCCAGAAGCCTGCGCGCTGGAAGCTCAGCTCGGTCAGAGCTGCACGCTCTTCCGATGAGAGCCCTGCCTCCGACAGCTTCAGCGCCGCGGCATCTTGGCTGTAGTCGCCCCACATCGAATAGACATCCGTCGCTCGTCGGTTGGCCAGTCGCTCCGGGTCCGCACCCTGGAGCCCTGAACTTGCAAAGCAGTCTTCGGCCTCTTCCACATAGGCCAACGCCAGGTCAGCCTCGCCCGCCAGGTGCGCCAGTTCGAACGCAGTTAGAAGAGACCACTGAAGCAGCCAGGCATCTCCCGATTGCCTCAGGAGTGTGAGCGCGCGATCGGAGAGAGGACGCGCCGCCGCCAGCTCGCCTTGTCGCAATCGAATCTCTGCCTCGAGGTCCAACCCAACAGCTTCATGGACCATGTGCTCGGTGCTGCGACCGAGCTCAGAAAGAGCGCGCGCCGAATCGACTGCGCTCTCCAATCGGTCCGTCTTCATTAGAAAGGCGATGCGACTCGCGAGAGCACCAGCGAGGATTTCCGGCATGGCGACCTCCTCAGCCAGGGCCAGCGCTTCATCGACCAAGGGAGCAGCAGCCAAGAGCTCACCCGTCTCGATGCGGACCTCCCCTAGCGCTCGAAGCGCCATGGATCGAAGCGCCGGCTGCGAATCTGCGCTCAAGAGTTCCAGAGCTTCGCTAAGTCGAGCACGAGCCAAGTCCCATTCTCCGACACTTGCGTGAGCGATCCCGAGGTTGAGCAGCGCAACGCGCATTAGTCTGTCGTCTCCGAGTTCACTCGCAGCGCTGATTGCGCTCCAAAAGTGGCCAATCGCGAGAGCGTCATTGCCTGTGTCGCTCTCGACGTTTCCAAGAACACCAAGAAGCTCCGCCCGAAAACTCGCTGGCAGCTCTAACGCTAGCGCCTCCTCCAAGAGCAATCGTGCGACGCTGAACTCGCCCGTGCGGGAACGGAACTCCGCCTCGGCGAGAAGCGCCGGTGCGAGCACCGCGATCTCTCGAGACTCCCTTGCGCCAGTCGTCGCCGCATCGAAGAGCTCGCGTGCCTCAACCGTACGTCCGGCCGCCCACTCCACTCGGCCCAGCGCTCGCTGCAGATCATGGGCGGCTGACTGTTCGTTCAACGCCCGAGCGAGCTCCAACGCCGCGCCCAACATCTCGCGAGCGACTTGAAGCTCACCGAGACTAACTCTCGCCTGAGCCAGGCTGGTCCTGACAAGAATCTCGAGCGCCCGATTCCCCTGCGCAATCACTTCTTCGAGGGTCGGTTCCAGGTGCTCGATCGCCGCAGGCGCTCCTCGCGACTCGATGTAGGTCGTGCCCAAGCGAACCCGGGCGATCGTGACCAGCTCTTGATGCCCGACTTGTGTGGCCAGCTGCAAGACTCGCTCGTACTTCTCTTCGCAAGCCCGGAAGTCTCGCTCTGCGTAGTCCGCCTCTGCCGAGTAGTGAAGCGCGATCGCGGCCTGCCCGAACCACGCCATCGACTCCAGTGAGTCGCCCAGCTCCAAGAAGTACTGAGCACGCGACGGGCCATCGCCATAGGTGGGATGTTCCACGCCCGAGGTGCAAGTTACGTGAAACTGGGACGCGACTCCATTCGCGCTGCTCACCTCCAGCAGAACCGCTCTTCCCGGGACCGCCTCCACGGAGATGCGCTTGTAGAACGGATTCTCGCCCGCGCTCATCTCGGCCAACACGATCGTCCCCATGTCCGCCGCGCGGACCGACACACCGCCGCTGTCGGCCTTCGCATCCAGGTTCAGCAGCCCGGGCTCGAACGGCTCGATCACGAAGACTCGTGTCTCGCCTTCCGCGAGGCTGAAGGACTGGAGCTCTCCGATGGCCAACGGCACAGGCTCATCGCCAGCGACGAAGCCGCCGAGCGCGAGCAGAGTCACGAGGCACTTGAGGAGGTCAGCCATGGTTCGGAACCTTAGGAGTGGGAGCAATCTCAAAAACGAAAGCGAATTCCTGATTCGTTTCGCGGGAAGTCGCTGCTGATGGAGTGTCGGCGAGCCGCTCTATCTTGACCCTTTGGGCAGTTATCCGACAAAGGTTCATTTGGATGTGCCGAGCTGCTTAAAATGGACGTGCAGTCCGACCAGTGCTGCTCGCTCTCGGGGAATCGGTTATCGGTGGAGGAGATCACAATGAATCGCTCGACTCTGGTGCTCGCTTGTTTCGTATCCACGGCGCTGGCCTGCGGGATCGATGCCGAGCCTGTCCCCCAACACACCGAGACCAGCTTCGAAGTGGAGGGCCGCCTGGTCGAGCTTCGCGTCTTCCACGACCAGGTCGGTGTCGTCTTCGACGAGGACGAACACGACGGGAGCGGCATGCTTCCCGTTCCCCTGATCCCGGCTGGCGCGACGCACACGCCCCCCGCGCAAGACGCCACGGGACTTCATGAAGTCCTGCACCTGGTCGACCCGGCGGGCATCACGGACGGCGATGAGCTGGCCGATGCCGCGCACGAGCTGCTCGCCTTGAACGCGGACGCTCTCGACCACGCCGGCGTCGTCGTTCAGTTCAAGGACTCGAACGAGGTCGTCCTGATGACGCACGAGATCGTCGTTCAGTTCGTCGACGCGGCCACGGACGCGGAGATCACCGCCCTCCTGACTCGCATGGGCCTGCACGTGGGTAGGCGCAGTCCCTTCCGCAAGAACCTGTTCGTCGTCGAGACGCCGCCCGAGTCGGACGATGACGCGCTCGAGGCTTGCGCGCTCCTCTCGACCGAGCCGCTGGTCGACTACTGCGAGCCGAACTTCGTGCATGCGGTCGAGTACCTCTCGAACAGCGAGCTGAACGATCCGCTCTTGCACATGCAGTGGCACCACTCGAACGACGGGCGCGGCCAGGGGAGCTTCGACGCGGACATCGATACCGTCGAAGCCTGGGGTATCACGAAGGGCAGCTCCGATGTCGTCATCGCCGTGCTCGAGGACGGCTTCGATGTCACCCACCCCGATCTCGTCGGCAACCTGTGGAGCTCGGACGACGTGCCGCCCGTTCACGGGCACAACTTCGAGAACAAGAACTCGGACGTCCTTGGAGAACCTCTGGACCACGATGCGACGGCTCACGGTACGGCGGTCGCCGGTTGCGCCGGCGCGCAAGGCGGAAACGGAATCGGGGTCTCGGGCAGCTCTCCCGAGTGCAGCCTGATGCTGCTTCGTCGAGCATCACCCAGTGACTACATGGGCGACGCCGAGGCAATCCACTACGCGTGGACGAACGGCGCCGACATCCTCACCAATAGCTGGACCTACGGAGTGAAGACGCACGTTCCGCAGTGCGTGAAGGAGGCGATCGAGGAGGCCATGACGAAGGGGCGGGACGGCAAGGGCTCGATCGTGGTCTTCTCGACACGCAACAAGGACATCGACGTCAACGCGATCGATGATGTCGCCGCCCTCGCTGGCGTACTGACCGTCGGATCCGTCACCAATACCGACGAGCGCACGCGAGCCTGCGGCAGTGGGCCCTGCCTGGACGTCCTCGGCCCGTCGCGCTTGTCCCAGTCGTCCAACTTCACGGAGGGCACCCTCAACGTCGTGACGACGGACTGGTCGGGCTTCAAAGTTGGGTACAACCACGACACGACCATCCTCCCAACGATGGACGAGGACTGGCCCGCCTGCAGCGATGTCGCCAGCGACGGCAATTATACGGCCTGCTTCGGAGGCACTTCGGCGGCGACTCCGATCGTCGCCGGCGTCGTTGGCCTGGTCCTCTCCGTGGCTCCCGAGCTCGAACGCGAGGAGGTCATTCGCCTGATGTGCGACACCACCGACCGCGTGCAGCACTCGGCGGCGAGCTACCTCCAGTCGAATGGTCGCAGCAAGGCGGACTCGCATGGCTACGGGCGTGTGAATGCATTCGAGGCGGTCCGAGTCGTCGCGCCGACGAGCCTCGGCGGGAGAGCCGGAGTGGACGTCTTCGTTCGCGACCACATGCTCGACTGGGGCAACACCGAACGCCCCAGTAGCTTTCTCTTCGAGAGACAGCGCGGAACAACGGGGGTCTGGACGAGCCCCGACATCCTCGTCCAGGCCGCGCCGCTCTCGAGCGCTGAGGTGAAGTCGGCGGACTTCGATGCTCCGGCACTCGAGCGCGTCGCCCTCGGAAAGACGAATCGTGTCAGCGTGCGCGTTCGCAACCGCGGTCCCAAGTCTTCCGGCGCTGTCAGCGTCACGGTCCTGTGGACCGAAGCTGTGCTTGCGCTCCCCAACCTCCCCTTCCCTTTCTGGAACGGAACGAATCCCGGCGACACCGTGCCGAGCACAGGCGCGCCCGGTACCTGGCGCTCGCTCGGCTCGCAGTCCATCCCGGACATCCCCAACTCCGCCGCCGCCAGCCTGAAGGACGGGGGAACGGACACAGCTCAGATCCTCTCCTTCGACTTCGTCGCTCCCGCAGCAACGAGTGCGGAGACCCATGACGACTTCGCCTTCCTGGTGCTCATCAACCGTCCCTCCGAGAAGGTCGGCCAGGAGATCGATCCGTACCTGGAGGTCTACGACCTGGTCGCGCTGGACAACAACGTCGCTCTCTCGAACCGACTGATCCTCTCACCCGATGTGGCGATTCCGCTCTCCATCGACAACCTCCTCGATCAGATGGTCGACATGCGCGTCGACTTGAAAGGAACCGACCTGACAGGCCTGCAGCTGAAGACGGTGAACAAAACTGACAAGTTCAATCTCGGTGGCCCGATCACGATGTCCGCCAAGGCGAAGATTCCGCTGGAGGTCACGCTCAGCGGCTCCTCCAGCACGGCTGAGGTGCAGCTCCTGACGAAGGGCGGTCTCGTCGGCGGCGCGACCCTGTTCGTCTCGGACACGAAGTAGAGGCCACGCGACTTCGAGAGCTAGTCGTCGAGCGCGGCCCTCACCCGCTCGGCCAGCTCCATCGTACCGAACGGCTTCATCAAGGTGTTGACCTCGCCCTCTGCGTGCAACGGTGACAGACTGTCATCGGTGTAGCCCGACATGAAGAGCATCGGCGGATCGAAGCCGAGCTGCTTCAGGGCGCGAGCCAGTTCCGGCCCACCCATGTGGGGCATGATGACATCGGTCAGGACCAGGTCGATCTCTTCGTGATGCGCCTGGAAGAGCGCGAGCGCCTCGCACCCGTCGTGGCAGTAGAGCACTTGGTATCCGCGCGCCTCGAGGGAGCTTCGAACCACCCGCGCCACCGAGTCGTCGTCCTCGACGACCAGAATCACCTCTCCTCCTCCAGGAACCGGCGCGTCGCTCTCCGCAACCTCCGGGCTCGAATGGAGCGGCTCGTCGGTGATCGGCAGCTGGACTTCGATCACGGTGCCTGCACCCGGCGTGCTGTGGAGCGAGACTCCACCTTCACTCTGCTTGATGATTCCATAGACGGTCGCCAAGCCCAGCCCGGAGCCCGCGCCCGCTTCCTTCGTCGTGAAGAACGGGTCGAACGCTCTCTCCACGGTCGCCTCGTCCATTCCGATTCCGTTGTCGGAGAAGCTCAAGAGAGCACACTCCCCAAAAGCCTGCTCACTCTCCAGCTCTGGACTGGCGCAAGCTGGAACACCTCGAGCGGTCTCGACCTTCAGAATCCCCCCATCGGACATGGCGTCGCGCGCGTTCGCGGCGAGGTTGAGTAGCACCTGCTCGATCTGGCTTCGATCGGCCTTGATCGGCAAGACGCCTTCCGCGTAGGCGAACTCGAGACGGACCTGCTCTCCGAGGACTCGTCGAATTAGAGTCTCGATGTTACGGACGAGCCCGTTCAGGTCGAGCACCGTCGGGAGCAGCTGTTGCTTGCGGCCGAAGGCCAGGAGCTGGCGCACGAGCTCCGCGGCTCGCTCGCCCGCACGGCGCACCTCGGTGACGAACTCATAGGCCTCCGAGCCTTCCTCCACGTGCTCCTCGAGCATCTCGGAGTAGCCGATGACCGAGACGAGCAGGTTGTTGAAGTCATGTGCGATGCCGCCCGTGAGCTTTCCGATCGCTTCCATCTTCAGCGCCTGTCGCAGCTCATCCTCGAGCAACTTGCGCTCCGTGATATCGCGCCAGACCACGTGCAGTGTGTTGCGCCCGGGCTCCTGAACCGCGGTCAGGAGCACCTCGACCGGAAAGACCTCGCCGTCTGCGCGCTTGTGATCCCACTCGAATCGATGGTTCCCGTTCCGGAACGCGAGTGCGATCATCTCGTTCGCCTTCTCGTACGAGTCGCGCCCGTCTGGCTGAGTCGGAGGCGAGAGCACTGACGGGTGTGCCTGCAAGACCTCGGCTTTGCTCGTGTAGCGGAGCATCTTCACCGCGGCGTCATTGCAGTCGGTAAAGAGCTCGCCCTCCAGGATCAGGATCGCGTCGGCCGAACGCTCGAAGAGCTCCCTGTAGGAGTCCACGGACGCACTGTCTGTTCGAGATGATTCTAGTCCTGACATCCACTGAACTCCTGAAGGGGCGCGCGCCCGCGATCTCGGTTCGAGTGGCCGCCCAAACCCAAGGGAAGCATAGCCGTGGTCCCGATGGCCGAGAACCTACAATCCTCGCTTGACTCCGGTCTGTCGCGCAATCGGGATTGGCTCGTGCCCATGAGTCGATTTCGATTCGGGCAGTCTAGCCAATCGGCCCGAATAGCCGCTTGGGTGCGCGACGCTCGAGTCGTCCGACAGAGTTCTAACAAGAGCTCCACATGAATATGCCCAACTCTCGCCCCTGGCTCTGCCTAGCCCTCGTGCTCCTGGCCCTGGCCATCGTCGCGGTGGCTTGGAGACCGGTGACGCACATCTTCGTCGCCAAGGCCTCCCTCGTGGACGAGCGCGAGAGTCCTCCCGCGGGATTCCTCGACGACGCTAGCCGACTGAATCAGACGCGCGTCGCGGAGGTCGTCGAGATCGCCCTCGACCGCGAGGACCCCGAAGAGCAGATCCGCGAGCTGCTGGCGCGCGCTCGCACCGAGGGCTTGCGGGTCTCCATCGCCGGTGCGCGACACAGCATGGGCGGGCACACGCTCTACCCCGGCGGTGTCGTGCTCAACATGCTCGGCATGAACGAGATGGAGCTCGACGAGGAGCGCGAGATCCTGCTGGTGCAAGCCGGCGCGGTGTGGGCCGACATCCTGGTCTACCTCGACGCTCGCGGACGCTCCGTCCAGATCATGCAGTCGAACAACTCCTTCTCGGTCGGCGGCTCGATCAGCGTCAACTGTCACGGCTGGCAGTACGGGCTTCCGCCGATCGCATCGACCGTCGAGTCTCTGCGCCTGATGCTCGCCGACGGCCGGGTCGTGCGCTGCAGTCGAACCGAAGAGCCCGAGCTCTTCTCGCTCGTGCTGGGCGGCTACGGCCTCTTCGGCGTGATCCTCGACGTCGAGCTCCGCATCACGAACAACGAGCGCTACCGCCTCGTCCAGACGCTCGTGCCGACCGCAGCCGCTCTCGACACCTTCGACGCGGAGATCCGAGACGAGCCCGGCCTCAAGCTGGTCTACTCGCGGCTCAACATCGTGCCCGACAGCTTCCTCGACGACGTGATGATCAGCGCCTTCTATCGCGCGCCGGGTGGCGAGCTCCCCGCGCTCACCGATCCCGGCCTCGACTCGCTGCGCAACGCGATCTTCCGCGGCTCCGAGAACAGCGACTACGGCAAACGCCTGCGCTGGACCGCCGAGACCAAGCTGCAGCCACTCCTGAAGGACGAGTTCTGCTCGCGCAATCAGCTGCTCAACGAGAGCGTCGAGGTCTTTGCCAACCGCGCGGCCGACCGAACCGACATCCTGCACGAGTACTTCGTCCCGCGCCTCCGCGTGGAGGAGTTCGCCGACGAGCTGCGCCGCATCATCCCCGCGCACGAAGTGGACCTGCTCAACATCACCGTGCGCGCCGTCAACGAGGACACCGACACCTTCCTGCGCTACGCGACCGAGCCGATGATCGCGCTGGTCATGCTCTTCAGCCAAGATCGCGATGCGGCCGGCGACGCCAAGATGCTCGCCCTGACCCGCGAGCTGATCGACGCTTCACTCGCGCACGAGGGTCGCTACTACCTGCCCTATCGTCTGCACGCGTCGCGTGAACAGTTCCTCGCCGCGTATCCGCAAGCTCCCGAGTTCTTTGCGCGAAAGCGAAAGTACGACCCGGGCGAGCTCTTCCAGAACTACTTCTATCTCGAGTACGGAGCGCCGGACGACACCACGAGTCGTCCCCCGAAGAGCGACTGAACCGCCAAAGTTCGTTCAGGCCGGAGCTGGCGTGCGCCGGCGGTCGAGCCTCACTGCCGCGAAGAGAATCAGAGCCGCGAGACCGGCGGCCAGGAGCAGCGGCCCGAAGGCCTTGGGCAGCAAGAGCTCGTTCTCCCAGATGCCCGGGTTCCAGCTCTTGCTGTTGAACAGGTACACCAAAGTCAGCGCAGCGATCGGTGGACTCAGAAGGAGGAACTTCCAGCGCGCTTCGCCCGCCGGGAGTGCGCGACCGAGGAGGCTGATCACGACGAAGAGGATCCAGGTGCCCGCAGCGAGCGCGAGCGCCGCCATGGTCACCGTCGCGGATCGCGGAGGATGAGTCGGCGCTCCCGGATAGCGCGGCGAGCTCTCCGTCTGCAGGAACAGCGGCAAGTCTCCACCGAACCCGTAGCGAGCGGCCTCCACCAATGCGGGGACCGGCGAGATCTCCATGTTGTCAGTCGGCCTGGGTTCGATCGGGCTCACGGCGATCAAGAACGGAATCGAACCCAATCCCGCGATCGCGAGGAGAGCCACCGCCGCTCCGTTGGTGCGAGCTAGCTGCCGCCGCTCCTCCGGCCAGACGCGCACCAGGAGCAGCCCGGCTCCAGAGAACATGAGTACGAGCGGGAACTCGACGTTCCAGAGGACGTGCACCCAGTCGCCAGCGCTGATCAGGAACAACGAGAGCGTCAGAACGCCCACGGCCATGAGCAGCTTCAGCCCGAGGTACAGGAGCGGCGCACGTCTCCCGGGTAAGAATGCGGCCACGAGCGCTGCTCCAGCGCACGCGAGCGAGGCGGGCACCAGGACCATGAGCACCATCAGCGGGGTCCTCCACACGAGGGAGACGAAGAGGAGCGCCAGCGTCGCACCCAGACAGACGGCGAGGATCTTGGAACCAGTCGGCTTCATGGTCGGACCGGCACGGCGGTCACGCTCGATCCTAAACGAGCGCCCCTGAGCGCAGGACAGAGCGTCCCCGCTCGGCTCGACCGACCCACTCTTCTCTCCGACTTCCCGAGACCGGCGCCAGCCTTGCAAGACCTCTGCTGGTATTGGAACTGTCCGTCCCTAGACTCTCCTTCGACATGACCGGAATCCTCATCGTCGGTGGGCTCACCCTTATCGCCTCATTCATGTGCAGCCTCTTCGAGGCGGCGCTCTACGCGGTCTCTCCTGCCCGCGTCGAGGTCTTGGTACAGCGCGGAGTTCGAGGAGCCAAGCGGCTCGCGAAGCTACGTGAGGACATCGAGAAACCGATCGCGGCGATCCTGACGGTCAACACGATCGCACACACCGTGGGCGCCGCGTGGTGCGGAGCGATGGTCGGCGAGCAGTTCGGCAGCCGCGCAGTCGGCGTGTTCGCGGCGGTGTTCACCGTGCTCGTCCTGGCCGTCACCGAGATCGTGCCGAAGAGTCTCGGCGTGCGCTACGCGTCGACGTTGGGACCGCTCATCGTCGGGCCATTGCAGGTGATGATGTGGAGCGTTTGGCCCGTCGTCTGGGTCGTCCAGCACACCATGGGCCGGTTTTCCGGTGGCGCGCACGGTCCCACGGAAGACGAGGTCGAGGTCGTCTCGCGAATGGCCGCCAAGAGCGGGAGCGTTCGTCAGGAGGAACACCGCTGGGTCCGCAACGCCCTCCACCTGGACCGAACGACGGCGGGCGACCTACGCACTCCGCGCACGGTGGTCGAGACACTCGACGCCGAGAGATCCGTTCGCGAGCTCCTCGAGCACGTCGAGAGCTGGGTCCACACTCGAGTACCCGTCGTCGAGGGTGCGGATGCGGATCGAATCGTCGGCCTGGTCCACCGCCGCGAAGTCATGGACGCGGCCCTGCGCCGACCGGACGAGGACCTGCTCGTGAAAGACTTCCTGCGTCCGATCCGCTTCGTGCCCGAGGCGATGCCGGCGAACAAGCTGCTCGAGCTCTTCATCGAGGACCGTGCCCACATGTTCGCCGTCGTCGACGAGTACGGGGGGATCGACGGCGTGGTCACGCTCGAGGACGTGCTCGAGTGTCTGCTCGGCGCCCAGATCGTCGACGAACACGACCAGGTCGAGGACATGCAGCACCTCGCTCTGGAACGCAGCCGGGAACGGCAGAGTGGCGGAGACGAGAACACTGCTCCGGAGGATTCGAGCGGGACGTAGGGATCGTGCGCGACGCCCGCGAAGCCCGCTCTCACTACTGGGCGGAATGATCGCGGCCGCTCGCGATTCGTTTTCTCCTCGTCTCCTGGCGAGCGCGCCTGGCGATCAGACCGAGATCAGCGTCGCGCCCCACGTGAGCCCACCGCCGAACGCGACGAGCAAGGCCAGCATCCCCGGCTGCAGTTGGCCGCTTCGAAGCGCCTCGTCCAGCGCCATCGGGACCGACGCATTCGAGGTGTTGCCGAAGCGATCCACGTTCGATAGGACGCGCTCCGGGTCGAAGCCGAGCGCGTGCGTGGCGGCCTCGATAATTCGCCCGTTGGCCTGGTGAGGAATGAGCAGGTCGATGTCGTCGAGGGTCAGCCCGTTGCGCGAAGTCATCTCTTCCGCGAGCTCGACGATCTTGTTGACGGCGAAGCGAAAGACCTTGCGTCCCTGCATCTGGAGGAAGTGCGCCCGACGGTCGATCGTCTCGTGGCTCGACGGCTGGCGCGAACCTCCGGCCGGCACGGTGATCAGGTCGGCCTGCGTGCCGTCCATTCCGACGATGTGATCCAGGATCTCGCTCCCATCGCTGTTCGTCCCGATCACGAGGGCTCCGGCGCCATCGCCGAACAGGACGCACGACTCCCGGTCCTCGTAGTCGGTGATCGAGGAGAGCGTATCGGCTCCAAGGATCAGGGCATTGCCGAACGCGCCAGCGGCGACCAGCTGATGTCCCGTCATCAGCGCGTTCACGAATCCCGAGCAGGCCGCGTTGATGTCGAAGCCCGCCGCGTTCTTGGCCCCGAGCTCACGCTGAACGTGACTGACCGTGGATGGACTGATCTCATCGGGCGTGGCCGTCGCGAGCAGGATCAAGTCCAGCTCGTCGGGCAAGAGCCGCGTCTGATCCAGCGCAACCCGCCCCGCACGGATCGCGAGGTCCGACGTCGCCTGCCCCGGCGCCGCGATGTGCCGCTCGCGAATGCCGGTGCGAGTCACGATCCACTCGTCGGTCGTGTCGACCATCCCCTCCAGCTCTTCGTTCCCCAGCACTCTGGCGGGCACGTACGAGCCGGAGCCCAGGATCCCGACGGTCCGGAGCGCGCGCTTCTTCGGGTGCCTACGAGTCCGGGTCGTTCGGAGGTCGAGCGGAGGGGCGGGTTGAATCGTTCTCATTTCGTTTCCGGGCTGTGCCTTCCAGCGAGAGAAGAGGGCGAGACGCACCCTCGCCACCCTGGCGTTTATAGCGCTGCGCATCGGGCAGAAGAATACGCCCTAGGTCGCAGGTGGCCCTTCGTTCCCCCAACTGGGAGCGCCCAGCTCCGCGGGGCCCTGGTTCGAGTCGAGAGCGCCCCACCTGAAGTTCTCCTCGGGAATCGACCCGATCCGAGGCGGAAGCAGAGTACGTCAGGGGCGACCGCACTCGAGCGCCTCGCGCATGCGTTCGCGCGCCTGGTGCAGTCGCGAGTACACGGTTCCGGGCGGCACTCCGAGCACGGCGGCGATCTCGGTCTGAGGGAGATCGTCGAGAGCGGCGAGGGCTAGTACGGCCCGCTGGCGAGCGGGTAGCTGGGCCATGGCTGCGAGAATGCGTGCGGCGCCTTCGCGCTGTGCCAGAGCGTCGGGGGGCTCATCCGTATCAGTAGCGAGATCTTCGGGCAGCGGCGTCGCGCGGCTGCGATTGCGGCTCGAGATTCGCGCCGCGGCTCGCACGGCAATCCGATAGAGCCACGTCGTTAGCCGGGCGTCTCCGCGGAAACCGCCGATGCCGCGCAGCACGTCGACGAAGGTTTCCTGCACGGCGTCGTGCGCCAAGTCCGGGCGTCCGGTCATGCGCAACGCGATGCCGTGTAGCGACGAGCGAGTGAGTTCGAAGAGCTCGCTCAAGGCTTGCTCGCGCTCCTGTTTGCCGCCGCGCAGGCTTGCCGACAAGCGCGTTTCCCGATCGCGCTCGATCATTCTGCGACCTCGTCTCGCTCGAACTCCCGCAGTGCGCGGTAGGCGCGCGGAAAGCGCCAAAAGATCCGCACCACGACGTCGACCACGAGCACTCCGGCAGCGATGAACCCGGGCCTCGAGTCCGGTACCAGCAAACCGACGATGACGAAAATGAGGGCGAGCGCGACGGCAACTAGCGTTTGTGAGAAGTGGTGCGCGAGCTTCAGCTCCAGCTCGCGCCGAACCAGCGCAAGCAGATCCCCCTCGCCCGCTTCGGTCAGGGCTCGACGACGATCACGGACTTCGCGAATCCGCATGGGGAGCACCAGCATCAGGAGCCCGCCCGCCACCATCCAACCGGTCGGCGTCCAGAAGCTAGCAGCGACGCAAACGACGATCAGGCCGATCGTTTGTACAAGCGCCCAAGTCGGACGGCGCAGCGTCCAACGAACCCGAGGCCCGAGCTCTTCCCAGCTCACCTGCTCCCCTAGCCGTCCCGCGACAGCGTTGAGGTCCTGCTCCAGGCGATTTAGCTCTTCCGTGTTCTCCATGCGGGGTTCGAGGTGGGTCGGCACCAGATCCTTCGAGGTCTTTGGCGAATTTTCGTATGCCGGGCCGAGAAGCCTCGTGCGTACCCAGAGACCGAGGGGCCGAAGGAATCTCTACTTCCCCTCGGCGTGGCAAAGCCCGCTAGCCCACATTATTCATGACCACGCGGACTAAACACCACGAACGGCCGGCTACGCCAGCCTTTCGGCCCCTACCGGCGTTTTGCGAACACAGGCTTCCTCGACGAGCTTACAAGCTCGACAGTGGGGCCAGCGCCCGCAAAACACCAGTAGGAACCGAATCGAGGCGTTTCCTCTCGCGGCTCATGAATAATGCGAGCTAGTCCTCTGGGGCCACCTTGTCGTCGTAGCTGAAGACCTCCACCAGAGGCACGCCAAGTGCATCGGCAATGCGAAAGGCCAGCTCCAACGTCGGCGAGTACTTGGCACCCTCGATCGCGTTGACGGTCTGACGCGTTACACCGATCTTGCCGGCGAGTTCTTGCTGCGTCATCTCACCGCAATCGAACCGCAACCGCCGAATTCGGTTCGAGATCTTGGTCTTGCTCGCCATGTTCCCTAGCCCCGGCGGTAGAGGACGACCTGGGCCGAGTAGTGCACCAGCTCACTCAGCACGAACCACAGCAAGAGGACAATACCGGTCGTAAACGGGCCTGCGAGTACGCCTGTCGCCAGGCGGCCTGGAGGATCCATGTAGAGCGCGACCTCGCGCATGGGCAGAAACACGATGCAGAAGAAGACGCCGATGGAGAGAATCAAGCCCGCCCAGTTACCCGAGCGCTGCGCGATGGAACGATCGCGTTCGTCGAACCGATCATCGCCGCGATCGATCACTGCGAAGACGACGTGCGAGCCGATCAGGATGAGCGTCTGAAGAATGATTGCGGCGACGCCGACGGGCAGAGCAAGTCCGGATTGATCTGCTGGACCGCTGAGGACCAGGGCGAAGTAGGCGCCCCAGATCAGGGCCGTCGAGACCAGGCAAGCCCAGGCGCTCTTGTGGTGAAAACTCATGGCGGGAAGGGGTCGGTTGATTCGGATTGGGTCAGCGGGCAGTCGTTCCCGCGACGAATGCAATGTCCGCCATACACGACACCGTGTCAAGTCCTCTTTACACCCCTTCCGAGCCGACTGGCCTCCAATCCACGCACGAGCCCAGATCGCGCTCCCGGGCATCGACCGAGCAACGCCGGCCAGCGCGTTAGAGAAACAAGGCCAGCTGCCCGGAGGGCTGCTGGCCTTGTTGAGTGGTAGCGGGGGGACGCTGGGCACGGCTGGAGAGGACTCTTCTTCTCGAGGCCAACTCTCCCCTTCAGACGCAGCCGGGAGGGAGCACCCCGCTCTGGCAGCCCGCATTCGTTGCCGCTGCGAATGGCTCCTTGAGCCCAGAAACGTGCCGGCGTTCGAAGAACCGCCTGGCCTCATCGGCCGCGACGAGCGGCCACCGCCGACGCGCGGCGGCGAACGGGTGTGTGTGCTGCACGGGGCTCGGCTACTGTGGATGTCGAGACGATCTCCGCCGACTCCCGGCCCATGAGCCGCGTCAGTGTCGAGGCCAGCCGCGCGACGGCTGCATCGTCAGGCAAAGTGACTGTCAGGGTGGGCCTTCCGCGCTCGTCCCTCGACAGGCACTCCGCCACCCCCCCATCGATTTCAGATCGTGCAAGGCCGCCGTTCGTTTCCGCTGTGGGCTCGGGTAGGAGTTCGCTCAGGAACGAGAGGGCGCTATCGAGTAGCCGGCCACCGGCGAGGGCAACTCGCTCCCGACGCTCCGAGAGCTGCCGCCCTTCCACGTACTGCAACCGCGAGCTCTCGTCCACCGTAGCCTCGGGCTTGCGGCCGATGAGTACCTCCAGGCGGCGCTTGAGGTCTTCGACACCGCTCGAGAGATCGACGGCATCGATACTCGAGTCCACATCAAGCACGGCCTGCGCCAATTCGTGCTTGGCGGAGAGCGTCGCGAGCATGCGCTCCTCGATCGTGTCCTCGGTGACGAGTACGAATACATGCACCGGCCGCTTCTGGCCCATGCGATGGGCGCGACCAATGCGCTGCTCGAGAATCGCGGGGTTCCAAGGCAGGTCGACGTTCACGATCGTATCGGCCACCTGCAAGTTCAATCCCGTCGCGCCGGCATTCGTGGCCAGGAACACACGGCAGGCGCGCTCCGTCTGGAATTGCTGCACGAGGGCGCGGCGCTTCTTCTGTGGCACGCTTCCGTCGAGCCGCACGAAGCCCGCGCCTCGCGCCCGAAGCGTACGCTCCACGAAGTCGAGCATCGTGGTCCACTCGCTGAAGAGCACGATCTTGCGGCTCTTTTCGGCCAGGAGCCGCCCGAGGAGCTCCTCCAAACGTTCCAGCTTGGAAGAATGGCCGGGCTCTTGCTTGTCCACTAGGAAGGTGCTATCGGCCGCCATGCGACACATCAGAAGTGCCTTCTGGAGGCGCAAGAGATCCATCTCGCTGATGTACGGCTTGTTGATGATCGAGCTCACAACTTGCATGTGGGAGTTGTGTAGCTCGAGTTGCTCCTCCGTCGGCGCAATTCGCAGGATTTCCGTCGTGCGTGGCGGCAACTCGTCCAGCACAGCCTCGCGTGTCCTGCGCAGGAGAATCGGCTTCAGGCGTTGGCGCAGGTCGCTCAGGTTTTTGTAACCCAGAACCTTGCCTCGCTCGTCCACCACACGGTGGTGGTTGTAGAAGCGGAAAGCCGGGGTCAGTCGCCGCTCATCAATGAACTCCACCACCGAGTAGAGATCATCGACGCGGTTCTCGAGAGGTGTGCCCGAAAGAACCAGGGCGAAGGGTGAGCGCAGCCGCTTGATGGCCTGCGAGGTCTTCGCCTCCCAATTCTTGATTCGTTGCCCCTCGTCGAGAACGATCAAATCCCAGCTCTCTTGTTCGATGCCGAGAATGTCGCGCAAGACCTGCTCGTAGTTGCAGATCGTGAAGAAGGGCTTCTCACGGTACTGCTCGGCACGGCTCTCCGCACTGCCAAGGACCACCTGCGCCCCGCGGTCGGAGAAGCGCTCGATCTCCGCCGCCCACTGCGACTTGACCGAGGCAGGGCAGACAATCAGCACGCGCGCTAGGCCGATCTCGCGGGCCAGCAGCTCGGCGGTTCCGATTGCCTGAATGGTCTTTCCGAGCCCCATGTCATCCGCCAAGACCGCGCGTCCGGCTCCCGCGGCGAAACCGATGCCGTCGAGCTGGTAGGGGCGTAGCTCGACCTTGAGCAGGTCTCGGCGCAGGTCGTGCTCGGCGGGATTGGCCCGGATCTCGGCCGACTTACGCCGCAGTCGATCGAGCATCAAGCGCTGCTCGATGAACTCCTCGGCGTCGGGGTGGATCACGATGCTCTCACCGATCCGTTCCAGCTTGCGAATACGCTCGAGCAGATCGGTCAGAGCGACGATAGGTCCATGCAAGAGGGGGCGCAAGATACCCGCTACCTTGGCGTCGAGCTTCTTGGGACAGGCCACACGAAGCTCCAGCTCCTCGCCGTAGACCAGGTAGACCGCGATGCGCTTCCGGTTGTAGGCGCGAGAGAAGCTGGCCTTGCCAAACCGTCGCTTCAACTTCCCCAGGGCACTGATGATGTGCTTGCAAGTCCCCAATGTGTTCTTGCGAAAATCCGGGCAGGAGCAGTAGGACTGGCCCGCTTGGGTACCCCTGAGCGCGAGCCGATAGGTCTTGCCCGACGCCGCACTCGCAATGGTATAGTCAGTCCAGAGCCGCTTCGGATCGCTGGAGCGCAGCGTCATGCGCTCGCTTCGCGCGCGCTCCTCCCGATCCGCCAGAGCGCGTTGCAGCAGCTCCTCCTCCCCCAGACTCTCCACTGGCACTCGCTCCTTGGGAGGTCGCGCCAACCCGAGCGCCAGCTTCTCCTCGAGGATCATGGAAAGTACCGCACCACCGTGCTCGCAAGCCTCGTCGCAAGCGGAGCAAGCCCATTCAAGGCGCCCGCTCGTTTCGTCCCGCAGGCAGATCCGAACCGTGGCTCTTCCCACGCTTGCGCTGCAGAAGTGTGAACCGATCTCGATTGAGCTGACATCCAGATCGTAGCGCCCCCCGGCCAGTAGCAGTTCCTTGCCCCGGGTGCCTAGCAGGCGGCAGGCCTGGGTGTAAGTAAGCCTCGAGAGCTTGTCCCGCAGCGTGAGGTCCTTGTTCTTGGCGGTAGTCATGTGTCCGGAACGTCCACTCCTCGGGATCACTGAAGACCAGGATGAGTAGGGGGTCGTAGGGGGTCCTCGACAAGATGATATCGGAGGCTGTCCCGAGGGCCAAGGGCGACGAGACTCACGACCACGGGAGCTCGAAGTCCGCCCCTTCGGGATCCGGAACGGCGTCGTTATTCATCCACAACGAATCCAATGCCATGGAGTGTCTTCTGCCGTCGCGACTGCATCCGTGTGAGAACCGGGACGGAGCCATCGTCGTAGTCGAAGACGGTGACCGTCGTCTTCTCCGGGTGCGACCTGAGGACACGCCCAACGTACTGGATGATCTTGCCCTTGAAGGAGATCGGGAAGGGCAGGAAGAGCGTATTGAGCCTCGGAAGATCGAAGCCCTCGCCGACGAGTTGTCCGGTCGCGAGTACGAGCGTCGAGTTCTCACGCGGAGCACCCTTCAGCATGGCGATCCGAGCCTGCCGCTCCTTCTTCTTCAGGCCCCCGTGCAAGCTGACTGCGGAGACTCCCGTAGCCTCGAGATCCTCCGCGAGCCGCGCCAGATGCTCACGCCACTCGGTGAGGACCAGGCAGCAGGCTCCTCCCGCGAGCGCTTTTCTCACGTCGGCGCAGATGAGATGGTTGCGTTCGTCGTCCTCGATCAGGGCTCGATAGACCTCCTGGATCGCAGGCTCCTCGGTGAGCTCCGGATCGAACGCCGTCTCCCGGACGATGAGCCGACGGCCAAGAGCCGTGTTCCGAGACCCGGGGCCGCCGGCACCCTCCTCGAAGCGATGGCGAACAGGACCGCAGCGCATCATGATCAGGTCTCCGAGCCCATCCCGACGATAGGGTGTCGCCGTCAGCCCCAGGATGAAGCGCGCCGGGGCCTTCCGGATGAGCCCATCGAAGGACACGGCCGGAAGATGGTGGCACTCATCGACGACGATCTGCCCGTAGTCGCGTAGCAGCTGCCAGGACTCTTCACTCCGAAAGCTCTGGATCATGGCCAGGTCCACAATCCGGCTGCGGCGTTTGCGCCCCGCGCCGAACTGCCCGATCTCCTTGGACTCCAGACCGAGGCAGTTCTGCAACTCCAATCGCCATTGATCGAGAAGGGGCTTGCGATGGACGAGGACGAGGGTCGGAGTGCTCCTGGCGGCGATCACCGCACAGGCCATTCGCGTCTTGCCCGCCCCAGGGGGCGCGACGAGAACGCCCTCGTCATGCCGCAGCAGGTCTCGTACGGCAGCATCCTGATGTGGGGAGAGAGGCTCGCCCAGGTTCAGATCAAGTCCACCTGGGTTCGTTCTGGCCTCCTCGACCTCCAGCTGGCTCCCCGCATCGCGGACAACGCTCCCGAGTGAAGCCAGGATTCCACGCGGAAGGTGGAGGTGCGTCAGGTCCTCGTCATAGCAGCGCACGAAACGCGGCGTGCCGTAGACCGAGAGACGCAGTTTCTGCCGCTTGTAGTACTCGGGATTGTGCAGGCAGGCGAGGTGCTTGATGCGCGACAGGAGCGACGGCGGTAGACCCGAACGCTCGACGGAGAGTCGCGCGCCGCGCACGCAAGTGATCCTCTCTGGTGGCGGCGCTTCTGGAGCCGCTCCGCGACCGAGGGCCGAGAGAGCGGTCGCTCCTTCGAATCCAACCGTCACCGGGGGCAACTCCTCCAGCAGGGCTTCGAGTTCCTCTGGCGAGAAGCGCTGGACATGGCTGAGCCCGCGCCACGGATCTGGCCAGGGGTTCAACTCTCGATCGACGAACTCCGTGTTCCCGAGTGTGCGCGCCTTCTTCTGCAGCGGCAGCGCGATCAGGTTCCCGAATCCTCCCTTGGGCATGAAGTCCTGGTTCGGGAACAGGCGGTCATAGCTCGCGAGTTCCATTTCCGCCCGGGCGACCATGGTCTCCCGCAGAAGGCTGGTGCCCAAGCGTCGGGCATGGACGGCCGTGACCGGGCGCGTGAAGAAGATCCAGACGTGCCCCCCTTGTCCCGACCGTGACCGTTCGAGGTAGACGGGAACTCTCCATCGATCGGCCGCCTCCATGAAACCCAAGGCGTCGGGTGCCCAGGTGGCCCCGTCGAAGTCACACGCGAGGAAGAAGCACGTGTCGCCGTGAAGGAGCGCGTAGAGCCCGACGATGTGCTCGCCCGCGAGGTGTCGGTAGAGAACGTCGTCGGTCAGCGGAAGGTAGCTCTTCGCGCCGCCGCGTCCCTGCGAGGGACCGGTGGTGGTCGGCGAGTACCCCTTCTTACCAGTCCGCTCGTCGCACCAGTACCGGGCGTAGACATCGTCCCGGCCACGGAAGAGAGCACGAAACAGCTCGATCTTCTCCTGCGGTGACGAACGTCCATTCACTTCGGGAAGGGGGGCGTCCTCCGGGAACAGCCGAGGCGTCTCCGTGACGCCCGAGTCGGGAGGTCCGCCTGGAGACAAGCCGAGCATCCCCCGGAGGCGCTCATTCTCCTCTTGGAGCCGCTCGTTCTCCTCTTCCAGTCGATCCAACGCCGAGGCCGGTTCCGAAGCGTCGTCAGCATCCATGCCGCGGGTCTCGCACATCCGGTCCTCCGAGGTGTTCGAGCTCCGCGGGCACGATCAGATTCCAACGGCGGTGAAGGACTCCGCCCCGACGGCTGCGATCCAGATACTGGGGCGAGGCCGGAACGCGCTCGGCATAACGTTCGAGGACAGCCTCCGATGCGTGGAAGGTCTCGCGCGTACGTTCCAGGAACCAACCGGTGGCGGCCCACAGGTTGGCGACGGCGTAGCGTGCGAGCACCTCGTCGAGGAGATCGAGGTCGAGCGTCGTGAACCCGCTGGCCGACGACACGAGTTCCTCGAGGCCACCGGCCAGGCGTGGCCGGCGAAACCCTTCCACCAGGGTGCGCTCGGGTCCGGTGGTCTCGAGCAGGCGCCCGCGGCGTTCGACCTTACGGGTCCCCAGCCCAGGGCCCGATCCCTCCCCCATCGCCGCGGGCACCTCGAGGAACCGCACGGTCGTGCCGTCGAGCGCGAGCGGGCGGCGCCTGCGATGGGTGTAGGCCGTGCACTCGTTCCACACCGAATGTGCAGCTCCGAGGAGCTCGAGCGCGGCGTGGTGCGAGAAGACGGCGTCGGGCCGCGCCGCCGCCGCCGCCAGGAAGGGATCCAGTCGCAGGGCGTCGGGTGCCGTCCCGGGAGGGACCACGGCGTACAGCCCCCGTGTAACGAGCTTCAGCCGCCCAGTCGCGAGGTGGTGCTTCAGCCGCTCGACGGTTCCGGCGCGGCCCCCGGGAGGCTCGAGCTCACGGGTGGCCTCTTCGAGGGAGAAGACCGGGCTCCGAGCGAAGAACTCGGCAGTGCTGACTTTACGTTGCATGGCATTGACGGGGAGTACCTTCCCTATAACGGCACGCAACGTCAAGCACAATCAGGGTCCTGAAGAGGCCCATGGGGCCGCAGCGGCCCAGCGCGGATCGGTGAACGCTGAGCTCGGCTGGAGCGCGGGCACCGTCCCCTTTTCCGAACCGGAGCAGCAAGAGCCCGTGGAAGTGCGCCCATGTCGGCACCCCGAAACCCTCACGATTCCGTGGCCACCGCAAGGTGACAACGGGCACAAAAAAAGCGCCGCCGAAGCAGCGCTTGGGGTGGGTCCATAGACCCTGTTACCTGCGTCGAGCAGATGCTCGCTTACTTTGTTCAGCGTATACAACCGCCGCTCAAGTACACTGCCATCACCGTACAGCTTGGCCGCCCGGTCCACAAGGGGTCTGGAAGTCGCGGCCAAATTCGCTCGCCCGTGAATCACTCGGCGTTGGCTGGCAGGCCCGTGCTAAAGCCTCCAGAGATGAGCTCGCGGGAGGGAACCCGATTCGAGAGTATCCCAATGCTCGACTCTCCCCGCACTGGGAGTGCCGCTCGCGCACACCGTCCATATATCCTCGGCCTGGACATCGGTACCAATTCAATCGGTTGGGTCGCCTTGGCCGTAGATGAGAAAGGCCAGCCAGCTAATCTGCTGACCGCGCACGCGCGAGAGTCCCCCAGCATGGGAGTTCGAATTTTCGAAGCCGGGATGGAGAACCTCGGGCAAGGCAAGGGCCGCGAGGAGTCCAGGGCCGTCAAACGCCGTTCGGCCAGACTCCACCGTCGGCAACTCAAGCGGCGCGCCCGGCGTCGCCGCAAGATATTCCGGCTGCTCCAGCAGGCTGGTCTGCTGCCGGCCATCGAGAAGGAGACGGGTGGTTTCGATGCGGCGCGCGACTCGCTGTTCAAGCACCTCGACGAGCAGCTCTCACGTGAGTTCGCCGCGGACGAGCCGAAGCTGGCGGGCGACGCCCACGAACGTTTGCCGTACCTGCTGCGGACCCGCGGATTGGACCAGCCACTGACCGCGTTGCAACTGGGACGCGCTCTCTATCACCTGGCCCAGCGGCGCGGGTTTTGGAGCAACCGCAAGGCGGACGCTGGCGACAAAGAGTCCGGTCAGGTCAAGCAGGCTATTCGTGAGTTGGACGAGGAAATGCAGTCCACGGACACCGAGACGGGGGAAGTCTTCGCGCGCACCCTTGGCGAGTACCTGTTCAAACTCGACCCCGACACCCGGAGAGCGCGCAGCCGCTGGACCGCGCGGGGCATGTACAAGCACGAATTCGAGACTCTATGGAAGGCCCAGTCCGCACACCACGCTTCCGTCCTGACTCCCGAGTTCAAGAAACTGTTGCACCGCGCCATCTTTCATCAGCGCCCGCTCAAGAGCCAGCGCCACCTGATCGGGCTTTGCGAGTTCGAGAACGGCCGCGACCGCTGCTTGGAGGAGACGGGCGAGCTCATCCGAACAAAGAGACGCCACCGGGCGGCCGCTTGCCTGCCCATCGCCCAGCGCTTCATCCTGCTCCAAAAAATCAATGACCTGAGGCTTCAGGATAAGCGCCCGGGCGGGACGAGTGTGCCCCTCGAGGCGGACCAACGGCGGATCCTGCTGACGGCCCTGGAGAAAGCCCCGTCTCTCACTTTTGCGGGGGCACGGAAGCTGCTCGGTATCAAGAAGGGGGACAATCGGGTCTTCAATCTCGAGGCTGGCGGCGAGAAGAAACTCCCCGGCGACCGCACCAACGCCAGCTTCCTCGAGCTCTTCGGCGACCGTTGGGCCGCCCTCGATGACCGTGAGCGGGAGAGCGCAGTGCTGGAGCTGTGGGGCGGCGGAACGGACGAAAGCCTCGAGAAGCGGGCAGCTGCTGCGAAAGGGGTATGGGCCAAGCTCCAACCCACGAAGGAGGAGGCCAAGCAACTTTCCGAAGTCCGCATCCCGCAGGACTACGTGAACCTCTCTCGGCGCGCGCTCCACCAGTTGGTCCCCGAACTGGAGCAGGGCATGTCCTACGCGGCGGCCTACCGCAAGGTCTACGGCACCTCGATGGCCCACGAAGCTCGAGACACGGTGCCGCCCCTCCGCGAGGTATTCGGTGATCTGCGCAACCCGGTCGTCATGCGGGCTCTGACCGAAGTACGCCGCGTAGTGAACGCGATTGTCGCCATGCACGGCAAGCCAGAAACCATTCGGGTAGAACTTGCGCGGGACCTCAAGAAGAACGCGGAGGGGCGCGAACAAGGCATCAAGCGCGCGCGGGAGAACGAGGAGCGGCGCAGGACCATGGCTGAAAGGATCGTGGCCGAAACACACATCCAAAACCCGAGGGCGGGCGACATTCTGAAGGCCCGCCTGTGGGAGGAGTGCGGCGGCACTTGCCCCTACACGGGCCGGCAGATCAACTTCGCCACCCTCTTCGGCGAGTCCGTCGATATCGAGCACATCATCCCCTTCTCCCGTTCGCTGAGCGATTCCTACGCCAACAAGACCCTCTGCGTGGCCGACTACAACCGGCGGGTGAAGGGAGGGCGTACTCCCGTCGAAGCCACCGGTGGTGAAGGCGATGCCTGGGAACAGATGCTGCTGCGAATGGAAAACAACGTCGCCGAGCGCGGCATGCCGGCGATTAAATTAAAGCTATTCCGAATGGCTGGCGAGGAGTTGGACGACTACCTCGCGAGCTTCGCCGAACGCCAGCTCAGCGACACACGCTACATCTCGCGCCAGGCGCGGACCTATCTCACGTATCTCTACGGCGGGAGCTTGGAGCGGGGTGTCGATGGTCACGGAGTGACCCGTGTCCAGGTCGGCAACGGCCAGGCCACGTCGCTGCTTCGGCACGCCATCCCCGGCCTGAACCGCTTCCTGCGCGATGGTGGTAAGAAGTCGCGCGAGGACCACCGCCACCACGCGGTGGATGCCCTGGCCACGGCACTGACCGGCCCGTCCTTGATCCAGCGCCTCGCGGACATGACCAACTCCGCTCCGCCTAACGGTCGCCCAGGTCGCCTGCCCCGGATGGAAGAGCCCTGGCCGAGCTTCGCCTCCGACGTGGATGCTGCTCTGGACGCGATCTGGGTTTCCGGCAAGGTCCAAAACCGTGTCCGCGGTCCGCTCCACAAGGAGACCCTGTACTCGGCTCCTCGCAATAAAGAAACGGGGCACAAGATCGATCCCGGGGTCGAACACAGCGGAGAGACCGTTTCCCACTTGCGCGTTCAACTCCACATGCTCAAGCAGAGCAACGTCGAGAACATCGTGGATCATGCGGTCCGCGCGGCGGTTCAGAGCAGACTAGCCGAAGCGGGCGAGAGCAATCCCGCCAAGGCCTTCAAGCCCGACGAGCCCGAAAGCTACCCGCTCTTCGGGAAATCGCGCCCGCGCAGGATTCACAAGGTCCGCATCCGCAAGAAGAACAGCACGCGTCCGATCGCTTCCGGTCACCGGCGACGCCACGTGGAGAACTCCGAGAACCATCACCTCGAGATCCTATGCACCAAGAACGAACAAGGCTCCAAGAAGTGGGTGGGCAAGATGGTGCCCCTCGCGGAGGCCTATCGGCGTAGGTTGGCCAAGGAACCCGTGGTGCGCCGCGACCACGGCGAAGAACTGGAGTTCCTGTTTTCCCTGGCGAAGGGGGATGTGTTTCGGACCCGGGAGCCGCTGGAAACAGGGCAGGAGTTTCGGGTGCGAAAACTGAAGTGTGGAGCTACGGGCAATATTCAAATCTTCTTTTCTGAACTCCGCGATGCCCGCATCTTCGGCAAGTTGCCCATGAAAGGCCTCTCCTTGACACCGGGCAGCATGCAAAAAGCCGGGGTCGAGAAACTCGTCCTGGATCCCGTTGGCCGGATTCAGACCTGCCGTGCGTGATCGGATCCTCGACTTCTCCGAACAGGGCGCTTCCCTCTCCGTTCGCCTGGAGCAGTTGCGCATTCGGCCCGCCGAGGGTCGCGAGGTCAGCTTACCCCTGGCCGACATCGCGGTCCTGGTCCTGGCTCACCCCGCGATCCACCTGACCCAGGCCGTGCTCGGCGGTCTGGCCGAGCACGGCGGCGTACTGCTGACCTGCGACTCCTCGCGCCTGCCGGCCGGAATGATGTTCCCGCTGGTCGGCCACCACGTCCAAGGCTTGCGAGCCACGGCCCAGGTCCGGGCCTCCCTGCCCACAAAGAAGCGACTGTGGCAGTCGCTCGTGCGGGCCAAGATCACCCATCAGGCCCTGACCCTGGAGGACCTGCGCTCCACGGACGGCGGCCTACATGCACTGGCGGCCCAGGTCCGCAGCGGCGACCCCGGCAATGTCGAGGCCCGCGCCGCGCGCCGCTACTGGCCGTTGCTCTTCAATTCCACAGATTTTCGTCGTGCCCGTGAACGGCCCGATGTCAATCGATTCCTGAACTACGGCTACGCGGTGCTTCGCGCGGCGGTCGCCCGGGCCGTGTGCGCTGCGGGCCTCCTCCCTTCGATCGGTCTGCACCACCACAACCGCTACGACCCCTTCCCTTTGGCGGACGATGTGGTGGAACCCTTCCGCCCCCTGATCGATCGCGCCGCCTGGGAGTTAGCGGACCGCATCGGCCCCGAGGCCCCGCTCGGCCGCGAGGCGAAGGAGGCCCTGATCTCCCCGATCACGGCCCGCTACCGTTACCAAGCAGAGCAACGCACGCTCTTCGACATCCTCTCTCGCGTCTGCATCAGCCTGGCAGGCGCCCTGGCGGGCGAGTGCCGTGATATTGCGCTACCAGATTTTGCTCATTTCCATGCCGCCGAAGGTCGATAAGGCAGGGGGAGGGACCGTGATCGGATCACCCCGCCGCCATGGTAAGCACGCAGCGACTCCCCTCCGAGTACCGAGCGATGTGGCTCTTCACCTTCTTCGACCTGCCGGTAACAACGCGCAATCAGCGCAAGCTCGCCACCCGCTTCCGCAACACGCTGCTACGTCTGGGGTGCACCATGTTGCAGTACTCGATCTACGCCATCTACTGCACGAGCGAGGAGGCAGCCGAGTCCAAGCGCCGACTCATCCGCTCCGAACTGCCTCCCGAGGGCCAGGTGCGCTTGATGGCCGTCACCGATCACCAATTCGGCAAGATGGAGGCCTTCATCGGAGAAACGCCCACTCCACCCGAACAAGCGCCGCGTCAGCTCGAATTTTTTTAGAACGAAACACCCGCAAGCCCGTGAACGTCAAGGGCTTGCGGGTCTCGTAGTGTACTCGAGCGGCGGATGGATCCCGACCAAAGCAACCCAAACTCGCCGAAGTATTCCACTTCTAGTGTACTCGAGCGGCGGATGGATCCCGACCAAAGCGCGGCAACGTCGAGACCGCCACGCTTGAGCAGTGTACTCGAGCGGCGGATGGATCCCGACCAAAGCACTGCTACTTCAAACTCTAAGAGACCAGAAAGTGTACTCGAGCGGCGGATGGATCCCGACCAAAGCGTCGTCATACTCCTGCTCGCGGAGCCATCGAGTGTACTCGAGCGGCGGATGGATCCCGACCAAAGCCGAAGAACTCCAAGACGATGCAGACGGTCAGTGTACTCGAGCGGCGGATGGATCCCGACCAAAGCGAGATGCTCGTCTTCGACACCGACCCCGATAGTGTACTCGAGCGGCGGATGGATCCCGACCAAAGCACCAGACAAGAACGACGGCCGCACTGACAAGTGTACTCGAGCGGCGGATGGATCCCGACCAAAGCTTCAAGTGTAGACCTAGCCACCACTTATGAGTGTACTCGAGCGGCGGATGGATCCCGACCAAAGCAAAGAGAAGGTCGCTCCCGTCGGCAAAGAGAGTGTACTCGAGCGGCGGATGGATCCCGACCAAAGCGTCATCATTCGTGCGGACGCGCAAGATGACAGTGTACTCGAGCGGCGGATGGATCCCGACCAAAGCCTCATCGCGCACCGCCTTTCGCCTTCTTCAAGTGTACTCGAGCGGCGGATGGATCCCGACCAAAGCCCAGGTTGTAAGAGGAAGAGAGAATGCCAAGTGTACTCGAGCGGCGGATGGATCCCGACCAAAGCGAAGTGAACATCACTCCGGCGGACACGGTTAGTGTACTCGAGCGGCGGATGGATCCCGACCAAAGCGAAGTCCACGTACTCGACAAAGAGCCCGCGAGTGTACTCGAGCGGCGGATGGATCCCGACCAAAGCGCACGATCGAGAACCTGCTAAAGCAGCAGGAGTGTACTCGAGCGGCGGATGGATCCCGACCAAAGCTTCGTCAAGACGGTCGGGTCTGGAAGCTCAGTGTACTCGAGCGGCGGATGGATCCCGACCAAAGCCTCGGCCGCGCGCTCTTGCTCGGCGGAGGTAGTGTACTCGAGCGGCGGATGGATCCCGACCAAAGCGTCCACGCCCAGGCGGTCGGGCGGCCACTCAGTGTACTCGAGCGGCGGATGGATCCCGACCAAAGCTCACCCTTCAGCCTCTCAAGCTCTCGATCAGTGTACTCGAGCGGCGGATGGATCCCGACCAAAGCTTACCGGCCCACTCGTTCCCCTCGAAGCCAGTGTACTCGAGCGGCGGATGGATCCCGACCAAAGCTGGTCTGCCGATCTCGAACAATCATGTTGAAGTGTACTCGAGCGGCGGATGGATCCCGACCAAAGCATCAGCTCGTCTACATCTCTCCGGATTCAAGTGTACTCGAGCGGCGGATGGATCCCGACCAAAGCTTACCGGCCCACTCGTTCCCCTCGAAGCCAGTGTACTCGAGCGGCGGATGGATCCCGACCAAAGCAATCAACCCATGCCCTCCTCGCCCTAGTCCAGTGTACTCGAGCGGCGGATGGATCCCGACCAAAGCAACGGAGATTGAGATGGAAATTAGAAAGAGAGTGTACTCGAGCGGCGGATGGATCCCGACCAAAGCTCAGTGAAGTCAGCCGTCGCACCCGTGGCGGAGTGTACTCGAGCGGCGGATGGATCCCGACCAATGCAAGTGCATACGGAACCGCGTTATTCTTGGCGGTGCGTGTGGACCCGCGCGAGCAGCCCATTCGTCGACGCAGCCAAACCACTGTCATACATGCATCGCACGTTATCCAGGAAGCCCTCGCTCCTCCAGACTAATGCGCAGCAATCGCGAGAAGGGGTCGCCCCGGACGCCCCGACGAAAAAGAGGACGCGACCGCCTGAAGGTCAGGGGTCGAGTTCTCTCGAAAGTTGGTAGCGGGGAGCCGCTTGGAGAGGAACGGACAAAGCCCTAGCACGTCCGAAAACGTCGGACCTGGCGCGAGCCATCGCTCAGGGCAAGAGCGAGGACCTGCAAAGCGCACCTCCAGCTGCTTGGTGAGGTCCGGCTTCTGGCCGGTCACAGCCAGATCACACCTGCGCGACGCGTCAGGCCGGCTGCGGGCTCCACCTTCCGCCACGAGTTCCTCCAGTGCGTACATGCGGGGAATTCGATCCAAGCTCACAGCTCCTTGCCAAGACTCTGAAGGAGTCCATCGGCCTCCCCGCGTGAGATGACCTTCTCTTGATGTGCGACTCTGACGATCTCGGCGGTGTCGATCAGCCGCTCCTCGCCGATCCTCTCCCGAACGAGCCGGAGGAAGGCGCGCCCTCGATCGTCCGAAGCCACTGTCCAGCCGCGTTGTTCGGCCATCGCCAGACAGGCAGCTTCGCCCTTGCCCATTCGACTCCGAAGGTCGGCGAAGCAGGCCATCTCCGTGAGATCCGTGATGGACTCCACATGAAGGTCCCCAGCCTGCAATGCCTGATTCAGAACGGCAGCATGTTCGGGGTAGGCAACTTCCTCTGCCGCTTGGCCCGGCACGAGGAACTGCCAGCGGCGAATCACGCTCAGGAGATCGAGCCTCCCGGCCTGTATCAGGTTGATGAGGACACTCGCATCCACCCCGACTGTCGTTCTGCCCTCGGCTCCATCCACGGCTAGTTTCCGGAGCTGGTGTTCCCGGATCCCTCCTCTTCAGTTCCCGGGCACGCCGCCTCGAGAACCTCCGCGAGATCCGCTTCGGCGACACCGACCAATCCGGCCAGCTCTCGCAGTTTCGATCTGGTGATCTCCGCGCGACGAAAAGCCTCGATTCCAAGGGCCATGAACCGGTGGCGGAACTCGTTCCGCGCCTTGTCGTGGTCGGGCTCGGGAAGGTCCAGAACGCCGGCCAGGGCCTTCCCGAGTCCCTTTTCATCCTGGTCCTTGAGTTCGTTGAACTCGGGTTCGGTGACGAGCCGGAGGTTCTTCAGTCGATAGAGAGTCGAAATCCGACTCGTGCCGAAGTGGTGAGCCAAGAGCACGACGTCGTGCATTTGGATCTCCTGGCTCCCTGGCTCGGGTCGGGACTGGGCGCGCAGCGCGTCCTCTCCGTCGAAGACGTCCATCTGAAGACGGCTCGAGCGACCCTTGGCAAACCCCTGGACGAATTCCTCGACTCCGGCCTTGGGCATCAGGAATGCCGCAGCGAACGTATTGGCACGAACCTCGAAGAGATCCTGGCGGTCACCTGCCCGGCTGATCGTCCCCTTCTTGTCGCGGTCGAGGAGCACGTGGCAGTACTCGTGCGCATACGAGAAGCGGCGCCTCAGAAAGTGGTGGTCGAGATTGGCGATGACGAGAACGCCAACGTCAGGCTCTAAGAGCGTCAGACCGGACACGTCCTGTGGGAGAGGAAGCTGGGCCGTTCGGACTCCTTGAGTCTCCAGAAGCTCAGCGACATTGGGCAAGGGCGACGACCCCAGACCCAGCCGGCGTCGTTCCTCCTGAGCAATCCGCTCGCCCTGCTTCACCGCATCCCACTTCGTTCCCGGCGGATGCAGTGGATAGGCGGCGAGGGCCGTGAGATCTCGATCCACACCAAGCAGCCTCTCGAGATTCGTGATCTCCCTTCCGAGCAGCACGGACCCGCGCAGAGCGTCGAGCACGCCTCCTTCCGACGACACTTCGGGATGCCTGCGGAACAGGGCAACAAGAGCGTCTTCCTCTTGGAGCTCGTCGGCCAGAAACTCCCGAATGTCTCGGCCGTAGAGGAAGGAGAGCTTGTCGAGCTCGATGCTCGTTACGGCTCGGTTTCCGAGTTCGATCTGGGCGATGGTCGAGCGGGAAACCTCGAGCTCACCGGCCACATCTTCCTGCTTGAGATGATTGGCCTCCCGGGCTGCCTTCAACCTCTGGCCGAGTTCGCTTTGCGTGATCGACATTGCACCTCTCCTGCAACTGCTGGACGCTACTTCCCGCGCTTGTTGTACTTAGGCTTGCTACGGGCGATGATGCGCTCCTCACGCCCGCGCGCGTCGGTGATGCTCTGAGCCTGCTCGATTCGGACTTTGGTACCCGGAACAGGGTCTCTGCCCTCGGCCAGGTGCTCGCGGAGGCGATCCTGCACTCGGCCTCTCTGGGCGATCCCCGTGTAGTTGTTCCGGCCCCCGTCAGTGAGAATTCGGTACACGACCGGCTTGTCGTCGGGCAGCTTCTCGATCTCCTTCGAGGTGAAGGTCACGGTCCTCTGAGAGGTCTTCGAATTGGGTCTTCTTCCGGCCATTGGATCTGTCCTCGATCGAGCTGATTCTGGGCGTTCAGCGAGAGCAACATGAGCTGGATGCCGACTCGCTCTACCAGCGGCACGTTAGGATATCGAACCCAGTGAGGCAACACTTGAATCCCTGCGTTCCGTTACTAGCTCCCAGCAGTGCTCCACCATCAAGGCCCCGGCCCTCCACGCCCCGGATCTCCTTGGGGGCACCATCGAACCCTTGCATACACCTAACTTCAATTTTGTGCCACGCCGCACCTGGCGATCAGAGACACCCTAACCAGTTTTCGTCTCGACGCTTGGGGACCGAGAGCTCCCACGATAAAGCGGCCGCCCTCCAGCTGGCCGGCCGCAAAAGAGCACTCATGGTCTTCTCCCTCACAGTGGAAGCCCGTGAGCGCACCCCCCCGCTAGCCCCGAAGAACGGCCGCCGTCCGTGGGACCGGTCGGTTTTGTCTGCCGCTCGACCGACCGCCAAGAACGGTCCGTGTCCGACCGGATGGAGGCAATCGAGCTCTGCGCCGAAGAGAACAGCTTCGGAAGACTCCACCACGGCGAAGCGGGCTACCGCCACTACATCCCGCGGCCCGCTGACGCCGCTCTCGGGTATCTGAAGCACAACTCGAGCATTCCTGCCGGGGCAAGTTCTCCGCACCCTCGGAGAGGACCGGGCGAGGCCCTGCAGCCCCCGTCGTAAGCGGCTTGCGGGCAGCAACTTCCGCTCCGAGACGGAGCGCGGACTCGTCTCCGGAGAGGCCTAAATCGGGGAACCCATGGGGAACCTCCGGGGAACCAAGCGCCCGTTGCCGGAAGCCCTGGCGGGCACGGCGAATCCCGACGCCGGCCGGATCTTTCTCAACCCGTCACTATCGGGCGGCGCTCCGAACCGGCCACCCGATCGCCCCTGAGGGACCAACAGAAAAGGGGACCCAGCCGGAAAGGGCCAGATCCTCTCTTGAAAGTGGTAGCGGGGGCAGGATTCGAACCTGCGACCTCCGGGTTATGAGCCCGACGAGCTGCCAGACTGCTCCACCCCGCGACGCGTTGTCTGGGCGGCCATTTTGGGAGTGCGCTGGGGAATAGCAACACTCGGGTGCTGAATCTTTTCGGGCGTTCGGGATTGGGGCTAGCGCGTGAGGTCGGCCACCACGGGGTCGTGGTCCATGTCGCCGAGGCGGCGGTCGCGGAGTGGACCCGCGGAACGGAGTCCGAAACGCCCTTCCGCCAGGAAGATGTAGTCGAGGCGGCGGTCGGGCTCGGCGGTGGAGCCGGTTCGCAGGGTGGCGTCCTCGAAGGAGCGGGTGATGTAGTTGTAGGTCTCGACGTCGCGGTACTCGTCGTCGGTGAAGAGGTCGCGGCGCTTGCCGAGGTCCAGGTCGATGTTGAAGTCCCCTACGAGGAGCGCGGGTTCATCGATCTGGGACAGACTCTCCACGAGCTGGCCGATCGCCTCGTTGCGCGCACTGGCCGAGGTGACGTCGGCGTGCAAGCCAACCGCTGAAAGAGGCTCTGCACCTTGGGGCCGATAGCGCACACCGATCGAGCAACTCGCCGGAACACCCAGCTTCCATGGCTCCAGAACTCCGCGCTGCGCGAGCGCGATGACCTTGCGACCTCCCGTCGAGGAGGAGTACTCCAGCTCCCAGCCTGCGCCGAGGGCGTCGCGGAGGCGCTGCGCCTGTCTGCCGATCCGCACCTCCTGCAAGAAGCACAGGTCGGGGTCGAGCTCGAGGAGGACACTGGCTACATGCTCGAGGTGCTCGTCGGAGAGTGGTCCGCCCCACTCTCCGTCGCCGTTGCTCCCGCCGACATTCCAGGTCACGACCCGCAGCGTGCCGGGCGAACGCGGGCCGAGCTCGAACTCGGGCGCGGCCGGTTCGGGAAGGCCGAAGCCCGCGACGAAGAGGAGCAACGCTCCGAGATAGAGCGCGTACTCGAGGAGGACGCCGCGCGACATCAGAGCTCCTCTCGGGTGCGGAAGCGGCGCAAGGCCAGCGCCAGGAAGAGCAGCGAGAAGCCCGTGAGCTTGGCGGCGTCGCGCCAGAACTTTTGCCAGTCGATCTCCTCGCGAAAGAGCTCGCGCCAGTAGGCCATGTGGCTCGTGAAGAGCCAGGGGCGCAGCGCCTCGAAGAAGTGAATCTCGGCGATGACGTAGAGCACCAGGTAGAGCGCGACGGAGGTGCCGACGGCATTCACCGGGCTCGACACCCAAGCCGAGACGAGGAAGGCCAGAGAGAGTGGCGCGAGGAGTGCGAGCGAGGCTGCGGGGAGAACGATGAGGAAGCGTTGGAGCGCGACACTCTGGTCGAGGTGCTGGTGGTGGTCGGTCATCTGCAGCACGCCCGGATAGAGATCCAGGTCGCCCCACCCGACGCCCATCAAGCCGAGTCCGAGTGCGAGCGCAAGCAACACCACACACAGCAGGCTCGTCGATGCGAACGCGACGGCGACCTTGGTGACGAACACGCGCGTGCGACCGACCGGGCGCGCGAGCACGAGTCGGAAGACGCCGCTCGCCGAGTCGCCGGCCAGCTGGGCGCCGCCCTCGGTGGCCGCGAAGATGGGCAAGACGAGCAGGAAGCCGAAGTAGAAGGCGTACAGCGCGAAGGTCAGGCCGTTGAAGTAGGACGCGTTCTCGAAGGTGTAGCGGAACTCGACGTCGCCGCCGGTCTCGGTCTTCGCGTAGGTGTAGAAGCCGAGCAGCATCAGCCCGAGGAAGAGCGCCAGCGAGAGCACGAAGAGCAGCGGGCGATGGGAGCGCGCCAGGCGCGTGAGCTCGAGGCGGAGCATCAGGCTCGCACCTCGTGGGCGCGCAGCTTGGCGAGCAGAGCGCTCTCGAGTGTCGGGCTCTCGACTCGGAAGCTGGTCAGCTTCGTCCCGGCGGACTCGAGCAGTGCTGCGGCTTCGTCCAGGACGAGCGCACCGGCCTCGAGCTCGAGCGCGTCGGTCCCGCGGTCTGTGACCTCGAAGCCCTGCTCGCGCAGGGCCGTGCGCGCGCACTCCCGATCCGCCGCTTCGACGACGAGCACCTCTCCCCCCCGCCGCAGCTCGGCCGGCGTCCCCCGAAAGAGCGTCTTGCCTTCCCGCAGGACGAGCAGGTCGTCGACCAGCTGATCGACTTCGAAGAGCAGGTGGCTCGAGAGCAGCACGGCGATGCCATGGTCGTCGCGCAGCCGCCGCAAGATCTCGCGCAGCTCGAGAACCGCGAGCGGGTCGAGACCGTCCGTCGGTTCGTCGAGTACGAGCAGCTCGGGACGCGGAACGAGCGCCTGCGCCAAGCCGAGCCTCTGCCGCATTCCGAAGGAGAAGGAACGCACGGCTTCGTCGGCGCGGTCGTGCAGGCCGACCAGGTGCAGCGCTTCGTCCAGCTCCGCGCTCGTCGGCTTGGCCCCGCCACCGAGCCGTGTCAGGTAGTCAATGTGCTCGCGAGCGGTGAGCGCTTCGAACAGAGCGGGCGGAGCGAAGGCGAAGCGCACGCGCTGCATGACGCGCGCACGTTCACGAAAGGGATCGAGCCCGAAGACTCTTAGCTCGCCCGCATCGGGTCGCAAGAAACCCGCCAGGAGCTTGAGCAGCGTCGTCTTCCCGGAACCGTTCGGACCGACCAGCCCGGCGATGCGACCGGGCGCCACATCGAAGTCCACGCCCTCGAGCGCAACGCGCGCACCGAAGGACCGGCGCACGCCCGCAACGCAGAATGGAATCGACTCGTCCGCAGCCATCCCCGCAAGTGTAAGCCCCCCCAAGGCCGCATCGCGAAGGTGAGATACCGCGCTCGGCGCATCTCTAAACTTTCAGCCCCACTGCAACGGCTATAGCCGTTGCAGTGGGGCTGAAAGTTTAGAGATGCGCCGAGCGCGGTATCTCACCTTCGCGATGGCGCTAGGAGTGTATGGTCGGTGAGGTTGGTTTTCGTTGGGGATGGGCTCTTCGCGATGTTTCGGTCCTCGGCGATAATTCTCGAAGATCTCGTCTACAGGCCGCCCCGCCCCTCGTCAGTCCATGCGATGGCAACAGAACAGCGCAGACGACCCGCCTCCCGGAGGCCCTGTGGCCAAGACGGACCTGCAGAGTGCGCCTAGGCGTACGCAGTCGACTTCGGCCATGCCGGACCGAGAGAAGGATCAGCTGCTCGTCGACCGAACCCTCGCGGGCGATCGCGAGGCCTTCGACGACTTGGTCCGGCGGCACTTCACCGGGCTGTACGCGCTGCTCTTTCGCCTCGCAGGAAACCACGAGGACGCGGAAGACATGACCCAAGAGAGCTTCACCAAGGCCTACCAGTCGCTCTCCTTCTATAGATGCGATGCGAGCTTCTTCACCTGGGTCGCTCGCATCGGCATTCACCTTGCGCACGACCACCGGCGTCGCTCGGGTCACGAGCCGGTGAACGTGGACCTGGAGCTCTACTCCGAGAGCGTCGCGAGTCCGGCTCCGACTCCGTCGGGCGAAGCTTCACGCCAGGAGCTCTCCGTTCAGATCGCCGACGCGCTGCGCAAGCTGCCCGACTCCCTGCGGGCCGTCACCGCACTCCGACTGCTGGAAGAGCGCGAGTACGAGGAGGTCGCCGACATCGTCGGCCTGCGCCCCGGCACCGTCCGCACACAGGTCATGCGTTCTCGTCGGCTGCTGCTCAAGTGGCTCGCGCCCTGGCTGGAGAGGAGCCCGCGCCCGTGAAGTGTCGCCAAGCCAGACAATTGCTCGAGCGCGAGTTCGATGGGCGCTTGCTCGTCGAGGAGAGTTTTCCCCTCCGCGCTCACCTGGACGGTTGCGCGGACTGTCGCGCGATCGACCACGCGCAGAGAGTGCTGCTCAATGCGATCGAGTCCACGGCTCCCCCGCCGGTCGAGCGACTCGACCTCGAGCGTTCGCTCGGCAAGATCAATCGGGCGATCGACGCGCTGCCGTCGGGCGCTCGTCCTTCGCGACGCGTTGGACCGAAGAGGCGTTGGCAGCTGGCCGCCGCCGCAGTCCTCGCGTTCGTTCTCGGTGCTCTCACCTGGGACTGGTTGCAGCCGGAGCAGGACACTCCGCTGATCGTTCAGCCCGAACTCGAGCGTCGCGTTGAACCGCTGGTCGAGCGTCCCGAGATTCCGCTCATCGAGTTCGGGGAGCTCATGCCGTTCGCCGAGGTACACGAGGCCACGCAAGAGCCGAGTGTCGCAGTCCTGAACTCTGGCGGCGTGGACTCAGGCAGTCATGAGGAGGACGAAGTCGATCGCTCGCTCCTGTCCCAGCGCCGACTCGAAGTGCGTGCGGCCCTACTCGCGGCGCGCGAGGTCCTCTACGAGCATGGCTCGAGCCCCTTCGCCGATGAGGTCGACTACCAGTTGGCGGAGCTCGTCAAGAACGACTGGCCCGTCGAGCGCATCATCGCCGGAATGGCGAGGGCTGGAGCTCGAGACGAGTCGGATCCGATCCCCGCGCTCGCGCTGCGCTACCTGGGAAGCCGGAGTAGCCGAGCGATCCTCCCCGACCTGACGCGAGCGATGCGGCAGCCCGAGCTCGCACGGGCGGCGATCGCGGCGCTCGCCGATGCGGGCGAAGCCGGGCGACAGGAGCTGACGACCGTGTTCTGGAATCCCGAGCTCGGCGAGACGGTGTTGAGCCAGGTCCTGGCCGCGGGCGACTCCACGGAACGCGAGCGAGTCGAGTGGGTAGACGCGGCTTTCCGGGTGGTCGCGCGCGGACACAAGGTCGTGCGATCGGACGCCGTGCGCGAGCTGCTCGAAGTGCTCACTGCGTCTGGTGAAGAGGGAGCGCGTTTGCTCCTCGCTCTCGCGAACCACCCGCGCGTCGGCACCGAAGACCTGCTCGACGCTCTCGACGCTTCGCCATTCGCCGGGCTCGCGGTCGCCGAGAGCGTGGCCGAACCTCTCGCCGGCCCCGACGAGTCCTTCTTGTTGCGCGCCGTCGCGAGGGTCACACCTGCGGAGACGCTCGGCTGGGTGATCGAGATGGTCGAGCAGGGAGAGCTGCGCCCACTCGCGCTTCGAGCCCTGGCACAGTACGACGACGAGGCTGCACTGGTCGCGCTCCTCTCCGCGAACGACCTCAGCTCCCGACGAGAGGAAGCGTTGCACGCGGCCTTCGACAGCTATGTCGATCGCAACCCGCAGCTCACCGCCGGCCTGACCGAGGATTGGACGCGCAGTAGCATTTCGCAGAGCAGCCTCCCGCTCAATGGCGAGAGCCTGTTCGACCTCTTGATCCAGAGCGAGTCGCAGGGCGCGCTTCCGGCTCTGCTCGAGTTCCTGACCTCCGAACGCGTGCCGACGGCCGACCGCGAGCTCGCCTTGATCGCCGTCACCGAGCTCGCCGGCCCCATGCACGAAGCGGAGCTCATCTCCGCTCTGCGCGAACTCTCCACTCTCGACCGCACGCAAGCAGCCCTCCTGCTCATCCTGATTCGAGAGCACTGCGGAGCCGCCGTCGTGGCCGAGCTCTTCGACGCCGCTCCCGCCCGCGACCGCGCAGGTGCTCTCGACCTGGTCGAGCGCTGCTTCCTCGAGAAGCGCCGCGCGCACCTCCTCGTTCAACTCGTTCGCTTCATTCACTATCCCCTGAACTCAGCCACTACTCCGGACCGGAGCTAATCCAATGATTCTCGCCGCACTCTTCCTGACGTCACTGACTCCGCTCCTTGCGAACGATCCCGCGAACGAATCGGCGGAGCGCACCTTCTCGACTCACGATCTTGCGTCGATCGCGTCGCGCCATGAAGAAGAGCGTCCGTCGACCTGGCTGCTGCCCTACTTCCGTCCGCACCAGAGCCTCGAGGGCTGGTGGAACCCGGAAGAGCCGATGGAGCTGCTGGTGGACGACCTGCACAACATCATCTCGGTGATGTTCGAAGACGAGTTCGAGTTCGAGGGTCGCAGCATCGACCTGCTCGACAACGGAGTCCTCTTGGTCGGTGGGCCGCCCGCTCTCCACGCGAAGGTCTCCGAGGCCCTCGTGCTGCTCGACTCGATCCTGAACTCGCGGGTCGAGCTGACGGTCGACTTCTTCAGCCTGAGTGGTGATGGCGTGCGAAACGCCCCCGCCCTGCCCAGCTCGGGAGAGCTGACCGGCGAGCAGGCTCGAGCGCTTGCCGCCCAGCTCTCGAGCACCCACCAGCACCGGAGCATGGTGCTGCAAGTCCGCGCCGACGAAGAGATGATCGTAGACGCGACTCGGGAGTGCTCGATTCTTCGCGACTACGACATCGAGATCGCTCAGGGAACCTCGATCCACGATCCGGTGGTCGACACGGCCTCCTTCGGAACGCGCCTTGGGATTCGAGCCACTCCCTCCAAGGCCGGCCTGGCTCTGGCCGTCAACCTTCATCGCGGCGACCTGATCGGAGGAATCCAAGAGCAGTCACTCGGACTTGGTCGTGAGATGACGAGCGACAGCGGCGTTCGTACCAACTCGTCACCCGCCATGGTTCATAGCTTCGACCTCGCCAACCGCTCCCTCGCGCTCAACACGTTGCTGCGCGATGGTCACGCACTCGCCTTCTCGAGTCGCGTCGAGGTCAACGGCGGCTCCGCTCAAGACATCGTCTTGATCCGCAAGACCGGCGGAGCCATCCCGCTCATGAAGCGCGGCAAGATCGGCCGCAAAGGCCTCTCGGTTGCATTCCTGAACACGCGCGCGCTCCTGCCTCCGCAGCTCGTCGCGGAGGGTCCGCTGCTCAGCCACATGAGCTTCGTCTCCGGGATGCGAACGGTCTGGCAGCAGAGCAAGAGCCGCCCCTATCGACCGTCACTGACCACGCGACTCGCTCAACTCGACTCGGACTCTCCGATGAACTATCTGCTCGGAGACGTGGAGCAGGTGCAAGTGATGGAGTACGGCCCGTGGAGAATGATCAGCGTCCCGCCCGACGCGGACCGTGAGGCCGCCAATGCAGAGCTCACCGCCGGGCTGGCCGCGTACGAGTCCATGATGGGCAAGGAAGAGCTCATCCAAGTCACGATCGCGCTTAGGACGGATGGCAACTCCGAGAAGCGTCCCGCGCGCGCCACCCTCCCGATTCGACTCGGCGCTTCGTCGCTCTGCGTCTTGGGCGTCGAGAGCCTGGCGACGATCGACTATGACGTGGAGGTTGCGCAGTACTCCTCGGCTCCCGATCCGACTTCGGCCTCACTCTTCGATGGACTGGCCCTCGCGCTCACTCCGCGTCGCACCCCGAGCGGCAAGCTCTCTGTGGACATTCGCGGTGGAGCACACCTCGAGAGGCACCGAGCCCGAACCGATCTCGGCAGCACGCTCATCGACTGGCTCGACCAGCGCAACTTCGATCAGCTGATCATCAACCAAGAGGTGCTCTTCGACACTTCCAAGGGATCGCAGACGATCTCACTCGGATCAGCCGGCGCGGGCTCGACGGAAGGCCTCCTGCTCGAGATCACGATCAGACAGTAGCTCTCCGCGAAGTTGAGATACCGCGCTCGGCGCATCTCTAAACTTTCAGACGCCCTCCCATGGCAGTGCCATGGGAGTGCGTCTGAAAGTTTAGAGATGCGCCGAGCGCGGTATCTCAACTTCGCGGAGTTCGTCCAAGCGGCGGTAGGTCGTCGGGTCCGCGTAGAGGAACAGCCGCTCGGCTTGTTCGACGACTCGTCCACGGATCGAGATCGGCTCGGCGACGAAGTCGAGCACGTCGCGGTTGACCGCGCTGCCGTCTTCCGCGACAAGCACGTAGTAGGTGGCTCGACCGGCCGCGTCGCGCACGAGCAACACGGGCGGAATGCCCCCACTGATGCAGCGCGTTGCGCACGCGCGGTGAGGCTTCAGGTTTCCCGGCTTCATCACGCCGAGGAAGCACTTGCTGTCGACGATCTCTCCGCGGAGCGTCTGCTCACCTCGTTCGACGACCGGCCGCTGCACCGCAGCGACGCCGTCGAGCTTGGAGATCGAGCCGTCCACGAGCTCGATCATGGTCTGGTCGTCCCGGTAGATCAGGGTTCCGCGGAGCTCGACGCGGCTTCCGTCCAATCCGCTCACCGCTTCGTTCGCGCCGTGCTTGCCGAACGCGACGAGCGAGTAGGTCGACTGGCCGCTCGCCTCGGACTCGCCGTGCAGCCCCGGACGGTCGACGACGAGCGAGGGATAGGGCCGCTCGTAGAGCGTCCCACGGAACTCCTTCTCGACGCCGAACTCGAAGTTCGCAGAAGAGAAGCCGCCCATCGATGTGATCAGGGCGAGCGGCACGGCGAGGAACACAAGGAACAGCAGCGCGACCTTCCGCTTGAGCCAGGACGCGAGTGGACGCGACGTCTCCGGCAGGTAGCCGATGTAGAAGTCATTCCGAGCGTCTTGCGGACTGGTCATTGCGCGCTCTCCTCTTCTGCGGCACTCGCTCCCCCGCCAATCAGCGCAGGTTCCACCTGCGTGCCGGCGGGCAGCGGAACCGGGTCGACGAGCACGCGGACTCCTTCGACGCGAACTTGGAAGGTCGGCACCTTCTCGGTGAAGGGGGCCGGCGAGCTGCCCGAGGCCGGGTCGTACTGATAGCCGTGCCAGGGACAGGTGACGCAGCCGTCGAGAACGCGCCCCTCCCCGAGCGGTCCGTTCTGATGCTGGCAGACCCCCGAGAGTGCGGAGACCTTGCCGTCGTACTTGAAGACGGCGACGCGCTCACCGGACAGACAGAAAGTCAGCGCGCGCCCACCCGGAATCTCATCCACCGAACAGACGTCCACGAAGCGGTCGGCGTTGGACTCGAGAAGCGGCTTGTCGGCGGCGCGCTCGCGCAGCCCACTCGCGAGGTGCAGCCCCACGACGAGCGCGGCGCCGACGATCACGGCGTAGCTCCAGACCGGACTCTGCTCGGCCTGCAGGATTCCGAGCGAGACGTGCATGACGAGCAAGATGTAGGCGACGTACACGAGCATGTGCAGCGCCTTCCACACCGGCGCGGACAGGTTCGCGAGCCAGAAGTCGTGGCTCGTCGCCGCCATCAAGAACAGGATGCAGAGTGCGAAGAAGCCGAGCGGCTGGAACGGGAACTGTGCAATGCTGTCGAAGCGAGTGTTGCTCACGAACAGGCTGACGAAAGGATTCAGATCGCCGAGCGCGTGAAACTGAACGAGCGAGAAGCCGCCGTGGATGAAGGCGACCAGGAACATCGAGACGCCGAGGTGGCGGCGGTTGTACAGGAGCGGCAGGAAGCGACGATCGAGGCGACACAGCGGACCGATCACGAGGATCACGTGCAGCATCAAGAAGGCGCAGGTCCCGAAGGCGCGGATGATCAACGTCTCGGCCGTCGCCGCCGGATGCAGCGCTGCCCCGCCTCCGATGAAGGCGGCGAGATACAGCACGACCCCGAGCGCGATCGCCTTGTCGTAGGCCTTCTTCTGCGGGTTCCAGCCGACCGCTTGGTAGTTGAGGCTCACTGCTCGCGCTCCCAGCTCTCGACGAAAGCGAATCCAATCGTCTCGCCGTGCCCCAAGCTGAAGAAGGTCACGAGCCCGTCCTCGCGGCGCGCGGCATCGGGCAGCGGGAAGGACGAGGAGCCCGACCCCGAAAAGGACCCGAGTAGCGAAGCGCCGGTCGGCAGCCCCTTGCCCACGGTCTCCGAGCTCCCTCCGTCGCTCCAGTACACGAGGATGTCCGGCGCCACGATCGGCGCGGCGGCCTCGAGCTCGAGGACTGCGGTCGAACCGGACGGTTCCGCATAGACGCGCACGCGCACGGTCCCATCGCC
>Ga0316209_1000323_pt1 | contig 92158 bp, 71 predicted proteins | sample 6monopyrite_MG_FD_204945 | JGI IMG/M metagenome (GOLD analysis project Ga0316209, IMG submission 204945) | Microbial mat bacterial communities from mineral coupon in-situ incubated in ocean water Damariscotta River, Maine, United States -... | ecosystem: Environmental > Aquatic > Marine >... | reverse complement strand
CTTCGATCTCGACCTCTTGGCCGGGAGCCAGCTCGAGCCGGGCAAAGCGATACTGCTCTTCGCTCTCGGTCTTCTTCGGCCCGATGCGGACGACCTTGTCATTCACCTGGAGGCCCGCGAGGTTGGCCGGACTGCCGCCCAGGACGCTGCGAACCTTCAGGCTCTCGAGGTCGACATCGAAGCCGAGCCAGGCGCGAGCGATCGAAGGAGAGAGCAGCTTCTCCTGCAGGACGCGGCGAATCGCGTCGACGGGAATCGCGAAGCCCATGTTCTGTGCCTGCGTGTTCATGACCGTGTTGATGCCGATCAGCTCGCCATTGATGTTGACCAGCGGTCCGCCCGAGTTGCCGGGATTGATGGCCGCGTCAGTCTGGATCAGCTCGGAGAACATCTCGGTCTGCGAGACGGCGACTTCGCGGTGAAGGCCGGAGATGATGCCGCGGCTGACCGTGTGCGTCTGGCCGTACGGATTGCCGAAGGCGAGCACGCGCTCGGCGATCATCAGGTCGGCGCTCGTCCCGAGGACGATCGCGTCGAAGGGTTCTTCACCCTCGATTTTGAGCAGCGCGAGGTCCTCGGACGGCTCGGCGGAGATGAGCTGTGCCGGATAGACCCGCTCGTTTCCATTGGTCGGATCGAAGGTCACGCGAATGCCTTCTTCGGTCGCATTCCGCACGACGTGGTAGTTGGTCACGATATAGCCGTCTTGGTGGATCACCACTCCCGATCCACTCCCCGAGAGCTTCTCTTCGCGGACTCGACCCCAGAAGTCTTGCACTCTTTGAATCGGCCCCTCGGTGGTGATGTAGACGACGGTGGGGGCCACCTTTTGTACGACGCGGACCTCGGGCGTGACGCGGCGCTCGAAGGCATCGAGTTCGGCGGTCGGTGCGTTGACGAGCTGCAAGCAGAGGAGGGCTGCGGAGATCATGGGGAGGTCGGGGTTGTCGAATGCGGTGGTCTCGGAGAGCCGGGCTGATCTTCCCGGGGATTGCTCACCTAGCACCATATAGGCGACCGGAGCAGAGCCGAAAGGAGTCGGGCGATCTACGTGCAGCTTTCGCCGATGTGAGGGCCAGGAGTGCGGACCGGGTTCGCTCTTCGACCTCCAGCCCGTCCGCGGGGACGGTGGGAGGGAGTGCGGCAGTCACGGCGAGAGAAGTGGTGGACCCGAATGGACTTGAACCATCGACCTCCTCGATGTCAACGAGGCGCTCTAGCCAACTGAGCTACGGGTCCGGTGCCCAACCGGCGAGTGATCACCGTTTGGGGGCGAGGAGAATAGCGGTACGAGTGGGCAGGGTAAAGGCCTTGGCGAGGAGAGATGCCCGCCCGATGAGGTCCGTCCATGGGCGGACGTGTGAGCTTGGCGCGGGTGGTAGGCTTCCGTGATGATCTTCGGTCTGCATGAGAGGAGCGCGGTTCTCGCCGGGGCTTGCCTCGCGCTGGCCCTTCAGACCAGCTGCGGGCCGGAGCTCCAGCCACTGATGGGTATGCCCCTCAGTGGCCTGACCGAAGCGGAGCGTGAGCTGTTCGAAGCGGGCCAGCTCGCCTTTGCCAAGCGCTTCGTCGTGGGCGAAGGCCTGGGTCCTCTGTTCAACGACTTCGGCTGCGGCAGCTGCCACAACACTCCCGTGCTCGGCGGGTTCAGTCGTCGAACCAATACGCGGTTCGGGAGAGCCGGAGAGCCCTTCGATCCGCTGAGCGAGCTCGGCGGAACCGTCTTTCAGTTCCAGACGACGAGTCCATCCTGCGAGGAGTTCTTGCCGCAGGAAGCGGATGTCCTGGCGGAGCGCGGAACGCCGGCGCTCTACGGGTTCGGATTGATCGAGGCCATTCCGGACAGCGAGCTGGTCGCGCTCCAAGCGGACGGGCCCCTGGTGCGCGGCCGCGTGCACTGGGTCAAGCCGCTCGAGAGCGAGGAGCTGCGCGCGGGGCGGTTCGGTTGGAAGTCCCAGATCGCCACTCTGCTCAGCTTTTCCGCCGACGCCTCGTTGGAGGAGATGGGGATCACGAATCGCTTGCTCCCGAACGAGAACGCTCCCAACGGAGATCTCGAGCGGCTTGCGCTGGGCGATGCGACGGCCGACCCGGAAGACCGTCCCGACAAACAGGGACTCGAATTCATCGATCGAATCACGCACTACCAGCAGCTCCTGGCAGCGCCGCCACAGACTCCGCTGTCGGGTATGAGCGGGGAGCGAGTCTTCGAAGCCAGCGGCTGCGCGGCTTGCCACACTCCGAGCTTCACGACGCCGCCGAACTCCGTGGCTGCGCTCTCCGAGGTGACCTTCCGTCCGTACTCGAACTTCCTGCTGCACGACATGGGGGAGCTGGGTGACGGAATCGTGGATGGCGAAGCGAGCGAGCGCCTGATGAGGACGGCGCCTCTCTGGGGGCTCTCCTCACGCGACGCCTATCTGCACGACTTCGGCTCCTCGGGCGGCGACTTCGAGGCCAACGTGCGCTCGGCGATCGTGCGACATGCCGGTGAGGCCGAGCATAGCCGGGAGCTCTTTCTCGCTCTGACCGGGGAGCAGCAGGCTCAGCTCTTCGCCTTCTTGCGTTCGCTCGGACGAGCCGAGTACGACTGGGACGAAGACCGCGACGTGGACCTCGACGATGCGACGGCCTTCTTCGCTGCCCTCGATCGCGAGTCGGAGAGCATCACTCCCGACGATCCCGAGGCGGTCTTCGACATCGATCGGGATGGTGCTCTGACACTGCGTGATTTCCGGGGCCTGTTGAGCGCGCTCCGTCAGAGCGCGGACCGACCTACCGAGCGCTTCTTCGCCGACTGACTCTGCGCGGGCGCAGAGGGGGCACAGAGGTCCGGCCTCACCGGGGCAAAATCACCCTTCGAGGGGCATAAATCCCGCTTGGGGACTGCGCATCCTCGCCGTTCGGATTAAATTGGCGAGCCGTGGTCCCGTCCGGCCAGGACTTTGTCGCGTAAAGTTCCAGAGCCCCCGTGTCGCTCTTCCGGGAGCAACTTTTTTCACCTGCCGATCATGATCCTCACCTCGTCCAAGGCTTCGCTGGCCGCATCCGCGTTGTTCATTCTTGCGGGAGTCTCCGCTGCCCAGTCGCCCCAAGGTTCGCTGACGGGAAGCTCGATCATCGCGAACGAAAACTTCGGCTCGTCCGTCGCCATCGACGGCAACACGGCCATCGTCGGTGCCGTCTTTCACCAGGGCATCGGAATCAACTCCGGCATCGCGTACATCTTCGACCGGACCGGTTCGACTTGGGCGGAGTCCGCGGAGCTGATCGCCAGCGACGAGGACGAGGACGATCGCTTCGGTTGGTCGAGCACTATCTCGGGTGACCTGGCCGCCGTCTCGGCCCGCTACAACGCCGACGCCGGCTACGGGAGCGGCTCGGCCTATGTCTTCGAGCGCGTGGCTGGAGTCTGGACCGAGACAGCCAAGCTGGTTCCGAACGAGGAGAAGACCAACGACTTCTTCGGCAACGGAATCACCGCGGACGGAAACACGATCGTCGTCGGCTCGACGGGCCACGACGGTATGCAGTTCGACTCGGGAGCGGCCTACGTCTTCGAGAAGGTCGGAGGCGTCTGGACGCAGACCTTCCTCTTGAAGGCGGACTCTCCCCAGATGGGAGACAACCTGGGTTCCCGGCTCTCGCTCAACGACACGGACGGCTATCTCGCTGTCTCTGCGCGCGGAATCGACGGCGTCGCTGCCAACGTGGGCGGAGTCTTCATCTTCGAGCGAGTCGGCGGCGTCTGGTCGCAGGCGGCACTCCTCACCCCGGCCGACGGAGGAACGAGTGACGTCTTCGGGTCTTCGGTCTCGATCGATGGCACCACGCTCGCCGTCGGGTCCGGTCTGCACGATGGAAACGGGACGGACGCTGGCGCTGTCTACATGTACGAGCGCATCGCCGGTACCTGGACCTTCACGCAGAAGATCGTCTCCGACGTCGGAGTCGCGCTCGACTATTTCGGCGCGAGCGTCAGCGTGTCCGGTGACAACCTCCTGATCGGCGCCTGGGGCGACGACACCAGTGGCTTCAACGTCGGTCGTGCATTCAAGTACCAGCGACTTGGAGCCGAGTGGTTCGAGACCTCTCAGCTCTCCAGCGGCGGCACGACTTTCAATGAGAACTTCGGGGCCAGCGTCGCACTGGACGGGGACTCTGCGATCATCGCGGCTCGCGGTGATCTCGCTGGCGGCAAGGCGTACTTCTACAAGGGCTTCGAGCGGGTTCCGCTGTACGGAACGATGTGTCCGGGCAGTGGCGGCTTCCGGCCGATCCTCAGCATGAGCGGCAGCCCGGAGCCCGGCGAGAGCGGCAAGATCACATTGAGGGACGGACCCGGCGGACAGTTGTCCTTCCTTCTGATCGGGCTCACAACGGCGAACAACCTGATGTCGAACGGATGCTTCCAGGTGATCAATCCCGAGACGACCTTCATCCGGATGAAACTCTCGGCCGGTGGCGACGGCGACGGCAAGAAGTCACTGCCGGTCTCGGTGCCGACGAACCTCGGGACGGTGAGTATCTACTTCCAGTCCTTCGTCATCGATCCGGGCACGCCTTTCGGCTACACGCTCTCGAACGGCTTCGAGCTCGATCTGCTCTGAGCGGAGAGGGCCCTTCGGGGCCGGAGAGCGATCTGATCGAAGCTGCCTAGCGCGCAGCCCAGAGTCTCGCGCTAGACTCTGCGGCCCATTTCACGGTTCAGCCGCCGCACGAGTTGCCGGGAACCAGACGCACAGGGCCAGAAGCCAAGAGCCAATCCTATGAAGGTCGGAGTCGTTACCGAGATCAAGCCCGATGAGAACCGGGTTGCCCTGACCCCCGCGGGCGCGGACATTCTCGTCGATGCTGGGCACGAAGTGCTCTTCCAAGCCGGTTGCGGCATGGGTAGCGGATTTACGGACGAGGACTACACCTCGGCGGGAGCTTCTGCATCCCCCGATGCCGCCGGCGTCTTCGAGGCCTGCGAGATGGTGCTCAAGGTCAAGGAGCCGCTCGAGGCCGAGTGGCCGATGATGCGCAAGGGCCAGACCCTGTTCACCTACTACCACCTTGCCGCCGACGAGAAGCTGACCCGCGCTTGCATGGAGACGGGCAGCTTCTGCATGGCCTACGAGACGCTCGAGGTCGGTCGCACGCTCCCGCTGCTCACTCCGATGAGTGAGGTGGCGGGCCGCATGGCGATTCAGGCCGGCGCCAAGATCCTCGAGCGCCACAAGGGTGGTTCGGGAATCCTGCTCGGCGGTGTCCCCGGCGTGAAGCGAGCGCAGGTGCTCGTTCTCGGTGGGGGAATCGTCGGCACCAACGCCGCGCGCATGGCCTGCGGCCTCGGCGCGGACGTCACGATCATGGACCTCGACCTCGACCGCCTGCGCTACCTCGACGAGGTCATGCCGCGCAACTGCCGCACGGTCTACTCGACGCCGCTCTCGATTCGTGAGCACCTGGCCTTCGCCGACCTGGTCGTCGGCGCCGTGCTGATCCCCGGAGCGGCCGCTCCGAAGCTCGTCCGTCGCGAGGACCTCTCGATCATGAAGCCCGGCAGCGTCATCGTCGATGTGGCCGTCGACCAGGGTGGCTGTATCGAGACCTGCAAGCCGACCACTCACGCTGATCCGATCTACACGGTCGATGGCATCGTCCACTACTGCGTCGCCAACATGCCCGGAGCCGTTCCCCGCACGAGCACCATGGCGCTGACGAACGCGACCCTCTCCTGGACCTTGAAGCTCGCCAAGCTCGGAGCGGTCGAAGCCATTCGCAGGAACGATTCGATCGCCACATCCGCGAATGTCATCGACGGCAAGATCACATGCGAGGCGGTCGCCGACGCCTTTGGCCTCGAGTATGTCTCCCCGCGTGAGGCCGTCGAGGCTCTCTAGCCGCATTATTCATGACCACGCGGACTAAATACCACGAACGGCCGGCTACGCCAGCCATTCGGCCCCTACCGGCGTTTTGCGAACACTGGCTTCCTCGACGAGCTTACAAGCTCGACTGTGGGGCCAGCGCCCGCAAAACACCAGTAGGACCCGAATCGAGGCGTTTCCTCTCGCGGCTCATGAATAATGAGGGCTAGCAGCCTGTGATTGCATCGCTCGCGATCGAGCTACTCGCGAGCGGCGAGGGCGACCTCTTCGGTCGCTACTCGTTGCTCGCCATCGTCCAGGGGCTGACCGAGTTCTTGCCGGTCAGTTCGAGCGGGCACTTGGTGCTCACGCAAGCCGCGCTCGACGTCGAAGCGGCGCCGCTCGCCGTGGACATCGCGCTGCACGTCGGGACTCTGGTCGCGGTGCTGATCGTCTATCGCACCGCGGTGCTCTCGTTGGTGAAGGACTTGGCGCGCGGTGAGTTCAAGGAGACCTTGCTCCTGGGACTCGCGACCGTGCCCGTAGCGTTCGTCGGACTCCTCTTCAAGGATGAGATCGAGCACGCCTTCGGCTCTCCGCGCATGGCCTCGTTCGCGCTGCTCGGGACGGCCGTGATTCTGACTCTCGGAGACTGGGGCCGTCGCCGAAACTCCGACAAGGTCAGCGCGGAGGATGACCGGCTGACCGCGGGAGCTGCGCTCCTGATCGGTACCGCTCAGTGTCTGGCGCTCCTGCCGGGAGTCTCGCGCTCAGGTACGACGATCGCGGCGGGCTTGCTGCTCGGGCTCAGCCCGGCCTATGCCGCACGCGTGTCCTTTCTGCTCAGTATTCCGGCTATCGCTGGAGCCGCGATTCTCAGTTGGCCGAAGCTGGACGGAGAGCTGAGCGCCAACCCGGTCGCACTCGCCGGGGCCATGCTGGTCGCGGCCGTGGTGGGGTGGATCGCCCTCCGGTTCTTGCTCCGATTCCTCAATCGGGGAGCCTTCGTGTGGTTTGCGCTCTACTGTGCAATGCTCGGGGGCGGATACCTGATTCTTGTGTGATGGGTTCTCGGAGGGCAGGGACCCAAGCTCCGGGCGGCGAACGACGAAACGAATATGAGTAGCGAAAAGAGAGCACTGATCACCGGAATCACCGGCCAGGACGGAAGCTACCTGGCGGACTTTCTGCTGGGGCAGGGCTACAAGGTCTTCGGCATGGTCCGTCGGGCGAGCACCGAACGCTTCGAGCGAATCGACCACATCAAGGACCGCATCGAGTTGGTCCACGGTGACCTCCTCGATGGGTCGAGCCTCAGTCGCGTGATGCGTGAAGCGCAGCCGGACGAGATCTACAACCTGGCCGCTCAGTCCTTCGTACCGACCTCCTGGCTGGAGCCCGTCCTCACGGCGGAGTTTACGGGGACCGGTGTCACGAGAATGCTGGAGGCGATGCGCGCCGTCTGCCCCGAGGCGCGCTTCTATCAGGCCTCGAGCTCGGAGATGTTTGGAAAGGTCATCGAGTCTCCGCAGAACGAAGGCACGCCCTTCTATCCGCGCAGTCCCTACGGAGTGGCCAAGGCCTACGGCCACTACATCACGGTCAACTACCGCGAGTCGTACGACCTCAAGGCCTGCAGCGGAATCCTCTTCAACCACGAGTCCCCGCGCCGCGGACTCGAGTTCGTGACGCGCAAGATCTCGCACGCTGCCGCCTCCATCAAGCTGGGGCTGCAGAAGGAGCTCAAGGTCGGCAACCTCGAGGCGCGCCGCGACTGGGGTTTCGCCGGCGACTACGTGCGCGCCATGTGGCTGATGCTGCAGCAGGACACCTACGAGGACTTCGTCATCGCGACCGGCGAGACGCACTCGGTCGGCGAGTGCATCGAGGTCGCCTTCGACCACGTCGGCATCGACTGGAAGACCTGCGTCGGGCAAGACCCGCGCTTCATTCGCCCAGCAGAAGTGGACTTGCTGATCGGCGATGCGGGCCGCGCCCGCGACAAGCTGGGCTGGGAGCCCGAGATTCGCTTCGAAGAGCTGATTCGCATGATGGTCGATGCCGACCTCGAGCTTCTCGACAAGTAAGTCGTGCGCGTTCTGATCACAGGAGTCTCCGGCTTCGTCGGTGGTCGCTTGGCCAGGCGACTGGCGAGCCGAGCCGAGCTCGAGCTCTTCGGATTCTCGCGGAGCCTGCCCGAGGCGCTCGAGCCGCTCGTGAGCTGGCGCTCGGTGGACCTCGCCGATCGCGCGGCGGTGATCGACTACATGCTCGAGGTGAATCCGGATCGCGTGGTCCACCTGGCCGCTCTCGCTCATCCCGGAGACTGCAGGCTCGGACCCGAGCGGGCCTTCGAGATGCAGGTGACCGGAACCGCCGCGCTGCTCTCTGCGCTAGCTCCAGAGGCTTCGGCGCTCGTCGTGAGCTCGGCACAGGTCTACGGCACCCACAACGTCTCGCCGATTCCGGAGACTGCGGAGCTGAATGCGGACAGTCCGTACGGGAGGTCCAAGCGCGCGTCGGAACAGGTCGCGCTCGCCGCCGCGGCTTCCGGCAAACGAGTGATCATCGCCAGGCCGTTCAACCACTCCGGCGCGGGTCAGCAGCGTCGCTACGTCCTGCCGGCCTTTGCCTCGCGCGTGCTCGAGTCCCGCGACTCCGGCGAGGCGATCATGACCGGAAACCTCTTTCCGCGGCGCGACTTCCTCCACGTCGAAGATGTGCTCGACGCCTACGAGCTGCTCCTCGAGACGGGCGAGTCGGGTGAGGTCTACAACGTGGCGAGCGGAGTCGGCGTGTCGATCGAAGAGCTGCTCTCGAAGCTCCAGACCCTGGCCAGCACCGAGCTCGAGGTTCGACAAGACCCGGCGCGCATGCGGGCGAACGATCCGGAGGAGATTTGCGGCGATGCGACTCGCCTGCGCGAGCTGGGCTGGACCCCGAAGTTCACGCTCGACGAGCTCCTGAGGGAGGTCTTGGAGGCCGTCTCGGGCGGCGACGAGCCGCCGGCCGCCTAGCGCGCAGCGATTCTTCCGCCGGACAGCCGTCCGCCGCGGTAAGTCATCGGCCACGACCGCAGGTGCCGCCCCGGGCAGGCCGTCGTCTTCAGCTCGCCGTGTCCGACGACGCCCTTGCTGGAGATGCCGTAGCGACTGCGCAGCTGAGTGACGAGCGTCTCGAGCGCCGCGAGTGAAGCTCGCGAGGGCGACTCGCGGTCGAAGTCGCCGAGCAGGCAGACGCCGATGTTGTGGACGTTGTTGGTCCCGCCGGCATGGGCTCCCTGCCAGCGCAGGCTGCGTCCTTCGAAGACCCGGCCGCTCGGGTCGATCAAGAAGTGGTAGGCGATGTCGCCGTAGTTCTTCTGCTCGACGTGGTAGCGCTGGATGTTTCGAATGGCCCGCGAGGTCTGGTCGGCGGAGGCGCGGCGCAGCAGTCCGGCATACTCCGCCGAGTGGTGCACGGTCAGCCGATTCCAGGCGCCCGAGTTGGGAGTCAGGCGGGTGGGGCGAGCGGCGGCGGCTCTCCAGGTGGAGCGCGGGATGACCTGGAGCCCCTTGGGTGCGCGGGTGCGCTGGGCGGCGACGAGCGCCTGTCCCTCGCGGGCTCTCTGGCGATCGACGGCCGTGCTCGCGCTGGAGTTCAGGACCCGGGTGAAGCCCGCGTAGGCAGAGTCGAGGCGAGCGTTGAGCGCGGTGCTCGAGAGCTGGGCGCGATCTCGCGTCGCGAAGGTCAGTCGTCCGCGCGCCAGAGTGAGCTCGGCTTCGGTTCGAAGCTGGCTGGACGCACGCCGACCGGACCCCGCCAGCCAGGTCTCGATGCTCTCCAGTTTTTCCCAAGAAAGTGGCCGAAAACGCCAGGTCGGAGCCGTCTGACTCCGAGTTGGCCGGGGTGCCGAACGGGCCGTCGGCTCATAGCTACTCGGCGTGTAGCTCGGTGTTGCACAGCCATGAAACGCGCCTGCGGCGAGCGCCAACCCGCAAATAGCGAGGTGGAACCCTTGGAGTGAACGAGGTATGAACGATGAAAGCATGTTCATACGCTTCGCGCAGTTGGGGCCGTAGAGCCGTACCATGACTCCGTGGATACAGGAGCGAAGCCGCGCGAGCAAATGGAAAGGCGAGTCATCACCATTCAGAGCTGGTTACCTTGGGTCTTGTGGCTGGTTGCGAGCGGAGGCATCGGGGGTCTGGCCCACGCGCAGGACGACGAGGTCGAGCTGGCGATTCTGCTGCGCGAGGAGCGCGAGGAGGCCGACCGATTGAGGCGCTCCGGCGAGCTGAGAGGGGCCGAGCGGATCCTCTCGGAGCACCTGGAGGACGACCCGGAGGACTACCGCTCGCTGCTCATCTCGGCCCACCTGAACTTCGACCGCAACCGCGTCGCACGGGCCGTGAAGCAGGCCAAGCAGGCCTTCGAGCTCGCTGAAGCGGCGCTCGATGGGGCGGCCTTCGCGGAGTCCACCTGGGCGTTGATCGAGTTCACTCTGGAGCTGGGAGACGGCGCGTCGGCAGCGGAGATCGCCGAGCGCGCGGGCGCCGCGCTGGAGACGACCACCGACGCTCGCTCGGCCTGGTGGCTCAGCCAGGTCCGGCTCGCGGAGGGCAAGCGCGAAGAGGCTCGAGAGCTCTGGGCGACCGGCTCGCGCGCGGACGCGGCGGGTGACTGGGAGGAGCTGCTTGCCAAGGCGCGCTGCGAACGCGCCGCTGGCTGGTTCGAGCGTGCCTCGCGGACGATCACGAGCGCAGACAAGGCGGCTCGCGCCAGCCAAGGTCGAGGCGACGCGGACATTCACACCGAGCTGGGCAGCCTCTTCTTCGAGGTCTACCGGGAGGTCGAGAGCGCGACCGGCAATCGTCACTCGGTCGCCGATGAGTATCGCGAGGCGCTGCGGCTCAACCCGATCCACGAAGGCGCTCTGCTCGGTCAGCTCGAGCTGTATCGGTACAACTGGAGGAGACAGCGTCGCTCCTCCGGCGAGATCCTGGAGGACCTCCTCAGCTTGCACGGCGACTCCGTGGACGTGCAGCTCGCGGCGGCATCGATGGCGCTGGATAGCGGGCAGCTTCCGCGCGCCGAGCTGCACCTCGCTCGCGCCGAAGAACTTGCGCCGAAGCGGCGCGAGGTTCGCACGGAACGCGCGGCGCTCGCCTGGGTGCGACACCTGCGCGACGATGCACGCGAGATCCTGGCCGAGCTGAAGCGCGAGGACCCGACCGATGGTCGACCGAACCGCGAGGTGGGGCGTCACCTGTGTGCGCTGTATCGCTTTGCCGAAGCCGTGCCTTTCCTCCAAGAGTCCGTGGCGATGAGCAGTGCGGATCCCGAGGCCTGGACCCAGCTGGGTCGCGCACTGGCCAACACCGGCGATGAGGAGGCCGCGCTCGAAGCGCTCTACAAATCGAAAGAGGTCGCCGGTGGTCGGCTGGATGGCTGGCGCAAGAACATGCGGCTCGTGCTCGAGCGGATTCGCGACGAGTGCGTGGTCAGCGACTACGAGGACCTCTCCTTCGTCTGGCGACCGGACGCCATGGCCGTGCTCGAGGTCTACCTGCCCAAGTTCTACGCGGAAGCGCGCGAGGACCTGGCCAAGCGCTATGGCTTCACACCGACGCCGACCCGCATCGAGGTCTTCCGCGAGCACCAGGACTTCTCGACGCGTTCGACGGGCTTCGAGGGCTTCCCCGCAACGGGCGTCTGCTTCGGGCCGGTCGTGACGGCGCTGTCGCCGCTGTCCGAGATGCGTGGCGCCTTCAACTGGGCGCGTACGGGCTTCCACGAGTTCAGCCACGTAATCCACCTGGGGCTCTCGAACAATCGCTGCCCGCGTTGGATCACCGAAGGACTCGCGACCTGGGAAGAACTCGAGCGCGACTCTTCGTGGACGCGCAACATGCGGCGCGAGTTGCTCGACTCCCGTGCGAACGATCAGATCATTCGAGTGCGCGACCTGAACAGCGCCTTTCGCGGTCCGCGCATCCTCTTCGGCTACTACCAGGGTGGGCTGCTGTGCGAGATGCTGATCGACCAGCACGGCTTCGGACCAATGGTTCGGCTGCTCCAGGCCTTCGACCGCGGGCTCGACCTCGACACGGCCTTCGACGAAGTCTTCGGAGCGACCCCCGAAGAGGTGGACCGCGACTTCATGGCCTTCGTGGACGCCAAGCTCTCGGGGCTGAGGCTCGAGCCGCGCTGGAGTCCGCACAAGGCGCGGGCGCTGCGGTTGTCGCTCCGGCAACAGCGGCCCGAGCGCGCGAGCGAAGTCGCCGAGTGGCAGTCGGACTGGCTCTCTCTCGCGTGGGCGAGCTGGCAGTCGCACAACCGCGTCGATGCGGAAGAGGCGCTGCGGGTGATCAAGGACCTGGAGCCGGTTCCGCGTGTTCACTTCTTGCGAGCGGAGATCGCGCTCTCACTCGGCAAGGCCAAGGACGCCGAGCAGCTGATTCGCAAGGGGATCGAGCTCGGCGGTGAGGACTTCCGTTCTCGCATGGTTCTCGGTGTACTCGCGCTGCAGGGCGACGATCAAGACGAAGCGCTCGTGCAGTTTCGTGCTGCCGAAGCGGCTTTCCCGGGCTTCAGCGACCCGCAGCTCTCGGCCGAGCGGAGCCAGTGGGAGCTGCACGACTCGCGCAAGGAGAAGCGCCTCGCGATGGCCGCTCGCGAGCGTTGGCTCGCCTGGAATCCCAGCGACCTCGAGCAGAGGTTGATCGTGGCGCGCTGGCACAGTGAGAACGAACGTTTCGAGGAGAGCGCGGCGCGCTACCGCGAGATGAACGACGTCGATCCCTTCCAGCGCAGCCTACATCGCGAGTGGGGCCGAGCGTTGGCGAAGGCCGGGCGACACGAGGAAGCACTGCGCGAGTACGACGTCGCGCTGATGGTGCCCGCCGGATTGGATGCCGACCTGAATCGGTTCCTGCAGGCGCCGATCCATCCGAAGTTGATTGCGACCGCGATGGTCGAGCTGGCCAGCGAGGAGAACCGCGCGCTCTCCGACGCGGAGCGCGCGCGGAAGCTCGACCAGCTGCTCGGCGTTGCAGGGGCGGGTGTCGAGCTGCGCGCCGAGGAGTACCAGGAGATCGTCGAGTGGAGAGCGGAGTCTCTGGAGGCTCTGGGACGAGCGGAGTCGACACAGTGAGGGCCCCGTCGACCGCCGGAATCCCTCGGCTTGGGTGCGCGCGGCTCGCTTGCGGGCGGGCGGGGCGGCGATACGATGGCTCGCGATGACTGAGCGCGCGCCATTTTCCGACTCGGGATCGGGTACCGACCGAGGCCGCTTCGTGGTCCTCGACGGCGTGGACGGCTGCGGCAAGAGCACGCAGGCGCGGCTCCTGACCGAGCGTCTGGAAGCCGACGGGCGCTCGCCCCTGCACCTGCGCGAGCCGGGCAGCACTCCGCTCGGCGAAGAGCTCCGCGAGATCTTCCTCTCCCGGCGCCACGACCTCTCGCCCAAGGTCGAGGTCTTGCTCGTGGCTGCGGCGCGACGCGCCATGCTCGACGAGATCGTCGAGCCCGCACTCGCTGCGGGACGCGACGTGGTGTGCGAGCGCTTCCACTCCTCGACCTTTGCCTATCAGGGAACGGCGGGCGGTCTCGAACTCGATCGAATCGAACAGCTCTTGACCGACTGGGCCTCCGACCCGGTGCCCGACCTGATCGTCCTCCTGGACATCGATGTTGCGACCGCGAGCGATCGACGTGGTGCGGCGACCGACCGAATGGAAGACCGCGGGCTCGAGTTCCAGGAGCGCGTGGCGCGCGGCTATCGCGCCTACGCCGAGCGACCGGGTGTGGTCTTGATCGACGGCGCCCGCGAAGCCGACGAGGTCGCCGAGTCCGTCTGGAAGGAGCTTGCCGCATGCGCGTCCTAGACGAGCTCCACGGACACGAGGCGCTGCTCGAGGGGCTCTGGCGAACGGCGTCGAGTGGGCGCTTGCCGCACGCGATCTCCTTCGAGGGACCGAGCGGTGTGGGGAAGTTCAATGCGGCGCTGCGGTTCGCGAGCGGGCTGCTCTGCGAGAACGGGCCCGGCGCGCCGTGCGGAACCTGTGCTCCCTGCAAGCGCGTTCGCAGCGGCGGACGTCTGGGCAACCACCCCGATCTGTACCTGATCGATCCGGTGGAAGAGGCTCGCGAACAGTCGAGTGCGAAGAAGGTCGTGACGATCACGATCAAGATCGAACGCATCGCGATTCGTGCGGGCGAAGAGGACTGCGCCGAGGGCTTCCTGCGGCTGGTCTCGCAGGAGGATGGCTGGCGGATCGTGATCCTGCGCGATGCTCACCTGATGCAGGCCGGCGCTCAGAACGCGCTGCTCAAGACTCTCGAGGAGCCCGGCAAGAACACGCTCCTGATCCTGGAGACTGCGCAGCCTGGCGACCTCTTGCCGACCATCCTGAGTCGCTTGGTGCGGCTGCGATTCGGTCGACTGCCGCTCGAGACGACCGAGCGCGTGCTGATCGAAGAGGGGCTCGAGCGAGAGGTCGCACCGATTCTTGCTGCCTGGTCCGAGGGCGCGCCGGGGGAGGCACTGCGGTTGAACCGGGAGGGCTGCCTGGCGATTCGCTCACTCTTCCTCTCGGTGCTCGCGGGTGAGCGCGGAGCCTTCGAGGGAGTCGGCGAGCTGTGGAAGCTGCCCGGCGAGTTCATCGGCTCGACTCCCAAGGCGCGCGACCGTCACCGCGCGCGCGTCGCGCTTGATGTCTTGCTCGACCTGCTCGGCGACCAGCTTCGTTGGCAGGAGGGCGTCGCCACGACCGCGCTGCGCCACCGCGATCTGGCGGAGGCCGGCGTCTTCCAGCCCCAGAGTCCCGCACTGCTTTCGCGTACGATCAACGCCTGTCTCGAGCTGCGCGGCGCGATGAGCGGCAATGTCTCACCGGACGCTACGATGGAGCGCTGTTTCCTCGCGCTCGAGAGCGGCCGTACTGTTCCGGCTCCGGCAGGTCGCTAGCGCGGACTATTCATGACCACACGGAGCAAACGCCACGAATGGCCGGCGTTGCCGGCCTCTCGGCCCCTGCCGGCACTTTGCGCACGCCGGCGTCCTCGACGACCTTACAAGGTCGTCTGTGGGTCCGACGCACGCAAAGCACCAACAGGAACCGAGTCGCGACGTTTTCTATCGCGGCTCATGAATAATCCGCGCTAGGGTTCACTGTCATGGATGAAGCTGTTCGCAAAATGGCGGCCGACGGTCGCTACTCGCCGGAAGCCTTCCGGTTTCTCTTCGAATCGCTCGAGCACGCGCTCGTGATCTCGGGCAAGGTCAAAGCCGAGGGCACCGAGCGCCACATCACGGGTCAGGAGCTGCTCAACGGAATGCGCGAGTACGCGCGCCACATCTTCGGTCCGCTCGCCGCGCAGACCTGGAAGTCGTGGGGTGTCCAGACCAGCCTCGACTGGGGACGCATCGTGTTCATGCTGGTGGAAGCCGGCATGTTGAACCGACAAGACTCGGACAAGCTGGAGGACTTCGACCAGCCCTTCGACTTCGAGAAGTACTTCGTCGAAGACTACCGACCCGACTTCAGCGGGTCGTTCGAAGCTCCCGAGGAGTAGGCCGAAACGAGACTGGCCGCAGCGCTCTGTCGCCCGAGGGCAACCGCGCTGCGGCCAGTCTGTAGTTCGAGTCGAGGGCCCAGCAGTCTGCTAGTTGCCGTCGAGGCGTTTCAGGAGCTCGAGGATCGCGTCGAGCGTGTCCTTCGAGAGGTGACCGTCGCTCTGGCGCGCGCGCTCCAGGAGGGCGCGGGTGCTCGCGAGGTCATCGCCGACCGGAATGGTGGCGACGAGGTTGTTCGAGTCATCGAGGTCCGTCTCGGGATCCTCGAAGGTGGCGCTGAACTCGGGGATGTCCGCGACGTCCAGGTCGAGGTCCTCGAGAACCAGGCGGATGGCCGCCTGGAGCTGCGGGTCCTCCTGGAAGTCACCCTGCAAGTCGGTACCGGGGAACTCGGCGCCGCGCTCGTCCTGAACTCGGCGACGCAGCTCTCTGCGAAGGAGCTGACGGACGTCGTCCCGGGAGAGCACCGTGTCGAGGCTCGCCATGAACTCGTCGAACTCGGGATAGGCGGCCGGATCCTTGCCGTCGAAGATGGCCAGCTTGCGGAACAGCTCTTGGTGCTCTTGCCAGCGCACGTCGACGTAGGCGCGCGGCAGGCGCTCGCGGTAGATCCGATAACTCTCTTCGAGTCGCCAGCCTTCGAGACGCGGCATGGAGACGTCGAGGTCCGGCTCGATTCCGCCTTCGGACAGGACGTTGCGGTCCTTGTCGAGCTCGTGATGGATCGAGCGACCCGAGGGAAGGATGTACTTGGCGATCGTCAGCTTGACGTGCGGTGCGAAGTCGAACTCGCCGTTGCCGTTCCAGTCCTTGGTGATCTCCTCCCACTCATCCCACTTCCCGTTCTGGTTCGTGTCCTGGAACTCGTCGTTCTTCTGACCGGGCAGGGGGACCAGGGTCTGGACGGAGCCCTTTCCGAAGGTGCGCTTGCCGACCAGGACCGCGCGGTCATGGTCTTGCAGTGCGCCGGCGACGATCTCCGCCGCGGACGCGGTGAAGCGACTCGTCAAGATGACCAGCGGGATGTCTTCGGGCAGTGCTGCCTTTGCTCGCGTGGCGAGCTCCTGGAAGGTGGCGTCGCGTCCCTCGGTCGAGACGACTTTCTTGTCGCGGGGCAGGAACAGGTCGGCGACGTTGCGGGCCTCGCTGAGTAGCCCACCCGAGTTGCGGCGCAGGTCGAGCACGAGTGCTTTCATGCCCTTGTCGGTGAGCGTGCGAATGTTCTGGCGCAGCTCGCTGCTGGTCACGCGGCTGAAGTCAGTCAGGTCGATCAGGCCGATGTCGCCGGGCAGGAGGTCCTGAGAGAGCGGGGGGATCGCGATCTGCTCGCGAACCACGGTGACGGCCATGTCCTCTTCCGGACGCTCGATCAGGCCGGGGTCCATACCCCGGCGCCAGATGTAGAGCTTGACCGGCGTTCCGGGCTTGCCCTTCAGGCGCTTGATGATGTCGTCGCTGTTCTCGTTCTGCGTCGGCCAGTCGTCGATGCGGACGATCTTGTCGTCGCTGCTCAGGCCGGCCTTGTAGGCGGGGCCGGAGTAGATCGGACGCGTGATCGTGAAGAGCGTGTCTTGCGGATCGATGCCGACGTAGGCCCCGATGCCGCCGTACTCCGCGTCGAGCTCCTGTTGGAACCGCTTGAAGAACTCCGGAGCCATGTAGGCGGAGTGCTGATCCAGGTAGCGCAGCATTCCGTTGGCCGCGGCGCTGACGAGCTCGTCTTCCTCGACGAGGTCGCCCACCAGGTGATCGTTGGTGATCAGTCGCATGACCTGGTCGACCGTCTGCAGCGAGTCGGGCAGCTGTCCCTTCGAGAAGTTATCCTGCAAGTTCTGGAACTTGCGATCGTGCAGCGTCTTGATCTCTTCTTGTTTCAGATAGGACTCCGCGAGCGCACCGTCGGCGCCGGGAAGCTGTGCAACGCGCTTCAGTTCCGTTCGGAGACGGCCGCGAATGACTTCGCCGATTCGACCGAGAGTCAGCGCGCCGAGTCGACGCAGGCGCGGGTTGTTCGAGTCGAGGAAGGCCAGCATCTCGGCGCGGGCTTGACGACGTTCGGTGCCGCCGCCGGTGCGGTAGGCAGCGTAGGCGCAGGCCAGGCGTCGCTCGGGATCCCAGTCACCGTTGCGCGCGCCGTTCATCAGCGCCTCGAGGCGTTCGGCCTTCGAGTCGGTGCCGAGGCCGCGCTTGAAGGCGGTGTTGCTCAGGAGCTCGGCCGCGGCGGTTCCGATGCTGTCCTTCTCGGAACGAAGCAGGGGAAGCAGGGCGCGCATCGAGAGCTCGACGTCCGGCTCTTCGGACTGCAGGTAGCAGGCGTTCAGGAACAGGACGGCCTCGGGGGTCTCGGCTTCGGCGGACTCCAGTCGCTTCGACAGCGCGCCGTCCAGGCTCGAGAGTGCAGCCGCTTCGTCGCGCTCGTTCTGCTCTCCGAAAGAGAGCACGAGGTCTCGAAGGTTGCCGGCGCGCGAGAAGATCTCGTCGATGGTCAGGCGCGGAGCGGCTTGGAGCTGCTCGCCGAGGATTGTTGCCGCGTCGGACCCCGCTCCTTGCGTCGTCGCGAGGCTGGCCGACGTGAGACAGAGCGGAGCGAGAAGAGCGAGAACCAGCAATCGAGTCGAAGTCATGGGTGGATAAGGCGGAGCGCCGCCTGGCGTGAGCGATCTCTCTGCGAAGGAATACCGATTCAGATATCGGCGCGTGCTGCTGAAGGGTGGAGCAGAACCGGGCTCTACTCTAGTATCCAATGTGGCGTTCGAAAGGCGATACGGTCCGGGAGGTACCCGGCGAGCCCGCATTCGAATGCTTTACTTACCATGAGTCCCTCCTCTTCCGAGTCCGATCCCGCACCGGAATTGACCCATATCCGCACGACTGCGGACGGGGCCGAAGCGCAGATGGTGGACGTCTCCATGAAGCTCATCACCGATCGGACGGCGCTGGCGCGGGCGATCATCGACTTTCCGGCAGGCCTCTTGGCGAGGCTGAGGGCCGGTCAGGGACCGAAAGGGCCTGTCGAGGAGACCGCGCGTACGGCCGGAATACTGGCCGCGAAACGCACCGGAGAGCTGATTCCGATGTGCCACCCGCTGGGCCTCGACCACGTCTCGATCGAATTCTTGGAGCGCGGAGCCGACTCGCTGGAGGTTCGCTGCCGGACGGCTTGCTCCGGGCGAACGGGCGTCGAGATGGAAGCCATGGTGGGGGCCTCGGTCGCCGCGCTGACGATCTACGACATGGCCAAGGGACTCGACAAGGGCATCCGGCTGAGCCGGGTGGAGCTGCTCGAGAAGAGCGGCGGCAAATCGGGGCTCTGGCGTACGGAGACGGAAAAGGACTGACGAAGCCCGGGCTCCCGGCGTCCAGCTGTCAAGGCTCGTTCTGAGCTGTTTGTGCCCCGGTTTGGCGAAAAATCGACCAGTTCGTGGGACTTTGCGCGCGGTTTGCTCGGGATTGAGGGCCGCTCCCTCGCTATGCTTCCGACCCGCGCGAGATTACGGCCGTCGTTCCGATCTCCACTCGATTCCCTAGACCCCACGCTACTCGGTGCCCATGGAGATTCAGCTGATCCGCAAGCTTGTCCGCTTAATGACAGGAGGCGACCTCTCCGAGCTCGAGGTCGAGGACAAGGAGAGTGGCCTGCGCGTCCACCTCAAACGGGGGGGCGAGACTTCGTCCGGAGCGCCGCTCGTGAACGTCATGCAGGGCGGCCAGGCGGCTGCTCCCCAGCAAGCTCTGGGCGGACCGAGCCAGGCGATCGCTGCGGACGGGAGCGCAGGCCCCGACCTGAGCTCTGGCACTCCCTTCAAGAGCCCTCTGGTCGGAACCTTCTATCGCTCGCCCTCACCGGACTCCGACAGCTTCGTCGAGGTCGGTTCGAAGGTCGGTCCCGACACCGTGATCTGCATCGTCGAGGCGATGAAGGTCATGAACGAGATCAAGGCCGAGATGAAGGGTGAGATCATCGAGGTCTTGGTCGAGAACGGCGAGCCCGTCGAGTTCGGTCAGCCGCTGTTCCTTTTGAAGACCATCTGATGTTTCGACGGGTCCTGATCGCCAATCGAGGCGAAATCGCTCAGCGAATCATTCGTGCGTGTCGCGAGCTGGGAATCCAGTCGGTCGCGGTCTATTCCGAGGCCGACGCCGACTCGATCTACCTGCGCCAGGCGGACGAGACGATCTGCATCGGTCCCGCGCCAGGCGCGAAGTCCTACCTGGATATCCCGTCGATCATCTCTGCCGCCGAGATCGCGGACGTCGACGCGATTGCACCCGGCTACGGTTTCTTGGCAGAGAACGCCCACTTCGCCGAGGTCTGCCGCTCCTGCAATATCCACTTCATCGGCCCCGATCCCGAGACGATCGCGGCGGTCGGCAACAAGGCCAACGCTCGAGCGCTCGCCCTCCGCGCTGGCGCTCCCGTCGTTCCGGGTTCCGACGGTCCGGTTCATGACGAGACGACCGCGCTGCGTGTCGCGCAGGAGCTCGGCTATCCCGTCATGATCAAAGCCTCCTCGGGCGGTGGCGGCCGCGGGATGCGGATTGCGCGGAACGATCCCAGCCTGATCCACGGCTTTCACTCGGCGCAGTCGGAAGCCGAGTCGGCCTTCAACGACAAGACCGTCTATATCGAGAAGTTCATCGAGAACCCGCGCCACATCGAAATTCAGATCCTCGGTGACACGGACGGCAACCATATCTATCTCGGCGAGCGGGACTGTTCGGTTCAGCGCCGACACCAAAAGCTGATCGAAGAGTCGCCCTCTCTCTCGGTTGATCCCGACCTTCGCAAGCGCATGGGCGACGCGGCGATTGCGATCGCGAAGGAGTCGGGCTACCACAATGCGGGAACCGTCGAGTTCCTGCTCGATAGCCACGGCGACTTCTACTTCATCGAGGTCAACGCTCGCATCCAGGTCGAGCACACCGTGACGGAGATGGTCACGGGTATCGACCTGATTCAGCAGCAGCTCTTGCTCGCCTCCGGTGAGAAGCTCCAGTGGAAGCAGGAAGACGTGAAGACGATGGGGCACTGCATCGAGTGCCGCATCAACGCAGAGGATCCCGACAAGGACTTCCAGCCCGCCCCGGGGCTGGTGGAGCTCTTCGTGCCGCCGGGAGGGCCGGGTGTCCGGGTCGACTCCCACGTGTACTCGGGCTACAGGATTCCGCCGTACTACGACTCCATGATCGCGAAGCTTCTCACCTGGCGCCCAACTCGGGACGAGGCGATTCGTACGATGATTCGCGCGCTCGACGAGTTCGTGATTCAGGGCCCCCCGACGACGATTCCCCTTCAGAGAAGGATCCTGAGCCACTCGGACTTCAAGGCTGGAACTCATGACACCGGATTCGTGGAGCGCTACTACAGTGGACAGCCCGCGATCCCGATGAGTTCAGCTCCATGAAGGTCAACCTCTCTCCGACGAACCTCGCCCTCGCCCTTGCGCTAGCGCCGCTCCTGCTCCTAGCGGCCTCCTGCCGGACCCAGCTGTGGCCGGGTCCCATGGAGAACATCTCGGACCCGCTTCCGAAGGGCGTGGATGCCGACACTCCCGCCGGCTTGGTCGAGGTCCTCGTCTACCGACACGCGGATCCGGTTCAGGTGCGCCTCCCCGAAAGCCCCACGGCCTTCCCGCTCACCTTCTTCCGCAGGAACCGCCGCATGAACTCCGGTGCCTGGGTGCACTGTGGAGCGGGCGGGCGAGCGGAGGTGCTGTGGCCGACCGACGGCGCGAGAGTGCTCCTGTTCGACAACAGCGTGTGTCGAATCGGCGAGCCGACCCGCGGCGAGCCGGCCGTTCGCTTCGAGGAGCTGACCCGAGCCGAGCTCTCGCTCTCGCCCGGAGCCATCACCGAGCTTCCCGGCGGAAGCCTCCTCACAGGCCCTCCGGACTCGAAGGCCGGTCCGTACTTGATTCAGCAGATCTACAGCGAGCTCCTGCGCATCTTCAATCAGTCGGGCGCGCCCGCCTACCTCCGCTTCCGCGAAGTGGAGATCGTGATCGGTCCCGGCGAGCGGGTCGATATTCCGCTGATCGAGGCCGGCGGCGCTCCGATCGATCTCGGTGGGGCTCCCCGCGCGATCGCCGGCGGACGCATCCGCGGGGTGGTCTACGGGAACCTCGATTTCGAGTCCGACGCCGGTGGAATGCGGATTCGATCGGTGGACGGCACCGGGATCGTTCTCTCGCAGGGCCTGGCCATCTGGCTGCGCGGCGACGACGAGGCCAGGCTCTCCGACCTGGGAGAGGTCGAGTCGGTGCTCTCCGGATTTGATTTGCAGCGCTGAGCCCGTTTCAGAGGCCAGCAGCGTTTCCGAGCCCCGTCAATCGCCGGGAAGAGTCCTGCTTTGCCGGACCAGCGCTCTCACGGCGCCCACCATCGGATAAGATTCTCGGCCAAACTGTCCGTGGAGGGTACGCGGAAGTCGCGGGGGAGGGAGCTCGAAGGCTTCCGCCGCTTGTGGCCAACGATCGACTAGCACTGCCCCCTCTGCCTGCTCAACCTCGCCGAACGGCTCCGGCCGTCCCCCAACCCCAATCTCTCAATGTCTCGAAAGCGCGTCCTGATCACCGGCGGAGCCGGTTTCCTCGGTAGTCACCTTTGCGAGCGATTCATGGCCGAGGAGTACGAGGTGTTCTGCATGGACAACCTCATCACCGGCGACCTCGGAAACATCGAGCACCTGACGGATGATCAGCACTTCCACTTCCTTCACCAGGACGTGACGGAGTACATCCACGTGCCCGGCAAGCTGGACGCGGTGCTCCACTTCGCCTCGCCGGCGAGCCCCATCGACTACCTCTTGCTCCCGATTCAGACCCTCAAGGTCGGTAGTCTCGGAACGCACAAGGCGCTCGGTCTCGCGCACGCGAAGAACGCACGCTTCCTCCTGGCTTCGACCTCGGAGTGCTACGGAGATCCGCTCGTTCACCCTCAGACCGAGGACTACTGGGGGAACGTCAACCCCGTCGGTCCGCGCGGTGTGTACGACGAAGCCAAGCGCTTCGCCGAAGCCATGACGATGGGCTACCACCGCTTCCACGGCGTGCAGTCGCGCATCATTCGCATCTTCAACACGTACGGCCCGCGCATGCGGATGAACGACGGCCGCGCGCTTCCGGCCTTCATGAGCCAAGCCCTGCGCGGCGAGCCGATCACCGTCTTCGGCGACGGTTCGCAGACGCGCTCGTTCTGCTACGTAGACGACCTGGTCGAAGGCATCTGGCGCCTCCTGAACTCGGACGAGGTCCTGCCGACCAACATCGGCAACCCGAGCGAGATGACCATCCTGCAGTTCGCCGAGAAGGTCGTGGAGCTCACCGGTACGAAGTCGACGATCAGCTTCAAGGATCTCCCCGAAGATGACCCCAAGGTCAGGCAGCCCGATATCACGAAGGCCAGGCGAGTCCTGGGTTGGGAGCCGAAGGTTGGCTTGGACGAAGGTCTCGAGCGCACTTTTGCCTACTTCCGAGCCAAGATCGAAGAGGAACAAAACGCGTCCGCGGGGGCCTGACCCAAATGTGCGGAATCGTCGGCATCTGGGTCGAGGAAGGCTCGGTGCTAGAACCCATTCTTACGGGCCTTCGTACGATGGAGTACAGGGGCTACGACTCTTCCGGAATCGGTGTCGCCGACTCCGAGGGGCTGCACGTCTGGCGCAAACAGGGACGCCTCGAGAACCTCGAGGCCGAGCTGAACGGAGTCCCGGATACCGGCTACTCGCTGGGTATTGGGCACACGCGCTGGGCGACCCACGGCGAGCCTTCGGATGCGAATGCGCACCCGCACACCTCGGCGAACGGGAAGATGGCGCTGGTCCACAACGGGATCATCGAGAACTACCTGGAGCTGCGGGAAGAGCTGGTCGCGGCGGGAGTCGAGCTGACTTCCGAGACGGACACCGAGGTCTTGGCGAAGACCATCGGGCTCGAGCTGGAGAAGGGCACCGATCCGCTGGAAGCGGTGCGGCAGGTTCTAGCGCGAGTCACGGGCAACTACGCTCTGGCACTGATCACCGAGGAGCCGACACGGCGACTCTTGTGCGCGCGGCACGGACCGCCGCTGTGCGTCGGTAGCTCGCCCAACGGAGTTTTTCTGGGCTCCGATGTGATCGCTCTGCTTCCGCACACGCGCGACGTCCAGTACCTCGAGGATGGAGATATCGCCGAGCTGACGCTGGCGGGGATTCGAATCGTCGGGATGGACGGTCAGCCGGTGGAGCGGGCAGTGAATCATGTGGAGTGGGACGCGGAGTCGGCAGAGAAGCTCGGCTACCCGCACTTCATGATGAAGGAGATCCACGAGCAGCCCGACGTGATCGCCGCGGCCTACAACGGGCGCCTCGACTACGAGAACGGGGATGTCCTGCTCGAGGGCGAGAGCTTCAGCGACGAAGCGCTTCAGGGAATCAACCGCATCCAGATCGCTGCCTGCGGAACGGCGCTGCACGCGGGCTGGATCGCCAGCTACATGATCGAAGCGCTCGCGCGCGTGCCGGTCGACGTCGACTACGCCTCCGAGTTCCGCTATCGCGATCCCGTCCTGGTCGACGGGAGTTATGTGATCGGGATCTCGCAGTCGGGAGAGACCGCCGACACCCTGGAGGCGCTGCGCCTCGCTCGCGACCTGGGCGCGCATCCGATCTGCTTCGTCAATGCGGTCGGCAGCAGCATGGTCCGCGAGTGCAAGGGCGTGATTCCGATCTGCGCCGGACCCGAGATCGGCGTGGCGAGCACGAAAGCCTTCGTCGCCATGCTCGTCGCTTCCTACCTGTTCGCGGTCCGGCTCGGACGCGCGCGCGGGACGATCGATCGAGATCGGGGCCGCGAGTTGATTCAAGACCTGCGCGAGCTCCGGCCCAAGCTCGAAGGCCTGCTGGGCAACAAGAGCGTGGATCACATTCGCGAGGTCGCCGCGCGCTACCAGGACTCCAAGGGCTTCCTCTTCCTGGGCCGGGGGATCAACTATCCCGTGGCACTCGAGGGAGCGCTCAAGCTGAAGGAGATCTCGTACCTGCATGCCGAGGGCTACCCGGCGGGCGAGATGAAGCACGGCCCGATCGCACTGATCGAGCCGGGCCTGACGACACTGGCCATCTCCACGGATGGCATCCTCGCGAAGAAGGTGCGCTCCAACATCGAGCAGGTGAAGGCCAGAGGAGGACAAGTCGTGTGCCTGGGCCACGACTTGGGCAGTCGCTCGATCTCCGACGCGGAGATCGACGTGCCGGAGACCAATGAGTGGTTGTCGCCGATCCTCGAGGTCGTACCGCTGCAGCTGCTCGCCTACTTCATCGCGGACTTGAAGGGCTGCGACATCGACAAACCCCGCAACCTTGCGAAGAGCGTGACGGTCGAGTGATGGCAAGAATCCTTGTGACTGGAGGTGCCGGCTTCATCGGCTCGCATCTCGTCGAGAAGCTCCTCGAACGCGGCGACGAGGTCGTCGTCATCGACAACTTCAATGACTTCTACGACCCCGCGATCAAGCGGCAGAACGCCAGCGAGCTGAGCGGGGCCGAGATCGTCGAGGCGGATATCCGCGACGAGGGCGCGGTCGCGGAGCTGTTCGCGAAGAACAAATTCGACGTCGTGGTTCACCTGGCCGCCATGGCCGGAGTTCGACCGTCGCTCTTGGACCCGCTGCACTACCAGGACGTCAACATACGCGGCACGCTGATCCTGCTCGAGGAGATCCGCAAGAGCGAGGGGACTCGCTTCGTCTTTGCGTCCTCCTCCAGCGTCTACGGCGCCAACGAGAAGGTCCCGTTCTCCGAGCAAGACGACATCCACTGCCCGGTCTCGCCCTACGCGGCGACGAAGCGGGCTGGCGAGCTCCACTGCTTCACGCATCATCACCTCTACGGAATTCCGACGACGTGCCTGCGCTTCTTCACGGTCTACGGCCCGCGCCAGAGACCGGAGATGGCGATTCACAAGTTCGTACGGCACACGCTCGAGGGCCAGCCGATTCCGTTCTTCGGGGACGGCTCCACTCGCCGCGACTACACCTACGTCGATGACATCGTGGATGGCGTCGTGCGCTCGATCGATTCTTGTGAGGGCTACGAGATCTACAACCTCGGTGAGTCGGAGACGACCTCGCTCTCCGAGCTGGTCGGGATGATCGGGGAGGCCTGCGGTAGCGAGCCGGTTCTCGATCGCCAGCCCATGCAGCCCGGCGATGTCGTCGTGACCTATGCGGATGTCTCCAAGGCGAAGGCGAAGCTGGGCTACCAGCCGTCGACTTCCGTTCGCGATGGCATCGAGAGGTTCGTGGTTTGGTACAGGGAGCGCTTCGGCGCGTAGACAGGGCCACACGATTCGATAGAGACCAGATGTTTCGAAAGAGCGAGCACACGAGAGTCGGACGAAGGACTCCGACCGAGACCAAGCCGAGTTCCACGCAGGAACTCTGCAGCTAGCAGGAAATTCTTGAGTAGGTAGGCAGAAGCATGAAGGGCGTAATTCTCGCGGGTGGTTTGGGAACGCGCTTGTTCCCGTTGACGAAGATCACGAACAAGCACCTCCTCCCGGTCTATGACCGACCAATGATCTACTACCCGATCGAAGCGTTGGTGAACGCCGGCGTCGATGACATCTTGATCGTCACCGGTGGTCGCAAGTCAGGGGACTTCTTGAGCTTGCTCGGCAACGGTTCCGACTTCGGCCTCAAGCACCTCAACTACACCTACCAGAAGGGCGAAGGCGGAATTGCCGAAGCGCTCGACCTGGCTGAGTTCTGGGCCGCCGGGGAGAGCATCTGCGTGATCCTGGGTGACAACATCATCGAGAAGAACATCTCCAAGATGGTGACCGACTTCCGAGCGCAAGAGACCGGCGCGAAGATCCTCCTCAAGGAGGTCCCCGATCCCCAGCGGTTCGGCGTTGCGAACATCGAAGGGGACAAGGTCCTCTCGATCGAGGAGAAGCCCGAAGACCCCCAGTCGAACCTGGCCGTCATCGGCGTCTACATGTACGACAGTCGCGTCTTCGACGTGATCAAGACGCTCGAGCCCTCCAAGCGCGGCGAGCTCGAGATCACGGACGTGAACAACTGGTACATCCGCGACGGCTCGATGACCTATGAAGTGCTCGACGGCTGGTGGACGGACGCCGGAACCTTCGACTCGCTCCTCCATGCCAGTCACCTGGTCGCCGAGGGCGGTGCCAACCAGATGGATCCCAAGTGAAGGGCTGCACCCAGGGAAGAGTCCTGATCACGGGTGCGGCGGGGATGCTCGGCAGCCAGCTCTTGCTGGATGTTCCCGAAGGCTGGGAAGCGGTCGGAACCGATCTCGCCACGGCGAATGCGGAGGGCGGCCCCGAGTTTCCGGCGGGCGGGGTAGACCTCGCCGATAGCGCCGCGGTTCAGAAGCTCTTCGACGACTTCGGGCCCATTGTCGGCGTCATTCACGGCGCCGCCTACACGGCTGTCGACGCGGCGGAAGAGAACGAAGAGCTCGCCATGAAGGTCAACGCCACGGCGACTCGTGTGGTCGCTGCAGCCTGCGCCGAGCGCGGGATTCCCTGCGTGATGGTCAGCACGGACTTCGTCTTCGATGGCACCAAGCAGTCGCCCTACACCGAGACGGATGTGCCTTGCCCGATCTCGGTCTATGGCAAGACCAAGCTAGCCGGCGAGATCGCTGCTCGGGAGGCTCATCCCAATGGAGTCCGGATCGTTCGAACGGCTTGGCTGTATGGACCGCGTGGGAACAACTTTCCCCGGACGATCCTGAAGTTGGCGCGCGAACGTGGAGCGCTCTCGGTCGTCGATGACCAGCGCGGATCGCCGACCTCGACTCTCGAGTTGTCACCAGCTCTTTGGGATGTGTTGATGTTGGGAGAGGCCGGGGTCTACCACGCGAGCTGTGATGGCCAGGCGACTTGGTTCGGATTCGCGGAGGCGGCCATCTCTCTGGCCGGCGTGGAAAACGTCGAGCTAGAGCCGTGCGGCACGGAAGCCTTCCCCAGGCCCGCACCCAGACCGGCGAACAGCGTGCTCGCGTGCGACCGCTTGACCGAGCTGCGGGGCAAGACTCTGGCGCCGTGGAGGCGCGCGTTGGGTCAGTACCTCGTGGATGCGGGTCAAGATCCTGCCTGATCCGGTCGATCCATCCCAGGCCGCTGGCTTGCAACCACTTAGGACGATTTCCTAGGGTGGGCTGCAAGTTCCCTCACGATCCTGCCGCGCGACCCGTTAACCCCGTCGGCATTCAGCGCCGAAGAACCCTTTCTCGGCAACAGACGGGATCCTCGCCCAGTCCGTCGGCTATATATCCCCGCATGCGCCTCCACTCCTTCCCTCTGTTCTTCTTGGTGATCGCCAGCCTCTTCGGGAGTGGCCTGACCTCCTGCAACACAGCGCCTGATAAGCGACTGTTGCAGTACCTCAACCACGAGGGCTTCGGCAAGCGCTACACCGGGAACGCCGAGGAAGAGGATTACGTCGTGCTGGGAGATTCGGTCACCTACCAGGACGCGATCAATCCGGACCTCATCGGAAGCGATCGGGTTGGTCTCGACGGGACGATCACCCTGCCCGAGATCGGGGCGGTTCACGTCGCCGGTATGACCCGGTCCGAGATCGAAGCGCTGCTCAACCAGAAGTTCGCGCCCTACTACGAAGAGAACGACGTCTCGGTCACCATCGTGACGATCGACGGGAAGACCTACTGGGTCTTGGGAGAAGTCGCCTCCGAAGGGGAGCGGCCTTTCCCCGGAGACCTGACCATCTTCGAAGCTGTCCACCGCGCACGACCCACAGCGAGCGCCGCGAACCTCGGCCGCGTTCGACTGATTCGACCCGACCCGCGCGAGCCTCTGATCATCACCGTCAATGTAAACGACATGATCCGCACGGGAGACTCGACCTACAACATCCACGTGCGCGAAGGGGACATCATCTACGTGCCGCCGACGATGCTCACGCAGGTGGGCCAGTTCATGGTGGCTCTCATCTCGCCGGTCACGACCGTGATCAACTCCGTCGCTCGAAACCTCTTGAACCTGCAGCGCGTCTCACGCGGGCAGTTCCCGATCAACAACCGTGGCCGAAGAGGCAATAACAACAACTTCTTCTAACGCACGACACGCATCATGTACGCCGAGAACACAGGTCAGGTTGAGGAGTTCATCACGATCCTCAAGAAGCGCAAATGGCAGATTGCTCTGCCCGCGGTCTTCATCCTGGCGCTGTCGATGGTTCTGGCTCTGATCATTCCCGGCAAGTACGTCATTGAGTCGAAGCTAGAGCTGCGGCGGCAGCGCATCATCGTCGATAGTGCGAACAAGGAAGTCCGGAATACGACAACGACCTCGGAGGCGGCGAACGCTGCCGATCACCTCAAGAGCTACGAGCTCGTGAGGCGTGTGCTCACCGATTTAGCTTGGGACGAGTACGCGAACCTTCGCGATCCGGTTTTGAAAAGGGAGTACATTCGGAATCAAGTCCGAGCCATCAACGCGGTAACGCCGGCGGAGTCCAAGCTCAACAAGTCGCTCTTCGTAACGCTCTCCTACAAGCACGTCGATCCGCTCAAGGGAGTCCAATTCATCGAGGAACTCGTCCGCAGCTGGATCAAGGACTTGACCTCGCGAGATGTCAATACCCTCAGGCGAGAGAGGGATGACGAGCAGAACGCCGTCGAGAGTCTCAGGACCAAGTATCAGGATGCCGCCATGCGGGTCGCTGATTTCGAGAAGGATATGCGCATCACTTCGTCTTCGCGCCCGGACCTTCCCGGCTTCCAGCGTTCGGCCGATCGATTCGAGCAGGCGATAGCGAACGTCCTGGTCTTGAAGCAGTCGATCGAGTCGGAGAAGGCGGGCAAGGATGCGGAGATGGTCGACATCATGGAGAGCCTTCGGACCATGGAAGACACCGTGGCGAGGACCGTCTCGGAGAGACCTTCAGATCGCGCTGCAATCGCCGCGGGCCACCAACAAGACATCGATGATCTGAGAGCGCAGCAGGTCGGACTCACTCCGCAGCACTCCAAGTTCAAACGCATTCAGAAGAAGATCGAGGCACTGGAAGTGAAGCTGTTCGAGGTCGCCAACTCGACCGAGACGGTGATCATCACGACCGAGGCGGTGCCCAACGAGGCCAAGATCGTTCTCGAGAAGAGGAAGGCAACGCTCGAGCTCGAGCTGAAAGGGCTCAACGCAAGCTACGACAGGCTGCTCCTTCGCGAGGCGGAGCTGGAGAGCGTGATGGACGAACGCTTGCGATTGCAGAGCCAGCACGAAGAGGCCGAGCACGAGCGCGACCTCTATCAGGAGCAGCTCACCGAAGCGAAGATGCTGCTCCACAACAAGGAACGTGAGCTGGCCTCTCAGGTTCGAGCCAACATGAGTCCGTTCCACTGGACCAAGCGTCCGACCGCTCCGCCCGACCCGACCGAGCCCAATCCGTTCTTGATCATCGCGCTCGGCCTCGTTGGCGGATTGGCAGTTGGTCTCGGCTCCTCAGTGGTCGTCGAGTTCTCGAAGAACTGCTTCCGCAATGTCGGCGACGTGACCGCCGTCGTGACCCTGCCCGTACTGGGCGTCGTCAACGAGATCGTGACGAGCCAGGAGCGCCGCTCCATGCGCGTCCGCGCCAGCGTCATGGTCTGCTCGAGTGTCCTGATGCTGACCGTGATCGGTTGGTTCACCTGGGCCTATACCCGAAACCAAGAGCTCCTGCCGACTACGGTCCTGGTGCAGCTGGAAGAGTTCCGCAACCAGTTCGAGTAATCGAAATGGTCGGTGCCAGATGGGTCGAGGGAGCGCTTCCAAGCAAGCGCTCTGATGTTTGTGCTCCGGCACAAGCTCTCGGCTTGGTCGGTCGCATTGAGGAGGTCGTCGCACCGCTCGGGTAGCGAGACAGCTCATGCGCGACCTCTTCGTCATCACGGTCATCACCAGCCTGCTGCCGGCCTGCTTCAGGCGGCCATACGTTGGGCTGCTCGTGTTCAGCTGGCTGGCCTACATGCGCGTTCAGGACTTGTCCTGGGGAACCGTCCGCAACATGCGCTGGTCGTTCTATGTCGCGGTCCTGACCTTCGTCGGATTCATGATGAACCCGAAGCGCACGCGCTTCTTCATCCCGGACCTGCGCTGCTTCATCATGATCTTCCTGGTCATCCTGGTGTGTCTGGGGGTGTGGAACTCCGAGCCGGGGTTGCCGGCGACCGACAAGGCGCAGTTCGGGCGGATGGTCGAGTTCGCCAAGATCATCGGCATTGCGCTCTTCACCACGGCGGTCGTGACGAGCAAGGAGCACCTGCGCGTGCTCGTCTGGGTGATTGCCCTGTCGTTCGCCTTCTATGGTGTGAAGTCGGGGATCTGGGGAATCATGACCTTCGGCCGCATCCCGATCAAGACCGGACCGGGGGGCATGCTGGCGGACAACAACGACTTTTCTCTCGCGCTGGTGATGTCGATTCCGATGCTGTTCCACCTTGGGCTCACCGAGAAGAACGAGACGCTGCGCAAGGTCTTCCACTGGTCGATCCCGCTGACGATCATCACGATCGCCTTGACTCACTCGCGCGGCGGAATGCTCTCACTGATTGGCGCCTGTGGTGTGCTGATCTGGCGATCGAAGAACCGCGTTGCCGGCTTCACGGCCGCGGGTCTGCTCGGGTTGACCGTTCTGCTCGTGGGGCCGAGCAACCTGCGCTCCCGCCTCAGCACGCTGAAGGACGTCAAGACAGATAGCTCCGCGAGCGCTCGCTTCCGGTCTTGGGCTGCGGCGTACCGCATGGCGACGTCGAACCCGGCCCTGGGGGTCGGGCTGAACAAGTTTCGCCAGAGCTACATGGATTACCAGCCCAATCCGACGGCGCAGGAGCTCCGCGGTCGCGATATCTACGTCGCGCACAACAGCTACCTGCAGATCTGGGCGGAGACGGGGACCATCAGCCTGTTCCTCTACCTGTACCTAATCTTCCGAACCTTTCGCACCTGCTGGAAGCTGAGGAAGCTCGCCAAGAAGCGCTACTATTCCAGCTGGATCATAAACTACGCCACCATGTTCGAAGCCTCACTGGCGGGCTTCTGCATCGGTAGCACCTTCCTCAACCGCGCGCACTTCGACCTTGTCTATCACTTCTTCGCCATCGTGCTCGTGTTCGAGAAGTTCGCCATGGAAGACCTGAAAGTGGGAGCGCCTGTCGAGCTGCCGGTCGAGTCGGGCAATCGCCGGCGCGGCGAGCTTCGTCGAATTCGCACGCCCGGCTTCGGCGCCAGGAAGCCCATTCACGGTTTCCGCGACGCTCCTCTCTTGGGCGACGGACGCTAGCCCATGTGCGGACTCCTCGGTTACGGATTGAACGATCGATCCGCGCGGCCCGATCGTGAGCTGCTCACTCGCATGTCGGACACGCTCTTCCATCGCGGGCCCGATGATGGCGGGATCGAGATCTTCGAGTCGATCGCGCTCGCTTTTCGCAGGCTCTCGATCATCGACCTGACGGGTGGCCATCAGCCGCTGACGAACCGCGCGCGCGATGTCATCGTCACGGTCAACGGCGAGATCTACAACTTCAAGGAGCTCCGCCGCGACCTCGAAGCGAAGGGACACGAATTTCTCACTGGCTCGGATGGCGAGGTCATCGTTCACCTGTACGTGGAGTACGGAGAGCGTCTCGTCGATCACCTGGTCGGTATGTACGCCTTCTGCGTCCTCGACACGCGCGAGGCCAGTGCGGGACGCGCGCCGCGGCTGCTGCTCGGTCGTGACCGGCTCGGAATCAAGCCGCTCTACTTCGCCGAGACGGAGAGTGGGCTGTCCTGGGCGAGCGAGCCCAAGGCGATCCTCGAACGCGGTGAGCTCGCTCGCGAGCTGAGGCCGGAAGCACTGCTCGACTATCTGGTGCAGGGCTACATCGGCGGCGAGCACTCGGCCTGGAACGGAATGCAGCAGCTGCTCCCCGGCCACACCCTGTCGTGGACGCCCGGCGAGAAGGCGCGCATCACGCGCTACTGGGATCTGCCGAAGGATGCGTTGCGCGACCCCGCGTCGAACGAAGAGATTCTCGAGCTGCTCGACGAGTGCGTCTCCGACCGCCTGGTCGCGGACGTCTCGCTCGGAGCGTTCCTCTCCGGCGGCATCGACAGCAGCGCGGTCGTGGCCAGCATGGCCGCGCACATGAACGAACCCGTCCTGGCTTGTTCGGTCGGGTTCAACGAGCGCTCCCACGACGAGCTGGATATCGCGCGGCGCACCGCCGCCCAGTTCGGAGTCGACCATCACGAGAGCATTCTCGAGGCCGACCCGACCTTGGCCGTCGACACGCTGCCCTGGTTCTACGACGAGCCGCTCGCGGATCCCTCGACTGTTCCGACCTACCTGGTCTCGAAGATGGCGCGCGAACACGTCACCGTCGCGCTCTCCGGAGACGGCGGCGACGAGACCTTCGGTGGCTACCGTCGCTACGTGCACGACTACGCGGAGAACCGCATTCGCCGCTCGCTGGGCTCGGTGGGGCAGGCGCTCTGTCGCGTCGGCGGTCGGCTCTACCCGAAGCTCGACTTCGCACCGCGCATCTTCCGCGCCAAGACCTTCCTGACCAACGTCGGTGACTCACCGGCTCACGCCTACTGGCGCAGCGTGACGCAGCTCCCGCGCGGTGAGGCGCTCGGCTTCCTCGCGCCCGATCTTCGGGCTCGGCTCGGCGAGCACGATCCCTTCGAGGCCTTCCGCGCACACTACGAGCGCCCCGATATCGACTGCCCGCTCTATCGCGCCCAGTATGCCGACTTCCACACCTACCTCACGGACCAGATCCTGACCAAGGTCGACCGCGCGTCGATGGCGGTCTCGCTCGAGGTCCGCGTCCCGATCCTCGATCACCGCTTCAGCGAGCGTTTCGCCAACCTGCCCGCCGATCAGAAGGTGCGCGGTGGACGAGGCAAGCACGCGTTGCGCGAGGCTCTGCGCAGCCGCCTGTCCGCCGAGGTCCTCGACGGAACCAAGCGCGGCTTCGGCACACCGCTGGCCGCCTGGACTCGGGGCCCGCTTCAGGCCAGCGTCGCCGACGCCGTCGAGACGCTGCCGGAAGAGTGGTTCGATCGGGGCAAGCTGCGCACCGCACTGGCCGAACACCAGTCACGTCGTGTCGATCACTCGCGACTCCTGTGGAGCTTGCTGGTGCTCGAGCAGTGGCGCCGCCGGCACAAGGTCCGAGGCCTGTCCGCATGAAGGTCGCCGTCCTGACTTCGCTCTTTCCGAGCGCAGTCTCGCCCTTCGAAGGCATCTTCGCCGAACGACGCTGGCAGGGCATGTTGGCGCGCGGACATGAAGTCACCGTGACGCACCCGGTTCCGCGTACGCCCTGGCCGTTCGTGTTCGGCAAGTGGCAGCTGATTCACTCGGTTCCGAGCGAGGAGCAGCGCGGTGGCATCCGCGTGACTGCGCCGCGCTATCTCCACCTCCCGAAGCTCGCTCGCAGGAACGCCGCGGCCTTCGCGCGTGCAGGTCTTCGGCAGGCTCTCTCGGGTGGCCGACCGGATGTCGTTGTCTGCGACTACGCCTGGCCAGCTGCCGCGGCGGCTGTTGAGCTCCAGCGAGAGGGAATCGCCTGCGTCATCTCCGGCCGAGGTTCGGATGTCCTCGAAGTTGCGGGCGAAGCCGGGCTCGGTCGAGAGCTGGCGAGCTACCTCCAGGCGGCCGGTCACTGGTGTGCGGTCTCCGAGCACCTGCTCTCGAGGATGGACGAGCTGGGCGGGGGAGCGGGCACGCTCGTGCCGAACGGTGTGGACACCGAGCTCTTCCGGATTCGAGATCAGGGCGAGGCTCGCGAGCAGCTGGGTCTCGAGACGGCCGGCCCACTCGTGATCGTGGTCGGGCACCTGATCCCGCGCAAAGATCCGTTGCTGGCGCTCCACGCTTTCGTCGCCGGCGCGCCGGAGAACGCCGAGCTCGTGTTCATCGGGAACGGTGAGCTCTTCGGCGAGGTCGAGTGCGCGATCGCCGAGCAGAAGCTCGCCGCCAGGATTCGCATGGTCGGCGCTCAGACACCGGAGCAGCTGGCGATCTGGTATGCCGCCGCAGACTGCCTGCTGCTCACCAGCCGCAGGGAGGGACGGCCGAACGTCGTGCTCGAAGCGCTCAGCTCCGGCTGCCCCGTCCTGGCGACGGACGCCGGTGGAACTGCGGAGCTCTTGGCGCCGCTCGAGGACATGCTCGTCCCCGCGTCGGCCGGTCGCGAGGCGAGTGTGGTCGGTGCCGGGCTCGGAAAGCTGCTCGGGCGCGAGCGCCAGCCCGAGAGAAACCGCGCGGCTGTCGCCGACCTCTCGTGGGAGCGAAGCCTCGATTCACTGGAGTCCTGCCTGCAAGCCGCCGTAGACTCCGCAGCCCGAGCGGCGGGGAGCGCGAGTTGAAGATTCTCTATCACCACAGGACGATGGCCGAGGACGGGCAAGCCGTTCACATTCGTTCGCTCCAGGCCGCGTTTCGCGAGGAGGGGCACGAGGTCGAAGAGGTCTCGCTGGTCAAACAGGGAGACGCGGGCGACTCGCAGGCCGCCAAGCCGAGCGAGGCTGGCCGCAATCGTTGGAGCTTCGTCTCCAAGCTGCCCCGCTTCGCACACGAGCTCGCCGAGTACGCCTACAGTCCGATCGCGCGCAGCCGCATCCTGAAGGCCGCCATCGAGTTCGAGCCGGACTTCCTGTACGAGCGCTATGCCTTCGGCAACACGGCCGGCGTGATGGCGGCGCACCGGCTCAAGAAGCCGCTGGTGCTCGAGGTCAACTCGCCGATGGTGCTCGAGCTGCAGAAGACACGCGGCCTGTCCTTGCCCGCTCTGGCCAAGAGGATGGAGACCTACATCTTCACCCAAGCGGACCGAGTCTGCGTCGTGACCGATGTGCTCAAGGGCATGTTGATGGAGATGGGGGTGAAGGAAGAGCGCTTGCTCGTCACACCCAACGGCGTGCGGCTCGAGCTCTACTCCTTCGACGACCCGGCGGCGCAACGCGAGAGCGCCCGCGCCGACCTGGGCATCGCAGCGACGAGCGGCCTCGTCCTGGGTTTCGTCGGCTACTATCGGGACTGGCATCGACTCGACCTCGTCATCGAGTGCCTGACCGATCCGAAGCTGAGCGAGGCTCAGCTGGTCCTGATCGGAATGGGGCCGGTTGAGGATGGGTTGCGTGAGCTCGCGAACAAGCTGGGCGTCTCGGATCGAGTCCACTTCCCGGGGCCTCGCCCACACGAAGCGATTCCCGGTCTGCTCACCGCCTTCGACATTGCCCTGGTGCCCGCCATCAATCCCTACGCCTCGCCGCTCAAGCTACACGAGTACATGGCCGCAGGCCTGGCGGTGGTCGCGCCGGATCAACCCAACCTGCGCGAGGTCCTGACGGACCGTGAGAACGGACTCCTGATTCAGCCTGGGGAGAAGGACGCGCTCCTCGCCGCACTGGTTACTCTGGCCTCCGACAACGCGCTGCGTGCCGAGCTCGGTTCGAACGCGCTTCGGACGATCCACGACATGGAACTGACCTGGACAGGCAACGCGCGTCGAGTCGTGCAAGCGGTGGGAGAGTTGCCATGAGCGCTGAACGGCTCAACGCAATCTCTTTCGACGTGGAGGAGTACTTCCAGGTGGCGAACCTGCGCGGGCACTTCCGTCGCGAGGACTGGGACGAGGTCCGCTCGCGGCTCGATGTCGGCATGACCTCGATCCTGCGTTGCCTCGAGCGTAACGACTCGCACGCGACCTTCTTCTTCCTGGGCTGGGTGGCGGAGCGCCGCCCCGATCTCGTCCAGGCCTGCCTCGAAGGCGGGCACGAGGTCGCCAGCCACGGCTACGAGCACGAGTACCTCTGGGACCTGGGACCGGAAGGCCTGGTCCGCGATCTTCAGCTGACCGAAGAGGCTCTTGTTGCGGCCGGTGCTCCCAAGCCGATCGGCTTCCGCGCGTCCACGTTCACGCTGACGCGCGACACCTGGTGGGCCTTCGACATCCTGGCCGAGCGCGGCTACAAGTACGACTCCAGCGTTCACCCGGTTCGACACCCGGTCTACGGAGTGCCGAACTTCGAGCCGGGCATCTCGACCGTGACGACGGACAAGGGTGACCTGGTCGAGTTTCCCGTCTCGACGCTCCAGTTCGCGGGTCGCAACTGGCCCGTCGGCGGCGGCGGGTACTTCCGCTTGCTGCCCGGTGCGTTGACGCGCGCGGCCGTGGCTTCGATCTCGCGCAAGGGGCGTCCCGCGTCGATCTACTTGCATCCCTGGGAGTTCGATCCCGAGCAGCCGCGCATTCCCGCGCCAATCTTGAAGAGGTTCCGGCACTACCTCAACCTCGATCGCACGCTGCCTCGATTGGAGGCGCTGATTCAGAGCGCCAGGTTCGGTTCGATGCGGGAAGTGCTCGCGGAGAACGGGCACTCCTTCGAGTAGTGCCCCCGGTCGGTCCTGCGGCTCGCAAAAAGTTGTGGGGCGCGATGTCAGTCGAGCGGCGGTGGTGGGCTATGGTCTCACCATGAGCCCCCAGTCCGAATCCGCGAGCTTCGAGGCTCGCGATCCAGAGTTTGCTTCGCGCGTCAGTGAGAGCTTCGAGCGCCAGCTGATCATGGCGACGATCGGCGGTGAGCTGCAGTCGGTCGAGCCGGGGATCGTTCGGATCACGCTGCCTTTTCGCGAAGGCTTGACCCAGCAACACGGCTTCCTCCACGCCGGTGTCGTCACCACGATCGTGGACAGCGCCTGTGGCTATGCCGCGCTGAGCTTGAGTGAACCGAATACGGGAGTCCTGACCGTCGAGTACAAGGTCAGCCTGCTCGCGCCCGCGCGCGGCGAGCACTTTGTCGCAGTCGGCCGTGTCATCAAGTCGGGACGCAGCATGTGCTTCACCGAGGGTGAAGTTTGGGGTGTGGTCGGGGACGAGGAAGTGCTCGTCGCGCGCATGACGGCGACGATCATGAACGTCGCTGGCCGCGGAGAGATTACGGGCTAGAGGCCTGGCGCTCTCCGGTGGTGGCGCTTGGCAGATAGCGCTTGCCAGGAAGCAGGTGCCGTGCTGGAGTTCAGCCGACATGCCGAGCGGGCGAGTTCAAGTGCCTCGCTCTGAAGCTCGGCCCCGAAGACCAAGCACTTGTAGCAAGAGAACGATCATGACCATTCGATTGGGCGACGAAGCTCCCGACTTCACGGCAGACTCCACCGAGGGCACGATTCAGTTTCACGACTTCATCGGCGACGGCTGGTGCGTGCTGTTTTCGCACCCCAAGGACTACACGCCGGTCTGCACCACCGAGCTTGGGCGCGTTGCCGCTCTCAAGCCCGAGTTCGAGAAGCGCGGCACACGTGTCATTGGACTCAGTGTCGATCCGCTCAAGGACCACGAGGGTTGGTCCAAGGACATCGAAGAGACCCAGGGCGTGGCGCTCAACTTCCCGTTGATCGCCGACCACGACCGGAAGGTCGCCGAGCTGTACGACATGATTCATCCGAACGCCAACGAGACCTTCACTGTTCGCTCGGTCTTCGTCATCGGCCCGGACAAGAAGGTCAAACTGACCCTGACCTATCCGGCGAGCACCGGCCGTAACTTCGACGAGATCCTCCGAATCATCGACTCCCTGCAGCTGACCTCCGAACACCAGGTGGCCACACCCGTGGACTGGAAGCAGGGCCAGGACGTGATCATCGTTCCGACGATCTCGAACGAGGAGGCCAAGAAGAAGTTCCCGGGCGGCTGGAACGAGGTGAAGCCCTACCTTCGCCTGGTCAAGCAACCCAAGTAGTCGAGCCCGAAGCGCGGCGCGAGACGAAGTGCGGGCTGCTAGTATTTCGTCCTCGTGTCGCGCTCGAATCTCTGCACTTCCGCCAGCTGTTCCTCGATGTCGGTCTAGCCGCCACCCTGTTCGGTCGAGTTCGAGCCGGACGTCTGGACGGAACCGGGGCGGCTCTCGATCGAGTTCGGCATCGATCAGAGCGTCTCACCCGAAGACCAGGCGCTCGTCAGCCGCTCTACGATGTGCGTACCCCGAGCGGAGACTTTTGGCTTGGCCGGGAGATGGTTGAGCTGGAGCTCGCGGGACCTACGGACAGGGTTGTCGCTGCCTTCACCTGCGACCACGGGGGGGAGCTGTTCGATCAGGGCTTGCTCACGCACGGACACACCCTGCACCCGGAGGTGATGGGGTACCGCTCGTGAGGCCGGTCCGGGAGTACCCGCGGGGGATCCGGTCTTCTTCTCGACTGCGACGGGCTGGTGGCGCGGGCATCGGCGCACGCCGATCTATGGGGTGCGCTCTGGCGATCGCGTCCTGCACTGGGCGCCGCGTGGCGGAGACTGGGGAAGGAGCGCTGTCGAAGGCGGCCAGGTGCACCTCTTCGATTCAGTACTCGATCCTTACGAGCGCGTGGACCCCTCGGAGGAACAACCCGAAGTTGTCCGGCGTCTGATGCTCCGCATCCAGGATCACAGGCGCGTTGCGGAGTCCCGGCGCGTCAGTTCACCCGTTGAAGCGGGCGCGGCAATGCTCAAGAGCCTGCGAGAAGTGGGTTACTTGGGCGAGGAATGAGGGCGCGGCTCCTAACGACTGCGTATTCCTGAGAGAAGCGCGCAGCGCGAGAGGCTTGGCAAGCTTCCCATGATTGCGTTTTACAGAGAGTAAGGGGAGCGTCCTCGCCCGGCACCCTGCCCGAAGCTCGCTCCAACTGATAGACTCAGCCCTCTAGACAGCCCACATTATTCATGCCCACGCGGACTAAACACCACGAACGGCCGGCTACGCCAGCCTTTCGACCCCTACCGGCGTTTTGCGAACACTGGCTTCCTCGACGAGCTTACAAGCTCGACTGCGGGGCCAGCGCCCGCAAAACACCAGTAGGAACCGAATCGAGGCGTTTCCTCTCGCGGCTCATGAATAATGCGGGCTGATTGACCCAGGCGTCTCACTCAGAAATCCGTACTCGGGGAGCTCTCTCCATGGCTGTGTACTTCTCGAAGCTCGTTGCGTTCACCGTCCTCTTCGCTGTAGGCCTGCTGGCTACGCCCGTCGAAGCTGGGACTCACAAGGACCCCAGGATCGGTTTCGAGGTGACGGTGCCAAGTGGCTACACCGTCGTTCCGCTGCAGGCGAACGAGGCCTGGATCGTGGCTCGCTACAAGGCGGACAAGAAGGATCGCTTTCGCGACAAAGACCGCGGCGGGACCGCCATGTACGCGCCTACCATGACGGTGATCGTCTTCCTGGACGAGATCATGGATTCCGAGTCCGAGGTGACATCCGAAGGCGGTGAGGTCACGGTCACCTTCGAGTCGCCCTTCGAGGACTACCTCGACTTCTTGACGAAGACGCGACCCGGGTTCTACGTCGAGTCGGACGAAGAGACCGAGCAAAACGGCTTGCCGGTTCGATGCCTCGAGATTGCACACACCAGGCAAGTTCCAATTCGAATTGTGACCTGGATCTACACCACCCAGCTCGGCAAGGTCGCCGTGGAGATCGACTGCCTCGAAGACTCGTGGAAGAAGCGAAAGCGCGACGCATACAAAGTCGTCAAGTCACTGAAGGCGATCGAGATCACGGAAGAGCTGGACCTCGTCGGCAAGTACCGAAATCGTTTCTCCTCCGTGTTCAGCTACACGATCAGCGCGGAGGAGCGAGCCATTCGCCGTAAGGAATCAGAAGAAGCTGCTTGGCGTGATGCGCAGGCTTCGCTGGTGGACGGCTGGAAGGCAAAGATGATCAAGGACGTCCCGATCCTGACTGTGGATGTCGGTTACGCGTCGAAGGTCGCCGAGCGAGTCAAGGGAGTCAGGGGCTGGCTCGAGAAGCACTTCGATTCCATTGGTCCCGGTGAGTACGTTCGAATGCCTTTGGTTCGAGTGTTCGAGAACTCTGAGGATGAGTTCAACTTCCAGCGCGGTCTGGGGAACTCGGCGAACGAGATCATCACGAACAAGGCGGGGCGCCTGGGTTGGCAGACTCACAGCGTGGGCCGGAACGTGATCTTCGCGAACGAGTTGGGCTACGTGAACTACCAGACCATGCGTCTCTGGTTCAGCGAACGCGACCGCGACGTCTACTGGAATATGCCCCCCTGGTTGCTCTGGGGCTTGAGCCAAATGGTTGCGCAAGCGGTACCCAAGGGGAAGCGGATGACTTTTCCTTCCGGGGATATGGAGCGCTACCTCAACCGCGAGGTGGACTCGGACAATCTGCCGACGGTCAAGGAGCTGATGAAGATGTCCAACGAGCAGTTCAGTGATGACGCCGCTGCCGGTATCGCTCAATCCCAGGCGCTCGTTCGGTATTTCCTGGACGGACCCGGAGCGAAGAACAAGGCGACGAGAGACGTCCTCCCCACGTACCTGGGGCACTTGATGGACTTGGTGAAAGAGGCGCGCGAGCAAGAATTCGAGGGAGCTGACGAAGAGCCGGAGACCGAGGAGGAGGAAGAGGAGCTCGAGCGCAAGCGGCGCGAGTGGTCGAAGAACCTCCAGAGGCACGTCATCAACGAGACCTTCAACCGGACCTTCGATGGTTGGGATGAGGCGCGATGGCGCGTGATCGAGAGTGCATTCGCCAAGTCGTTCTAGGTCTCGAGGTGAGGAATGAGGATCGAGATTCAAGGTTCGCAAATCGGAGGACTGGAGAAATGAGAAAGTTCGCAGTGGGTTGGGTTGGACTGGTCTTGCTCGCGCTCTCGGGGCCCTCCCGAGCAGATATTTTGTGCCTGAAGGATGGGCGCATCTATCAGGACGTAAACCTGGTTCGTGATGGCGACGGCGTACTGGTCAAGTTCGAGAACGGGGAGGTCCGGGTTCCGAGCGAGCAAGTCTTGGAGGCCATTCTCCTGAACGACACGAGCTATGAGCCCGAGACGGATGAGGAGCGTGAGAAGCTGGCGGCGGGGAAGGTCAAGTTCGATGGCCGCTGGGTCTCGCATTCCAGGCGAGACAAACTGCTCAGCGCACGCCTCGAAGAAGAGACCGAGCGAATCGAGGAGATGCGACGCACGAGCGAGTGGCGCAACCGGATTCAAGAGGAGACGAAGAACTTCGCCTTCGAGGTGACGATGCCTCGCAATGTCTTCGAGCACTTCAAGGACTTGGTCGAGGTCTACTTCGCCGAGTTCGGCAAGACCTTCAAGATCAAGCGGCCTCGCGGATTAGATCGGCTTCCACTGCTCTGGTACAACGACTACGACCAGTTCGTACAAGTCACGGGAATGAATGGCGCCTTGGGCTTCTTCACGTTCGTGGAGCCGATGAATATCAATCTGTTCTACGATCGACTGGATTTGCTCCTAACCGAGCAGGTCATGTATCACGAGGTGGGGCACTACCTGCAGAAGCTCTTCGATGTCGAAGTGAAGTACCCGCACTGGCCCGGTGAAGCCTTGTGCGAGTACTACGGCGCGAGTACCTACGATCCAAAGACGAAGAAGATGACGACGGGGCTTATCCAGGAGGGGCGTCTCACCGAGATCAAGTACGACATCTCTCGCGGCAAGTGGATTGGCGTGAAGGAGATGATTCTCGGCTGCCAGGATCGGAACTACGAGGACTACACGTGGGGCTGGTCTTTCGTTCACTACATGATGAACCACCCCAAGTACTCGAAGAAGTTCCCCAAGTTCGTTACGGCGGTGTCCAAGGCGAAAGACATCAAGCGCGTACGTATGCAGATCACGCCGAAAGTTGCCCTCAAGACTGTTGAGGGGGAGGAGATGTTGCGCGCCTTCATGAAGTACATGGGGATCAAGAAGGAGTCGGAGCTAGAGGAGATCGAGAAGGGCTGGCACGAGTACGTCGATAAAGAACTCGTTGTCAGTAGCTCGCAGGGATTGGCGGAAGCCGCAGTCTCCAATCTTCGGAGGGGGCGTCCCAAGAAGGCGCTGCGCCTGTTCGGGGAAGCGGTCGAGGCTGGCTCCTGTCGCGCAATCGACCTGCATCGCTACGCGAAGCTCTTGGCAACCGAGGGCGAGGCGGAGAAGGCGATCGAGCTGTGGCGAGAAGCGATGACGATGGATCCGCTGACCGCGGAGTACTACGTCTCCTGCGGGGCTCAGCTCCTGCGGCGTGAGAGTAGCAAGGACAGGGAAGAGGGGCGACGTCTCCTACTGCTGTCGCGAGAGATCAACTCCGACGACTCATCGTTGGATCGGCGAGTGACCAGACTCTTGGACGAAGACTAATTCGGCCTGTTGTAGGCTCGCTGCTCAGAACACACCGGAACGGGAAATAGCGATGATTGGCTCTTGGGTCTCAGGTGTCTTGTTGTCCGCGAGTCTCGCGCTCGGTGACGACCTGGCCGTCTCTTATCCGGCGACGCTGGATCATGTCTCCAAGGACAGCGATCGGGTCGGGCATGCCTGGGAGACCGGACCGGAGCACGTCTGGAAGGTTCGCTCGTTCGAGTACTCGATCAAGGACAAGCTGAAGATCAAGGTCTCCTCGTGCAACGTGGTGATCGGGCACACCGATGGCAACGCCATGTGGGCCTACCTGGTTCCCGAGCGCAGTACGAAGATCTCGAGCTCGATCGGTGGGGACGGTGAAAAGATTCAGGACCTTTGGTTGCGCTTCCACCCGTCGGAGATCGGTGACGTGATTCCAGCGAAGAGCCTGCGTGGGCCAGGCGATCCCGACGCGCTCTACTGGGCCTATCGCAACTATCCCTACAAGATCGGCGGGCTGTGGGGCCGCGGTGACCTTCCGACCGTGCCGCCCAAGGGAACGCTCGTCATAGATATCGACACGGAAGAGGGCAAGCGCCGGGTCTACGACATCGACATGAAGGCGGGCCGCGTGAAAGCTAAGAGCGCTTACCTGACTCGCGCCGCGCCCAAGCTCAAGTCGATCAAGCGCAGCGACTCCGTCTCGATGCTCGAGGATGCCTGGAAGGCCATGGACGAGGAATACGCGGCTTTCGAGCGCTCCCCGGATATCGACTGGGCCGCGGCTCTCGAGGAGGCTCGCAAGGGAGCCGTGAAAGCGAAGACGGACTTCGATGCCGGAATCGTCGTGCGCAAGATGTTCGATCAGCTCAGCGACGATGACCTGTGGGTCTTCGCCGGTGGAATGCTGGTGACGCGGAACCAGTTCGAGCGAGAGTTCAATGCCAGCTGGGGCGGGCTCAATCACATCCTCGGCAATACGTCGCGGACGAAGAGTGGGAGCCTCGTCTGGGCGAAGACTCCGCACAACGTAGGCTACATCAACCTGCTCTCCTACGGTGGACGCGAGCACGACGAGAAGCGCGTCGAGGAGTTCGATGAGGTCCTCGAGAAGCTGGGCGAGACCTGGGCGCTCGTCATCGATCTGCGCTACACGAGAAGCGGCAATCGCCAGACCGGTGAAGAGTTCGTCGGTCGGTTCCTGAAGGAGCGGCAGACCTATGGCTTCAGCCAGGCTCGCAGCGGCGAGGCTCATGACTCCTTCAGCGAAGCCGAAGAGCTCGCCTGTGAGCCCCGTGGCCCCTGGACCTACGAAGCGCCGATCTACCTGATCACCGGGCCGGGGACGGCTCGGGACGGCGAGCAGATCGCGCTGATGCTCTCCCGCGCGGAGAAGGTCATCACGATGGGGAGCTCGACCAGTGGGCAGACCGCCAACATGGGCTTCTTCGATATCGAAGGGGGCCTGCGCATTCTGATTGCGACGGGGAGAGACCTCGACGTCGACGGCAATCCGCTGGCGCACACGGGAATCGAGCCCGATGTTCCGATCGAGTTCGATGAATCCGAGTTCACCAGCGAGAACGACCCGGTGATCTACCGCGTGCTCGAAGAGGTCCTGAAGACGACCGGTGACATGCGCTTGCCGGCGAACCGCAACGCCGAGTCGGAGACTTCAGACTCAGAAGAGACCGATGAGGAAGAGGACGGCGGGGACGAGGAGTAGTCTCTCCGTTGGCTGATGTGGAGGTGCCTCCCGGAGTATCCTCCGGCGACGATCTCCAGAGCGCTCTCTCGATCCTGATGCTAATCCCCACGCTGCTCCTCTGGCTTGCGACCGCGTCCGCCGGTCCGGCACCTCACCTGGGGCCACCGATTTGGGCGGAGCTGTCCATCGAGGAGGAGCGGGTCATCTTCACTCTGTCCGGCGAGCCGACGGCTCTCAAGCTTCTCCTCGGCAGTGACGTCAATCTCGTCGGTCCACTCGAAGAGGATGAGCTGAGCGCGGCCCGCGCGATCTTCGAAGAGCTGCTCGAGCGCGAAGCTCCGCTCTCCATTGGCGGCGTGCCGGTCACCGGCGAGCTGCGTGAGTTCGAGATCCCGATCGACGACTACGAGAGCAGCGGTTGGTTGATCGTCAACGCGCGCTACGTCGTCGACGTGGAGTCCGCTCCGCGCGCCATCGGTGTTCGCTGGAGTACCTACGAAGGTGCGGTGTGGCAAGGCGAGTCCTTCATTCCGCTCACGATTCTCCGCGGCCGGCGTGTGTCGGGGCAGGCGCTCCTGCACCCGGAAGAGCCCGAGTACGTCTGGCATCCTGCGCCGGACGACGAGGCTTCGAAGGCGCGCGCGATGGACACGGTCCGGGTCGAGCGAGAGCCCGAGCTCTGGACTCTCCCGCTGCTCTCGATCGGTCTGGCGGCAGGTGCGATCTTGCTCTTCGTGGGCTCGCGGAGAGTGCCCGAGCGACGGGCGGCGATGAGTGGAGTCGCCTTTGTGCTGCTGTTGGCCTCTGCAACTCTGCACGAGACCGGCACGGTCAGCTTTCGCTCTCCTCTGGAGGAGGTCGTGGCCCAGCCGAGCCCCGATCAAGCGCGGGCCATCTTCGAGAGCCTGCATCGGAACATCTACGACGCCTTCCTGGCGGAGACGGAGGACGAGATCTACGACCTGCTCGAGGTCAGCGTGGATGCCGCTCTCCTCGACGAGCTGTACGGCGATATCTACGAGAGCCTGATCCTTCGCGAGCAGGGCGGCGCGGTCTGCGCGATCGAGAGCATCTCGAACGCCTCGGGCTCGGTCTCGATCCCCACGGAGACGGGCGCGGCGCTTCAGTTCCAGGTCGACTGGTCCTGGGAGGTGAATGGGCTCGTCTCGCACTGGGGCCACATGCACCGGCGGCGCAACGAGTACGAGGCCGACTACACGGTCGGCCACGACGGCGTCTCCTGGAAGATCCAGGCCGTCGATGTTCGCGAGCACCGGCGGGTGGACCTCCCGGATCCCGTCATCTCGCTCGAGGGAGACGCCGCCGAAGACCTGGGCACTGGCACTCGTCGCAAATAGAGAGACCGCTCTCCCGGCTGCTCTAGTCTTGTTACAACGAAAGGTTCCCTTCCCGCTTCTGTTCTACAATGCGAGGCTGCAAGAACCTGCTCAGAGCGGGCCGACTCCATGACCGATCCCGACCTAGAACTGCACCTCCTGGCGGGTGGCAAAGCCAAGCTTCGCCCTCTGCTCGTGGACTTCTACGAGCGCGTCTTCGACGACGTCATGATTGGCTTCTTCTTCAAGGGCAAGGACAAGGAGCGGCTGGTCGAGAAGGAGCTCGAGTTCGCTCTGAAGCTCTTGGGAGCAGGTACCGAGTACACCGGGCGTCCCATCGCCGAGGCGCACTCGGCGCATCGCATCTTCGGCGGTCAGTTCGCACGAAGGACGCAGATCCTGCGCGAGACGATGGCCGACCACGAGCTGCCCGTTCCCGTTCGAGAGGCCTGGCTCAAGCACACGGAAGGGCTCCGTGCCCAGGTGACCGCGAACAAAGCCGGCGAGTGCAAACCCGAGTGAGCTGGCGCGCTACTGCGCCTGCTTGTCCGCGAGTGCGCGCCGGAACTCTTCGTCTTCGTCGCGCAGCCTCGAGTCCATGAAGAACATGGCGAAGGGGATCAGCGAGGCGATGCCCAATCGAAGGGCCCAACCAAAGCTCCTCGAGTGCACCCGCATGCCCTGCAGAATCAAGAGCATCAGCCAGATGAAGAGCAGGCCGTGGAGCGAGCCGACGATGCGAACCGCACTGGGGCTGTCGGCGAGATACTTGAGCGGCATGGCGATCAAGAGCAGCGTCAAATAGGAGATGCCCTCGATGAAGGCCACGCTCCTCAGGTGAGCGGTCGGGGTGTCGTACCGAAGCATGGCGCGAAGAATACTCACTCCCGAGTGTGAGGCAATCTTGGAGCGATCGAAAATCCACTGGTCCGACGCCGCGAGGCCTGCCGCTCGACGGTTGAGAGATCATGCGGCTGTCGTAGGATGGGCACCTCAGCTGGCGGCAGGGTAGACTGCGCGCACTGACCTCCTCGCTCTCCGGCCGAAGCCACGAATGACCTCCACCTCTGAACTCGGCTCGCTCTCGGCACTCGACTTCAAGAATCGCTTCACGCGCGAGCTTCCCGCGGACTCGAGCGAAGTGAATCATCCTCGCGAGGTCCGCCATGCGTGCTACACGCGCGTCAAGCCGACTCCCGCTCGTGATCCCAGCCTCGTCGCTCACTCGCGTGAAGTCGGTGAGCTGCTTGGCCTGAGCGAGAGCGCCTGCCTCTCGCCGGAGTTCACCGAGGTCTTCGCGGGCAGCCGGGTCCTCACCGGAATGGACTGCCACGCGAATTGCTACGGCGGCCATCAGTTCGGCCACTGGGCGGGCCAGCTGGGCGACGGGCGGGCGATCAACCTCGGCGAGGTGCTCGCTCCGAATGGCGAGTACTTCACTCTTCAGCTGAAGGGCGCCGGACCGACGCCGTACTCCAGGACCGCCGACGGCTACGCGGTGCTGCGCTCGTCGGTTCGAGAGTTCCTCTGCAGCGAGGCCATGTTCCACCTCGGCGTGCCCACCACGCGAGCGCTCTCTCTGATTCGCTCGGGCCAGGGCGTGCTGCGCGACATGTTCTACGACGGCAACGCCAAGAGCGAGCCCGGCGCGGTCGTGTGTCGAGTCGCGCGCTCCTTCACGAGGTTCGGGAGTTTTGAGATTCTGGCCGCGAGGCGCGAGAACGAGCTCCTGAAGCAGCTCGCCGACCACACCATCCGTACCGAGTTTCCGACGCTCGCTCCGCCACTCGCGGAGATCGAGATTGCGCACGAGACCTACGTCGAGTGGTTCCGCGAGATCAGCCGCTTGACGGCCGTGATGGTCGTCGACTGGATGCGAGTCGGGTTCGTTCACGGCGTGATGAACACCGACAACATGTCGATCATCGGCGACACCATCGACTACGGGCCCTATGGCTGGCTGGAAGACTTCGATCCCGGCTGGACGCCGAACACGACCGACGCGACGGGGCGCCGCTATGCCTACGGACAGCAGCCGGAGATCGCGTACTGGAACCTCGTGCGCCTGGCCAACGCGCTCGTGCCGCTGCTGCCCTCACCCGAGCTGATGCAGGATGCGCTGGACGTCTATCCCGAGCTCTACGAGACGAGCTGGAAGCAGACGATCGCCGCCAAGCTCGGCTGGTGTGCCTTCCGCCAAGAGACAGACGGCGAACTCGTGGCCGGCTTGATGCAGCTGCTCCCCAAGCTCGAGATCGACATGACGATCTTCTATCGGCAGCTGGCGACTCTGCCCGCCGAGGTGGCGGAGGGTGAGAGCGCGAGCGACGAGAGCATCCTCCAGACCTTCGCACCCGCGCTGTACGAATCGGAGCGTCGCACTCCCGAAGCGCTCGCGCAGCTAGTCAGCTGGTGTCGCGAGTACACCGCCAGAGTCAGGCTCGACGAGGGCTCGGACTCCGAGCGACGAGAGCGCATGAATGCCGTCAATCCGCGCTGCGTGCTCCGCAACTACCTGGCGCAACAGGCCATCGAGAAGGCGGAAGCGGGGGACGACTCCGGAGTGACCGAGCTACTCGAAGTGCTCAGGCGTCCATACGACGAGCAGCCCGAGCGGGTTGCCTTCGCCGCAAGGCGACCGGAGTGGGCGCGCAACAAGCCCGGCTGCTCCGCGCTCTCGTGTAGCTCCTGACGCCTCCGATTCCGGTGGCGGAGGCTCAGACCTTCCAGTCGAGCTGTTCGCCCGCCCAGTACGGAACGATGTCCTCGCCGTCCGTGAACTCGAGGCTCGCCGGAACCGTCCAGGCCTGCCTGTGCAGCGTGAGCTCTTCGGTGTTGCGCGGCCAACCGTAGAAGTCGGCGGCAAAACGGGAAGCGAAGTCGTCGAGCTTGTCCAGTGCGCCGAGCCGGTCGAAGAGCTGGGCGTAGAGTGGGAGAGCGGCCGGTGCGGAGAAGCAACCCGCGCAACCGCAGCTGCGCTCCTTGGCCGTGCGCGGATGGGGCGCGGAGTCCGTGCCCAGGAAGAAGCGCGGATCGCCGCTCGTCGCCGCGGCTTGGAGTGCGGCTTGGTGCTCGCTGCGCTTGAGGACGGGCAAGCAGTAGTTGTGCGGCTGCAGCCCTCCGGCGAACAGGTCGTTGCGGTTCATCAGCAGGTGTTGCGGAGTGATCGTCGCCGCGAGCCCCGCGCGAGCGCTCTCGACGAACTGGATCGCATCTGAGGTAGTGACGTGCTCGAAGACCACGCGCAGAGCGGCGAACTGCTCGGTGATGGGCTCCAGCGAGCGCTCGATGAAGACCTTCTCGCGATCGAAGACGTCGATCTCGGGATCGGTGGCCTCGCCGTGAACGAGCAGGGGAACCTGGTGCTCCTGCATCGCATCGAAGACGGGCGCGAGCGCGTCGAGGTCTTCGACGCCGAACTCGGAGTTGGTCGTGGCTCCTTGCGGGTAGAGCTTGCAGGCGACGATGTGCTCGGCTTCGGAGGCGAGCTTGATCTCGTCGGGGCTCGTCTGGTCGGTCAGGTAGAGCGCCATCCGCGGGTCGAACTCCATGCCAGCCGGCACCTCGGCCAGGATGCGCTCGCGGTAGGCCAGAGCCTCGGCCACGGTCGTGACGGGCTGGCCGAGGTTCGGCATGACCACTGCGCGGGCGAACACGCGCGCCGAGGCGGGGACCGTCGTTCGCAACGCCGCTCCATCACGCAGGTGGAGGTGTGCGTCGTCGGGGCGGGTCAGCTGAAGAGTCTCGGTCATGGTCGTGTCGGATGGCCTCGTGAGGGGCGCGAACCTCCCGACACGATAACCGACCGGCGCGCGAGATTCTGCTTCCACGCCGCTCTTCCCGGCTCCGGGCGAGCTCGTGGGCCCGCGCTTGCTAACATCGCAGCATGACTGCAGCGAACGATTCGGGAACCGGTGATCGGCGGAGCGAGCTTGCCGAAGCCAGGGCGGAAGCGGCAGAGCTGGAGCTCGAGCGCGCTCATCACCTGCTCGACGAGTACGGCGTTCCGCGTGAGTTTCGTCAGCCTGGGGAGCGAGACCCCACGGACTACAGCCTGGAGAGTCGGATTCGCCTCGTCCTCGAAGACCAGGCGGAGGACTAGCCCACATTATTCATGACCACGCGGACTAAACACCACGAACGGCCGGCTACGCCAGCCTTTCGACCCCTACTGGTGTTTTGCGAACACTGGCTTCCTCGAAGAGCTTACAAGCTCGACTGCGGGGCCAGCGCCCGCAAAACACCAGTAGGAACCGAATCGAGGCGTTTCCTCTCGCGGCTCATGAATAATGAGGGCTAGCGGGCTCTCTACTCGAACAGGCTCTCCAAGCTCTGGGTCATGTCACCCTGGAGCTCGGTCGGCTGCTCATCGCGGAAGTTCGAGCGAATCTCGTAGAACTCGTCGAGCGAGTCCTCGAAGGCTTCGCAGACCGCCGGGTCGAACTTGGTTCCCGCACCCTGGCGCACCAAGCGAATCACTTCGTCGTCCTTGTAGGCTTCCTTGTAGGGCCGCTTCGAGCAGAGCGCGTCGTAGACATCGGCGACGGAGGTGATGCGAGCGGAGATCGGAATCTCGTCGCCGACACGACCGAAGGGGTAGCCGCTGCCATCCCAGTTCTCGTGGTGGTTCTCCGCAATCACGGCCCCGACCTCCGCGAAGGGATTGCTGGCGAGGTCATCCAGCTGAGCCAGTTCGCTGAGTGTCCGTGAGTGCTTCTGGGCGATAGGCTTGGCGCGCAAGATCTGACCGCCGATGGTCGCGTGGGTCTTCATGACCTCCCACTCTTCCGGGTTCAGCTTGCCCGGCTTCAGCAGAATGCGGTCGGGGATTCCGATCTTGCCGATGTCGTGCAGCGGAGCAGAGAGGAAGATCTCCTCCGAGTGACCGGGCTCGAGCCCCATGGTCTCGGCCAGGGTGCGCGCATAGAGGCCGACGCGAACGACGTGAAAGCCCGTGTCGGAGTCGCGGAACTCGCCGGCCTTGCCCAAGCGCCAGATCACCTCGGCGCGCGAGTACTCCAGCTCGGCCGTTCGCTCGCGGACGCGCAGCTCCAGCTGGTTGCGGTGCTGCTTGATCTCGTCCATGTAGTCCTTCAACCGAAGGGCACTGCGCAGGCGAGCGATCAGATCGCTCTTCTCGACCGGCTTGTTCAAGAGGTCGGTGGCTCCGTCGTCGAGAGCCATACTCTTCATCTCGGGTTCGCCATTGCCCGTCAGAATTACGACCGGAATGTCTTCGGTCTTCGGGTTGCTCCGGATCGACCGCAGTAGGTCCAGGCCGTTGCGCAGGGGCATGTTGTAGTCGGAGACCACGGCGTCGTGGTCTTCTGCTTCGAGCACCTCGAGCGCTCGCTGGACTCCATCGACGAAGGTCATCTCCCAGTTGTCGCGCTCGGCGCGGAGCAGCCTGCGGAGACCTTCGAGCACCCGCACTTCATCGTCGACGAAGAGGATCTTGCGCTTGTTGCCACGCTCACTGCCGAGCTGAGGGCTACTCATGGGAGCTCTCGATGATTTCTCTCGCGATCTCTCTCCAGCCTTCGAGCTGATCCTCGAGACCCAGGCGTCGCAGGTAGTCGAGGTTGATCGCGTTTTGCGGCGGGACCAGGACGCGTGGAGCCACCTGTTCGTGCAGGAGGCCGTTGGCGACGTGGACAGCGGTCACGACATCGAACTCATCGTGCTCGACCGTCCCGGGATCGTGGTGGAAGGCAACCGCTTCGGTGACGGCGATGGGGAGACCCCAGCTGCCGAGCAGGTAGGCGCCGAGCCTGCCGTGAGTTGTTCCGAAGGCTTTGGTCTCTTCTTCCACGGTGTCCGTCGCCTTCGCGATCGACTGCTGCATCTCTTTGAAGTCATCCGGGAATTGCGTGGCGAGCAGGAGCACGCCGAGGTCGTGCAGCATTCCCGCCAGGAAGGCGGGCTCACCAATCTCCGGCGTCGGGCTGATCTGCTTGGCGATCGAGGCGACGAGCATGCCGTGCCTCTGCTCCTCTTTGAGGTCGTTCAGGGTGAAGCAGTCGCTGCTCTCGTGCGCGGCGAACGCGCCCTCGCTCAGGGCGAGCGCTCGAATGGGACTCAACCCGAGGTAGGTCACCGCCTCGCGAATGCTCGAGACTTCGCGCGAGAGGCCGAAGAATGCGGAGTTGACGATTTGCAGGAGCTTGACCGACATACCGATGTCCTGCTCTATGATCGCGCCGATCTCTTGCGCAGAAGCCGTGTCGTTGGCCATCGCGTCGGTGAGCTCGAGGTACAGGCTCGGGACGCTGGGGAGCGAGCCCATGCGAGAGATGGCCTCGCGGTGTTTGTCGTTCGTGCAGAGGTTTCGAATCGTGCAGGCGCGATCCAGAACGCGGCGGAGCTGGTCGCCCTCGCAGGGCTTCGAAAGGAACTGGTGCGAGACCGAGACGGACTTGAGCGCGGTCTCGTGGTCGGTTTGACCGGAGAGCACGATGCGCATGGTGTCCGGGTGCTTCTCGCGGACGTGGCAGAGGAGCTCGTACCCGTCGACGTCCTTCATCCGTATGTCCGAGACGACGATGTCGAAGTGCGACTTCTCCATATCGCCCATAGCTTCCTTGCCACCCTCGGCGTAAGAGGTCTCCCACCGATCTCTGTAGCGTCGCAGCGAACGGCGTAGGCCGGCCAGGACGAGAGGCTCGTCATCGACGAATAGGATTCGACTCTTCACGGGGCTTGGAATGGGATGACGGCGTGGGGTGCCAGCGGGAGCGAGGCGGTCGCCTGTCCAGCTTCACGTATCGGGTATCGAAACCGAGCAGCTTGAGACCTGGAGCTGGCTCCCACCGCCAACATTCTCGGCCGGCGCGCCTACCAAGTACGGAAGGCCTTTCCCGCCGGACCAGGTCCGCGCTCGCGCCTCAGCGGATGCCAGAGGTCGCGAGGACCGTCAGGGGGGCGGAGAGCGCGGATTCCTGCACCGTCCGTTCGACCAGCTTCCACCGCGGGGGAGCGAGGACGTAGTCGATCCTCCGCTCCGATCCACCGAACGGGTTGCCCATCAGCGGGGGCTCACCGGGTCGCGAGAGTCGGGATGACATCGATTACCACGACTTCGGGTCTGCACAAGAAGCGCATGCGCGGCGCGGCATTGCGCTCCATTCCCACACCGCGCGAGACGACGAGCGTCGTGTCCTCGTCGAGCTCGGTCATGCCGGCGGCCCATGCGCGGGGCACCTGCGACAGAGTTATCAGAGGACCGACGAAGGGCAGCTGAACCTGACCGCCGTGACAGTGCCCGGCCAGGAGCAGGTCGGCCTCGATCTCGTTCAACGCAAAGTCCGGAGCGTGCCCAAGCACGATGTGAAACTTCGAGCTCTCCCTGACCTTCGTTCGGACGTTGAAGGATTGTTTCATGGTCAGCCCGGTGACTTGTAGCTCGCCCGATTGGACGACGCCCCGCTTGATGAAGAGATTGGCGTCCACGCGCCCGAAGACGCGCTCCCACCCCACATTGTCCGTGTTTCCTTGAACGGCGTAGATGCCGAGCGGAGCGGCGAGGCCAACCTCCTCGAAGACACGCGCGAGTGCTTCTTGCTCCGGACGAATCTCGCGGGCGGGGAGCTGGATGTAGTCTCCGGAGAAGAAGATCGCGTCGGGCTTCTGTTCCATGGCGAGCGAGAGGCAGCGCTGCTCGTACTCACCAACCTTGTCGGTCTGAATGTCCGAGACCAGCACGAGGCGGATGGGCTTGCTGACCTTGGCGCTCTCGATCGTGAGCCGGTTGACTTCGATCCACTTCGGCTCGATCAGGAAGGCGTCGAAAGCGACCGCCAGGATCAGCCCGGCTGCTGTGAGGCTGGCATAGAATCCGACGCGGCTCTCGCGACCGAAGCGACGCGCGGCCAGGCACAGCGCAATCGGTCCGTGCAAGAAGATCGCCCAGGCCATCAAGCGAAAGAAGCCGAAGCCGCCTTGGCTGGGGAGCAGTGCGAAGAGGCTCGCGGCGAAGGCCGCGACACAGCCGAGAACGGGAAGCGAGATGGCCGTGTAGGCGCGAGCGGTTCGCGCTCGGAGCACCCTGGCCAGGAAGAAGTGTGTGCAGGCGAGGAGGAGGTTGAGGAGGAGCGTGCTCATTCGGGCCGACGCGGAGACGGGGAGTGCGGGCGGAGGCCGTGACCGGGACGGGTCATGGTTGGCCTCGATCGCAATTCGAAGGCGCTGCTACGGTCGCGAGAGGCGAGTGGGAGCACTTTCCGCCGGATTGTCGGTGAAGGACCTCGTCGAGTCGATCAACCGTCGCCGGAGCGGAAGACGGTCTTGCCGGGCGTGTGGCTCTGGGCACCTCCGCCGCTCGAACCGCTGCTCTTGCCCTTGCTCGCGAAGCTTCCGCCTCCAGAGTCGAGCTCCAGGTCCCCGGACTCGAGCATGGCCTTGAGCGGCGGGTGGTCGATCGCCTTGGGGGTGATCTGTCCCGATTTGCCCGGCCCGAGAAAGAGGCGCTTGCCCTGGGGCAGCGGGACACTCAGGGGCTTCTTCGTCTTGTTTTTTATCGTATTCACGGCTGGCTCTGGCTTGGCGCCCGCGACAAGCGCGGAGTGGCCTTCGAAACTATACTCCGTCGCCTGCTCGATCGGGAGCCCCGCGCGCGGATCCTCAGGGGCCGAGAGAGCCGGGCGCCGATTCCTCACACAACCATGTCTGCCTCCAAACGACTCGTCGCTGCCACGGATGAACCGACATCCGGTCAGTCCACGGCTCATGAACCGAGCGGCGCGCTGCTGCAGGCGACCGAGCCCGACTCGGTCGAGGCCTCGAAGCGCCCCGTGGTCGTTCGCGGTTTCTTGAAGCTGATCGGCTGGGGTTCGATCGGACTGGCATTCATCGGAATCCCGCTGCCGCTCCTACCGACGACGCCCTTCTTGTTGTTGGCGGCTGCATGCTTCGTGCGCTCCTCGCCGGAGCTGCACCAACGTCTGTTGCAGCACCCCAAGCTCGGACCTTTCTTGCGCCAGTGGCAGAAGGAGCGGAGCGTCTCTCGAGCTGCGAAGCACCGCGCCTACGCGGTCGTCGTGATCAGCTTCACGATCTCGATCCTCGCGGTCGAAGGCGCTCTCCTTCGAGCGGGTCTAGGTCTAGGCGCGGTCGCCCTGTTGGTTTTCCTCGCGAGCCTTCGAACGACTCGGGAAGACTGACGCGCTTCGCTCGGCCCGTCCTGCGCCCCCATACTCAGGGCAGGAACCGCTCGGGCAGCGGAAAGTCCTTCGACTCGAAGAGCGTCGTCATCGAGACGATGCGCCAGGACTCCTCGACCTTGACCAGCTGGTAGCTGTCCATCGCGCGGGAGTTCGGCTCCAGCTCCTCTTCGCCGTTGTGCGGCTGAAAGACGACGTAGCTGGGGCGCGTATCGGTCTTCCCCGTGGCGGAGGAGACGGTCGTGCTCCAGCTCTAGAAGAGCTTGGCCTTCCCTCGGGCCGTCTAGCGGATAGACTCCCGCGCTCTCCTTCCACCCCAGGTCCAGCGCACAGTTCCATGAGTCTCTCTGCCGGCATCGTCGGGCTCCCCAACGTGGGGAAGTCGACCGTCTTCAATGCGATCACCGCCGCCGGCGCTGAGAGCGCCAACTACCCGTTCTGCACGATCGAACCAAACATCGGTGTCGTGGACGTGCCCGACGAGCGCTTGGAGATCATCCACAAGTTCATCGAGACCGATCGTGTACTGCCCGCCACGGTCAAGGTGGTCGACATCGCGGGACTGGTGAAGGGTGCGTCGAAGGGTGAGGGGCTCGGCAACAAGTTCCTCGGCAACATCAAGGAGACCGACGCGATCCTCCACGTCGTGCGCTGCTTCGAGGACGAAGACATCGTGCACGTCGATGGACGCGTCAACCCGAAGGCCGACCTGGAGGTTATCGACCTCGAGCTCGCCATGGTGGACCTCGACACTCTTGCGAAAGCACACGAGCGAGTCTCCAAGAAGGCGCGCTCCGGCGACAAGCCTTCGATCGAAGAGCGCGACGCTTTCGCCAGAGCGATGGAGGCCCTGGAAGGCGGAGCGGCTCTGCGTTCCGTCGAGTTCACCGAGCGCGAGCAGGTCGCGCTCAAGCCTCTCTTCCTGATTACGATCAAGCCCGTCCTGTACGTGGCCAATGTTGCGGACGACGACCTCGACGGTGAGTCGGAGCACGTCGCAGAAGTCCGGGCTCACGCGGAGGCGACAGGCAGCCAGGTGATCGTGCTCTCGGGTTCGATCGAAGGTGAGATCGCCGGTATGGATGCCGATGACCAGGCGGTCTTCCTCGCCGAGTACGGCCTCGAGGAGCCGGGGCTCGACCGTCTCGCCCGGGCGACCTACGACATCCTCGGTCTGCGTACCTTCTTCACCGCCGGCGAGAAGGAGATCCGCGCCTGGACCTTCCACGAGGGCTGGACCGCGCCGCAAGCTGCGGGCGTCATCCACACCGACTTCGAGAAGCTCTTCATTCGCGCCGAGGTCTACCAGGTGGACGACCTGGTCGAGCACGGTTCGGAGGCCGCCATCAAGGCCGCGGGCAAGCTCAAGGTCGAGGGCCGCGACTTCATCATGAAGGACGGCTGCGTGTGTCACTTCCTGATCGGGAAGTAGGACACTCGCGAGGGCTCAGCTCTGGTCGGTGCTCGAGGCTCCGGCCGGCGCGTAGTTGAACAGGTCGGTGACCTTGAAGGACTTGCCGCTGGCCGTATTGAGGGCGTCGCGGATCTTCTTCATCACGTTGCCCGTCAAGCGCCGTCCCTTCGATCCGCGACTCACCATCTTGTGGTTGAGGTGATCGGTCGAGGCCTCGACGAGGCGAGCGGGAGTCAGCTCGAGCTCCTTCAAGATGGTGGCGAGCGGTTGCTCGCCCATGTTCCGTTCGATGTCCATGGGGCGGGGACCATACTCGATTTCCATCGAGCGTAGCCCGCGAGTTCTCCGATTCGACCGGTCTGGAATCTAGGGCTTGCGCTCCCGCTGCTTGCCCTTTCCGCCAGCCTTGCGACGCTGCTCGTCCGGGCCGCTGACCGGCATCTCCGACTCCCACTCGATGCCTTCGCGACGCCCCTCGGCGATGTGCTTCGAGGCAACCTTTACGGCCGGGTCGTGCTCGGCCAGGCCGCGCTCGAGGGCGCGCGTCAGCATGGCCGAGTCACCACTCGATTTGCTGAATGCCAGGACGACGGCCTCGGTTCCGAAGGCGTTGGGCTCGACGATCACGAAGCCTGAGCTCTTGCCCAGCTTGCTGAGTGTGCCCTTCAACCACTCGTGCTCTTCGGCCTGCTCGAAGGTCGCTGAGCTGTAACGCAGGCGGCCGACGAGCGCATCGGTCCAGGCCAGCCTGGCCAAGGAGGACTCGACCTTGGCGAGCTCGCTCTCGGACTTGGCCAGGGAGATGACGAGCGGGGCGCTGTCGCACGCCGCCACGTTGAGTGCGAGTCGAAGGTCGGGGACCGTCGGAAGGGCACGCGCGGCCTTGGTCTTCGGGCGATAGCGCGATCCGATCGACTTCAGCTCCGCGAGGAAGCGCTCGGGTGAACGGAACACCATGCCGGGTGAGCGGCCGCTCTTGGAGAGCTTGGTCTTCCCGTCGGGCTCGAAGAGACAGAACACCGTGTTCTCCAGGCTGCCGCGCGCGGCGAACACGGACTGGAGGAGCTGGCCTTCATCGAAGTTCTCGTAGGTCGCCGGACGGATGCAGACGAAGTCGAGGGAGGCCGTGACCACGGCCGGATCGGAGAGGTACTCCTCTTCCGAACTTCGGTAGCCCGGTCACCAGAGACCGGGGACGTCGTGGCAGCGAGGCGCGGCGGACATCAAGAGGATCGGGCGGCCGCTTCGCTGGGCTTCGGCAAGGCCGGACTCCCAGGTTCCGTACCAGGCGATCGAGGGGGCTTCGCTGACCTGTTCGGTGTCTTCTGCAGCGTGTTGGAGGGGAGCCAGGCTGACGAGGAGAAGTGTGGCTAGTGCAATCATGGCGGTCTAACCGGGTTAGCCCACTCAGGTTCTGCGTCTCGACAGTTCGTTTCGGCATACTGCCCGTCCGCTACTTCCTCGCTCCGTCCATGTCACCCCACGTCTCGCTCGCCGCTTCCCTACGGATACTCCTGATCGGGAGCCGCGCATGACTCTGCTCGTCTTCGACATCGGCGGGTTTAAGCTGCGCGCCGGGCTGTGGTGTTCGGAGACGAGAGAGCTCCTCGGGAGGACCGCGCGTCCTTCGCCAGGACGCGCTCGAGACGAGTCCGTCGACGGCGTCCAGGCTCTGCTCGACGCGCTGGTCGAGATGGGCGCGGAGCTCTCCGTCGGTCGGGCGCCAGCTCAGGCAGTGGGTGTCGCTTTTCCCGGGCCCGTGGATGCTCAGGGTCGTGTCGCGGAGGCGCCGACTCTGTGGGGCGAGCGGAGCGGTGGTCCGGTCGAGTTGAGCCAGGTTGTCAGCGCAGCCTTCGGAGGTCTCCCGACCCATGTCATCAACGATCTGACGGCAGCCGGTTCGCGCTTCGCCGAGCCGGGCTCCGACTTCTGCCTCGTCACCGTCAGCTCGGGCATTGGCAACAAGGTCTTCCTGGACGGTCGCCCGATCCTGGGCAGCGAGCATCGCGGTGGTGAGCTTGGTCACTGGCGTGTGAGTCTCGATGAGGATGCACCCCTGTGTGAGTGCGGTGGGCGTGGGCACCTCGGAGCGCTCGCCTCGGGGAGGTCGACGCCGCATCACTTCTCCGCGCTGGCGATGTCGCACGCGCAGCTCCTGGCGCAGTCACCGGTCCGTGCGCTGAGTCCAGTGGACCCGAAGCTCAATGACGCACTCGCGCGAGCCTTCGAGGCTGGCGACGCCTTCGCGGAGCTGGTCGTTCAGAGCTGTGCTCGACCGCTCGGACACGCGCTCGCCAACCTGCACCTCGCGATCGGCGTCGAGCGGTTCCTGGTGATGGGCGGCTGGGCACAAGCGCTTGGCGAGCGCTATCTGCGCGAGGTCGAGAGTGCAGCGGAAGCGAGCGGCTGGGGCGAGCCCGGTCTGTGGACGGGGCGCCTCGAGTTCGCCGCTCTCGACGATGACTCGGGCTTGATCGGAATGGCGCGCTACTTGGAGCGCGTGATCGGGTGAGTTCGATGGATGATTCCGTCGTGAGACCGCCGTCTTCCAGGCTTCACTCGATCGACGCCGTGCGCGGGCTCGTCATGATCTTGATGGCGCTCGACCACGTGCGCGGCTTCTTCGGGGGAACCGGTGGTCCGGAGAATCTGGCCACCACGACGCCCGCGCTCTTCCTCACCAGGTGGGTCACGCACATCTGCGCTCCGACCTTCGTGTTGTTGGCGGGAACAGCGGCCTGGATCTACGGCTCGAAAGGACGTACGAAGGGTGAGCTGGCGACCTTCCTCTGGACCCGCGGACTCTGGCTGGTCTTCCTCGAGCTGACCGTCGTCAGCTTCGGCTGGGTGCATTTCTTCGGCTTCGTGTTCTGGCAGGTCATCGCGGCGATCGGTGTCGCAATGATCGCACTCGCCGGCATCGTGTTCCTGCCGCACCTACTCATCGTCGCCCTGGGTCTTCTGATCGTGGGCGGACACAACCTGCTCGATCCGCTCGAGCAGGCGGACTTCGGCGCTTACTCGGAGGTCTGGCACTTCCTGCACGAGGGCTTCTGGGTGCAGTTCGGTCTGGTGGACGCCGGGCTCGCGCAGATCCTGGTCGTCTATCCCGTGCTGCCCTGGATCGGTGTGATGGCGCTCGGCTACGCGATCGGTCCGTTGACCAAGCTCGAGCCTGCTCGCCGGAAGAAGACCTTCCTCGCGCTGGGCTTCGCCCTGACCGTCGGGTTCATCGCCTTGCGTGCAGTCAATGGATACGGCGATCCGAGTCCCTGGGAGTCCCAGGCCGACCCGAGCCGGACCTGGATCTCCTTCTTGAAGTGCACCAAGTACCCGCCCTCGATGCTGTTCTCGATGATGACGCTCGGACCGATGTTCCTGCTGCTCGGCCTGCTCGACCGCAAGCCCGGCAAGCTGACGGACATGCTGATCGTCTTCGGTCGCGTGCCACTCTTCTACTACGTCGCGCACATCTTCCTGATCAGCTACGGCTCGAGGCTCTACCACTGGCTCACGTTCGGCGAGTCCGTCTCCATTAGCAACTCGGCGATGGCTGGACTGCATCCGAACTTCCAGCAACTGCCCAAGGGCTTCGAGGGCATGTCGCTGTCCGAGTTCTATGTTGCTTGGATCGTGGTCGTGGTCTTGCTGTATCCGCTCTGCGTCTGGTACGGACGCGTGAAGGGAGCGAGCAAGTCGCGTTGGTTCAGCTACCTGTAGCCATGGCGAACTCCGATCGAAGAGAGGCCTCGCTCCTCCGCAAGACTGGACTCGGCCTGGCTAGCTGCGCGCTCGGTCTGGTGGTTGCAGAGTTCGGGCTGCGCGCACTGGGGCTCCCGAGCGAGAGCTTCGAGTTCTTGAATGCCGAGCACGAAGACGAGGTGGTCTTCGAGCCGGACGAGCACCGGTTCTGGAGGCTCCGCTCGGATGCGCCCGAGCTTCGAGTCAATCGCCACGGACTGCGCGGCTTCTGGCCGGAGCGGGCCAAGCGGGCCGGGGAGCTTCGCATCGCTTGCATCGGGGACTCGTGCAGCTTCGGAACGAATGTTCGCTACGAGGAGACCTACGGCATGTGGCTGGAGCGCGAGCTTGCCGAGACTCGTTCCGACGTCGAACCGACGACCGTGCTGGCCGCGCTGCCGGGCTACTCGACCCATCAGTCCGTCGTGCTCTTCGATGAGCTCGTTCGCGACTTCGCTCCGGATTGGACGCTGATCTACTGCGGCGCGTGGAACGACTACGTTGCGGCGATGAGGGCCTCCGACAGTGAGCGCGCGGGAGCTGGAGGTCGGCTGCATGTGCGCGCCTTGCTCGCCGACGCGCTGACCGAGAAGCCCTCGCGAGAGGCCTACCTCGCGGGAATGCGAACCGGCGAAACCATCGACGGCGAGCGTGTCCCGCTGGACGAGTTCAAGGCCAACCTGCGAGAGCTGGTGCGCGGCGCCAACGAGACGGGACGAGCGCTGTTGATCGTTCCGCCCGTTCCCGCCTCGACGAGCGCCAAGTATCCGGCGGGTGCGCTCTACCGGGAAGCGATTCGGGAGGTCGCGCGGGAGACGGGCACCGCCATCATCGATGGCACGCGCCTCTTCGAGGAGGCTCTGCAGGGCGTGCCAGCGGAGTGGAGGCTCGATCCTGTCACCGGTGAGTCGATCTACTTCAGCGACTGGATCCACCCTTCGGCGGCCGGGCACGAGCTCCTGGGACGGGCGGTCTCGGAGGTGATCGAGGACAGCCTTCCGCCGTCGGTCGAGGCGAGTCGTGCGGAGCTCTCCGTCGCGGGCGGGCCGCTCGAAGCACTTCCACTGGCCGAGACCCTCGAGTGGAAGCTCGAGAGTGCACCGAAGCCTCTCGAGCGGGTCTGGATCGGTCGAACCTGGATCGAAGAGTTCGAGCTCCGGCAGGGAACGACGCTCGCTCTTCGAGAGCTGGAGGGACTGGTTCCCGGCAAGCACGACCTCTGGCTGCACACGGAGGAAGGGCTGTTGCACGGACCGTCCGCGATCTGGATCGAGCCGCATCCGCTCGAGGTCCAGCTGGTGCGGGAGGGAGAGCAGGTTCGGCTGAACGCGCGAATCACCGGCAGCCCCGGAATGGTCGCCTCGCTCTGGCTCTCTCCGTCACTCCGCGTACGACCCGAGCCCACGCGCTTCGGCGGGTTTCACCTGGCCGCCGATCCCGATGGCCGACCCGCCGGTCGCGATGACCTTCCGTTCCGCTTCGACCGCGTTCCTTTTCGATTCTCCGGCACCCTCGACGAGCGCGGTGTCTGGGAGCTCGACAAGCGCCTCGAGGTCGCGCTCGACGGAGTCGATGTGCTCTACGCGCAAGGCGGAGTGCACCGAGCAGGCGCGAATGAATTCGGTGCGCTGACCGAGGTCGTGACTCTCGACGTCCCGAGATAGGTCGGCCTCGAGCGCCCGACCGCATGGCGCGGATTCGAAGGTGCCTGTAGGCTGTCTCGACCATGGCCAAGAAACGCAACCTCTACGCTTGGAGGACGAGGACCGAAGACGGACTCAAACGTGAGGTTGAGGCTCAGTGCACGGGCTCCAAGTGGACGATCAAGTCTCGCACGCCCGAGGACGAAGACTGGGTGACCCACGCGAAGCCGTTACTCGAAGACCTGGAAGAGCTCGAGTCGATGCTCTTCAACAAGTATCAGCGCAAGCACGGCTCCTACGAGAACGTTCTAAGCGTGCGTAAGCTGATCGCGGATCGTTCGCACCACTGACTACTCCTGCTTGCGCCTGGCGCGAATCAGGATGAGCGTGCGGTTGGGAGGGAAGCCCTCGGACTCGGGGCAGTCGAGTCGAGTGATCTCGCGCTTGGGAGTCCCGGACGGCGTCGGCGCACTGCTCGCGAGCATGCTCGCTTCCAGGTAGGTCGGGTTGTATTTGGCGAAGAAGGAGACCGGAACCTGGCGGTCGTGACCGGGAGTCGTTCGTTCGCCCTTCGGAACGGGGACCTCGTTCACCTCGGGGGTCACGAGACCGCGCCGATCGTAGACGAACAGACGCGAGTAGTAGCCGGCGGCGCCGATCCGTCCCATGACGATCGACTCGCCCTCCTCGGTGTGATAGCCGAGCGCCTTCCCGAGCACGATCCAGCGCTCCGCTCGGCTCTTCATGCCGTTCCAGAACATGAGCTCCGGCGTGTATCCGTTGCCCCAGCGGAAGTGGACGAGCTTGCGGACCGGCTCGCTGACGAAGTGCACGCCGAAGGCCGCCGGAATCGAGCTGCCGATCAGGATCAGAGCGAGCGCGAGTCCGACCGGGGTCGCACCTCGACGCACGAAGCGCTCGACGAAGACCCCGATGAGCAGGGCGAGGAAGGGCAGTGCTGGCAAGATGAAGCGGCTCCAGCACATGAAGTCCCCACCGACGAGCACCGAGTAGACGTAGGTCGCGAGGACCATCAGCAACGAACCGAGAACGAGCGGCGAGCGCGGCTCCTTGGAGCGTTGGAGGAGCAGGCCGACGGGAAGCAGGAGGCCCGCCGGGAGCACGATCAAGAACGTGGCCAGGTACATCAGGCCGCGCTCGAGCGTGAGCGCAGAGAAGGCCACCTTGGCGCGCGCCGTGTTCGGAACCCAGTCACCGTGGACGAGGACTCTGACCAACATGAGTGCGCCGATTGCGAGCGCGCAGAGGATGGCGTAGCGAATCAGCGCGCGGCGCGACTCGCGGTCGCTGCGGAGGAGCCAGGCCAGGACGCCCGCGCAGGCGAGCCAGTACGCGCCGTCGGCGCGCAGGGTCGCGACGACGGCCGCCAGGAGCCCCGCCTGCACGCCGAAGGTCGGCGCCTCTCCGCGCAACAGTCGCTCGGTCGTGGCAAAGATGAACAGCGCGAAGGCCATCGTTCCGAGACCGCCAGTGGACCAGGTGCCGACTTGCGGGAGGCAGGCGAAGAAGAGCGCGCAGCTGGCGGTCGCGACGGTCCCGAGTCCGAGGCGCGTTGCCGTGAGCACGACGAGCCGGAGCAGGAGCACTCCACACAGGATGGTCGTCAGCTTCGAGATGAGGACCGGATCGGAGAAGCCGATGAACTTGAAGAGCGCGATCCAGAGCACCCAGCCGAGGTCGGTGTAGCCCTCGACGGGGGGCTCGACGCCGAGGTTGTAGCGGAGCCCGTGACCCTCCGCGAGATTCTCGGCGTAGCGATAGGTGATGAACGCGTCGTCGCAGACGAAGTCGAAGCGCTGGACGAAGAACGCGAGCGGGAGCAGTGCGAGCAGCCAGATCAGATTCGCCGATCGGGCGGAGACGCGTCCGGAGGGAGCGTGCTCGAGCGTTTCTGACTGACTGGTCACGATGGAGTGAGGATACGTGGTGCGGCGATCATGTCCTAGGCCGCATGAATCGTGAGAGCTTGCGCTCGGGAGCTTACTGGTCGCTCGGCTCCCGCCCAGCTAACCTTGGACGCGCATGTCCGCCTCGTCAACTGGCCTCGGGAGTCTCGTGCGTGAAGCGGTGAGTCTCGGCCTGGGGCGCCGCGCGAGCTGGGTGTGGGGAGCGGTCATCATGCTGGCGCTGGTCATCGCGTCGATCCTGTCGATGCGCCTGGCGGAGTCGCTGATCGACGTGGGTGTGGATGTCGATCCGAAGTTCGGTCCCGCGCCGCAGCTATTCGAGCGAGCGGGAGACAAGCTGCTCCCTCTGCCCGAGCTGGCGCGCGTCGGTCAGCGCTATTGCGCGAAGGGGACGCATCGCTACCACACGCGAATTCCGCGCAGCGCTCTGGGGCAGCTCGTGCTCGACGTCGGCGAGAACGAGAGCTCGCGGGTGCAGAGGCTCTTCATCGCGACCTGGAATCCGCGCATTTTTTATGGGGCGAGCGGTCGGCCCGAGTATCAGTCCTGGCGCGGGGCGCACGAGGTCTGGCAGCCGCTGCCGCTCGGGACGGGGCAGGTGGAGCTCCCGCCGCTCGGTGAGTTCGAGCGCGGCGGCGCGAGGACCTTCGCTGCGCTCGCGTTGCTCGCGCTCTTCCTGACGGGCAGCGCGCTGACCTGTATCTCGGTACTGCTCTGTGCCTTTCGGTGGCTGCGCCGCAACGACATTCGGTCGGAAGGTCTTGCGCCCTTCTCCTGGCGGCCCGCGCTCTTCTTCGCTCTGCCCGCCCTGCCGATCTGGCTCTTCTATCTGGCGAGCTACTTTCCGGGGACCGGCTCACTCGACGTCGATGCGCAGTGGGCGCAAGCGAAAGGACTCGCTCCGCTCAGCAACGCGCACCCGGCCTTCCACACCCTGACCCTGCGTTGGTTGAGCTCGGTCTGGGACTCGCCCGCGGCGGTCGCGCTCGCACAGATCTTCTGCATGGCCGCGCTACTCGGCTACGCCTTCTCGCTGCTCTGGCGCACGCGCGTCCCGCGCCCCGCGATTCTCGTCGCCTATGTCCTGACGATTCTCTCCCCGCGCGTCGGCTTCATGTCGATCTTGCTCTGGAAGGACCTCCCGTACTCCGTGATGTGCGTTGCGCTCGCGGTTCTCCTGGCGCACCTCCTGCTCGCGCCGAAGCTTCGCGAGCGTCGCGCCTTCTGGATCGCGCTGACGCTGGCGCTCACTCTGGTTCCGTCCTTCCGGCACAACGGCTTCCTCGTGACGCTGGGAGTCGGAGCGCTCTTGCCGCTCGCGTTCTGGCACTTGCGCCGGCAGATGTTGATCGTGCTCGTCTCCACCGTCGTGCTGCTCGGCTTCATTCGAGTCATGGTCGAGCACGGCTACAAGGTCGAGTTCGGGGACCGGTACTTCTCGCGCAACAACGTCATCCTGTTGAACGCGCTCCTCGCTCATCAGGATGTTCCGCTCACGCCGGAAGAGGCGGCCTTGATCGACGAGACACTCGGGCTCGAGACGCTGCGGGTCGACTACGAGTGGTGGGACTACGACCGGCCGCCCGAGGGGGAGAACATGCGCTGGCGCCACTACTCGGTCGAGTCGATGAAGGCGGCGGAGGAGGAGCTCTTTGCGCTCAGCTCCTCGCTCGCTCTGCGCTATGCGAGCTACGCGCTCCGCTACTTCGGTGCCTCGACGAACCTGCCGTACACCGTCTTTGCGGAGCCGAAGCGGGCGTTCCGAAAGATCGCGATGTTTCCGATCGCGGGGCACCCGCACGAGCCCCTCATCGACGGCGGGATGGAGCTGCTCGACGAGCTCTACAAGTGGACCGCCGAGGACCGCAACTCATGGGCTTTCTGGCGCACGGGCTGGCACCTCTATCTCACGCTCGCCACGCTCGTCGTGGTGCTCGTCAGGCGCCGCGATCCGCGCTGGATCCTGGTCTTCCTCGGCTTCTACTTGAACACGCTCAGCCTCACCCTCGCGCTGGCTTCGCCTCATGTTCGCTACCAATTCCCGCTCGTGCTCGGAACCGGGTTCCTCGTCTGTCTGGCTTTCCTGCCCCGCTCACGAGTCGAGCGGGTGGACGGGCAACACGAACAGCCGCCGACGACCTGACGGGCAGTGCTCGAGAGCGCGCGAAAAGACGAAGGGCTGAGCGAATCTGCACAGTTCGGGGGTTCCGTCTGTTTCGCAATTCGTGGCATCCGGGATGAGTCGCGAAAAGTTCCATTTGCAGCCACACGAACGGAGTGTCGTCTTTACCATTCCTGGCTGTCGGCCGGGAACAAGAGAGAGCCATCGCCTCTCCGGCGCAGGTAGGCATGCAACTGGGAGACGCTTGAATGGTCCGCGAGACCTTCGGCAAATTAGTTAAGCGAGCTTTGATCGTGATCACGCTCGGCGCCGTGGCTACGGCTCAAGGGTTTCCCAAGATGGATTCCTCTTGGCGAGTCTTCGTGGGCGGACAGTCCTTTGCGGTCCGAATCGACGGAAGCTTCACGATTCCCAATGTCGCGGCGCTCGACCAGTTCGGTGCCGGCGGACCGGGGACACCACCCGACACCAAGAGTGATGAGTATCTGCGCGTCATTGGGATACGCGCCGTCGGCGGAGTCACGACCTACGCCTACAGCGAGCTGTTTCAGTTCGAGGAGAACCAGGAATACCCCATCGGCGAGCTGACCTTCTCGAGCAGCCCGCCTCCCTTTCCTCAGTCGATCTCGGCTGCGGCGGACGATGTGCTCCTGACCAGCGCAGTCCCCAGCAGCCAGGTTCGCGTGACCGGGCTCTTGCTCGACGGGAGCACGCTCGACGTCTCGGCGAGCACGCAGGGCACGAACTATCGAACCAGCAACCCGAACATTCTGACCGTCGACGCGGAGGGAGTCGTGACGGGAGTCGGCGACGGCGTCGCCTACGTCACCGCCAGGCACGAAGGCAGCACCGCACTGGTCAAGGTCGTCGTCGCACTCGACGACCCTCTGACGCAAGTGATCGGCTTTGCACAGGTCGCGGACGGAAGCCCGGTTGCCGGAGCTCGGCTGTCGATCTCGGCGCAGGGCGTGTCGACGGTTACCGATCCCGACGGACGCTTCAGCTTCACCAACGTGGCGACGAGTCTCGGGCCGATTCGAGTGGGAACGCCACCGATCACCGGACCGATCGGTGTGAAGGGAACCTCGAAGCCGATCGTGCCCGCGCCCGGTGACCTGACGGACGCGGGAATCTTGGTGCTCACGCCGGTTTTTGCGTCGCCGGAGATCGGAATGGTTGCCGACGACTTCAACCGAACCGTGACGGTCTTCGAGACAGCGGACAACACGGTGCTCGGAACGGTACAGATTCCGCCGATGAACGACCCGATGCAGCCGCCGTTGCGGCTCATCGGCGACTGCTCGATTACTCGTGACGGCGCGATGGGCTTCGTCACGGACTTCAACTTCAAGCGCGTCTGGGTGATCGACCTGACGGTCTCCCCGCCGGCTCTTGCAGGGGGACCGCTGCCCAATCCGATTCCGATCTCGAACTTTGGCATCGACACGACCATCACGCCGAACAACCGCTTCTTGGTTGTTTCTGCTACGTCCGGAATCGAGCCTGTCTCCGTTGTCGATATTGCGACTCGGTCGGAGATCGCGACTTTGCTGGGCAGCGGCGGATTCAACTCTGTAGTGGCCTGTCCCGACGGTTCGGTTCTGGTGACTTCCAGTCCAAATCAGAACGTCAGCCGACTCTTGATCGATAAGTTCGGCAAGGTCTCCGACCCGGGCAAATTCCTCTCGACGGGAGAGGAACCAAACAACTCACTCTGCTCCCCGACGGCCGCCACAGGAGTCATGGTCTTGAGGAGCGCGTTCAAACTGGTGTCCTTCTCGATTCCGAGCTTCCAAGTTGTGGACCAGCAACTCCTCGCCGGAGGATTGGGGACATCGGCTGTGTTCTCGCCGTTCGGGGATCGGATCTACGCGCGAAGCCGCATCAACGCTCCCGCTGGCCCCGACGACGCTATCGAAGCTTTCAGTTACAACGCGAACACGGGAGTGATCGGGAGCGGCACGGTCTTCATGCTCACCGTCCCCAGTGCAGAGAGCTACTTTGGAATAGACACCTTGGATGTGGATCCGACAGGAGCTTTCCTCTACGTGTCTTCAGGAAGCTCGGTCGGCGTGTATTCGACAGTCGACGGAGGCCTGGTCGCTACGATTCCACTTGCGGCCGATGCGTTCGCCACGGGGATTGCAGTGCGATGAGATTTCACAGCCCCCTCCGCGCGGTCTCTCTTCGCGAGCTCGCGCTGTTCTCGCTAGCTCTCGTGCTCTGCGTGCTTCCGGCTAGCTGTGGCGGCGGGGGTGGTGGCGGCGGAGGGACTGGTTTCGTGGGACCCGTGGTGATCGTCTCGACCACCGGACCCACCCTGACGACTCCGGCCAGCCCGACGCTGGCGATGTCGACGACCGTGACCGGCGTTGCGCTTCGGGATGGCAGTTCGATTCGAATCGAGGGCGGCGCACAGCCGGTGCAGATGCCCACCAATGCCGACCGTTCGTTCTCGATCACGGTCAACCTGCGGCCGAACGCGATCAATCGACTGCACGTGACCGAGTTCTTCATCACCGGAGCGGTGAGCCCCGTGATCGTCCTCGAGGTTATTCAGGATCAGTCCGCTCCCTCGATCTTCATCGACTTTCCTCCCGAGGGCGCCGAGCTGACCTCGAGTACGACGGACGTCGCCGGCCGAATCTCCGACCCCTTGAATGGTTCCGATGGTCTGACCGTCACCGTCAATGGAATTCCGGCGACCGTGGACTCGGGACTCGGCGCGCAGGGCTCCTTCTCCGTGCAGAACGTTCCGCTGACCTCGGGAACGCTGACCCTGATCGACGCCGTCGTGACCGACCTGGTAGGCAACACTTCGAACGGTGCAGTGACGGTCTCGTGGGTGGACATTGCGCCAGAGGAGTCATTCATCACGGCCAGCCAGGGCAACAACCAGGTCGGAACGGTCGAGACCATGCTTCCCAACCCGCTCTCGGTTCAGCTGTTCCGCGGAGACGGGACGCCCTTCGCCGGAAAGGTGGTGACCTTCCAGGTCGACCGCAGCAACGGTCGTCTGAGCGGCGGGGCTCCGGGCGGGACTCCTCGCTTCCGGACTCTGACCGACGCGGCGGGTATCGCGGAAGCCTTCTGGACTCTCGGTTCGGATGCCGGTCCGGGAAACAACCGAGTGAGCGTTCGCTCCGCAGATGTTGTCGGCACCGTCTACTTCTGCGCGAACGCCTCGCCCGGACCTCCGATTCAGATCAATGTCGGATCGGGCGACGGTCAATTCGTCGCGAGCAAGGGACCGCTCGGCGAGAAGCTGAAGGCTTGGGTGAGCGACTCCAAGAACGGAGTCGGAGGCATTCCCGTCACCTTCACCGTGGTCCAGGGCGGCGGACTCGTGGACGGCGTGGTGACGAAGACGGTCGCCACCGATTCCTCCGGCCACGCCGAGGTCAGCATGGTCGTGGGTGACGCACCCGGAAAGAACATCGTCAGCGCGACCTTCCCAGGAGGCAAGCAGGAGGCGACCTTCGTGGCGGAGTCCGCGCGACTGAACGCTGCGACTCCGACGAGCTTGGAAGGGGTGGTGTTCAATGGCGGCTTCGTTCCGATCGGTGGAGCCGCCTGCACGCTGGTTGTCGATGGAGTCACCATCGCTACGGAGAACACCGATGCATCCGGGCAGTTCCTCTTCGCCGACGCGATGTCCTCCGGCCTTGCCTCTCTGAGGGTCGACGGCTCTGTGGCGACTTCACTCGGCGGGGGAGCGGTGGGTAGCGGCGGCTTCCCCGCCCTGGTCTACGAGTTCTTCCTGATTCCGAACGCGCGGAATCGTCTCCCCGCGAGGATCTCCTTGCCCGATCTGGATAGCGTCAATGAAGTCGTCTTCGATGGATCCGCGGAGACCGTCCTCACCGTAAACGGCATCGAGGACTTTTCGATCACGGTCGCGGCGGGGTCGGTGACACTCGCCGATGGAACCTCTCCGAGCGCCTCGATGCCGATCACACTCTCGCTCAATCCGGTCAAGCCCGGCGACCTGCCCGGACCGCTCCCCAATGGCGGCGCTCCCAACTTCGCCTGGATACTCGAGCCCGCGGGGCTCCAGTTCGATCCTCCGGCAACGATCCGCTATCCGAACCTGGCGGGTCTTCCCGCAGGTACGATCACGCAGTTCTTCGAGTTCAACTCGAGCGTCAATCGTTTCGACAGCATTGGAACCGGCCAGGTCGCCGAGGATGGATCCGTCGTGACGCCGGACATCGGCGTCGGCCTGCTTCGATCGGGAATCGGGACCAGCCTGCCGCCCTATGCACGGACGGTGGACTGCAAGAACTGCAACATTCTGGTGACCGGTCCTGAGACGGCCGTCACGGATCAGACGGTGACGTTCATGGGAAGAGCGGTCGGACCGGGCACCGTCACCTGGCGAGTCCTCGACAACACGACCGTGAACGAGAACGTGGTTTCGCTCGGCATGGACGCGACCGGAGCGATCAACTCCTTGTTCTCGTTCACCTTCACCGAGCCCGGTTCCGCCGCTGCGCCGGGCATGCCCGGCATTGCCGTCGAGGCGACCTTGACCTGCCCGGATGGCGTGATCGACCGCCACTTGTTCGGAGTCACGGTCACAACGAACTAGTTGTCGCGCCGCTCTGGCCCGGGGAGGGGTTCTGCGGAGCGGCAGTTTTGGTGAGCGCTGGTAGGAACGCTATAGTGAGAGCGGAACTACCAGGAGAAGGAGAACTCCCATGAAGCTCGCGCTGACGACCGTACTCGGAATCCTGTTTGGATCGATCGCTGTCGAGGGGCCCTTTCGAGAGGCGACCTTCGAGGAGGCTTTGGCTGCCGCGAAGGCTGAGGAGAAGGTCGTGATGATCGACTTCTTCACGACCTGGTGCGCGCCCTGCAAGCAGCTGGATGAGACGACCTGGAAGGATGCTGGGGTTGTCGCGTGGCTGGACGAGAACGCGGTGGCGCTCAAGCTCGACGCGGAGATCGAGGTCGATCTCGCGAAGCGCCATGAAGTCATCGCCTACCCGACGATTCTCTTTCTTGGTCCTGACGGCCAAGAGTTGGAAAGGTTGCTCGGCTACCGGACGGCCGAGGTGTTCTTGAAGGAGGCAGCGGACACGTTGGTAGGCCGTACTGCGGCCGACAGAGCTAGCGAGAAGTTGGTTGGACACGAGACCGATCCATTTCTTCGCATGGAACTCGGACGAGCGCTCGCTCTGGCGGGACAGAGTGCCGAGGCGCTAGCGGAGTTCCTCTGGTGCTTCGACCATGGGCAGGATCCTACCCTCGTCTTCGAAGGGGTACGCACTCATGCCCTCCTTCGAGAGATCTCGAATCTGGGCAAGAAGTATCCTCCCGCACGAGTAGCGCTAGTCGAGCGCCGAGACCTCGCGCGAACTCGAATCCTGCAGGAGCGTAGCCCTGGTCGGGCGATGGAAGAGTTCCTCGGACTGAACGATGCGATGGGAGAGAAGGAAGTCACGATCGAGTTGTATGAACAGCTTCGTGGCCTGGAAGGGAAGTCGGAAGTCATTCAGCGGCTGATGAAGTCCATCCTTTTGCCCATGATGGAACAACGGCGCTATGAAGAAGTGCTCGCCGGTTCAGCGAGCATCGCGGACTGGTTGAACTCCAAGCGCGATATGTTGAGGAGATTCGAGGGTGAGCGCCCGGAGTTCGTGGAAGTCCGAGCATTCACTCTCAATGAGACGCTCAGGGACGGCGGAAACTACTACGAGGCCATCCTCGGCGCCGCCGGTACCGCCGCCGCGATGGCGCAACCGAGCGTGGAGGAGTTCGAGGAGCAGCTGCTCGCTATCGATGGCACGAGTTACAACTACTCACGCCTGATCAAGCATGCAACTCGGGCCGGAGCCTTCGGTCGCGCTAGAGCCCTGGTGGCCAGAGCGGAGTCCGTCCTGACCGAGAAGAAGGACCTCAGACGGATTCAACGCGCCGCCAAGAAGATCCCCAAAGTGGTGGCCGAGGACAGCGGCTCTGACGAGGGCTGAGCTCGGCGAGTCGCAGCGAATTCTGACGAAGGGCCGTGGGACTTTCGCCGGCGTGGCCAGCCTGTAGAATTCTCGTCCCGGTTAGGCCTCCTATCGAAGTAGCGAGAGAGGGGGCGCTTCTCTGGACTCCGTTGCGCGCTCGAGTACGCCAAGCGGCCAGTGCGACCGACTCATCCATCTCCATCAACGGCACGCCTAGTGACTGACAAGCAGACCGGAAGTACTTCACGCTCGCTCCTCCTTCTCGCGACTCTGTTCTTCATGTGGGGTTTCCTGACCTGCATGAACGACATCCTGATTCCGTACGTGAAGGAGGTCTTCGAGCTCTCGCACTTCCAGTCGATGTTCGTGCAGTTCTACTTCTTCGGAGCGTACTTCGTCGGGTCGGTGCTCTACTTCGTGATCTCGGCCAAGTACGGCGATCCGATTGCGCGGATGGGCTACCAGCGCGGCGCCGTGTTCGGGCTGTTGATCGCGGGCGCGGGCGCACTCTTGTTCTATCCCGCCACGACGCTGCACTCGTTCAACCTGATTCTGGCGGGGCTGTTCGTCTTCGGTCTCGGCTTCACCCTGCTTCAGATCTCGGCCAACCCCTATGTCATCGCAATCGGGCCCGAAGCGACGGCTTCCTCCCGACTGAACCTGTGTCAGGGAGTCAACTCGCTGGGGACGACGCTCGCTCCGCTCATCGGCGGTGGCTTGATCCTGCGCCGGCTCGGCGAGGAGGGCAGCCATGGCTCCGATGCCTTGCGCATGCCGTATCTGGTCTTCGCGGGAGTCCTGTTCGCGCTGGCCTTCTTCTTCTCCCGGGCAAAGCTCCCGCGCATCTTGCCGCCGGGCACCATCCAACGCGGGACCAAGGTCCTGGGGATGCCCAGCGTCCAGCTGGGGATGTTCGCGATCTTCTGCTACGTTGGCGCCGAGGTCAGCATCGGCAGCATCATGGTCGACTTCTTCGGGCTCGAGGAGATCGCCGGACTCGAGAAGGATGTGGCCAGTGACTATCTCGCGCTCTACTGGGGCGGCTTGATGGTCGGGCGTTTTCTGGGGGCGATCACGGTGAGCGGGCTCTCGACCCAGACCAAGGTGGGGGCCGTTCTCGTGGTTCCGGTAATCGGCTTCTTCCTGATCGCCTACATGTTCTCGGTGAGTGCCGGAGGCGACTACCTGGGAACGCTCGCGCTGCTGAAACCGTACGCGCTCGTCTTGGTGCTCAACCTCGCGGCCTTCGCGCTCGGCGCATCCAAGCCCGCGCGCACGATCGGCATCTTCGCTCTGGCCTGTGTCGTCTTGCTCGGCATCGCCATTACACAAGGCGGGCAGCTGGCTTTCTGGAGTGTCATCGCCGTCGGACTGTTCAACTCGATCATGTGGTCGAACATCTTTGCCCTGACCATTCAGGGCCTCGGGAAGTACCAGAGCCAGGCCTCCTCCTTGCTCGTGATGGCCATCGTAGGGGGCTCGCTCCTTCCGCTCGTCCAGGGTGCTCTGGCGGACTCGGTCGGGATCCAAAAGTCCTTCCTGATTCCGCTCGTGGCCTACCTCTACATCGCCTTCTACGGTCTCTGGGGTAAGAGTATGGGGCGCGGCTCCGACACGACCGTCTTCGAGTAGACCAGCCATGACCGACGTAACGATTGGAATCGACATCGGCGGAACGACGACGGACTTCTCCTTCGTCGATCGCAACGGTGTCTGCCTCACCGGTGGCAGCATCCGGACCGACGCACACGACGGCATCGAGCCCTACCTCGACGACCTGATCCGTCAGCTGACGGTGGTGCGCAGCTCGTACGATGGAAAGCTCGTCGTGGTCGGCTGCGGAATCGGCGCGCCCAACGCGAACTACTTCACGGGGACGGTCGAGCACGCGCCCAACCTGACCTGGAAGGGCGTGGTGCCGCTGGCGCAGCTCCTGACCGACCAGCTCGGCGTGCCCGCCGTCCTGACCAACGACGCGAACGCGGCGGCTCTCGGAGAGCTGCTCTTCGGTGGCGCGCAGGGGTTGACCGACTTCGTGCTGGTCACGCTGGGCACGGGACTGGGAACGGGCTTCGTCACCGGCGGCAACCTGCTCTACGGCCACGATGGTTTCGCCGGCGAGCTCGGACACACGATCGTGGAGCCCGGCGGTCGCGAGTGCGGTTGCGGGAGGCGGGGTTGTCTCGAGACCTATGTCTCGGTCACGGGCTTGGTGCGAACCGTGAAGCTCGCGTTGGACGAGGGGCAGGGCTCGGTGCTCGCCGAGCAGTCCAGGGAGAGCTTGAGCGGTGAAGCAATTCACAAGGCCGCTCTCGCGGGGGATGCGCTCGCTCTCGAAGCCTTTCAGTTCACCGGCAAGTGGCTCGGGTTCGCACTCGCGAATGCCGTGGCGATCACCAGCCCCAGCGACATCATCCTCTTCGGTGGTTTGGTCGCGGCGGGGGACCTGCTCCTCGAGCCGACTCGCGCGGCCTTCGAGGCGGGCCTCTTGAACATCTACAGCGGCAAAGTGCGGATCCGTGTCTCCGGGCTGAAGGGCTCGGAGGCCGCAGTTCAGGGAGCCGCAGCGCTCTCTTGGAAGGAATTGGAGTTGGATCGAGATGGTGATTGAGTGTCTGTTCTTCGCGGCGCTGTTTGCGCTGCAGGCGCCCGAGGAGACGAGTGCTCAGCTCGACCTCGTGCAGTACGTGGACCCGTTCATCGGAACGGGTGGACACGGGCACACCTTTCCGGGGCCGACGCGTCCCTTCGGGATGGTGCAGCTCAGTCCCGACTCGCGACTGACCGGTTGGGATGGGTGCTCGGGCTATCACTACTCCGACGACGTCATCTACGGCTTCAGCCACACTCACCTCTCGGGGACGGGCGTCTCCGACTACGGCGACATTCTGTTCATGCCGGGCGTCGGACCCGTGCAGCTCGACAGCGGCTTTCGCGGCGACGGCCAAGAGGCTCAGCCCGAAGAGGGCTATGCGTCGCGCTTCAAGAAGGAGACCGAGCGCGCGGAAGCCGGGTACTACGCCGTTCACCTGGAGGAGCCCAACGTCTCCGTGCAGCTGACGACGACGCCGCGCACGGGCATCCACAGCTATCGCTTTCCCGAGAGTGCGGAGAGCCACATCGTACTCGACCTCGCGCATCGCGACCTGGTGCTCGCGTCCAGCGTGCGCGTCGTGAACGACCGAGAGGTCGAGGGCATGCGCAGCTCGACCGCCTGGGCGACGGACCAACGGGTGTTCTTCGTGGCGCGCTTCTCGAAGCCGTTCACGGCTTTCGGACTGGCGAGTGACGACGAGGTTCGCGAAGGGGTCGAGGAGCTCGCGGGTGACAACCTCAAAGGCTTCTTCCGCTTCGCGACGACCGAAGGTGAGGAGGTCATGCTCCAGGTCGGGATCTCTTCCGTGGACCTCGCCGGTGCACGCAGGAACCTCCATGCCGAGACTCTGCCCTGGGACTTCGAGGCGGCTCGCGAGCTCTCGCGGCAGGCCTGGCAAGCAGCGCTCTCGAAGATCGTCGTCGAGGGAGGCACGCTCGCCGAGCGACGCAACTTCTACACGGCGCTCTACCACAGCTCGATCGCGCCCAACCTGTTCAGCGATGTCGATGGTCGCGTCCGCGGAATGGATGGCGAGATCCACCAGCCGGGTCACGATGTCTACACCGTCTTCTCGCTGTGGGACACGTTCCGCGCGACGCACCCTCTGTTCACGCTCATCGAGCGCGAGCGCACGGTGGACTTCATGAAGACCTTCCTGCACCAGTTTCGGTCGGGAGGAAAGCTGCCGATCTGGGAGCTGGCCGGGAACTACACCGGCTGCATGATCGGCTACCACTCGATTCCCGCGATCGCGGACGCTCACCTGAAGGGCATCGACGGGTTCGACGCGAACGCGTTGCTCGACGCGATGATTGTGAGCGCGGACGCGGACGTTCTGGGTCTCGACTCGTACAAGAGCCTGGGCTTCATCCCCGCCGACCAGGAGTCCGAGAGCGTCTCCAAGACCCTCGAGTACGGCTACGACGACTGGTGCATCGCGCGCATGGCCGAGGCTCTCGGGCGGCCCGAGCTTGCCCAGCGGTTCGACGATCGCTCCCAGGCCTATCGCCACCTGTTCGATCCCTCCACGGGCTTCATGCGACCGCGCCAGAACGGGGGCTGGATCGAGCCCTTCGATCCCCGCGAGGTGAACTTCAACTTCACGGAGGCCAACGCCTGGCAGTACGCACTCTTCGTCCCGCACGACCTGGAGGCGCTCATCGAGGCTCACGGCGGGGATGCCAAGTTTGTTGGCAAGCTTGACTCCCTGTTCGCGGCGAGCTCTTCGACGACCGGGAGGGACCAGGCGGACATCACCGGTCTGATCGGACAGTACGCGCACGGCAACGAGCCGAGCCACCACGTCTCCTACCTGTACGCCTATGCCGGTGAACCCTGGAAGACCGAGCAGCGAGTCCATCAGATCCTGACGGAGCTGTACCAGGACCAGCCCGATGGACTCTCGGGGAACGAAGATTGTGGTCAGATGTCTTCCTGGTTCGTGTTGAGTGCACTCGGGTTCTATCCGGTCTGTCCCGGGTCGAACGAGTACGTCCTCGGCACGCCGCTCTTCGATCGCGCAACGCTCCACTTCGAGGACGGCAAGTCGTTCACGATCGAGGCGGAGCGCGAGTCGGAGGGCAGCATCTACGTGCAAGCGACCTCGTTGAACGGGGCGCACTACTCGCGCGGCTATCTCTCTCACGAGACGCTGACGAGCGGAGGTTCGTTGAAGTTCGTGCTCGCCGACAGTCCTGACAAGACACGCCTGCGGGGTCCTTTAGATCGCCCGCGCTCTCGGGTGGGTGCCACGCGGACTCTCGCCGTGCCGAACATCCGGGCCGAGGGGCGCGTGTTCCGCGGGACGATCGACGTCGCGCTGCTTCATCCGAGTGCGGACGTCTCGCTCTACTATACGCTCGATGGAAGCCAGCCGACGCTGAGCTCCACGCTCTACACCGGGCCCCTGGTCTTCGCCGAGTCTACCGAGGTGCGCGTGATTGCAATCGCCGCGAACGGCACGGTCAGCAAGCCGATTACCGGCAAGTTCAAGCGGCTCGATCACGAGTGGGCGATCCACTACGACACTCCCTACAGCTCGCAGTACACCGCGGGTGGCGAGACGGGCTTGATCGACGGGCTGCGCGGCGTCGCCGACTTTCGCGTCGGTTCATGGGCCGGTTGGTTCGAGGAAGACATGCGGGTCACCGTCGATCTCGGCCGGGCGACCGAGGTCCAGCGCGTGGAGGTGGGCTTCCTGCAGGACATCCGCTCGTGGATCTGGGGGCCGACCTCGATGGAGATCTACACCTCACTCGACGGAACGGACTTCGAGCTGGTCGCCGTCGTGGAGAGCGAGCTGGCTCAGGAGCTGGAGGGTGAGCACTTGCTCACGCTCGAGGCCGACCTGAAGGGAGCGAAGGTGCGGCACATTCGTGTGGTCGCTCACAGCCTGGACGTGATTCCCGACTGGCACCTCGGTCGTGGCAATGATGCCTGGGTCTTCTGCGACGAGATCGTGATCGAGTAGAGCGGCAGAGCAGCGGCGGTTGCTCTCGCTCAACGAGCAAGAGGTTCGCGAAGAGGCGGTCCGCTCGCTCCTATCGGTATGGGTTGATCCCAGTCCCGCGTTCTGGCTCGGAATGAGAATCGACGTGTGGAGTCTCTCATTCCCGGTTCGGCTGCGTAGGCCCGAGCTTCAACCTTTTGCTGCTTGTGATTTACGCAGATAGCCGTTCCCCTAGACGTCGTCCTCATAGCTCGTAGTGGGACGCAGTGTGCAGTGCAGGCTTGGCTGAGAGAGACCAATGAAGAAGTTCCTGACGACGATCGACGATCTGCTCCGCGGCCGGATGACTCGCAAGGAGGACCTGGCGGCTGGCAAGATCGAAGTTCCCATCGGCACGTTGATACTCGCCGGGCTCTGCCTCGGCGCTATCTATGGACTGTGTATGGGCCTGTTCGCGGTAAGGCGCGAGCTGAATCCGAGCTACATGCAGATGATGGCCACGGCGATCAAGGTGCCGCTGCTCTTCATTCTGACCCTGGTCGTGACCTACCCGTCGCTCTACGTGGTCTCTGCAATCTTCGACTCCAGGTTGCGACAGGGCGCCACCCTGCGGCTGCTCTTGATCGCCATGGCGGCGAACCTCGCCATGCTCGCCAGCCTGGGACCCGTGACTGGCTTCTTCACCTGGAGCACCGAGAGCTATCCGTTCATGGTCGTGCTCAACGTGTTCTTTCTGGGAGTCTCGGGCCTGGTTGGGCTCGGCTTTCTGCGCAAGGCGCTCAATGCGATCTTCGAAGTCAACGCAGACGAGGATGCACGGAAGGAGGTTCAGCCCGTGGATCCCATGGAGCAGCGCCTTCGGCCTCGCCCGCGCAAGCCCGCGAGCCTGCGCGTGTTCACCTTCTGGATCCTGATCTACGGTTGCGTTGGAGCACAGATGGGTTGGGTCTTGCGACCGTTCATCGGAGCGCCCAACCTCGAGTTCACCTTATTCCGATCTGACCGCGACTCCAACTTCTTCGAGGCGTTCTTCCACGCACTCGGAAAACTGTTCGTGTGATTTCCGAGGCCGACGGACTTCTGCGAGCGGAGGGACGCTACGCCGTCGGGCGTGGTCGCGTTCCCGTCTTGCACCTGGCGCTGCTACTCGGGGTCTGCGGCTTCATCTACGGCGTCGGCATGGGCTACTTCGGCTCGCGCCCGAAGCAAGCGGTCTACTCCGGCGTCAAGGTTCCGATCCTGCTCTCCCTGGGGACCGCCTTCTGCCTTCCGAGCTTCTTCGTCTTGAACACCTTGCTCGGTCTCCGCGACGACTTCTCTGCGGCGATGCGCGCCGTGCTCGCCGCGCAAGCGACCGTCGCCGTCGCGCTCTTCTCACTTCTGCCCGTGATCCTGTTCGTCTACTTCTCGAACTGTAACTACGAACAGGCCGTGTTCTTCAACGGACTCTTCTTCGCTCTCGCGACCCTGGCCGGTCAACGCACGCTCAGTCGTCACTACGCGCCGCTGATCGAGGCGGACCCGCGCCACAACATCGGACGCTGGGCTTGGATCCTGCTCTACGTCTTCGTGGTGATCCAACTCGCGTGGGTCCTGCGTCCCTTCGTCGGGTGGTCCGGCATGAACGTGAGCTTCTTCCGCGAGGAAGCCTGGAGCAACGCCTACGTGGTCTTGATGCGCGACGTGATCAAGGGCGCGCTCGGCCTCTAGATTCGAAACGGCTACGCGCCAATGCAGAGAGCCCCTCCGAGGTCTCTCCTCGAAGGGGCTCCCGTTGTCGGCGGCGGGCTAGCAGTTCACGTCGGCGAGCTTGATGATCCCGAAGGCCGCACCTTGAGGATCGGCGATGATGCTCATGCGCCCGACGGGAATGTCCATCGGCGGCACCATGACGGTTCCGCCGGTGGCAGCGGCCTTCTCCGCAATCTCGTCGCAGTCGCCGACGGAGAAGTAGACCAGCCAGTGAGGCGGGACTCCCTCGTACTGTTCGCCAGTCATCGTCAGCATGCCTGCTGCGTCGGTCTCTCCAGCTTTGGCCATGGTGTAGCTGATCTCGCCCATGGGCATCTCGGTGAAGTCCCAGCCAGCAAGCGCTCCATAGAAGGCCGTCGCCTTGCCGGTGTCGCGAGTCATCAGCTCGTTCCAGCAGAGTCCGCCGGGTTCACCGACGAGCAGGCCGGGTCCATCGGGATTGAGCGTCTGCCATGCGGCGAAGCAGGCGCCTTCGGGATCGAGGAAGTAGGCCAGCTTGCCGTGTCCCGGAATGGTCATGGTCGGGACAGTGACCATGCCGCCGAGCTCGCGCACCTTGGCTTCGGTAGCCTCGCAGTCCTCGCTGTTGATGTAGCTGTTCCACGTCGCGGGAACACCTTGGGCCTTCATCTCGGGGCTGGCCTCGCCGATTCCGCCGACCGCATTCTCACCAGCAGTGAGGAAGGCGTAGGGCGAGCCGCCTTCGGGCGTATCCATGGTCATGTGCGTCCAACCGAAGACTCCGGCGTACCACGCGATGGCGGCCTTCATGTCGTGAGCGGTCAGGTCGATCCAGCAAAACTCGCCGGCAGCAAAGTCTTTACGAATGGGCATTGGGATTCCTCACTGTGGGTCTGAGTGTCGTTTAACCAGCCTGCATAATACGGTGAATTGAGTAGCGCGAAAGTAAAGCCGCGAAGCATCCCGAACCTTTGCCTGTGGGTGCGGCGGGAGGCGCTCGGAGAGATGGAACATGGGCGGGGATCGCCACCTGTCTAGTAAGCTCGGGCTCCAGAACATGCTTCGGAGGGAGCGCCCCTCCAAGAAAGGACGCGATCCATGTTGCGATTCATCATCCTCAAGAAGCTCGCTTCCGAAGAGCGCAAGCTCGGCGAGTCCGTGGACTATGTCCGGCACATCGTTCGAACTTCACTCTCGGCCTTCCTGCGCTTCGCGAAGATCTTCTCGATCGCAACCTACCGAAAGGCCCTGCCCATCGACGCCAAGCGCGTCGCGGAAATTGTCGCGTCACGCGATGAGGACTGCGGGACCTGTGTTCAGATCGGTATCAACCTGGCCAAGGCGGACGGCGTGAGCGCCGAGGTCCTGGTCGCCGTGGTCGACCGGACTCCTGACGAGTTGTCAGCACACCTACGCGATGTCTATCTCTTCACGGAGGCTGTCGTCACGTCCGACTCGGCTGCGGATGAGCTTCGGAGCCGGATCGAGAGCCACTACGGACAGGCCGGCCTCGTGGAACTCTCGCTGTCGATCGCATCCAGTCGCTTCTTCCCGATCGTGAAGCGCAGCCTTGGGTATGCGACGAGCTGTGAGCTCGTCACGCTGAAGGTCTAGGTGCTCGTCCGAGAGGCATCGGAGCTGCACGTCGATACCCGAATCGCGGTGCTGGTCCACGAGGGTGCGTGCATTCGGTAGGCTGACGGCACCGCGGGTCGGCAATGCTCGGCTCGCGAGTGCGCAGGGTGCGCTTTCCAATTCGCCCATCGGTTCAGGAGCTCTCCCCATGCTGTCTACTGCCGCGATCATCGTTGCCGCTCTCACGTCCACGAGTCCCCAGCCCGCGAGTGTTCGAGACGGCCTCGACGAAGCCGCTGTCGATCGAGTCTTCGCGTCCTACGACAGGGAGGACAGTCCCGGTGTTGCGCTCGGGATCGTTCGGGATGGAGAGCTGGTCTACGTCCGCGGCTACGGGATGGCGAACCTGGAGAAGCAAGAGCCTCTGACCGGGGACACGGTTCTTCGCATCGGCTCGACCTCGAAACAGTTCACCGCCGCCTGCGCGGTGCTCGCGGAGCAACAGGGAGCTCTATCTCTCGACGCGGACATTCGGACCTACTTGCCCGAGATGCCGGAGTATGACGCGCCGATCACCATGCGGCACCTGCTCCACCACACGAGCGGTGTGCGCGACTACCTGGGCCTGATGGGGCTGGCTGGCTACGGCGATAGCTACTACTCGAACGAGGCCGCCTATCAGATGATCGCTCGGCAGAAGGGGCTCAACTTTCCGACGGGCTCTCGCCACCTCTACAGCAACTCGGGCTACTTCCTGATCTCGGTGATCATCGAGCGGAGGACGGGAATGACTCTGTCCGAGTTTGCCGAGAAGCACATCTTCGGTCCGCTGGGGATGACGAGCTCGCACTTCCACGACGACAACACACATGTCGTGGAGGGGCGCGCCAACGGCTATTCGCAGTACGGTGACGGCAACTGGGTCGTCTCGAACACCGACCTGGAGATGTGCGGCGATGGGGGTGTCTTCACCAGCGTAAGTGACATGCTGAAGTGGGACGCGAACTTCTACGAGCCGAAGGTTGGCGGACAGGCCATGCTCGACGCGCTTCACGGGCACGGCTTCCTCAACGATGGCACCGAGCTGGACTATGCACTGGGGCTAGGTGTCTCCGAGTACCGCGGCTTGCGACAGGTCTCGCACGGCGGAGCTTTCGTCGGGTTCCGTGCCGATACGGTTCGCTTTCCGGATCAGAAGGTCTCCGTGATCACCTTCGCCAACCTGGCCGAGATAGACCCCAGTTCTCTCGCGTTCAAGGTCGCCGACATCGTGCTGGCAGAGGAGTTTGCGAGTGCCGCTCGCGCACAGCCGACCTCGACCACCAAGGCCTCGGCCAAGCTCACAGAACCGAAGTTCATCGAGCTCCCCGCGGAGACCCTCGACCGGTTTGCGGCGAGCTACCTCGACCAGGCCAGCGGGAACGTGATCGCTATCAGTCGCAGCGGTGAGGCACTCTTGCTGCAGGCGGGAGGGCAGTCGCTGACTCTTCGCCCGACCTCTGAGCTGGAGTTTGCGGGCACGAACCCCGTGGCGACGCTTCGATTCGAGCCGTCCGCTCTGGAGGGCTTCTGGAACGCGAAGGCATCGGTCGGCAACACCAGCCTGGTTCTCGGTCCCTATCTGCCCTGGGACCCGAGCTTCATGTCACTCGAGGACTACGCCGGGACCTTCTTCTCCGAGGAGCTGCAGACCACCTGGACACTCAGCGTCGCGGCGGGCTCGCTCATGATGACGAACGGCAAGAACCTGACCGCTTCACTGGCACCGCTCGCGATGGATGCCTTCAACAGCCCGGCGGGGGTGCTGGTCTTCCAGCGAGATGCCTTCCAGAGACTCACGAGCTTCGGGCTCAATGCGGGTCGAGTCCTGGGGCTGCGCTTCGTGCGTCAGGAGTGACTCGAGCTTGGCGTGACGGCCCAGGCGCCGTTCTTGAAGACCACCTCGTCGTCGAGCGTGACGCTCTCGGTCACTGCGAAGACGTCGACGTGGTGCCGCGCTGAGCGCTTGCGGATGCCGGGCTTGTTGTAGCTCGCGTGCTTCGCACCGATCGAGAGGTGGATGCCGCACATGCGCTCATAGGTACCGATGTCGCTGACGACTCGCGTTCGAGAGAACGCGCGGTTCATTCCGAAGCCGAGCTCGCGCACGAGCACTTCGCCTTCGTCGGCGCGAATGTTGTCGAGCACCGCTTCGAACTCCGGCGTCGAGCCCAGGGCGTCAATGATGCGCCCGCGTTCGATGACGAGCGTGATGGGCTCCTCCGGCTGGTTGACGCGATAGCGAGTGTCTCCGAAGCACGCGATGCGAATCCGCCCGTTCACGGCATCGAGCTCGCGGGACTCCGTGAAGACCTCGCCGATCGGATACTGGCCGCCGACGTTCTTCATCGTTCGGTAGTCACCCACGTTCAGCTTGGCCGGCTCGAGTCCAGCGCTGAAGACCAGGGTCTCGCCTCCGCTCTCGACGGAGGCGGTCGCCACTCGATCGATGCGCTGCTTCAGGGCCGCGCCGACGACGCGGTAGTAGGAAGGGTCATAGGCGAGCGAATCGATGTAGGTCAGCGGCTCATCGCCGAGCATGCGCGCGAGGTGGGGGTGCTCCAGCACCTTGAGCCCGCGACGAAAGAGCTCCAGGCGGATGCGAAAGGCGGCCAGGCGGAAGCTCGTGGACTGAACGAGGACGACGAGGTCACCGCTCTCGAGCGGCTCGAAAGCTCGCAAGACGGTGTCGGGGTCTTCCACGTCGAACAGGACGAAGTCCGCATCCTTCAGGAACGCTCGATAGGCAGCGGCGAGAGTGGCGGCGAGGTCACAGTCGGTGTCGTACACGACCACTGCCCGGTGGGCTGGAGTATGCTCGAACGCGAGGGTCAGGATGTCGGCGACGTGCTTGGTTGCGAGCTCTGTCGACTCGGCCGACATTCGAAAAGCGTCTTTCGCGGAAGTCATGATTGGGCGCAATTCGAGAGTCGCGACATGGGCATTGCAGAGGACCTGGCCTGCAAGCTTGGGGTGTCAGCGGTCAGCGCTTGACGAGGCTCTCAGGGTAGTGAGTCTCCAGGCACGGCGGGCAGATTCCGTGGGTGAATGAGACCGGGGAGTGCCCGGTTATGTAGGTCTCGAGTTTATGCCAGTCTCCAGTCTCGTCACGGATGCTCTTGCAGTGGGCGCAAATCGGAAGCAGTCCCTGAAGGACGTGGATCTGTGAGAGCGCTTCCTCTAGCTGAGCCGAATGGTGCTCCAGGTCTGCATTCAGGCCGCTGAGCTCATCTTGAGCACGCGCAAGCCTGGTCAGAGCGGCGCGCTTCACCAAGAACCGGTTCCACCCGAGCAAGCCCAGGAGGGCAATCAGGATCGCACCGGCGATCGAGGAGTTGCGGACGAGCCGCTCGTGGTCGAGCTCGAGCTGTCGAAGTGCATTCTCACTGCGAAGAAGCACGAGCTCACGCTCCTTGGCGTTGAGCTCGAACTCCGCTTTGAACTTCGCGAACTCGCGCTGTCGATCGAGCTCGTTGTGCTCGGACATGAGCGCAGAGGCTTCCTTCTTGGCGGCCAGTGCGCCTTCGAAGTCCCCGAGCAGCTCCCGCGTGTTGGTCAGGGAGTGCAGAGTCCTGAGCCTGTCCATCTTGATGTCGAGGATGGCGGAGAGCTCGCTGCTCTGATTCGAGAACTGGGTCGCGAGTTCGATTTGCTCCAGAGCCGCATAGGCCTCCGAGATATAGCCGAGGGTCGTCACAACGTCCGGCAAGAGTTGCAGCCGCTCCTCGATCTCCAACGCGTGGAGCAAGTGTTCCAACGCGAGTTCGAACTCCCCGGTGGAGAGATACACCAGGCCGATCGAGTGGTGAGCCGTGGCGAGCCCCTTTTCGTTTCCAGCGCTCTGTTCCAGGCCGAGAGACTCGAAGTGACAGGCCAGTGCTTCGGCCACATTGCCGAGGCTCAGGTGTAGGTTGCCTCGAGTGATCAGCACCGTGGCCTTGGTGCGGGGATCTCCCAGGCGCGCGCTCGAGGCTTCGGAGAGCTCGAGAAACTCCTCGGCGGCCGATCGATCACCGTACTGCAAGTGGAGCACGCAGATATTGTTCAGCAAGCTCGAGATGCCCTTCTCGTCCCCGGCATTGGTCGAGATGTCGAGCGCCCAGGAGTAGTAGTCCAGCGCCTGCTTGTACTCACCGAGGCGCCCGTGTTCCGCGCCCAGGATGCTCGCGATTCGCCAGGTGGACTGAAACTGATTCAACTCCTCGGAGAGGGCCAGACACTCCTGGCCCAACTCCAGAGTCTCGGCCGTGTTGCCTCTCAGGTGGTGAATCAGCGCGAGGTTGCCGAGGCTCTGCAGAAGGAGGTTCTGTTCGCCATGCTCTCTCGCGAGCGCGATTGCCGAATCGAGTTGGACGATCGCCTCTTCGAACTCCCCGGTTCGGTAGAGCGCTTCGCCGATTCTTGCCCGGACGCCGGCTTCCAGTTGGGCGTCCGGAGTCTCTCCCAGTAGGAGGAGCAGAGCGCGGCTGCGTTCAATGACTTGGAGCCCGTCCGAGGCGACCGTGTCCAGTTCACGAACCAGCTGAGTCAGCTCCGCTCTTCTCTCACTGCTGAGCGGCGCCTGTTCCTCTGCGCTCTCTTCCTGAGCACTGGCGGCCGAGTGCAGCGTGCACAGGAAGAGGCCTAGCAGCACCAGAGACTTCATCTCGCTCAACATTGACACTCCTGGGATGGGGAAGCGCTGAATCTGAATCGACAGACAAATAGCGATCCTAGCCTGTGGACGAAAACGATCGAATGTGATTCATCGATTTGAGCGCTAGTGCCAGAGTCTGAAGGTTCTTAGCGAGACTCAAGCGTGCTGATTAATGCGCGCGATTCGTCGAATCGACGGGTTGGTCGGCTTCTCCGATACCCTCGAGAATTGCGCGTGCGGCGCCAGGCTCGAGGGGGGAGAGCTCGTATTCGGATTCGATCGCGTTGCCCGTGTCGTTGATCGTGATTCGAAGCGCGAGGTCATCGCCGAACCGGATCGTGTAGCGAGGGTGGGGCTGCCGTGCGTCGTCCCTCGGAGAGCCGCCCGGGAAACCGCGAAACTCCTCGGCCCAGGAGAGTGGAAGCTCGTGGTGCAGAATCGTTCCACTGCCGCGCAGCGTCTTCTCGATGCTTCCGATTCGATTACTCGACCCGTCGTGTTCGAACCTGGCGCGCCCCCAGGACTCGAAGACCTCTCGGCGAAAGCGGACCACTCGATCGGCCGGGCGCACGTCACTTTCCTGCAACTCGACGGGAAGCAGAGGAGTCCACTCCGCGCCCATCCTGTGAGCGGGCAAGCCGGCGTCGTCCGTCTCGAACCACCCGCTGACGTACAGCGTCGCGCCGGTGTCGACGGCGTCGAGTAGGTCGCTCCACGCTTGGTCGGAGATCCCTCGGCAAGACGGCAGGAAGATCCGGTCGGGAGTACCGAGGTCCGCCTCCGTTCGATACTCGGGAACGATGCGGCTCTGTTGCCACCCGGGGCCGAGCTGCATGAGCCTCTGGATGGCCTCGGTCTGGAGGTTGCGCGGCGAGTAGAGGTCGGCGGAAGGCAGCAGCACCACCGAGGTGGGCTCGCGGTAGTTCTCGAGCTGCGGACCGACCCGCGCGAAGAAGCCTGCCCAGCGACGCATCACGTCGAGCTCGGGCTTGTAGCTGCCATCCACGCGCCGGATGCCGATGCCGACTTCGTTGTCGGAAGCCATGTACGGATTGACCTGGTAGCACCACTGAACCAACCCGAACGCTCCGGCGGCAAAGGCGCTGGCGATCTTGCGTTCGAGGAGCTTGGCTGCGGTTTCGGGCGAGCGAATCGCCTCTCCCGACAGGAGCTCGCGCTGCATGATGCCGCTCTCGCTGACGAGCATGGGCTTGCCCGCGGCCTTGGCCATCCGTCCGTCCCAGACGAGGTTGTCGTTGAACCACCAGGTGTGGATCGAAGTGAAGTCGACGGCGTCGTGGTGGAACAGCGGGCTGGGGCGTTCGAACAGGCCGCCCTCGTCCTGGCCGACGGTGACGGGAGCCCTCGAGTTCGCCGATCGAATCGCGCGCGTCATCTGAACGACCCAGTCACGAAAGGCGTCCTGGGCGAAGTGGGCGTACTCCTTGGCGCGATAGGGTCGGTGGCTCTCCATGACCTCTCGATCGACAAAGTCGTCCTCGGTCGGAACGCCGATGGCTTCGTCCGGCAGGAGCCGCCAACGCGCGCGAACGATGTCCTCCCACGTGCGTCCATCGCTCGATCCGGAGTAGCGCTCCTCGAGCCACTTCAAGAAGGCTGCGTGCTCGAACCTGTCGCCGTTCGGTCGGCACTGCCAGAGCTTGTTCGGATTGGCGAAGGAGGGCTCGTTGATCAGGTCCCAGAGCATCTCTTTCGTGTCGCTGAATCGATCGACGATTGCGCTGATATAGGCGCGTCCGCCTTCGAGTGAGCGCGGATCGAAGTAGGGGCTGACGCCGCCGAAGTCTTCGGGTACGAACGAGAAGAAGGTGAACAACACGGGGATGCCGTGGCTGCGTGCGCTGAGGTAGTAGGCCTCGAGGGCGCGCAGGAAGGCCTCGTCGACGACGTTCTGGTCGAGGGAGATCTTCTTGTAGGCGGACCAGATGCCTGTGCGGACGAGGTTGATATCGAGTGACGCCAGCTCGCGGAAGGTGTCGTCCCACTCGGCGGCGTTGGGCTCGAAGAGGAACTTGCGATGGACCGAGCCGGACATCAGCGTGGTTCCGATGACCGGTTCGGGCTGTCCGTTGCGTTCGAGTGACCACACGCCCATGGTGAGCTCATCTCCCGATCGGAAGAGCTCCTCGTCCTTGATCCAGAACCCGGTCTCGAAGGGCGGGTAGCCCTCGATGAAAGCGGTGACTCGATAGAGTCCGGGTGCCTCGCCGACATCGAGCGGCACGAGCTTCGTCGCGTGCCTACCAACGCGCAGGTCATGCTCGCTCCTCTGCACGCTGCCATCCGGACGCCAAACCACCAGCCCGACCTTGAACTCGCGAATGTCGTCGGCTCTCGGCCTGTGCATCCGCAGATTGACTGACGGCCGCTCGCCCTGGTGGAAGCAGCCGTAGGTCGGATCCACGCGCAGGTCGATGGGGGCGCGAAGGGCTTCGTTCAGCAAGTAGGTGAGCTCAATCGCGGTGGGGCGAGAGCTGGCGAGGTGGAAGACCCAGCGCCCGCCAGCGAACCTGCCGAGCAGGCGATCGATCGCGAAGCTCGACGTTGCGGCGGGGAAGTTCGGGTCGCCACGGGGCTGGTGAAGAAAGGCCAGTGGGCGAAGAATTGCATCGCGCGCACCCGGTGCGCCGTCTTCGGTGGCGAAGTCCTTGGTGTCGCTGAAGCGCGGCTCGAGGATGGAGACCCAAGCTCCCTCGTAAAGCACGCGCGGTGCGAGACCGTGCACGCGGATGAACTCCTGGCGCGCGCCACTGACATCGACTCGGTAGCTCTGGTTCAAGCGGAGCGCTTTGAGCATCGAGACACTGCGCGGCTGGACCACTCGCGCACCGGGCTCGCCGACGACCGCATGCGTGAAGGGCTCGCCACCGAGATGGAGCAGCGAGCCACCTCGCTCGAGAAAGCTGATGAACGGAGGCCAGAGCTCGGCGGGAAAGTTCGCGCCGTGGCGCCAGGCCAAGACATCCACTTCGTCGAGAAGGGATGCGAGCTCCGCGGTACTGGTGGCGACGAGTGCGTCGGGCACGTCGATGCGCTCATGCGCGCCTTCAGAAGCCGGAAACTCCGGCTCGGCGAAGACGGCGACGGACTGAAGAAGGACGCCGATCAGGATGCTGCTGGACATGGACAGACGATAATGCACGGACGGAAAGAGCAAAGAGTCGATCACTCTCCTGGTCTCGAGAAATGGAGCGACGGACCCACAGCTAGCCTCGACCGGGCTGGACACCGGCGTGGGAGCCCCCTGAGCAGTGTCGCTGAAAACCATTCGGGTAGTTCGCGTCGAGAGTCTCATTGGATGGAACCTCGATCCCGGCTGCGGCGTTACATCGCGAATCTGGCGCGAGCTATCTAGAGCAGTGCCCGGGTTGGCGAATCCGCTCGTCGGTGTTAGCGTTCCTATGGCCCGGTTCTCCCTCACCAATTCTCTCACCTCGGCAGCTTGGGTTCGGTCACCCAGGCGAGCGCGCCGTGCTCTCGAGCACGAGTCGTTGCACCGACATCCGGGCTACTCCCTCACCCATTCCTGCGGTTCGTTCGCCGACCCGCTGACTCTCGAGTCCCTCCCTCATGAGCCTTGTACGCACCCTCTGTGGCCTCTCCGTATTCGCACTCCTCTCAACTACGACCGAAGCACAACGTTCACCCAGTGCAGAAGATCGCGGCTTGCCCTACTTCGATGCTCGACTCGAGGTCGATGTCCCGAAAGAGAGCGTTCGCCGCGTGATCACCGAGTCGCGCAGCGCGACCCAACTCGCCGAGCGACTGGAGGCCGAGGGCCGACTGCTCTCGCGTGTTCCCGGAGTTCGCATCGATGAGGATGGCTTCTTCGGTACGCCGGTCTTCGTCGGGTCGACGCGCACGCTCTTGACCCGCCCGAACGGGTTTACGCCGCGCGGCGCAGTCCACAACTTCGTCGCCAGCTACGCGGGCTTGTTCGAGTTCGATCCGCTCGAGCTGGAAGAAGCGCGCGTCGCACGAGACTTCGTCACCCGCCACAACGGTGTCACGCACCTGACTCTGCAGCAGCAGATCGACGGCATCGACATCTGGGGCGCCGAGCTGAAGGCCAACGTCACCGCGGACGGCGCGCTGATCAACATCTCCAGCACGATGCTGCCGCGACCGGAGGGTGGCTTTGCAACGGAGCGTGGCATCTACAACGCGTCGGACGCGCTCCGCGCTGCCGCTCGCGACGCGGGCATTCAGCTGAAGACGGACCTGAGTCCCTCCAGCTCTCCCAAAGGTGCCGAGCTGTTGCAGACCTGGGAGCCCGGCGTGCAGCTCCGCGCGGACATTCCCGTGACGAGCGAGCGCATCTGGTTCGCGGTGAACCGCGGCGAGATCCACCCCGCCTGGAAGGTCGTCATTCCCGTGCCCGGCATCGGTCACACCTACGAGACGATCATCGACGCGACGAACGGTGAAGTGCTGCGTCGCTGGGACATGCTCCACTTCCTCTACCAGGGCACCGAAGACATCGTCATGCGTGTCTGGACGGACGACAGCCCGGCGCCCGGCTCGCCCGGTCTCTCGACGCCGACCGGCTTTCAGTTCCCGCTCGTGCCGCGAACGCTCGTCACCGTGACCGGCGCATCGGTCGCCGATGCTTCGCCGGACGGGTGGATCGACGATGGAAGCAGTACGACGCTCGGCAACAACGTCGACGCGCATACCGACCTGAACGGCGACAACGTCCCGGACTTGCCGCGACCCTCCGGAACCGCCTATCGCACCTTCGACTACACCATCAACTTGGGCGTGGATGCTCCCAGCCTCTACACCGATGCCTCCGTTACGAACCTGTTCTACCTCTGCAACAGCTATCACGACCGCCTCTATCGCTTTGGCTGGGACGAGGCCGCGAGCAACTTCCAGACGGACAACTTCGGGCTGGGCGGAGTCGGGAACGACGCGCTCTTGGCCGATGCGCAGGACGGCTCGGACACGAACAATGCGCGCTTCATCGGCGGCGGCAGTGACGGTGATTCGGCTCGCATCGAACAGTACGTCTTCGATGGACCGACTCCGGACATCGACGGCGGGTTGGATTCGGACGTCGTCTATCACGAGATCACGCACGGTCTCTCGATCCGCCTCTCGGGTGGGACCGTGTTCGGTGAGCAGCCCGGCGCCATGGGCGAAGGCTGGAGTGACTACTTCGGAATCTCGCTGAACGCCGATCCGACGGACGATCCGGATGCGGTCTACGCCGCTGGCGGTTACGCGACCACGCAGCTCTCCGGTACGACCGACAACTACTACTTCGGAATCCGGCGCTATCCCTACAGCACGGATATGGCGAAGAGCCCGATGACCTATGCCGATATCGATCCTGCGCAGATCGTCATACCGCCCGGTATTCCGAACAACCCCTTGTTCATCGGGAACCCGGCCGACCAGGTGCACGCGGCCGGCGAGATTTGGTGTCAGGCCTTGCTCGAGTGTCGGTCCGCCATGTGGGCTGTATCGGGCTTCGCCGCGAACGACGAGTTGATGCAGCTCGTCGTCGACGGCCTCAAGCTCATGCCGAGCTCGCCGACTATGCTCCAAGCCCGCGACGGCATTCTTCAAGCCGACATCGTTCGCAACGGAGGCGCCAACCTCGGCGAGCTCTGGGCGGGCTTCGCCGCACGTGGCATGGGAGCCGGCGCGAGCTCGCCGGTCAGCTCGACGACCACCGGAATCGTCGAGGCCTTCGACGTCCCGCCGCTGGTCCTGTTCGACTTTCCCTCGGGGACACCGACTCAGCTGAGCCCGTCCGCCTCCGAGACGATCCCGGTGACGATCACCGCACTCGGCAGCACGAGTCTGATCGGTGGAAGCGGGGACCTCAACTACTCCGTCAATGGCGGTGCAGTCCAGACGGCCGCGCTCGCAGACCTCGGCTCCGGCAACTTCGAGGCAACCCTGCCCGGCTTCAGCTGCTTCGACCAAGTCGACTTCTGGATCTCGATCAACACGAACGCTGGTCTGATCAGCAGCCCCGCTCTGGGTGCCGCGGGTCCGCTCCAGGCAAATGTGTTCACGAGTACGACGACGCTCTTCGCCGACGACTTCGAGAGCGACCTCGGCTGGACCGTCGGCGATCCGTCGGACACCGCGTCGACCGGAATCTGGGAGCGAGCCGATCCGGTTGGCACGACTGCAGCGCCGGAGGATGACAACACCGTCGCCGGCACGCAGTGCTTCATCACCGAGCAGGGCTTGCCCGGTGGGGGGCTCGGAACGGCGGACGTGGATGGCGGTGCGACCACCTTGATTTCACCCCTCGTCGATCTCAGCAGCGGCGATGCGACCATCAGCTACGCGCGTTGGTACAGCAACGACACCGGCGGTGCCCCAAACGCGGATACTTTCCGAGTCGATGTCTCCAACGGTGGAGCCTGGATGAACGTCGAGACGGTCGGTCCTGGCGGAGCGGGAACCTCCGGTGGATGGATCGAGCGCGAGTTCCTTGTCAGCGACTTCGTGACGCCCAACTCCACGGTTCAGGTTCGCTTCGTCGCGGAGGACGCGGGAGCGGGTTCGCTGGTCGAAGCTGGCGTCGACGACTTCATGGTCTTCCGTCGCGACTGCGACACCTTCTGCCAGACCGACCTCGGCTTCGGTGGCCCGGGTGACCTGGCTCTCTCGATCTGTGGTGCGCCGCTCTCCACCGGCAACACCGCTCAGCTCCTCGTCGAAAACGCGACTCCCGGCGCCTTCATGTTCATCCTCGTGAGCGACATGAACAACCCGACCGCGCTCTTCGGAGGCACCATCGTTCCGCTGCCCTCGCTGCTCACTCTGACGCGGAAGGCCAACTTGATGGGCAAGAAGGGCTTCCCCGTGACGGGCGGCAATGGACCGGCGACCGCCTATGTCCAGGTCTTCGCTCTGGACGGGACTCAGGCGCAGGGCGTGGAGATCAGCAACGCGCTGGAGTTTCAGCTCCTGCCCTAGCTCGCATTATTCATGAGCCGCGAGAGGAAACGCCTCGATTCGGTTCCTACTGGTGTTTTGCGGGCGCTGGCCCCGCAGTCGAGCTTGTAAGCTCGTCGAGGAAGCCAGTGTTCGCAAAACGCC
>Ga0316209_1000322_pt1 | contig 92282 bp, 92 predicted proteins | sample 6monopyrite_MG_FD_204945 | JGI IMG/M metagenome (GOLD analysis project Ga0316209, IMG submission 204945) | Microbial mat bacterial communities from mineral coupon in-situ incubated in ocean water Damariscotta River, Maine, United States -... | ecosystem: Environmental > Aquatic > Marine >... | reverse complement strand
TCATGTGAGGTGATCTGTTTGTACTTCATAATGAGTTTTCACTTCTTGGCGGGAGGGAAAAATCACTAGTATTACAGATCACCTTCTTTATTTTAATAGGTGTCGCACTTAGTATATGAATTCGGCAGGTGAAACAGCGGGCGCTATATGGACATGGTTACAAAAGTCATAGGTGGACAATTAAATACGAGGGATAGAACACAGTTATTTATAATATTAGTGATAACTGTTTTTGTGCGATATAGTTTATTAAGGATATAGGCTTTCTAAGGAACTTTTATTATTTGTATCAGCGCCGTTAAAAAAACCACGCTCAAACCCCTTGCACAATTCAATCAAGCCACCACATTGCCAGTTATCAAGCTGGTTTTTATACAGCGCGCTATTCAGCTCATTTATTTTATCTGCCAATGCCGGGTCTACACGGTCTGCTAATTCACCTAATGAAAAAACCGGAGACTCTATAAATAAAGCCTGGGCCCAATTTAGCAAGGCATCTTTACATTGTTTGGCATCGTTTTCTAAACAGGCCTTGCCCAGTTGTTTATAGCTTTGCTTAAGTGATGGCTTAACAATGCCTGGTGCTACTTCTTGTGTTTGTGTGCTGCGCTTGGTGCGCCACAACATAAACAGAGTAGTTAATAGGGCGACGAATAATAATACGGAAATAATTTGCCACAATAATGCGCTGCTAGATGATGTTGGCTTAGGCGTTAAAGTATCAGGGGCTTGTACGTTTTCTGTCGGCGTTACAACTGCGGCTGCTTGTTTGCTTGTTAGTGCTGTAGAGGAGCCGTTAACTTCAGCCGTCGCTACATTAAATGTACGCGCGGCTATTTTTGCGACTTCTAGTTTTCCGGTATTTACATTCCACCAGGGCACGCTCATGGCGGGTAAAGTAAAGCTGCCTGCGTGGGAGGGGATAATCGCTACTTTTATTTGTTGTGCGCCGACAATCCCTGCATTGGTATCGGCGGTGGAGGGTGTGTCATTGAGTACGGGTTTATCCGGGTATTGTTTTAAACCCTTAATTTCAGGAATAATAAATTCCGGTAATTGTGAGGCACTTTGCCCGTCCACCAATAATGAAAGCGTGCGCGTGATGGGCTCACCTACTTTGAAGTTTTTACCTTCTGGAAAGGCTTCTACCAGCTGGACTTCGTTGGCGGGTAACCAGTGTTTTCCCTTAAATGCTTCGGGTAGCGGGTTTACCTTTATGTTTCTTTTTTCCGAGGCACGGCGCAGTGTTTTTGTATTGCCGCGAAACGGGTCGCGATTTGAACGGTTGTTGAAGGTAATACGCGCACTGGCAATGCTGGGTTCAATCGTTAGGGTGCCAGCCGCCTGGGGGTAGAGTACATAGCGGTGTTCTAGTACCAGGTAGGGTATGCCGCCGCGTTGCGTCTGGTATTGCCTGGGTTCGCCTAATGCTTGTATTGATACATCAACGCCAGAGGTTTTTAATTTTGAAAACTCGTAGCCGTTGATATTACTGGAGCTAAGTAAACGCTGAGTAACAATTACCTGTGCCTGTGGGTAGGTGTTTTGTGTACTGATACTGAGTTCAGAAATAAACTCTGCACTACTTCCATCGGCAGACGTTTGTACTGGCCTGATGTTAATTTGATACTGCGGGCTCTTATCGCTGCCGAATTTAATCGATGGAATAATGATTGTGCCTTCGTGCAATGGCATAAGGGTAACATTCCAGCGCATGTTTTTTTGATACTGGCCATTAATGATACTGATATTGCTGCTGGTGCTTTTATTGAGTACCTGAAAGTCTTTTTCTAAGGGGCTGAAATCCGGATCATCATCTACATCAGAGCTGGCTTCAAATGTAAGGGTGAAGGTTTCATTAAGCTCAACACTGTTTCTATCGATTTTTACCTGAATTTCGGCAGCATAAAGACTGCTGCTCAACAGGCTGAGTACAGCAAGCATTAAATAGAAGAGCCAATGATGATGTGATGATGTTTTCATATTATGTATTTACACTATTTTAATGTTTAGCCAGTGAGTTCTCGTTTGTTTACCGAGGCCATTTACCAGGGCTGGTTTTCATTCTGGTGTTTTTCACGGCTATACTGATATTGAAATTTTCTACGTAATAAACCGCCCGGGTCATCGGGTATTTTTTTCAACCACTGCTGGGTTTGTTGTTGGTCTAAATCCAGTTCAGCTGATTTATCTTCCGGCTTTTGCAGTTTGGCGGATTCAGCTTTTTCTTTTTCATCTTCGGCTTGCTGTTCAGCGGCCTGTTTCTCAGCCTGTTCTTTCTCCGCATCCTGTTCAGCTTTTTCAGCATCGGATGATTGCTGCTGATTTTCTTTAGGTTCGTTTTTATGCTGATTCTGGTTCTGTTGAGAATTATCTTTACTGTCTTGTGAATCGCCCTGTTGTGATTGCTGATCTTTTTGCTCACTGTCTTGCTTGTTCTGCTCTTTCTGTTGGTCGCCTTTCTCGTCAGATGATTGCTGTTCGTTTTGTTGTTTGGCTTTTTCGATTAACTCTCGATTGTATTTTGCATCTTCATGATTTGCCTGTAATTCGGTGGCGCGATTGTAAGCCTTGATGGCTTCATCTAACTGGCCTGCTTTTGCCAACGCATTACCCCGATTATAGTGGGCATCTGCGGTGTTTATATTATCCAGTTGTTCGACGGCCTGTTCGTAGTTGCCCGCCCTGTATTCGGCGGCGGCTTTCCATTCGGGATTGTTAAACAGTTCTGCGGCCTTTGCGGAGTCGCCGTTTTGTAAAGCGGCCTGACCAAGTTGATCTTTATTTTTCCACAGCTCACTCCATTGCTGATTGAAATCCAGTGCCTGTGCCGGTTGTGGCAGCGGTAAAATAAAAATAAGCAGCGCAAACACCAGGCCGCGACGGAATGCGTAGGCGGCAAAGGGAATAACCAGCAACAGCAACCACGGGCCTTCTTCATGCCATGTATCCGTTTTAAATTTGTTGCCACTGGCATCCAGTTGTTCGTCACCGTCTATGGTGGGTTTTTTAAGATCGATTTTACTCAGCAGCCTATTAATGTCTTTATCGTCGGCGCTTAACAGGCTGAACTTTCCGCCACCGGCCAGTGCGAGTTTGCGCATTATTGCACTATCGAGTTTGGGTACCACAATAGAACCCGCGCTGTCTTTTATAAAGCCACCACCGGCGGCATTAATGGGCGCGCCCTGTTCTGTGCCAATGGCCAGTACCGAGCTTGCGAAACCCCGGGCATTTAATTCGGCGGCTTTGTTAATGTCGGCCTGAGTGGCGCTGTCACTCAAAATAAAAATATCGCCCTTTGCATGGCCGGCATTGCTAAATAACTCTACGGCTTTATCCAGCGCGATATCTAAGCGGCTGCCCTGTGCAGGCATAATGCCGGTTTCCAGTGCGGGTATCTGTGCTGCGATGGTGGCGGCATCATCGGTGAGCGGGCTGACGGCATAGGCATCGGCGGCATACACTATTAATGCGCTCTGGCCCTCTTTGCGTTGTTTTAATATGTCGTTAATTTTGAAATGCGCACGGCTTAAACGGCTGGGCTTTATATCGCCAGCATCCATTGAACGGGATAAATCTAAAATAATCACTAATGCAGATTGTGCCTTAAATACCGGCTGTGGGCGTTTTTCAAATGCCGGGCCAGCGAGTGAAATGATTAGGCCGCTAGCGACTGCAAACAGTAAAAGACTCGATGCAGTTTTGTTTTTTATTTTATGCGCAGCAGTGGGTGCGCCTTTTAATAAATGCGGTAATAGCCGTGGGTCTATTACTGAGGCCCAGTTTCTGCTTTTTAGTTGTGTGGTGGAATATAACCAGATAAGCAGGGCGGCGGGAATGAGTGCCAGCAACCAGTAGGCGCGTATAAAATGGAGTTGTTGTAAAAGATTTAACAGTTCCACTTTATTCGTTGCCTCGCTTATGCGTACTGCTGGGCAGCATGCCTTTTATTTGCAGTGCCATTTTAGATAAAGAGGGAACCAGCATAATTAATGCGGCGAGAATAAAGGCCAGGCTTAGCGGCCAAAAATATAAGGCCTGTATAGGGCGAAAGCTTTGGCTCTCTTGCTCTACGGGTTCTAGTTGATCGATTAAGCTGTAAATTTTATTTAACTCATTAATGTCACGTGCGCGGAAATATTTTCCACCGGTGGTATCGGCAATAGACTGCAAGGTTTTCTCATCTATTTCGGTGTTCTTTACGCTACGCTTAAAAAACAGGCCGCCGACTTCACGGCTTTCTGCGCCGACCCCAATGGTGTAAATTTTCAGATTTTGTTTTGCCGCGAGTTCAGCGGCTTTTAAAGGGTCTACTTCACCGGCGGTGTTGGCGCCATCGGTGAGTAGAATTAAAACATGGCTGTCGGCATCGCGATTTTGTAAGCGTTTAATCGCCAGGCCAATCGCATCACCAATGGCGGTGGCTTTACCTGCAATGCCAATCAGCGCTTCTTGCAGCATGGCGTTAATGGTTTTAGTGTCAAAGGTAAGTGGGGTTTGTAAGTAGGCCTGTTCACCAAATAAAATTAAACCAATGCGATCACCTTCGCGCTGTTTTATAAATTCACCGGCAACAATTTTTACTGCTTGCAGGCGATTCATTACCTGGCCATTTAATTCAAAATCTTCGGCCTGCATGCTGCCGGATAAATCCACCGCCATCATCAGGTCGCGGCCACTAATGGGAATGTCGACACGTTCGCCTAACCATTGTGGGCGGGCAGTAGCAATAATGAGTAAACACCAGGCAATGCTCGCGAGAACCGTGAGCCATTTGTTTTTATGCACAAAGCTATGGCTGTGCTGTATAGAATTAAAGTCATTTATAAAAGGCACGTGTAGTGGCATGTCCTGATTTTTATTGCTCGCGGGTAATAAAAAGCGCACCAGCAGGGGCAGTGGCAGGAGTAAAAAGGCCAGTGGCCAGATAAATTCCAGGTTATCGATGAACATTAGTGTTCACCTGCTTTTATCGGTTGTGCGGGTAATTGTTTAATCCAGTTTTCACAGCTTGCAAATAATTCGTGTTGGTCAAAATCAAGCTGCTGCTGGTATGGCCCGTGCACAAGAAGTTCGGTATGCGTATTTGTAAAAGCTGCTTGCTGGGCAAGGTGGTTAAGTTGAGAAATCCATTGTGTGCCGGTGAGGCTGGCGACTTTTTCTCTGGGTAAATAACTTAAGGCAATACGGCGTAATAAATGGGAAATGGTGCGCAGGCATTCAACACTCGCCGCTTGATTAGAAAAGTTCTTTTTAATCAGACTTAATTCTTTGAGTGCCATTTTTCTATAAGCGGTTTTTTGTTGCTGTTTTTTTATTTGAATAAGTTTATAAATGCCATAGGCCAGTGCGGCAATAATAATGGGTAGTAACCACCAGCCAATTGCAGGCGGCCACCAGCTAACCGCATCGGGTAAATGTATGTCGCGTAATGGCAGCTCGCTCATTGCAGGTGAGTTCATTTTGTGCGCCTGGGCCTGCCTGGAAATAAGCCCAGGCCTTTTTGTAGTGCAGCTAAATAATCATCCTGTGTAGAAATGCTAATAAAGTGCATCGCCAACTTTCTGCATTGATTTTGCAATGTTTCCTGCTGCGCCAAATAACGCTGCTGGTAGTCATTACGTTGTTGTTTGTTATAGGTGTTCAGGTTTAACTCGGACTCCCCATTACTTATTTTGTAAATACCGGCAGGGGGCAGCTGTTCTTCCAGTGGGTCGTGTAATGAAATTAATACCACATCGGCATTTCTACCGAGCTGCGACAGGCGCGACCAGGCCAGTTCATCCATATTACGAAAATCACTGATGAGAAATATCAGTGAGCCCGGCTTACTCACCTGTTGTAAGCGGCCTAATGCATCCGCCGCACTGCGGGTTTCAGCGGGTATATCATCGGCTTCTTGCCATGCAGAGTGTTGTGCCAGTTGTTTTATAAAATGCAGGCTGGCTGATTTTCCACGGCTAGGCCGCAGCTCCGTATGCGCGGCCTCCGAAAAAATCAGGCCGCCTAAGCGATCGCCATGGTGAGCGGCGCTCCAGGCTAAAAGCGCGGCCAGCTTGGCGGCCAATACCGATTTAAAATGCTGTTGCGTGCCAAACTGCATGGGCTGGCGGTAATCCACCCAAAGTAATACCGGGCGTTCACGCTCTTCGCGGAATACCTTGCTGTGCGCCTTGCCGGTGCGTGCAGTTACCTTCCAGTCCATGGCGCGAATATCGTCACCCGGTTGATAGGGGCGCGATTCATCAAACTCCATACCACGACCTTTAAAGGTGGATAAATACTGGCCGTTTGATTGTGCGCGAATCGTATTGGAGCGCAGGGGTAACTGCCGAGCATCACGATTTAAGCCAATCAGGGTGGATTGGCTGATGCGGGCAACGTCATCTGCGGGTAAATCTTGCCTGGGCATTAAGGTACTGCAATGCGAGCAATCAGCTCATTAATAAACTGATCTTTGCTAATGCCCTCGGCTTCCGCCTCAAAGCTCAAGATAATACGATGGCGCAGCACATCATGCGCCATCGCCTGAATATCTTCCGGGCCAACAAAATCTCGGCCAGCTAACCAGGCATGGGCCCGGGCGCAACGGTCTAGTGCCATCGAGGCACGGGGTGAAGCGCCGTATTCCAGCCAGCCCGCGAGTTTTTCGTCATAACGGCCGGGGTTACGCGTCGCCAGTACCAGTTCTAAAAGATAGGTTTCCAGCTCATCAGACATATAAACGTCCAGGGCTTCATTTCGCGCGTTAAATAAAGCGGCCTGTGACAGGGTTACCGCAGGTTTAGCTGGCTCGCTCAGGCCTAACCTTGCCTCGTTACGCGTCAGGCGTAATATCTCGCGCTCTGTTTCGGCACTGGGGTAATCGACGAACACGTGCATTAAAAAGCGATCTAGCTGGGCCTCGGGCAATGGATAGGTGCCTTCCTGTTCTAGCGGATTCTGTGTTGCCATGACCAGAAATAACTCAGGCAATGGGTAAGTTACCGAGCCCACGGTGATCTGGCGCTCTGCCATGGCCTCTAATAAAGCCGATTGCACTTTAGCCGGGGCGCGATTAATTTCATCCGCAAGAATCAGGTTATGGAATAGCGGCCCCTTTTGAAACTGAAACGAGCCATCCTGTGGGCGATAAATTTCCGTACCGGTTAAGTCGGCGGGCAATAAATCCGGGGTAAACTGCACGCGGTGGAAGTCGCCATCAATGGCTTCACTTAATACTTTAATGGCCCGCGTTTTTGCCAAACCGGGGGCGCCTTCAACCAATAAGTGTCCATCGGCTAATAAGGCTATAATTAAGCGATCGACTAAGGTGGATTGGCCGAGTATATGCTGGCCAATATATTCTTTAAGTTGTGAAATAGCCGTATGTTGCGACAAGGGTTTCTCCGCTGAAGATGTTTAAGCCGTTGTATGTGGTTAAGCAGCTGTAATTAGTGCGCAAATATTATCATTTTTCCGCTGGGAATAGAGACCACCAGCAGTGATAAAAGTTTTTAAAAGAGCCAAGTTTTTTTATGAAATTAATAAGTCGACTGATATTAAAGCTCATAGGTTGGAGGCTGGATGAAAGGGTACCAGAAACCCGGCGTTATGTGCTGATTGCTTATCCGCATACGAGTAACTGGGATTTTGTTTTAGGTATGCTGGCAAAATGGGCCTTGCAACTGCCACTAAACTGGGTGGCCAAGCACAGTATGTTTTGGGGGCCATTAAAACCGATGTTTATTGCCATGGGTGGGGTGCCGCTAGATCGCGTAAAAACCACTGGCTTTATTCAGAAAAACATTCAGCTATTTGGCGAGAGGGAACAATTTGTTTTAGGCTTGATGCCTGAGGGTACTCGCTCGAAAACAGATCACTGGAAAAGCGGATTTTATCATATTGCGCAGGGTGCCAATGTCCCCATTGTATTGGCGTATCTGGATTATAAAAATAAAGTGATTGGCATAGGTAAGGTAATTCAAACCAGCGGTGATATTCATGCTGACCTGAAAATTATTAAAGAATTTTACAAAGATAAAATCGGTTATAAACCTGAGAAACAAAGTGCAATTAGTATTGCCCCTCAAAAAACCATGACGGATAAAAAAACAGATAAATCCGCTCATCACTAAAGCAGCTTAGAGACAAGGACGATCAGGTGCCTGGTTTGGCCGTTCGCCAAGTCTGATTGTTGCGTGTAAACTGCTGTATTTTCCAAAGTCATTGAAATATGAAAACACTGGTATTGGGTGGCGCCCGTTCGGGGAAAAGCCACTACGCTCAACAATTGGCTGAACAAACGGGTAAACAGCTTGTGTATATTGCCACCGCCACCGCGGGCGATAATGAAATGAAGTTGCGTATAGAGCAGCACCAACGCCAACGACTTGCAAGTTGGAGCACAGTCGAAGAACCACTCAAGTTAGCAGACGTTATAACGCAGTATGCGGATAATGAACATTGCATATTGGTGGATTGCCTAACGCTGTGGTTGAGTAACTGCATGGCAAGTGAAAATGCTGAGGCGATTGAACAACAGTGTGATCATTTAGTTGAAACAGTGAATGCCATTAATACGGATTTAATTATGGTAAGCAATGAAGTGGGTCAGGGCATAGTGCCTATGGGCGAGCTGAGCAGACAGTTTGTAGATGAATCAGGTCGTATGCATCAAAAACTCGCACAGGTGTGTGAGCGCGTTGTGTTTATCATTGCGGGCTTGCCGCAAATTTTGAAATAGTAAGGTTTATAGTTGTGAATAATATTGAATGGTTACAAAATCCAGTTGCCGAGATTGCACAAAGCGATGTTGATAAGGCCAGTGCCAGACAAAATAGTTTAACTAAGCCCCCGGGCTCATTGGGCATGTTAGAAGAGGTGGCGATACGTTTGTCGGCGATGAGCCAAAACGAAACACCGAAGTTAGATAGAGTAAATATTGTTGTATTTGCCGCGGATCACGGAATTGCAGAAGAAAATGTATCCGCTTTTCCACAGGCAGTGACGGCTGAAATGCTTAAAAACTTTTCTTCCGGTGGTGCTGCTATCAGTGTGATGGCAAAAGAGCTATCTGCAAATTTAGAAGTCGTAAATGTAGGTACGGTTTCTGTGTTAGATGAAATGCCCGGTGTAGTAGACCAGCGCATTGCTGCGGGCACGCATAGTTTTTATAAACAGGCAGCGATGAGTGAAGCTCAACTAACGCTGGCTTTTCAGGCGGGTTATGACGCGGTGCAGCGTGCAAATGAATCATCGGTAAATCTTTTTATAGCCGGTGATATGGGTATAGCCAATACTTCATCTGCAACCGCTATCGCCTGTGCATTGCTCTGTTGTGCAGCTAAAGAAATAGCAGGCCCCGGCACGGGATTAAGTGAGTCGGGTGTCAGTCATAAAGTAGATATTATCCAGCAGAGCCTGGATAAACATAATCTAGACCCTCAACAACCCCTGGCAATTTTACAAACGGTTGGTGGCTTTGAAATTGCTGCGATGACAGCGGCATACATTGCCTGTGCACAAAATAAAATCCCTGCCCTGGTAGATGGTTTTATTGCCAGTGCGGCGGCATTGGCGGCGATTAAAATTAACCCGCAGGTAAAGGACTGGTTGTTTTTTGCACACGCTTCAGCTGAGCCCGGGCATAAAAAAATAATGCAGGCAATGCAGGCAAGACCATTAATCGATTTGAATTTAAGATTGGGTGAAGCCAGTGGTGCGGCAGCGGTTGTGCCCCTGATGCGCATGGCCTGTGCACTGCACAATAATATGGCAACCTTTGCGCAAGCCGGCGTAAGCGAAGGTAGTTAATCATTGTTTATGGTTGATCTGGATAATAATTCAAGTTTAATTAGCCTGCTGCGCCACGGTGAAACCACGGCGGGTAAATGTTTTCTGGGTGCTACGGATGCAGAATTAAGTGAGTTGGGCTGGCAGCAAATGCACTCTGTTGATTTGCCTAATGACTATGATTTAGTGATTAGCTCACCCTTGTTGCGTTGCCAGGTATTTGCGCAACAATATGCGGATAAAATAAATAAACCAGTGCTCATAGAATCCGACTTCAGGGAAATGGGTTTTGGTGAGTGGGAAGCTAAAACATCAGAAGAATTATGGCAAACAGATCAACAGGCATTAGCAGATTTCTGGAATGATTCAGTAAAGTTTACGCCGCCGGGTGGTGAGTCGTTGCTGGCGTTTCAGCGTAGAGTAATGAAGCGTTATTGTTCTTTGTTGAATGAATTTAAAGGCAAGCGCGTATTAATTGTTTGTCATGCAGGGGTGATAAAAATAATACTATGCGATGTGCTGGGTATTGAACTAAATAATATGCATAAGCTGGCGATTGATCATGCGGGGCTTAGTCAAATTTCACTTTGGCTAGATGCAGAGCTGACTCAGCAAATTAGATATATAAATCGCTGTTAGTCACGCGAAAATGCCTGAACACTTTATCGCTGAATTTCAGCCAGTGCTTTAATTAACCTATGCTCTGGTCTCAACAAAAAAGATAAGCAATATGCATCCATTTATAATTGCACTGCAATTTCTAACGCGACTTCCGATACGTACTCAGGGTGAGTGGCAGGAACAGAAAATTGCAAGCTCAGTTTTATATTACCCATTAGTAGGTGCACTGATTGGTGTGCTATTGTGGTTTGTGGCGCATCTATTTAATAGCGTTTCTCCTATGCTGGCGGCAGCCGTATTGTTGTTGCTATGGGTGTTGATTAGCGGCGGCCTGCATTTAGATGGTCTGGCAGATAGTGCCGATGCCTGGGCCGGCGGCTATGGTGATAAACAACGCTCGTTAGATATTATGCAAGACCCTGCGGCGGGTCCGTTTGCCGTTGTTGTGTTAGTTTTATTATTGCTGCTTAAATTTAGTGCGCTTAGTGTGTTAATAGAAAGCAAACAATTTTACCTGTTAATGATTGCCCCAGTACTTGGGCGGCTATCAGTAATCGTTTTATTTTTAACGACGCCCTATGTTCGAAAAAATGGACTAGGTGATGCAATGGCAAAATATTTTAATCGTCGCCATGCATATGTGGTTGTGGCAATAACCATCTTGTCTAGTTTGTTGGTGTTTCCATCAATGGCATTTATGTTAGCTATTACGCTAAGTTTTATTGCCTTGTATTTATTGCGTTATTTAATGCTGCAGCGCCTAGGTGGCATGACAGGTGACACCATCGGTGCCAGCCTTGAAGTCACTGAAACCGTAGCTCTGTTTTCACTCGCACTCATCTTTAGTTAAGCAGTTTAATAATGGCATCAACATCAATGTGTTGTTCAATAGCATCAGCCAGACGATCAATTTCCCTTTCCTTGAGTGCCGTGTAATCAATGGCTTCGGCTGTATTCATTCCCGCCCATTCCAGTAACTGATCACAGGCAGATTTCTCATCAAATAAACCATGCAAGTAGCTGCCCATTATTTGATCGTCAGCAGATACTGCGCCATCAGTAAAACCATCGTCAGTTATGGCTGGCCGTAGCAAGGCTGGGCCATGGCTTATGCCGCAGTGAATTTCATAGCCTGTGACCGTTGCATTGTTTAGAAAAAGTTTTGCAGAGCGTTTATGTAACTGCTTGTGATGTTTAAGCTCTGTTTGCATATCAAAAAAACCGAAGCCAGTGGTGCTACCAGCCGCTCCTTCTATGCCTTCGGGGTCATCTATAAATTGTCCTAACATTTGAAAACCACCACAGATACCAATAAGTTTTCCAGCATAACGTAAATGTTTATTAAGGTATTCCCCCCAGTTGTTTTCCAGTAACCAGTTGTAATCGGCGCGCACACTTTTGCTACCGGGTAAGATAATTAAATCACAGGGGGGAATAGCTTGCTTAGGGCCAATGTATTCAAAGTCAACTTTGGGATGTAGACGCAGTGCATCAAAGTCGGTGTGGTTGCTAATGCGCGGCAGGGCGGGAGCAATGATTTTGATGAGTGCATCTGTATTGTTATTGTGTTGAATGAGTGAGTCTTCCGATTCAATATGTAAGCCCTGTAAATAGGGTAATACACCGTAAACAGTTTTATCGCTACGCTTTTCTAACCAGTCGAGTCCTGGGTCGAGCAGGGCTTTGTCGCCTCTAAATCGATTGATAATAAAACCTTTAATACGTTGTTGTTCTGATGCAGATAACAAATCAACCGTACCTATTAAATGTGCAAATACACCGCCTCTATCTATATCTGCAATAATTAGTACCGGGCAATCAACGGCTTCTGCAAACCCCATGTTTGCAATATCACGATCACGTAAATTAATTTCAGCGGGGCTACCGGCGCCTTCTACAATAATTGCATTGTATTGTTCAGATAAGCGTTGGTGAGATTCCAGTACCGCAGACATGGCGGTAGATTTATAGGTATGAAAATCTATTGCATCCATATCGGCGATGGCTTTGCCATGAATAATAATTTGTGCAGCCACATCGGAGTTGGGTTTGATGAGAACAGGATTCATGTCTGAGTGAGCCTGCAGGCCACAGGCTTGTGCCTGTACCGCCTGAGCGCGGCCAATCTCGCCACCGTCAGTAGTTACTGCGCTATTCAGTGCCATGTTTTGCGGCTTGAAAGGAACAACAGAAATGCCACGGCGTTTTAATATGCGGCACAAACCGGCCACAAATATACTTTTGCCTGCGTCGGAAGTGGTGCCTTGTATCATCAGGGTTTTGTTTATCATGCTAGAATTCTAAATCAATCTAAAATCGAATAGATATAAAATATGAAACTAATTTTGAAACGAACATTGTTTTTTGTTTGTTTAATGGGGAGTATTGCGCAGGCTGAAGTGCAGGTGGTTGATGATGTCGGGCAGAAAATTGTGCTTCAACAAACCGCCAAACGTATCGTTAGCCTGGCACCGCATATAACAGAATTATTGTTTAATGCGGGGGCAACCAATCAGCTTGTCGGTACAGTAAGCTTTAGTGATTACCCACAGCAAGCAAAAAGTATTCAGCGCATTGGTAGTTACAATGAATTTGATCTGGAAAGAATCGTTGCCCTGCAGCCGGATTTAATTGTCGCCTGGGAAAGCGGCAATACGATGACGCGAATTGATCAGGTGAGAGCGCTAGGGTTTCCGGTTTTTATAAATGAACCAAGGACATTTTCTGATATTGAAAAAAGTTTGCGAAAACTCGGTGCGCTATTAGGCACCGAGCCTGCGGCAAAGAAAGCTGCCGAAGACTTTAATGTTGCCATTCAGCAACTGATTACAAAAAATAAGCAGAAAGCAGCGGTTAGTGTTTTTTATCAGGTGTGGAACGAGCCTTTGTTTACGGTAAATGGTAAGCATCTTATTAGTAAAGTTATTGAGGTATGTGGTGGTGTAAATGTGTTTAATGATGTGCCAGGTTTGTCGCCACAAATTAGTGTTGAAGCGGTTATTCAAAGAAATCCAGATGTTATTGTGGCGGGTATGAATAAAGGTCGAGCGCACTGGCTAGATGAATGGAAAAAATGGCGCGGAATTAAGGCCGTGAAAGACGGGCATTTATATCCCATTGATGCCGATTTGATCGTACGCCATACGCCACGCATTTTACTCGGTACAGAAAAGATGTGCGAAATCCTGGATCAGGTACGTGACCAGAATAAATAAATTTAAACAAAGCTAAGTAATTGAAAATAATTGGGAAATGCATCTGGTCGGTACGCCGTTCCTAAATATGGTTTGTGATCTAAAAAAGTTTCCTGTATATTTCGCGCACTTATTACAGGTCCTGCACGTCAGGATAATAGGGAACTCAGTGAGTTAGCTAATTTAGCTATACGATTCTGAGACTGCCCCCGCAACGGTAATTGAGTTAAATACATCATGATCAGCTATTCTGGCGGATCAGTCACTGCGAAAGTGGGAAGGCGATGTGTTTTAATCCTCATAAGTCCGGAGACCTGCCTGTAATAGCTAACCATAAAGTTGCGGAGGGCAACTCGGTATAGACGCATCTTTCTGTCCTTCAGTTTTTTGCTCTTACCACTTCCTTTGCAACATTATCTTTATCTAATTTTTGGGTGAGCTAATGTTACTTAATAAAAAAAATACACTTGTACTCGCAGGATTGTGCGCGGCTGCTTTACCGAGTTTTTCTGCCTGGGCAGAAGATGTTCCAACCGTTGTAGTCAGTGCTACGCGTTCATCTCAGTCAAGCGTGACCATTCCATCGAATATTAAAATTATTTCACGTGAGCAAATTGAAGCCAGTGGTGCGATCAATTTAACCCAGGTGATTAGCAGTGTTGGTGGCGTGCATGTGACTGATCTGTTTGGTGATGGCGCGCAAACGACGGTATCTATGCGTGGCTTTGGTGCTAGTGCGATCTCAAATACCTTGGTCATCGTTGATGGTCGTCGCATTAATAATATTGATTTATCTGGGCCTGATCTAAACGCTATTTCTGTAAAAGACATTGAGCAGGTTGAAATTATTCAGAGCAGTGCGGGTGTTTTATATGGCGACCAGGCAGTGGGCGGCGTGATAAATGTGATTACGCGTAAGCCTAAAGACTTTACCGTTGATGCTAAAGTTCAAACAGGTAGTTATGGACGTAGCCGTTTTCAGGGGCGAGTTTCCGATAGAATTAATGATGATGTTAGTTACGTTGTGTCCAGTGATTTTTTAAGAACAGATAATTATCGCGATAATAATAAACTGGATAACATGAATTTTCTTGGTCGACTGGATTATGAATTCTCAGCGGGTAATGTCTATGCAGAGCTTCAGCGAGTCACAAGAGATCAGGAATTACCGGGCGCTTTATTTGTAAATGAATTTGAGGCCAATCGTCGGCAATCTACTGCGAATTATGCAGATGATTATCTGGATACAGAAACTAATGTGGCACGTATTGGCACCAAAGCCTCAATTACTGATAAGTGGTTTTTAGAAGCTGAATTAGCCACTCGAGAATTCGCTTACGAAAGTGTGCAAAGCTCTAGCTATGGTGTAAATACAACGCCTTATTTTATAGATAGCAAACAATTAGAATTTACACCACGGGTAATTGGTGTGTTGCCATTTAATGGCGCTGATGCTGTTATCACAAGCGGTGTTGATTATTTAAATGCAGATTATGAGTCATACCTGAAAGATGAGCAGACATCTATGTCTTATTATTTACAGGCCGTGATTCCAGTAGTTAAAAATACTTCGCTGACATTGGGTGGCCGTAAAGGCCGCGTTGAAAATGACATGACTTCTTTTTATGCTACAGGTGAAACCAGTGATCGTTTCACTGCGTTTGAACTGGGTTTGCAGAGTAAACTGAATAAGCACCTTAGTGTATTTGTACGCTATGATGAAAATTTTAGATTTGCAAAAGTGGATGAGCTTTCTTTTACTACGCCAGGCCTTGCACTAAAAACGCAAACCGGTGAATCGTCAGAGCTTGGTTTTGAATGGAATGAACAGGCGTATAAAGTTAAGGCTCAGCTATATCGACTAGAGTTAAAAGATGAGATTGCCTATGATCCAACGGCAGTAGGGCCTAATAGCCCTACGTATTCTGGTGCAAATGTTAACCTGGATCCAACCACGCATGATGGGCTTATCGTTGAAGCCGATTATGCGCTTAATAAGCAGTTAGGCTTGAATGCGGTGTTTGCGTATACTGATGCGACGTTTGATTCAGGTGCATTTGCGGGAAATAAAATATCCGGCGTACCTGAACGCAAAGCATCTTTAATCGCGAATTATAAACCTGATCATAAAATAGCAACTTATATGGAAGTGCTGTATACGGATGAGCATTATATGTCCGGTGACAATACCAATAGTGCCGATAAGCTAGATGCTTATACCGTGGTTAATGTAAATGCGACTTATCGTTGGGATGAATTAGAGGTATCAGCGCGCGTGAATAATTTGTTTGACAAAGAGTATACTGAAGCGGCCTCTACATCTTATGGAACGGCGACATTTTTTCCATCACCAGAAATTAATTTTTGGCTAAGTGCAGCAGTGAGATTCCAGTAATAGAATGTCCGTCAATTCAAATAAACTGATCATCACGACACTCGCTCTTTCCGGGCTGGTGCATGCTGGTCTGTTTGTTTATCAGGCGGATAGTTTTATTTACGGTGAACCGGTATCAAGTGATTCTTATATATCGGTAAGTTTGCAGCCTTCTAGCTCGCAGAAAATTGTTTCAGAAAAAAATACTGATACGAATAAAAAACAGCAGAAGAAACCATTCAACGCGAGCAGTGAGAATCGGCCTGGTCGTAAGGGCGATACACTTAAGGCTATAAATTCATCTGCAGGTGATGGGCTTAAATCACGAGATGAAATGCAGGAAAAATCTGTGCTACAAGTTGACCGATTGAATGAAACAGACATATTAGATGTTATTGAGCAGGGTGCAAAAATGCTTTCTGGGGAGGATAAGGATTTTCTGCTTGGCTTGCTACATGATGAAATAAGTGCGCATAAAAAATATCCATTTATGGCTGTGCGCCAAAGACGTGAAGGTCTGGTGACGATTAATTTTTCGTTACATCCTGACGGACATATTTCAGATATTTCAGTAGTGAAGTCGAGTCGTTATGACTTACTGGATAATGCGGCGCGCTTGGCGGTAGAGAAGATCTCTCCATTTCAGGTGGCTGGAAATTATTTACATCAGACAGAATTGTTTAATGTAGATATTGATTTCAGGTTAAATTAAATAAATTTATTTATATGTTTTAATCAGGCTTGCCTGGAATAAATACCTGACCGAATTCAGTTTCTACTTTGTGTAAAGGGTGCTGGTACAGTTCGCTTAAGTGATTTTCATTTAGTATGTCGCTTGCTTTTCCAGTGCTGCTTCGGCCATCACCAAACAATAATAAAAGATGTGTGCAGAATTGTTGAGCCAGGTTAATGTCGTGAAGTGTCATTACGGTAGCCGATTTTTTGTCTTCAGCATGTTCAGAAAAATATTGTAACAGCTGTATTTGGTATTTGAGATCAAGATGACTATTGGGTTCATCTAATAAATAAAGTTCGGGTGATTGAGCGATTAAGCAGGCAATGGCAACACGTTGCTTTTCGCCACCGGATAGCTGGTCAATAGAGCGTTCAGCCATATCTGTCATCTGCACAGCTTCGAGAGCATTTCTCGCGATGGTTAAATCCTTTTTGCTTTCCCATGACCAGTTATCAATGTGTGGATGTCGACCGGTAAGAACAGTATCAATTACACTGGATGGAAATGATTCTTCACTTTGTTGTAATAATAGCCCTAGCTTTTGGGCGATTTGCCTTCTGCTTAGTTCATTAATGTTTTTCTGGTCCAATAGAATGCTGCCACTATCGGCATTACGTAAACCGGCAAGGGTATGTAACAGGGTTGTTTTACCTACACCATTACGACCCAGTATGCCCCACACTTGCCCGGGCTCTATTGTTAGATTGAGTTTGTTGCAAACGAGCTTGTTAGAAATGCTTACGTTTAAGTCGATGCTTTGCAGGTTACTCATACTGCGGCATCCTTGCTGAAGTTTTTATTCAGTAAGTAAAGGAAAAACGGTACGCCGATAAAAGCAGTAATAACGCCGACGGGTAATTGCTGTGGTGCGATTAATGTGCGTGCAAGTGTGTCAGATATTAATAATAAACTGCCGCCTAATAATACACTGGCAGGCAACAGTAAGCGATGATCGCTGCCGCATATTAGGCGTAGCATGTGAGGCACGATAAGGCCGACAAAACCAACACTGCCGGCCTGTGTAACTGCAAATGCGGTAAGCATGGAGGCCAGTAGAAATAAACTGATGCGTAATGGTTTTACAGAAACCCCGAGTACACTGGCCTGTAATTCTCCACGCGAAAGAATATTAAGTTGCCTTGCGATTACAAATGTAATGAGGAGTGCGATAATTAACACAACAAGGCTGAGAGCCGTTGGTTCGGCGTGACTGAGGTCGCCCATTAACCAGAACAGCATGCCTCGTAATGGTTTTTCTGGGCTACTGGAGAGGATAAAGTTAATCAGGGCGCCCCAGCCAGCCGCAATTACAACGCCGGTGAGTAGCAGGCGCGTTGGATTCCAGCTGCCCTTGCCATGTGAAAGGCCAAAGACAAGCAGGATAGATACTAAGGCACCGAAAAATGCGCTGCCTGATAACCATGCAGAGGATAAACCCAGTGACATGGCAAACAGTGCGGCTGCGGATGCGCCACCCGACACACCCAGTATGTAGGGGTCGGCGAGAGGGTTGCGTAGCAGTACCTGCATTAATGCGCCTGCTAATGCGAGTAAACCGCCGGTAACAAATGCTGCATAGGCGCGCGGTGCGCGGAGATCCCAGATTATGGTGTGCTGTATATTTTGTTGCTTGGAATTGAGTGTTGAAAAAATCTGTTCGAAAGTTAGGGAATAGCTGCCCACAGAAAATGCAATAATAAAACTGGCAATGCTGAGTAAGAGAAGGCTGACTAAAAGTGGTGCAGGTCGTAGCATTGAGGATTTCAAAAGATTAAGTTGAGATGATTATAAGACATCTTCCTGGCAGTGACGAATAAGGTTTAATAATAAGGCAAAATTATGGGTAATCGGTTATCAAAAATTTATACACGTACCGGAGATAAAGGCACTACCGGTATGGGTGATGGTAGTCGTGTAGAAAAAGATCATCTGCGCGTTGCCGCTATGGGTGACATAGATGAGTTAAACAGTGTGATTGGTATAGTGATATGTAAATGTCCCGAGGGTGAAATAAAAGAATCACTCATTACTGTGCAACATGACTTATTTAATGTAGGCGGCCAGCTGACCATGCCTGAATGTTCATTGATAACTCAGCAACGAATTGATTGGCTGGAACAGGTGTTGGATAAATTTAATGAAAACCTTCCACCGTTAAAAGAATTTATTTTACCTGGAGGTGGTGAAGCTGCTGCTCATTGCCATTTGGCGAGAACCGTATGTCGACGTGCAGAGCGTACATTGGTATCACTCGCAAAAGAGTTTGAGTACAGTAAGCTTATTCGCGCTTATATAAATCGCTTGTCAGATTTATTGTTTGTATTTTGTCGTGTATTGAGTCGTGAAGTAGGCGAGGGCGAAATTTATTGGCAGTCGAGCCGAATTACAAATGTTAAGACGGAGTAAATAGCATTAATGATGTTGCAGCTGAAAAATATAATATTATGAGAATAGGCATAGACTTAGGCGGCACTAAAATTGAAGGTATTGCTTTAGATGATCAAGGCAAGGAGCGGATGCGGCACCGTGTTGCAACACCAGGCGGTGACTATGCAGCTACATTACAGGCTATTGCTGAATTGGTTGAATATATAGAGGGCCTCACCCAGCACACAGGCTCGGTGGGTATAGGCACACCGGGTGCATTATCTCCAGCCACTGGTTTGCTGCGAAATTCTAACTCGGTTTGCATGAATGGTCAGCCGCTAAAAACAGATTTAGAAAAAATATTAAAGCGCGAAATTTATATAAGCAACGACGCAATTGTTTTGCATTATCTGAGGCGACTGATGGGGTCGCGCAAGGTGCAGCTGTTGTGTTCGGCGTCATTATTGGTACTGGAACGGGTGCTGGCATAGTGGTCAATGGCAAGGTATTAACCGGGCCTAATGCGATTGCCGGTGAGTGGGGGCATAATCCTTTGCCGTGGCCAAAGCAGAGCGAATTGCCCGGGCCTAATTGCTATTGTGGCAAACAGGGCTGTATTGAAACGTTTTTATCAGGGCCTGGCTTGTCGAATGATTTTGCATCGTTATCTAAGCAGAAAAAAACGCCGATTGAAATAGTTGAATTAGCGGCGGCAGGTTTACAGTTGGCGGAGGATTGTTTGCAGCGATATGAGCATCGTTTAGCGCGAGGCCTGTCTCATGTCATTAATTTATTAGATCCTGATGTTATTGTTTTGGGTGGCGGGATGTCTAATATTAAGCGTTTGTATAAAAATGTGCCTGACATATGGGGCGAATTTGTTTTTGCAGATGTGCTGAATACTAAGTTGATGCCACCGATGTATGGCGATTCAAGCGGTGTAAGAGGGGCTGCATGGTTAAATAATTAGAAATTTAACGTGCCGTGTTTCACGTGAATGTTCAAGCCTTACGACACATGTCCTTTATCAACAATTATTCTCAGAATTCGACCATGGTTTAAGCTTAAGGTGGTCACATCTACCGTGTGTTTTTTTTCATCTCCCAGTACCATGACCATGGTGAGATGGTGCGAGCCTGATTGTTCAGCTAGTTGGCCAGATATTTCGCATAGCCCTTTGGTTTCTTCAGATTGTAAGTTTAATACATAGTCACAGGCTGCATTTTCATCTATGCTTTTCGCGGCGAGACCCATCATATCTATAAATTTATGATTTATTTTTTCTGATTTGTGATCTTTTTGAATCACCGCGCCAAAATGGTTAGATGTCATGATTTGATCAATTAATGATTCATGGTGGTTCTTGTCACCAAATTTTAGCCAATTTTCATGAAGGCCAAAATGAGAGGCAATTTTTTTGATGTCGGCATCCTGGATAATCGTTTCTAAGGCAAACCAGCGTCTCAATGTGCGGGGCGTTTTGCCTGTGGCCTTGGCGAGTACTTTTTTGAACTCTTGATTACTAAGGCCGGATTCCTCTTGTAATATATTAAGTCGCTCAATAATTTGTTTTTTCTCTCCCATTACTTCAACTCACTCCACTTCCATTGATTGATATGGGATTTAACTGTCTGCTTAAGCCTAGCATAAATTTAGTTCACCTATAATTGTAAGTAATTCTGAGCTATTTATAGGTTTATCCATAAAACTCTTTATGCCTATATTGAGTAGTTGTTCTTTGCTTATGTGTTCAACATAACCGCTGCATAAAATGATAGGTATTTCTGAATTTAAATTAAGTATTTCTCTAGCGAGCTGGTCGCCACTTATTTCAGGCATGCAAACATCCGATATCACCAGCTTATATTTGTGCAGGTTTGTTTTGCAGTAATCCAGAGCCTTTTGGCTGCTATTAAAAACAGTCGTCTGAAAGCCATAGGATATAAGAAAGTCACTAAAATATTCAGCTACAGATTCGTCATCGTCTATTATTAAAATTTTAGCGGTCATGGCAAATAATGTGGTGCTTTTTTCATTCCATTGTAAAAAATGTTAAATGTCACTGTATGTGCAATTGCCTGTAGATACGTGAGGTATTGCTTTTAATATGATTTATCCTACTGTATGTTTTTGCAGATAGTAAATAAGCTTTTTCTAATTAGGACATTCCATGTCCGATTTATATAAAATACTGATATTTCTGGCAAAAAACAGCTAAATTAGGGGGTGGAATGATATCTCTTTGTCCCTGAATGTCCGTTCATGTCCGCCTCGTGTCCGCAGTATGAACCTTATGCTTTATAGAGCTAGTCGTGGGTTTTGTCTTTTTAGATGTGGTGTATTTTCTAATGAAGGTAGTTTTATAGGGCAGTGAGGCTTATAAGGAAGGAGAATTGTTGCACAGCATGCCGATACGGCTTATAAAAAATCGAACTCGTAACTGATCATTTCATCCCCTGGGTCTTTGATTTCCAGGGTAAAGCTGACAGGGGTATCAGGCTGGATTTTTGAAATTTGATTTTCAGGAATATTTAAATATTCACTGGGGGTAAAACGCCGAGCAGCAATCGTTTCCCCGCGCACATTGGCAAAGCGAAGTTCAATAACAGGGAATGCCTGGGTGAATGTAGCCTGGTTGATAATGGTGGCCGAAATCATTAAGGCATCATCTACATTAGGGTGAGTAAATATATTTTTGCTGCTCAGTAAAAATAGTTTTGTATCTTTTGCTTCGGGCAGGCTGCAGTTAGCCAGTGCGCAGGCTTTTTCAAACCAGGGACGAAGTTCAGTTATTTTGATGAGTGTTGTGCGATTGTAATAAGCGTACTGAGCGAGACCAGCCACAATACTTGCCAGAATGGCTAGTGTTAGAAATATATTGCCTACAATACTAAAGTGGTTTTTTTTCTTGCGGGTTTCTGCACGGAGTTCGGAAGGAATAACATCTGCAATAACGTGCTCGATTTTATCTAGAGCAATTTCATCCTGAGATGTTTCTATATTTTCTTTATCGAGGCTGGTGCTTGGAGTTTCTATTTCAGTGTTTGAGTCGTAAGTATCAAATGTGTCGGCAACAAAAATGGCTAAGCAATGCCCGCAACGAACTTGCCCATTGGCGGATTCTAAATCAGAGTTTTGAACTCTAAAAATGGTATGGCAATGTGGGCATTCAGTTTGCATTTTCTGTTTATTTTTTCTTACCGGTTATTCGAACCCATTCATCCTGGGCTGCTATTGGCTCTAGTATGAACCAGGGTGAATATGCGTCTATAACTTTATTGGCCTGTGATTCGAGTATGCCAGATAAAACAATGTCACCGCCAGTTTTGCAATAACTTGATAATTGCTCGGCCAGTTCAGTAAGTGGACCTGCGAGTATATTAGCTAGCACGAGATCATATGATTTTGCGCTGGCATTTTTTGCGAAATCGTTAGGTAGGTATAAATCCAGTTTGTCAGCAACATCATTTGCTTGCGCATTATCCAGGCTGGCTGTTATTGCTTGAGGGTCTATATCAACGCCATCACAATGGGTGGCGCCTAATAGTAAAGCGGCAATGGCGAGTACACCAGAGCCGCAGCCAAAATCCAGGGCCTGTTTTTTATTTATATTATGAGCATCAAGCCATTTCAAACATAATGCGGTGGTCGGGTGGGTACCAGTGCCAAAAGCCAGGCCTGGATCGAGCATTAAGTTAATGCCGTTGGGGTTTGGTGTGGGTAAATGTTTTGGGCAAACCCATAAGCGTTCGCCAAACTGCATGGGCTTGTAATCATCCATCCATGCACGTACCCAGTCTTTATCCTCCAGGGGTTCTACTTTTAATGCAAGGCCGTTACCGAGTGAAGATTTTATTTTTTGCTTTAATGATTCGGTGTCAACGCTAGCATCAAACAGGCCCGTGAGAATAATATCTTCCCACAAGGGCGTTTCACCGGGGCCAGGTTCTAAAATGGGGTTGTCTTCGGCGTCTCTAAAAGTAACGGACAGTGCGTCGGCATCCAGTAACGTCTGTTCAGCTTTATCGATAGTGCTTTTGCTGGTGAGGAAGCTAAGTTGTATCCAGGGCATATTTTTTGATATTGAGACATAAAATATACCGTGCTATTTAAAACTTAAAAAAGCATCTGTGCATTCTATGTCTCTGCGTCTCTTTGTCGACAAAAATGTCGAAGGTTTAAGAAAGACCGAGTTTCTTTTCCAGGTAATGGATGTTAGCACCACCGGCCTGGAAATTTGTGTCTTTCATGATGTCCATTTGTAACAGGGTATTAGTATTAATACCCTCAATTACGGTTTCAGAAAGAGCGCCTTTCATACGTGCTATCGCAACGTCACGGGTATCGCCGTGGCAAATTAATTTGCCAATCATTGAGTCGTAATGTGGCGGCACGGTGTAACCCGAATAAATATGCGATTCAACGCGAACACCTGGGCCACCGGGAGGGTGGTAACGAGTAATTAAACCCGGTGATGGCATAAATGTTTTGTGATGCTCCGCATTGATGCGGCACTCAATGGCATGGCCATTCATTTTTATATCTTCCTGCTTTAAACGTAACGGTTCGCCGGATGCGATATAAAGCTGTTCCCTTACGATATCGACACCGGTTACCATTTCAGTCACAGGGTGTTCAACCTGGATACGGGTATTCATTTCAATGAAATAAAATTCGCCATTTTCATAAAGAAATTCAAATGTGCCAGCGCCGCGATAATTCATTTTAACGCAAGCATTAACACAAACCGCACCGATTCGCGCACGTTGTTCTTCCGTAATGCCTGGCGCGGGTGCTTCTTCTACCACTTTTTGGTTACGCCGCTGCATCGAACAATCGCGTTCGCCTAAATGAATGGCACTGCCCTGGCCATCGGAAAGCACCTGGATTTCCACGTGGCGTGGATGCTCCAGATATTTTTCCATATAAACCGTGTCGTTGCCAAAGGCTGCGCCGGCTTCTGCTTTAGTTAACACAATCGCGCTGATTAATGCGCCTTCAGTGTGTACTACGCGCATGCCTCGACCGCCACCACCACCCGAAGCTTTGATGATAATCGGGTAACCAATTTCTTTAGCGATGCGCAAATTAGTTGCAGAGTCATCACCAAGTTCACCATCAGAACCGGGTACACAAGGTACACCGGCTTCCTGCATGGCTTGAATCGCGGCAACTTTGTCACCCATGGTACGAATTGATTCAGGGCGTGGGCCAATGAAAATAAAACCGCTGTTTTCCACTCGTTCAGCGAAGTCTGCATTTTCAGATAAGAAACCATAACCCGGGTGAATCGCCATCGCATCAGTGACTTCCGCGGCACTGATAATGGCTGGAATATTCAGGTAACTTTGGTCTGAGGGTGCAGGGCCAATACATACAGATTCATCAGCCAGGCGAACGTGTTTTAAATCACGATCGGCTTCAGAATGAATGGCTACTGTTTTAATGTCCATTTCACGACAGGCGCGTAAAATGCGCAGGGCTATTTCGCCCCGGTTAGCTATAACTACTTTTTCTATCATGTCTGCTTACTATTCAATAATGAAAAGAGGTTGACCAAATTCAACAGGCTGGCCGTTTTCAACCAAAATGGCTTTAACAGTTCCTGACTTATCTGCTTCAATTTGATTAAGGATTTTCATCGCTTCAATAATGCACAATGTGTCGCCTTCAGATACTGACTGGCCGATTTCTGTAAATACAGCAGCGCCAGGTGAAGCAGAGCGATAAAACGTACCCACCATTGGTGAGTTGATTTTATGGCCAGAAACTTCGGCAGGAGCAGTCGGTGCTTCTTCTACTACAGGTGCTGCAACAGGTGCAGCCGCCATTGGTGCAGCTGCCATATATTGTTGTGGCGCTTGAGCCACTACAGCATGTTGGCGAGAAATACGCACTGATTCTTCGCCTTCTTTAATTTCGATTTCAGCAACGCCGGATTCATCCAGTAGCTCAATCAGTTTTTTAATTTTGCGTATATCCATGAGGGTGATACACCTTATGTTATTAGTTGTTAATTGTTTGTGTTTAGTTGTTCGTGAGCGGCAAGCAGGGCTAACTGATAGCCTTGCGCGCCTAAACCTGATATCACGCCTAGCGCAATATCAGAGAAATATGAGTGTTTACGAAAATCTTCACGCGCGTGTACGTTAGATAAGTGCAATTCAATAAACGGAATTTTTACGCCGCTTAGAGCATCGCGTAACGCTACGCTGGTGTGGGTGTATGCTGCAGGATTAATAATGATGAATTGAGTTCCATCCGTTTGCGCCGCATGAATGCGTTCAATAAGTGCGTGTTCCTGATTGCTTTGTAAATGAGCAATCGTGTGGCCTAGTGTGTTCGCCAGCTGTTCCATGCCCACAATGATTTCATTTAGCGTAAGGCTGCCGTAATACTCGGGCTCGCGTGTACCAAGCAAATTGAGATTAGGGCCATTGAGGACAAGAATTTGTGTCATTTAGACGATTTTCACTAGTGAAGAGTAAACGTATGGGAATTGTGCATTTAAAATTCGATGATGTCTACCGTATTTAAGCAAATCAGCGCAAATTCGCTGGAGATCGCCGCAATATTTGTTCTAAATAAGAAGTATGTCACAGCTCTTTTTGCACTATTCTGGTGCGAAATAGTGTTTGATAAGTCGCGCTTGCCGCGTGCTTACAGTAAAGGCTGGATGATCTTCTCTACCTGTTTTTTGGACAACTCGCCTGTTTGAGTCACTGCGATTTTGCCATCACGGCCGACAAATGCAGAGAAGGGCAGCGCGCTAATATGGTTGCCATATTCTCGGGATAATTCTATACCTGCGTATTCCGCTATTAATGCGGGATAGTTAACGCCCAGTGTATCTACAAAATCACTAACGGATTCCATATCGTCTATAGCGATACCAATAACCTGGAAACCTTGTGCTGCATATTGCTCTTGTAATTCAATAAAGGCGGGCATTTCTTTTTTACACGGTGGGCACCATGTAGCCCAGAAATTTATCAGTAGAACCTTGCCGTTCCATTCTTCAATATTACGTAATTTCCCTTCCGTGTCGGTTAATTCAAATGGAGGCCGAGTAGTACCAATAATATTATTGTTAACAGCTTTTGGAATGATCGGTGCAAGTTGGCGATCATCTTGTTGAAGATAACGTTGCAAAGCAAAACCGGTGCCGCCAGCAAGAATAATAACGAGTGCAAATTGAATTATATTTTTCATATTTATTGTTTATTGTTTATTTTAAGAAACTTTACCTGTCCGGTGCATTTATAAATTAGGCAGGTAAAGTGAATCATCTTTATTGCAAGGCTTGAGCTATATGCGCGCTAAATTTATCTGCAGGCATATAACCTACTACGCGATAAGGCTTGAGTTCTTCACTTTGCTGATTGTAAAAAATAATCGCCGGTGGGCCAATAATTTTAAAATGCTTGTATAGTGCTTTATCTTGCTCGTCATTTGGCGTGACATCGGCTTGCAGTAGCACGGTGTTTTTGAGGGCGTTTTGTACGCCAGGGTCTGCAAATGTAAAGGTTTCCATTTCTTTGCAGGAAATACACCAGTCGGCATAAAAATCCAGCATGACGGTTTTATTTTGCGCCTTAGCATCTGCCAGTGCTCTGTTTAAGCCATCTACGCCTTTAATTTGTTTAAATTCAAGGTGGGCTTCTTGAACAGCACTGCTAGTACCGACAATGCCCTTTAATGGTTGAAATAGTTGCTGGCCACCGGATGCCACGCCCACCATTATGATGGCGCCGTAGACGAATGAAATTAGTCCGATGCCTTTCCAGAGTTTAGTCCAGCCAGTGGCTTCGGCTTTTAATGTTTCAAGTGCGCCCATGTACACCGCAGATACAAGCAGTAACATAGCCCATAGGAACATGGTAATTTGTGCAGGCAAAATACGCTCTAGCATCCAGATTGCGATACCTAGCATCATTACGCCAAACACGGCCTTTACCGCATCCATCCAGGCACCAGCCCGAGGCATTAGCTTACCCGCTGATGTTCCAATAGCGATTAATGGGGCACCCATACCCATGCTGAGAGCGAACAGAGCGGTGCCACCCAGAACGGCATCACCCGTTTGCCCAATATAAATAAGAGCGCCTGCTAAAGGTGCGGCAACGCAAGGGCCAACGATGAGTGCAGATAGTAAACCCATAACCGCAACACCTGTTAGGGTGCCGCCTTTTTGATGGTTGCTTACATTGGTGAGTTTGCTTTGTATAGAAGCGGGCATTTGTAAATCATAGAAACCAAACATGGAGAGTGACAGCAAAACAAACACGGCGGAAAAACTACCGAGTATCCATGGATTCTGGAAAGCGGCTTGAATATTTTCGCCAAACAGGCCAGCAAACACACCGGCGGCAGTATAGGTGACAGCCATTGCCAGTACATATACCAGAGATAAAGTGAATGCACGGCGTGTTGTTATGTTATCGCCCTGGCCCACAATGATGCTCGATAGAATCGGAATCATTGGGAAAATACAGGGTGTAAATGCGAGTAAAAGACCAAAGCCAAAAAAGCTGATGATAGTCAGCCAGGCGCTACCGGAACTTAAGGAGGCAGCAATTTGATCTTGCTCTGAAACAGCTATCGATTTATCTGCCGTGGGAGTAGGAGCGTTTAATGTGCTGGCAGCGGCATCACTAATGGGGCTGATGTTTAGAGTGACATTTTTAGTGATGGGTGGATAGCAAATGCCTGATATTTCAGAGCAGCCCTGATACTTAACCTTGAAACTGGCATTTTTGAACCCATCTTGTGCATTATCTACGGCAACAGATGCGGCGGCTTTATGATGGAATACATAGATATCACCAAAAAATTCATCATGTTTTAACTCGCCGGTATCAACAACAAAGTTTGATGTGGTGAATGGGCTGCTATCGGCGGGCAGTATTTTGGTTTTGTCGCGGTATAGATAGTGGCCTTCAGCAATTTGCCATTCAGCGAAAACACGGCCATTTTCTGACCATGTTTTGAGGATAAAGGCTTGATCAGGTTCAAGAATTTCATCCTCGCCGCCCATGCTGTCGCTGAGACTAAGCCCGCTAAATGGATTCTCGGCGAAGCTTGGTGGGGTGAAAAGAATCAGTAAAAAAACCGTGAAACTGAATAGGCGCAGTCGTTGAAAAAACATCACAAGGTCACTCGATATAGGGTTATTGTGGCAAGTTAGAACTTAACAAAGTAAATAAGTTCTTAAAAACAGTTCAGTGTGCTTATTATTATCGTTCATTGAATATAGACACTTAATCAGTGCAGCTCGGCAACATTACGTATTTTACCAGCTCAGTGCAAGCTGCGCAGTGGCTTGGGCTATTAGACCTGAGTCAGATTTAAACAAATAAAATAGAGAGAAAAATGCTTAGATTTTGGCCAGTATTATTTTTGGTGATACCGATTACAGAGGTTTACCTGTTAATAGAAGTAGGCGGAATGATTGGTGCAGGCTGGACTATTCTGCTGATTGTTTTAACCGCGGTAATTGGGGTTAATTTGCTGCGGCAGCAGGGTATTAGCACGCTAATGCGGGCGAATCAGGCGATGTCTCAGGGGCAGATACCGGCGATGGAAATGATGGAAGGAATCTTCCTCGCAGTAGGCGGTGCGTTGCTGATTACGCCGGGCTTCTTCACGGATGTCATTGGCTTTATATGTTTGCTGCCATTTACGCGGCGCATAATTATTCGAAAACTGCTCTTGAATTCCACTGTTGCATCCTCATATAGCGTTCATCAAGAAAACAGAGGCCACGAAGACTCACGTACCATCGAAGGTGAATTTCACCGAGATGACTGATCACATCTGCTTTTGCAGTAATGTGATGCCTGTACACTTGACTCCCCGTGGTACATGACTATTATTAGCACTCGCTTAGTGAGAGTGCTAAATGCGGCCTGAGGCTAAATGCTCAGGTTTTAACTTATTGAGGATACAAATCTAATGAATATTCGCCCATTACAAGATCGTTTGGTCGTAAAACGTATGGAAGAAGAACGTACTAGCGCTGGCGGTATCGTAATTCCTGATTCAGCAACTGAGAAGCCGGCACGTGGTGAAGTACTGGCTGTCGGTAATGGCAAAGTAAATACTGATGGCACTGTACGTCCGCTAGACGTTAAAGCTGGCGACCAGGTGTTGTTTGGTAAGTATGCTGGTACTGAAATCAAGATTGATGGTGAAGAAGTGCTGATTATGCGTGAAGAAGATATTTTAGGTGTGTTTGAAGGCTAGGCCTCACCACTTGAATACTTAATTAAAAATAAATTTTAAAGGATATAACAATGTCTGCAAAAGAAGTTCGCTTTGGCGATGACGCACGTAGCCGCATGGTTAAGGGCGTAAATATACTGGCTAATGCCGTAAAAGTTACTTTGGGGCCTAAAGGCCGTAATGTTGTTTTAGATAAATCATACGGTGCACCTACCGTCACTAAAGACGGTGTGTCTGTAGCAAAAGAAATTAACCTGGAAGACAAGTTCGAAAACATGGGCGCACAGATGGTTAAAGAGGTTTCTTCGCAAACTTCTGATGTGGCGGGTGACGGCACAACGACTGCAACTGTTTTAGCTCAAGCGATTGTGCGTGAAGGCATGAAATCAGTTTCTGCGGGCATGAACCCAATGGATCTGAAACGTGGTATTGATAAAGCTATTTCTGCCGCAGTTGCAGAGTTGAAAAAAATCTCTAAGCCATGTGAAGATAATGCATCGATTGCTCAGGTAGGTACTATCTCTGCAAACACTGATAGCAACATTGGTAACATCATTGCAGAAGCAATGGAAAAAGTATCAACTCAAGGTGTTATCACTGTTGAAGAAGGTACTACGCTAGAAAATGAACTGGATATCGTTGAAGGTATGCAGTTTGATCGTGGCTACTTATCGCCTTACTTTGTAACAGATCAGCAAAGCATGACGGCTGATTTAGAAAACCCATTCATTCTTTTGTTTGATAAGAAAATTTCAAACATCCGTGAATTGTTACCTATTTTAGAAGGCGTTGCTAAAGCCGGTCGTCCACTGCTAATTATTTCAGAAGACGTTGAAGGCGAAGCGCTAGCAACCTTGGTTGTGAACAGCATGCGCGGCATCGTTAAAGTCGCTGCCGTTAAAGCACCTGGTTTTGGTGATCGTCGTAAAGCGATGTTGCAAGATATTGCAGTGCTGACCGGTGGCCAGGTTATTTCGGAAGAAGTTGGTTTGTCATTAGAGAAAACAACCTTAGAAGATTTAGGCACAGCTAAGAAAGTAACAGTCACTAAAGAAGCAACCATTATTGTTGATGGTGCGGGTTCAGCTGATGATATCGCGGCGCGTGTATCGCAAATCAAAGCACAAATGGAAGATTCAACGTCTGATTACGACGTTGAAAAGCTACAGGAACGTATGGCTAAATTGGCTGGCGGTGTTGCGGTTATCAAAGTAGGCGCTGCGACTGAAGTTGAAATGAAAGAAAAGAAAGACCGTGTTGACGATGCATTACATGCAACCCGTGCAGCGGTGGAAGAAGGTGTTGTAGCGGGCGGCGGTGTTGCGCTGATTCGTGCTTGTGCAGCGATTGCTGGCGTGAAAGGTGATAACCATGATCAAGACGTAGGTATTGCTATTGCTAAGCGTTCTATGGAAGAACCTTTGCGTCAAATCGTGACTAATGCCGGTGAAGAAGCCTCTGTCGTTTTAAACAAGGTGGCAGAAGGTACAGGCAACTTTGGTTACAACGCAGGTACGGGTGAGTATGGCGATATGATTGAAATGGGTATTCTTGACCCAACTAAAGTAACGCGTACTGCACTACAAAATGCAGCATCGGTTGCGGGCTTATTGCTTACTACTGAATGCATGATCACTGATGTTCCTACGAAAGATGATGCTGCTGGTGGTGACATGGGTGGCATGGGCGGCGGCATGGGTGGAATGGGCGGCATGATGTAAATCATCGCTTCATTGCACTTTTAATTTGCGAAAAACTCGGCTTTCTTTTATTAGGAGGCCGGGTTTTTTTATGCCTATGTTTTTATTAGCGGGTTTTAGTTTTTAACAAATTATGAATGATGATCGTTAGGATAATGAATGCCGAAAGGCTTACATGAGTTGCAGTTTGCAGTATGGCGTTTGCAATCGTATTGCACGATGCAATGTTGTTGCTAGCTTGAAAGCGGGAGATTCTATGTAAGTTATTGAAAGTTATGTTTATTTTATTTGTGGCATGGCATCTGCTCTATATACAGTACAGGCTGGGTAGCGGTGAGTTATTAAGTCTAAAAAGTTATAGAGCAGTTAAACGGGATTTGAATTTAAGATTTTACTAAAGCAACCACGCTGATGCTTAGATGCAGGGATTAGCATCGCTCTTTTTATTCTCAGTTGGATATGGCGTTCGACTGAATAGTTTTAAGAATGTAGCCATGTTGTAATGGCAAGCGGTACACGGTAGCCGCTAACACCAGGCAGGAGTCTAGAGTAAGCACACACTAAGGTGTGTGCAGTCAGTTTTAATAATGCAACCACGCTGATGCATAGGGACAAGGATTGGTCCCGCCATTTTTATTCCAGTGATTAATTATTCGTAATTAACACGCACAAAAAAACCAGCTCTCAACAAGCTGGTTTTTTTGTGCGTGTGGGTTTTTCTGGCTACGAAAAAACTATTTCTGTTGGCGAATAAAATCGGCGTCAATAAAGTGATCTAGAAAACTTATTCCATAGTTAGATGTGTTTTTATCATCTGTTTCATTGTGGTAACAAATACGGCCATTGGCTGTCAGAATGCACTGTTTTTTTATGACGACATTAAGTTTAAATACTTCATTGGCCTCAAATAGTTCATCGCTTTGAAAACACAAACCACCACGGCTGATATTTAATACTTTATATTCCTGCGATGAACTGTGTTTTGCGGCACGCGATAGTTGAACAAAACTGTCGTTAATTACGGATCGAGTTTCACGTTGTTGCATTTTATGGCTTACCATGGGTTGAATTTAAACAGCTGTGCACTTTGCTTGCTGTTTGTTGCATTAGTTTTATGTAGTGATCTGTACCCGCATTTAATTGTGACCCAATTGGATCTAATGCTACCAGTTTAACAGGGTGGCCTTCGGTGAGTATTTTAAGTAAAGGTGGGATGTTCGGTGGTTCATAAAACACGCACTGTATATTTTTATTTTGGATTAATTGTTTCAGTTGTTTTACGCGTTTTATGCCAGGGCTAACATCAGGGCTACTGGTTACAAACACTGCATTTGTTAACTGGTTCTCACGCTCAAAATACTGGTAGGCATCATGGTAAACCAGAAATGCTTTTTGTCTAATGGGCTCAAGCAAGAGGGTGTTCATGCTCTGTGTCTTGTCTAACTCAAGTGTTAATGCCTGCAGGTTTTTTTGATAATTTTTTTTGTGTTCAGGATCGAGCTCAATAAGAAGCTCGGATAACTGGCGGCTAATTTGTTTGGCATTATTGATGGATAACCAAATATGCCCATCTATATTGTGATCGCGCATAGGGCTATCTTGTTTGACATCTTCGTTATGCCTGGATTCATCTTCATCATGGTGATGGTTGAAGTTCCTATTAGGAAGTCTCTCGATGCCGTTTAACTGGCTGAGCTGAATAAATCGAGTCTTGTTTTGCGACTGTTCCAACTTATCAACAAAGCTTTCGATGTTATTGCTGCTGTAAATAAACAGGTCTGCCTGAGATAACTTGCGCTTTTGTGATGGCTTAAGTTGAAAGTTGTGTGCAGATGCCTGTTTTTCAAGCAGTAATTGAGGTGTTGTAACACCCTGGGTGATGCTGCTGACTAGTGAGTGCAGAGGTTTAATGCTGACTAAAATATCAGGTGTGCTCGCATAGCTGTTAAATGTAATTAATAGCAAAAGCAAAGAATGGATTAGAGCGGGTTTATGGTTGGTTAACATGTGTTTGTGATAAAGTAAGCGATCAGTACGGGGAAGTTTACAGGTCAAACCATTTCGGTCAATCATTAGCACTTATGAACTCATTTTTAATAAAGGCAGAACATATTGGTCTGCAAATTAATCAACGCCAAATTCTAGACAATATCAGTCTAACGATTAATCCTGGTGAAATTCTAACCTTGATAGGTCCTAATGGTTCCGGCAAAACCTCATTAGTGCGTGTACTGCTAGGTTTATTAGAGACAAAACAGGGCTCGCTGCAGAAAAAAGACCAGCTGGTGATTGGTTATATGCCGCAGAAATTTCATATAGATGCGGTGTTGCCCATGAGCGTGCTGCGTTTTTTGCAGATGGGGAATAAGCTCACCCCTGACGAAATTCAGACGACGGCTAGTTCATTGGGTATTGCTTCATTGCTGGCACAGCCGGTGCAGTCGGTGTCGGGCGGTGAATTTCAACGCGTGCTACTAACTCGCGCCTTATTGCGTAAGCCAGACTTATTAGTATTGGATGAACCCGCGCAGGGTGTGGACATTAATGGCCAACAACAACTGTATCAACTAATTTCTAAAATTCGCGATGACTATGGCTGCGGCGTGTTAATGGTTTCCCATGATTTGCATCTGGTAATGGAAGCTACCGATCAGGTGCTATGCCTGAACACGCATATTTGTTGCACCGGCCACCCTGAGGCGGTGAGTAAGCACCCAGAGTATCTAAAATTGTTTGGCTCTTCCTTAGATGGTATGGCGGTTTATACGCATAACCATGATCACAGTCATGATTTTGCTGCGGATTCAGACGTACCCAACTGTTCATCCTGTGAGAAAAATCCATTGCAGAAGGCGCACGATCATGATCATGGATGAGTTTATCTGGCGTGCTTTATTGGCGGGTATGTTAGTTGTGTTGGTGTCCGGGCCGTTGGGTTGTGTGGTCGTTTGGCGTCGAATGTCCTATTTTGGTGATGCTTTGGCTCATGCTGCTTTGTTGGGAACGGCAATGGCATTAATGTTTGATATGAAACCGTTGATTGGAGTGATTATTATCGGCGGATTAATCAGTTATTTACTAATGAGTTTGCAACGCAAGAAAGATCTATCCAGTGATGCAATTCTTGGAATTTTATCGCACGGTGCTTTAGCGGGTGGATTGGTGATGATGGCTGTGATGCAATCACAGGGTGAACGGATTGATCTTATGGCTTACCTGTTCGGCGATATATTGTCGGTGAGTTGGCAGTACATCATTTGGCTGGCTATCGCCTGCGTTGTTGTATTGGCTTTTATCGTTCGCTTATGGGAGTCGATATTATCTATCGCCGTGCATGAAGAGCTGGCACGTAGTGAAGGTGTTGCTGTTGATAGGGTGCGTTTGATTTTTATGTTGCTGATGGCGGTGCTGGTTGCGGTCGCGATGAAAATCGTCGGCATAATACTGATTACTGCTTTGTTAATTATTCCTGCAGCAAGTGCCCGACGCTTTGCCAGTTCACCAGAGCGCATGGCGGTGCTGGCGGTCGTATTTGGCCTGTTTTCCGTTGTCATGGGGATGTTCGCATCGATGCAATGGGATACACCGGCAGGGCCATCGATTGTATTGTCTGCCGTGTTGCTATTTTTTGCATCACGCCTAAAACCGGTGATTTGAAGTATTAGTTGTAATTAATCAACACCGAGTTGTTGTGCAATCGCAGCGCGACTCAGTTCTGCCAGTTGTTTATTGTTTGTTTCTGTTGTGAGATCTAGATGGATATCAATCGGTGGTAAAAAGTGCAGTTCCACATCTAAAGGGTTGGCACGGGTCAGGCCTAATAACGAATCCATAAATGACATGTCACCAATATAAGGTACGTTAGGGTTAACGCCTTGTTTATGCGGGTACCTTAAGGCGATAGGCTGGATTTTTACCTGCGCATCTATGGCGGCCTGTAATAAGCGGCCATGAAATTTTTTAACGCTCTTCCCATCTGTAGTAGTGCCCTCAGGGAAAATTACGACACTGCCGCCAGAGCGTAGACAATCGGTGATTTCTTTAAGTGATTTTTGTGCCGCACCATGGCGACCTCGTTGAATAAACAAGGTGCCAGCACGATCTGCCAGCCAGCCAATGAGTGGCCAGTTTCTTACTTCGGCCTTGGATAAAAAGTGTAAGGGCTGCTGGCAGGCGAGTATGGGAATATCAAACCATGAAATGTGGTTCATTACATATAAAGTGGCTTCGGGCTGCATGCTTCCATGGGATGAAATTGTCGCATGAAAAATATTACATATGCCTCTATTCCATTTAACAAAATGAGCCGAAGCTGTGGCTTGCTTGTGAATGCCATTGCGTAAATACACATAAGCCAGGCCCATGCCTGAAATTAAATGTAGCTTGAGGCGTAAAACTTTCCAGCTTAATTTGAGTGTAATGGGAGTTTTCAATTTTTTGCTTTTTTATGAAAAACGCATAGAAAGGTCGATGGCTTGAATATCTTTGGTGATAGCACCGGTGGAAATATAATCAACACCGGTTTCGGCAATTGCTCGAATTGTTTCTAGTGTTACATTGCCAGATGCTTCTAGTTCAGATTGCTTATTGGTGATTGCCACCGCCTGGCGCAATAAATCCAGGTCGAAGTTGTCGAGCATAATTCGATTAACGTCGGCATCTAATGCCTGCTGTAATTCATCAAGGTTTTCTACTTCTACCTCTATCATTAGATCAGGGCTGTTGAATCTGGCGGATTCAACCGCCTGAGAAATTCCCCCAGCGGCGAGAATATGGTTTTCCTTAATTAAAATGGCATCGTATAAACCCATGCGGTGATTATAAGCGCCGCCACACCTCACGGCATATTTTTGCGCCAGACGTAAGCCGGGGATGGTTTTTCGGGTGTCTAGTACTTTCGCATTGGTGCCGACAATAGCGGCCGTATATTCTGCAGCCCTGGTGGCTGTGCTCGACAATGTTTGCAAAAAGTTAAGCGCTGCACGCTCACCTGTGAGTAAGGCGCGAGTCGCGCCGCTGAGTGAGCATAGTTGCTGCCCAGCAGTGACTACATCGCCATCAGCTACATCCCACTCGATGAATACCTGAGAATCAAGCTGTGCAAAAACTTCTTCAAACCAGTCGATGCCACAAATGGTGGCGGGCTCACGTGTGATAACTGTAGCCAAACTAAAGTCATCCTCTGGAATTAATTTTGCAGTAACATCGCCAGAGCCTATGTCTTCCTTTAAGGCGTTGTCGACGGTTTCTTCAAGGTAACTGTGGGGTACGTTCATGTAGGTACGACAGGTTGTTAATAATAGCGCTTAAGTTTAAGTGAAAGCAGGCATTAAACAAAGCCTGTTTTAATCGTGATTTATTTTGTTATTTATTCATAGACTAAACGCAGGCCAGCAAACATATGCCGCTGATGTGCCTGATAAAAATTTCTAAATGAGGCGCGTTTTATTTCCGGGCGAGTGTATGGGCTACCACCTTTTAATACGAAGTGTTTATCATCAAACCAGGGTGTGGAATATTTATCACAGGGAAAAGACTCAAAGTTATCGTAAGGGTAAAACGTATTGCTACACCATTCCCAGGCATGAGCTGTTTGGCTTAGTTGCTCTAGTCGAGCGGCTGTTTCCCATTCGTGTTCGTGGGGCAAACGGGCATTAGCCCAGGTGGCAAAAGCACAGGCTTCATAATAATTGATGCCGTATACCGCATCATCCGCCTGCAAATCATATGCACCAGTATGATTGATACCATACCACTGCTGTTGCTTATTTTGTTTCCAATGCTCTGGGTGATGAGCTGGATTGTTTTGCAGCCATTGCCAGCCGTCATCATTCCAATAGCGGGCTTTTGTATAGCCATCATTACGCATGAAATTTAAATACTCACTGTTACTTACTGGCTTAAGCGAAATATAAAATTCATTTAGGGATATTTGTTGCGTAGGTAGCTCGTTATCGTAAGACAGGGGGGGCTCACCACCAATAGTATATGAGCCCTGTTTTATATGTGAAAGGTCACGTTTGGGAATTTTTGTAGTTAAAGGTTCTTCTGGTTGATAAGTGCCTTTATCTGCTTTTAATGCTATTTGCTGTAAAACCATGTGAATGGTTTCATAATGTTGTGCGTAATGTTGAATAATAAAATTTTCTATATATTCATCTTTAAACAAAATATGATCACTAAGTGGCGGTGTTTTTTCTAATAGTAATAAGTCATTTATGTCCTGTTGTGCAGATATATTTTTCAGAGTTTCATTTAGTGGGGGAAATCGTGGGCCACGCTCTGCTTTGGGGCAATTTTCAGTAATGTATAATGATCTATCAGAGGTGAATTCATTGTTGCTTTGAATGATTTCATGTAGCCAGTAGTTTTCGAAAAATAATCCATGTCCAAGGTGCCAGCCTGCAGGGCTTAGGTCGGGGTGAAATTGCAGTCGATAGTGTAAATCACTCATGCCTTCAAACAGTTTCCGGGTTTTATTCTGGATCGCGCGTAGCCGAATTAAAGTGGATAAAGATGTAGCCATAGGTTTATTTATTTAATTGCACTTTATTGTTGCAGAACGATAGTTTAGATAACAGAATGTTGTTGCCGGGATAAGCAAACATGCGACACATATTTTGAAGCTCTAGGTTAGATTTTGCTCATGTTAACATAGCCGTAAAATGATAAAAGTGTTTATACATGAGATGTGGTTATGGGTTGCAATACAGTATTGGAAGTAAATGACCTTGTCTGGATTGATCTATCCAGACCCTGAAAAGCGGACAAACGTAAGCTTAGATGTGCTAGATGAATTTATTCGCTTAGATAAAGATGGAGAAGTTCTTACGCAAGTCAGTCATAAATATACACATGATCAAGCTGAGTCCCTGTTAATGAATGCAGGATTGCATATACTTAGGCGGGTAGAAACAGGTCATGCCGGGCTTTCATTGGTTATGGCAGATAAACCATTGTAATCGTTATGTGCGGTGTACAATCTTCACACTATAAAATATTAGGATTTGCTAGACTATGCAACATGGTTTCGCCGAGTGGCAGGCATTTTTAATTGATAAGCCACTGCCTATATTGATGCGCACTAAATTAGATGTGCAAGATCTTATTGATCAGTCCCAATTATCTATTACGCAATATGCCGGCCCTATATTATTTGATGCCTGTTTTAGTGCTTGCGTGTTTAAACATGTAAATACTCAACGGATTAAGGCGGGTCGTAATCCACTGACTACACTAGAAAATGCATTGTCACACCTGGGGCAGGCTGCTTTTCAGGGTTTTTTAAATCGAGCGGTAGTATTTGAAGAATTGAGTTTACCTCCTGGAAATGTTCAAGGTTACCTGCGGGTGATGGGCCGATCATGCCATGCTGCTTTACAGGCGAAGAGTTGGGGAGAGCAAAGAAATGTGGTGCAATTTGAAGAAATATTATTAGCTGCATTGTTACAGAACGTTACGGAATTGATGCTGTGGAGTTACGCTGAAAACACAATGATAAAAATTGAACATGCCTGTTATGTAGACAAGCAATCGTACGAAGAGGCGTCTAAGAAAGTGCTCGGTTGTGGAATGCGTGAGTTAGCTGTGGCGCTGGCAGAGAAATGGAATTTTCCTGAAATGGCAGTGGATGGACTAAGCAGTAAGCTAGATAATTTTACACTAGCTACGAGTGCGGCTTTGGCGTCTGAGCTTGCTCGGGTGGTCGATGTAAGCTGGTATGGTCGTGAAGCCAATAATTTAATTGAGAAAATAGCTAAGTACACAGGCAAAAAAGAAGGTGAAGTTGAACATCAGTTACATTTAAATGCGGTTAATATGTCGCCTGTATTATTGGATAAAAATTATCAAACACCTGCTAGATTATTGCCACAATTGGTGGATGAACAATATGTTGATGAGCAGTATGTGTTGCAGTCAGAACCACCAGAAATAGAAAAGCCAGAAGTTAAAAAATCGAAAAATGTAAATTTAGAGGCTATTAAGGCAAGGGCTGCTGCGATCAAAAAATCGCTTGAAGATAAAAAGGCAGCGCAGAAAAAGCTAAACGATAAAAAAATAGAAAAAACGACGGATACAGTTTCGACTAAAAACGCTTCTGCAGATTCATTAAAAGAAGATAAGTCTGTTGAAAATAAAAAGTCTGTTATTAGTGTTGATCTTGCCAAGTCTATTCAGAATTTTAAGCAATTGGTTACACAGGGGAAGCCAGTGCACGAACTTATTGAACATGCCGTTCAAGCAATGTTGTGTTGTGGTGTTGAACGTTGTTTATTTATTGTGAAATTGCCGAATAAAGATATGTTAGTTTCTCGATATGCTGCGCAAGCTTCGGAAGATATTGCGATAGGGTCATTAAAAATACCCACCAACACACCTCATGTATTTACATTACTAATAGAAAAACCCAGAAATGTTTTTGTTAATGATGATAATCGCTTGAAATACTGGCCTCTAATTCCAGCGCCAGTTAAATTAGCTATAGGTGTTAAGTCCTTTTTTGCCATGTCGGTATTTGCAAAGAAGCATGCGATGGGATTAATGTATGCAGATAAGGTTAAAGGAATATTGACGGTTGAAGAATACGCTCAGTTTCAGGCGATTTGTGGTTTATTGTCTAAAGGCATTGTTGACTCTATAAAACACAAGAAGCCGCCTGTTGCTTAGGCGGGTGATTGATTATCTAATACATATTGAGCTTTTCAATAACTGAATCTGAAATGTCATCGAAGTCGGGTTCGCTTATGCCCAGGAATTCGAACAAGCCATTCTTGATTTTATTCCACTCATTATCTTCACGATCCTTTCCTAAAACAGCATGTACATGTGCTATGTGTTCAGCCATTTTTAATATGACTAAAATAGTGTCGGCTTCAGTGCCAAATTCGCTATTCTTAAAGCTAAGGCGTTCAAAGTTGTGGTGGTCTCGAATGGCAATGCGTAAATGCTCTGGCAGTTTCCATGCGCGTGAAACCATATAGCCTAATACGGCATGGTTGGTGGAGTAGTGAGTGTTTTCAATTTCTGTTATTTGAGTGTTATCAGAATTATACGCAGACTGCATGACGCTTGCATAGTCAGCGTATTTTTCCATAAGAATGGGAATGCCGCAATTATGAAATAAACCCAGTGTATAGGCTTCATCTGTTGAACCAAATCCCAGTATGTGTACAAGTGTGGATGCGGTATTTGCAACATCGGTGGCTGATTGCCAGAAATCAGAAAGGTCTTTGTTCTGGTAGTGACCAGATTGCGCCTTTAAAAGCTGGCAGTTAACAATATTTTTAACTGCCTTTAAACCGAGCAATACAGCCGCTTGTTGTATCGATGTTATGTTATTAGCCAGGCCGTAATAAGGGGAATTGATGGTTTGTAGCAAACCAGATGATAAAGCAACATCCTGACTGACGATATCGGCAATTTTAACAAGGTCATCCCCCGCTCCTTGTATACGGGACAGAATATGCGGCTGCGGCGGGATATTGTAACTACGAATGAGTTTGCTTAAATCAGCTTCGTCGATAACTAGTTCGTTGGTTTCATCGGTCATGGTATTGGGCTCTATAAACTAATTATACGGGAGGTGTGAAGCTCATAAATTTTTAATGTAGATCTTCGAATTTCTTTGTGCGTTATACATGTCTCTACGTTGAATGGGAATCTGTTGTAAGTCACCTTCAATAAACCCCTTTTCAATAAACCAGTGTGCAGTGTGCGTGGTCAATATAAATAATTGTTGCACATCTTTTTGTAAACACGTTTGCTGAATGTGCTCTAGCAGATCATTCGCGCGCCCCTGTTTTTGATAATCGCTATGCACCGCAACGCAAGCGAGTTCGGCGCAGTTGTTATCATAAGGATAGAGTGCGGCACAGGCGATAATCATACCGTCGCGTTCTATCACAGTGAATTGTTCTATCTCAAGTTCTAGTTGTTCGCGTGAACGATGCGCCAAAATTTGCTGTTCTTCTAATGGCTGAATCAATTCAAGCACACCGCCGACATCGTTTATATTCGCCTGACGTAAACCTTCATAGGTATCGGTGGTAATCATCGTGCCGCTACCATCACGGGTGTAAAGTTCAAGCAATAAAGCACCGTCCGTTTGATGGCTAATTAAATGCGCACGACGCACTCCGTGTTTACATGCGTCAATAGCGCTCTGTAAATGCAGTTGTGTTAGCTCGTCATTTTGTTGTTTGGTGAGAAGTGTTTCTGCTTGCAGCACGTTTAATTGATGAACCAGTTTTTGTTGTTCATTTTTCACGCCGCTATCTGGCATCATAAAAATAAGTTTGTTTGCACTCAAAGCACTAGCCGCCGCTGTGGCAACTTCCTCTGCACGACAATTAAAGGCTTCGCCCGTAGGGGAGTAGGCAATGGGTGAGAGTAATACAATGTTGTTTAGTGACAGCTGTTGTTGTATGGCCTCGGTATCTACTTTGCGAATATTTCCGGTAAAACCAAAATCTAAACCATCGCGCACACCATAAGGTCTGGCGGTGATAAAGTTTCCAGAAACTACCCTTAATGCTGCGCCGGACATAGGCGTGTTAATCAGCCCCATGGATAACTGTGTTTCTAGTTTAACGCGTACTTGCCCGACAGCCTGTTCAACACCCTGTAAAATATCAGCCGTGGTAATGCGCCAGCCATTATGAAAATTAGATTTAAGATTAAGCGTATTGAGTTGTTGCTCTATTTGTGGCCGCGCGCCATGCACCAGTACCAGCTTAACGCCCAGGCTATTGAGTAATGCAATGTCATGAATAAGGTGAGCAAATCCACCGTGTGTAATGGTTTCGCCAGATAGGTAAATCACAAACGTGCGGCCGCGATGGCTATGGATATAAGGCGAAGATCCACGAAACCAGTCGACATATTGTTGTGTTGCTGTACTCAAGTGTTAGCCCTTCATTGTGTTTTATTGTGCTCTGCTGTGTAGCGGTGTTTACAGAGAAGAGCATGTCGTTGTGTTAAAAATAAATCATTCAATGCAAAATTGATATATGAATTTGCGCAGCAATTCTACAGTAGGCTCTATTCGGTCTACATCTAAATACTCATCGGGCTGGTGGGCCTGAGCAATATCGCCGGGGCCGAGCACGATGGTATCGATGCCAAGCTCGGTGAGATAGGGTGCCTCTGTGCCAAAGGCAACACTACCCGATGTTTCGCCCGTAAGTTTTTCAGCGGCTTTCACTAAGGCAGATTCAGCCGGTGTTTCCATGGCTGGAATGCCGGAAAACAACGGCCGAGTTTCCAGCTTAAAACCGTGTTCGGGCATGACTTTTTGTAAGCGAGTATTTAATTCATTACGTAGCGTAAGTAAATCCATGCCGGGCAATGGGCGAATATCAATGTGCAGTTCGCAGGCGCCACAAATACGATTGGGATTATCGCCGCCATGAATATGTCCCAGGTTCATCGTTGGCACGGGTACCTCAAATAAGCCATTGTTGTATTGCTGCTGAAGCTCATTACGCCAGCGGAGTAACTCAGCGATAACTGTATGCATGGCTTCCAGGGCATTGTGCCCATAGGCGGGATTGCTCGAATGCCCGGCAAGGCCGGTGATACGTATCGCCTCCATCATGATGCCTTTATGCATACGAATGGGTTTCATGCCTGTGGGTTCACCGATTACGGCATAGCGTGCCCTGGGTTTGCTGGCATCGACTAATGCCTTGGCGCCTGCCATGGTAGTTTCTTCATCGGAAGTTGCCAGAATAATCAGCGGTTGTTTGTATTCGCTTGCCTTGAACGTTAAGGCCGCTTCAATGGCTAAAGCTAAAAAGGCCTTCATGTCTGAGGTGCCTAAGCCATATAATTTACCGTTATCCTCACTGAGTTTAAACGGGTCATGTTGCCAGCGGTCATCGTCATAGGGCACGGTGTCTGTATGGCCTGCGAGTATTAACCCAGCATGCTTTGAGTTTGCATCGATTGTACCGAGAGTGGCTATAAGGTTGGCTTTACCCTCGGCCACCGGCATTATTTCAACTTGAAAACCGAGTTTGTCTAGCCAGTTGGCGAGTAGATTGATAACCCCCATATTGCTTTGGTCGATGGCAGGGTTGACACAGCTAACAGAGGGCGTCGCAATTAGCTGCGCAATCATTTGCATTAATAAGGGTTGTGCGCTCATGAATGGTTTATGCTCTCATCTGGCAACATGCTAACGCCATTTAATGGGCATTGTAGAATTTCATCACGTAAGGCTTCAATGGCGGCTGTGCGTGTAAAACTCTTACGCCAGGCCAGCGCTACTCTGCGAGTGGGCGCCGGGTTCTCGAATGGAATCATTGATAGTAGATTGCTTTGCGTAATATCGCTATTACTACTGGAGGGTAATACGGTGATACCGCTACCTGTTGCTACCATATGCCGAATGGTTTCCAGTGAGCTGCCCTGCAGGCCTCGCTGTAGGTTGCTGGATGTTTGGCAGTCTGGGCAGGATTGCAATACCTGGTCTCTAAAGCAGTGCCCAGGTCCAAGTAATAATAAGCTTTCAGTCGCTAGCTCATTTGCAGGAATAAACTCGCGTTTGCTCCATGGGTGCATTTTGGGAACGGCGACGACAAAGGGTTCATCATAAATAGCCAGTGTGCTAATGCCCGGTTCGTCAAATGGCAGGGCAATGATAATTACATCGACCTTGCCCTGTTTTAATTGCTCGGTGAGCACCGCCGTCAGGTTTTCTTCTATCATCAAGGGCATTTGTGGCGCGCGTTGATGAATGCGCGGGATGAGCGAGGGCAATATGTAAGGCGCAATGGTGTAGATGGCACCCAGGTGCAATGCACCAGCAAGGGGGTCTTTCTGGCTATTAGCTAGTTGTTTTATCTTCTCGGCCTGGTCTAATACTTTTTGCGCCTGCTCGATAATGACGTGGCCTACACGGGTAACCTTTAATTCGTTGCGTGTACCCCTTTCAAACAAGCTGGCGGAGAGCTCAGACTCCAGTTTTTTGATGCCTAAACTAAGTGTAGGTTGTGTAACGCAGCAGGCTGTAGCGGCGCGCCCAAAGTGCTGGTGTTGGGCGACGGCAACGATATATTTAAGTTCGGTTAGTGTCATAGCGCTTTGATTTATAAAATCTATTAAAAAAGATTGTACCCAATAAGTTTCTAAATATCCTGGCTTTTGTGCCGATATATTGGATAGCATTGTGCTTAGATGTGCCGTTATAGAATAAACAGATAAATCGATTCAATCTTTGCTATAACATTTGTTGCACCACATAAACTGAAAAATAATTAATGAGGATTCACCGTGCTTAATCGACTCATCGGCAATAGTATTCGTAATAAACTCCTAATGGTTACGGGCTTAGGCACGTCTTTGGTTGTCGGGGCAACTATTTTTGGTATGTACAATGCGCGATTAGTTGAAAAGGAAATGTCTGCGGTGATGCACCATGAGCTGGCGGTAGAGTCGGCATTTACTAACATATCTTTAGATTTTAAAACGCAGGTACAGGAATGGAAAAATGTCTTACTGCGAGGCCATGATGATACAAAAAGAGAAAAATACTGGGCTAAGTTCAATAAGAAGCATAAGGCGGTACAGGCTAGTGTCGCAGATCTAATGGCTGATGTAGGCGATGATGAAATTGAAGCGATGTTGAGCGATTTTAAAAAAGTACACAGTGAGTTACTGCCGAAATATCAAAATGGCCTGGATGTATTCATGAGTACAGATTTCAACTTCAAAGCCGCAGATGAAGCCGTGGCAGGTATAGATAGAGCGCCGGGTAAAATGCTGGGAGCCATTCAGGATAAACTAATAAAGAGTGTAAAACACGCAATGAAGGTGGCGGATGAGCATTCGTCTGATGGCATAAAATATACGACCATATTGTTGATAACTGCAATTATTGTGTCGTTTATTTTGTTTTTACTTCTGGTTCAAAAAAACATTATTACGCCAGCACAGAGTTTAGTGCGTGATATTACGCGTATGGCGGACGGTGATTTTAGTGGACACATTGCGGTGCATTCTTCCGATGAAATTGGTCAGATAGCCTCAGCAGCTGAAAGAATGCAGGTTGATATTAGCGACATGGTTCAGCGTATCAATCAATCGGTTTATACCTTGTCGACTTCGGCTGAAGAGATGTCACATGTCTCCGATCAGGCCAATCAGGCAATGATGAGCCAGCGTCAGGAAACCGATCAGGTCGCCACGGCGATGAATCAAATGACCGCCACGGTACATGAGGTAGCGCAAAATGCGACATTGGCCGCAGAATCTGCGAATCAGGCTAATGCGGAAGTGAGCACCGGGCAAAGTGTGGTAAACGATGCCATTCGTGCCATTAGTTCCCTGGTGCAAAAAGTAGAGCAGGCCTCGGATGTTATTCATAATTTAGAAAGTGATTCAGTTGAAATTGGTTCGGTGTTAGATGTTATTCGTAGCATTGCCGAACAAACTAATTTGCTGGCTTTGAATGCAGCGATTGAGGCAGCGCGCGCAGGAGAGCAGGGTCGTGGTTTTGCTGTGGTAGCTGACGAGGTGCGGACATTGGCCAGTCGAACGCAAACTTCCACAGAAGAAATTCAAAAGATGATCGAACGTTTACAGTCCGGGTCTCAGGAAGCGGTTGAGGCGATGAATCAAAGTCGCTCGCAGGCCGATGTTACACGTGACACGGCCGCTAAGGCAGGCGAAGTGCTGACCGCTATTACGAGTTCCGTCGCCAATATTAATGATATGAACACGCTTATAGCCAGTGCAGCGGAAGAACAAAATGCGGTCGCGGAAGAAATCAATCGCAATATAGTCAATATTAGTCAGGCATCCGAAGCGACGGCTGAGAGCGTTGCCTCTACGGCTCAATCTAGTGAAGACTTACGCAATGTTGCTGAAGAATTAAAGCACGTAGTATCCCGTCTAAAAGTGTAGTTATTCACCCTGGGCCGCCATGCAAGGAACCTTGCATGGCGGCTTTTTAGTTGCGGATTTGTCTTACGACTTAGTCCAACTTCCTCTACAATATCGACCTTAAAGAATTTGTCTTATTTGAGGTCAAGCAACATGCCAGTTTATCGTTCTAGAACATCTACCCACGGCCGCAATATGGCGGGTGCCCGTGCTCTGTGGCGCGCCACTGGTATGCAGGATGGCGATTTTGAAAAGCCCATTATTGCAATTGCAAACTCCTTCACTCAATTTGTGCCGGGTCATGTTCATTTAAAAGACATGGGGCAGTTAGTTGCGCGCGAAGTTGAAAAGGCCGGCGGTATCGCAAAAGAATTTAATACCATAGCGGTGGACGATGGTATTGCGATGGGTCATGACGGCATGTTGTATTCATTGCCGTCGCGTGAAATTATCGCCGACTCAGTTGAGTACATGGTGAACGCACATTGCGCAGATGCCATTGTGTGCATTTCCAATTGCGACAAAATCACCCCGGGCATGTTGATGGCGTCTATGCGTTTAAATGTTCCGGTTATTTTTGTTTCCGGTGGCCCAATGGAATCGGGTAAAACAAAACTTCAGGGTGTGGAAGTAAAACTGGATTTGGTTGACGCGATGGTGATGGCGGCCAACCCTAATGAAACCGATGAAGATGTGGCGCTAGTTGAACGCTCAGCCTGTCCAACCTGTGGCTCCTGCTCGGGAATGTTTACGGCAAACTCAATGAACTGTTTAACGGAAGCCCTGGGGTTGTCATTACCAGGCAATGGCTCATTGTTAGCTACGCATGCCTATCGTGAAGAGCTATTTTTAGAAGCGGGTCGACGTATTGTTGCCCTGGCGCGTGATCATTATGAAAATGATAATTACGCTGTATTGCCGCGCTCAATTGCCAGTTTTGAAGCCTTCGAAAATGCCATGAGTTTAGATATCGCCATGGGGGGGTCTACTAATACGGTTTTACATTTACTGGCCGCTGCACAGGAAGGTGAAATTGATTTCACCATGGACGATATAGATCGCCTGTCTCGCAAAGTGCCTAACCTGTGCAAAGTGGCGCCATCGACACAAAAATACCATATGGAAGATGTGCATCGCGCAGGTGGTGTGATGGGTATTTTGGGTGAGCTAGATCGCGCCGGTTTATTGCATACGGGCTTAGCCACTGTGCACAGCGAAAGCATGGCGAAAGGCCTGGAAAAATGGGACATCGCGGTTAGTAAAGATGAAGATGCGCTAAAAGTATATTCAGCAGCGCCGGGAAATGTACCTACACAACAGGCGTTTTCCCAGGAAAAGGTTTGGTCACTGGATACCGATCGCGCCGATGGGTGTATCCGTAATCTGCAAAATGCGTATTCTCTGGACGGTGGTCTGGCGGTATTGTTTGGCAATATTGCAGAGCTTGGCTGTATTGTTAAAACCGCAGGCGTTGATGATGATAACCTGGTATTCACAGGGCGCGCGCGTATTTTTGAATCACAGGATTCTGCGGTAGCTGCGATACTGGGTGATCAGGTGGTTGCCGGTGATGTAGTGGTTATTCGCTACGAAGGCCCTAAAGGTGGCCCGGGTATGCAGGAAATGTTGTATCCAACCTCGTATTTAAAATCGAAAGGTTTGGGTAAGGCCTGTGCGCTATTAACAGATGGTCGTTTCTCGGGCGGAACATCGGGTTTATCAATTGGTCATGCTTCACCGGAAGCCGCGGAAGGTGGTGCGATTGGTCTGGTTGAAGAAGGCGACACGATTGAAATTGATATTCCAAATCGGATTATTAATTTGGCTATTTCAGATGAAGCCTTAGCGCAACGCCGTGCGGCAATGGATGCAAAAGGAACAGATGGATGGAAGCCGCGGGAAGTGCGTACCCGTGTAGTGAGTCAGGCATTAAAAGCGTATGCTGCTTTAACAACCAGTGCCTCACGGGGTGCGGTGCGAGATGTGTCTCAGTTAGATAAATAAAAAATAAAGGTCATTAAAATGAAAATCGGAACACCGCTTTCGCCATCCGCCACTAAAGTGATGTTATTAGGTTCGGGTGAGTTGGGTAAGGAAGTGATTATTGCTTTGCAGCGTTTAGGCGTAGAAGTCATCGCGGTGGATCGATATGAAAATGCGCCGGGGCATCAGGTAGCGCATCGTGCCCATGTAATTGACATGACGGATGCCACGGCACTTAAAGCCCTGGTGAAAAAAGAACGGCCACATTTTATCGTGCCAGAAATTGAAGCCATTGCGACGAATATGTTGGCGGAGATTGAAGAAGAAGGCCTGGCTGAAGTCATCCCCACTGCACGTGCGGCACAGCTAACAATGAACCGTGAAGGCATCCGTCGTCTCGCGGCAGAAGACCTTAAAATACCCACCTCTGAATATGTCTTTGCCGATAGCATGGAAGAGCTTAAGCAGTGCGCCAAATTAATCGGCTTTCCCTGTATTGTTAAACCCGTCATGTCTTCATCGGGTAAGGGGCAGTCTCGCCTTGAATCCATTAATGACGTGGAGGCAGCATGGCAATATGCAATGAATGGTGGGCGTGTAAACCACGGCCGAGTAATTGTTGAAGGTGTGATTGAGTTTGATTACGAAATTACTCAGCTCACGGTGCGCGCACTGGATGCGGATGGTGAAATTGAAACTCACTATTGCGCGCCGGTTGGGCACATTCAAAAAGACGGTGACTATGTAGAAAGCTGGCAGCCACAGCCAATGAGCGATACGGCCTTAGAAAAATCACGTGAAATTGCGCATAAAGTTACCACTGCATTGGGTGGGCGGGGTATTTTTGGTGTGGAGTTGTTCATCAAAGGCGATGAGGTCTACTTTAGTGAAGTGAGCCCGCGGCCACATGATACGGGCCTGGTGACATTAATAACGCAATGGCAATCTGAATTTGCCTTACATGCACGGGCTATTTTAGGGCTGCCGGTGGATGCAAGCTTGCGTTGCGAGGGTGCCAGTGCGGTTATTTATGGTGCGATGGATGAGGTGGGTATTAGCTTTAGTGGTGTAGATGAAGCATTGCGTGTGCCTGCTACAGAGGTACGTTTATTTGGTAAGCCAGAATCATTTATAAAGCGTCGCATGGGGGTAGTGGTATCCAGTGGTAATTCAATTGATGAAGCGCGAGGTCGAGCGCGATTAGCCGCGTCCAAAATTCACCCCGAAAAATAAATTTTACGGTGTATGTTTTAAGCTTTTTTTCAAACATAAATCAATAAGCATTGTTTGCGCTACACTTAGCGTAATTTACGTCTAATCGTGTGGTTTTTTAACCATATAATAATCTAAAGAAAAAAGAGAGATGGGTGGCGCATGTCTAATATGAATAAACCTATAAGTTCAACGGCAGGTAAGCCTGATCTAGATTGGAGCCAGGTGAAAGAAACCGTGCTAATGCTTAAGCTGGCGGCGGCTCAGGTTGAATTTTCATTGAGTGAAGGCGGAAATTCAGTCAATACCCTTACGGATTCGTTTACGAGTATGGCGGGTAGTATTAAAGCAATTGAGCTAAGTACGACAGAAATCTTTGAAAAATATGCTGTTGAACCGGCAGATCAGGAAGTGATTAAAAATAATTGCGCTCAGGTGACTGGAAAAATGCAGCAAGCGATTATGGCGTTTCAATTTTATGACACCTTAGTTCAGCGCCTGGATCATGTAGTGAATAGCTTGTCGAAGCTGGGTGATTTAGTTTGTGACCCGGGGCGTTTGTACTCGCCTATTGAGTGGCGCGGCTTGCAGGAGGCTATTCGCAGTCGTTATACCATGGCTAATGAGCGTGACTTGTTTGATGCCATTTTGGCGGGAGAGAGTATTGAGCAGGTGATAGAAAAAATGCAGCAAGTGACAAATCAGGCAGATGATGATATTGAGCTGTTTTAGAAAGTATAGCTAGTGTGAGTTGTTAGATAAATGCGCTAATCCTATATTTTTGTTGAGTTTTTTCTTTATTTTAGATTGCTTATGAGCTAAGGTTTATATCAATAAAAATGATTAAACAGGATTTATCCCTTGGCACGCTTAGCCGATGTTGTAACCCAGACATTTCGCTCCTTTAGCCCAGATGCTTTTTCCGAGCGCTTTTTCAAAGACCCCATAGAAAGTTGGTGGCAGAGTTATCATCGTAAACTGGATGAAATTGGCTCTGATGGTCCTGTGCAGGTGGCGTTTTTCATTGCGACATTTACTGCAATGGGGCATTTGGCAAAATGTGACGGCCAGGTTAAAAATGTAGAAATAGAATTGGCATCGCAGCTAATGGATCACCTTAAGTTAGGAGCGCAACAAAAGCAGCTGGCTATTCGTTTGTTTAATGAAGGCAAAAACAGTGATTTTGCACTGGATGCTTTGTTACAGCGTTTTTATCGTCAGTGTCAGCACCGTGTAAGCGTGTTGCAAATTTTCATTGAAATGCAGTTGCAAATGGCTTACGCAGATTCAGGTATGAACGAACGTGAGATGAGTTTATTGCAGCGAATGTGCAAGCGTTTGTCTATTACCGATGCTATTTTTACACGTATACATAGACGTGTACGTGCTGAAAAAAAAGCGCATCATCAAGCGGTTGTTCATTGTTCAAATAAACCATTAAGTTTGGCAGATGCCTATGCTATGTTGAACATTGATCGCAGATCTAGCCCGCAGGAAATCAAACAGGCGTATCGACGTATGATGAATCAGTACCATCCAGATAAACTGGTTGCGCGTAATGTGAGTGAAGCCGAAATGCTAGAGGCGCAGGATTTAACGCAAGACATCAAGCGTGCTTATGAATTGTTGAGCCGTGCACGGAAAGTTCGTTAGCGATAATGTTTTCTGAAACTTATTCGCTGGTGATTTTTTTAATGGCGTTTAATGACTAAGAACTTTTTATCGTGACAACAAACAAAAATCTTACCGAACATTTACCGCTTTTATTGCAAGCACGGGTTAATCGGCATTGGCAATCATGGACAGAATCTTGTCAATCTATACAGCGTGATCCTGAAGAAGGTGTTGAGTTCGCATTGCTCGGTAAAATATGGGCGTGCAGTGAATTTTCGGCACTCATTATGCTGCGTCACCCTGAGCTGTGGTTTGAGTTAATCGCAGCTGATGGATTTCATCAGGTCTATTCCTTCGAAAATTATCAACAACAACTTCAACAGCGCTTCAGTGTGTTTGCTGGCGATCAAATAAATGCTCAGGTCAATGATCAGATATTGATGCGTCAACTGAGGCTGTTTCGTCAACAACAGATGCTGCGCATTTTGTGGCGCGATTTAGGCGGTTTGTCTGATACCCGTGAGACCTTACGCAACTTAACCGACCTCGCTGAAGTTTGTGTCGACACCACGTTAGAGCTTCTTTATCAGGATCAGTGTAAACAATTGGGCGAGCCTTGCGATGCCTCTGGGAATTCCCAGCGCATGGTTGTGTTGGGCATGGGAAAACTGGGTGGCCACGAATTAAACTTTTCCTCCGATATTGATTTAATTTTTTGTTTTCCTGAAGAAGGTGAAACTAACGGTGCGCGCGCAATGGCGAGTAGCCAGTTTTTTACGCGCCTGGGTCAGCGATTTATTAAAGCCTTAAATGATGTGACCGCCGATGGTTTTGTCTTTAGAGTCGATATGCGGCTAAGGCCTTATGGCGATAGCGGGCCATTGGTTATGAGCCACGCGGGCATGGAACATTATTACCAGACTCAGGGCAGGGGTTGGGAGCGCTATGCAATGATTAAGGCGCGCGTGATAGGTGGCGACAGGGATGAAGGCCGTGCCTTGATGAAAATGCTTAAGCCCTTTATTTATAGGCGATATCTAGATTTTGGCGCGTTTCAATCTATTCGTGAAATGAAAGGGATGATTGATAGTGAGATTCGCCGGAAAGGTAATTTACAAAATATTAAACTGGGTTTGGGTGGCATTCGTGAAATTGAATTTGTCGGGCAAACCTTTCAATTGATTCGCGGCGGCGGTGAGCCGGAGCTGCAAATTCGCAGTATATTGAGCGTACTTAAACTACTCGCAGAAAAATCTTATTTAAGCAGCGAAGAATCAAAATCTTTAACAGCCAGTTATGATTTTTTGCGTCGCCTGGAAAATCGTTTGCAAATGTACGCAGATGAGCAAACACACTTATTGCCAGATACTGAAGAGCGTCAATTAAGCATAGCTCTAGGCATGGGGTATGACGACTGGGAAAGTTTGCTGAGTGATTGTGATAAGCATCGCCGTGAAGTGCATGCTTCTTTTGTGCAGCTGCTACATGAGGAAGGCGATAATGAGGCTGATGATAAAGTAGAAAATACAGTCCACAATATATGGCTACATGAGCCGGATGAAGAAGAGGCAGTGCAGCAGCTTGTGGAAAAAGGCATGCAGGAAGCCGCAGAAGTTTATCAGCAATTATGTCAGTTTCGCAATGCATCACAACTTAAGTTAATGACAGCAACGGGGCGTCAGCGACTTGATATATTAATGCCTGCATTGTTGGAGTTGTTACAGGAACAGGCTCATCCAGCAGAGGTTTTTAAACGCATATTAAATTTGCTGCAAGCTATATTGCGACGCAGTGTTTATTTGTCATTATTAAATGAATATCCGCAGGCATTACAACAGCTGGTGCGTTTGTGTGCCGCCAGCCCATGGATAGCCAATTTGTTAAGTCGCTATCCAGTATTGCTCGATGAGCTGTTAGATTCGCGTAACCTTTACCAAATTCCTAGCAGGCTAAAGCTCAGGCAAGAGCTGGATGATTTACTACGTCAGGTGCCAGACGATGAAGAGCAACAGATTGAGCGCCTAAGACAATTTAAGCAAATGCAGGTGCTTAAAATTGCCGCGATGGAAATTGCCGCTGTACTGGATGTGTTTGAGGTAAGCGATCAATTAAGTAATATCGCCGAAGTGCTATTAGACAAAGTAATGGATTTGGCCTGGGGCTGGATGCTGGCAAAACACGGTAAGCCAGTTTGTAAGGTGGATGGGGAAATGCATCACCCATCGATGGGTATAGTCGCATATGGAAAAATGGGTGGTAGAGAATTGGGCTACGGCTCGGATTTAGATTTGGTATTTCTACATGATAGTTCTGGGTCTGAGCAACAATCAGACGGTGAACGCAGCCTGGATAATTCGACCTTTTTTGCGAGATTGGCACAGCGAATTATTCATTTATTAAGCGTACAGACGGCAAATGGACGCTTATATGAAATTGATATGCGTCTGCGTCCCGATGGAAATGCAGGTTTATTGGTGAGTGGTACGCAGGCTTATGATATATATCAGCATGAAAAAGCCTGGACGTGGGAACATCAGGCGTTAATTCGTGCACGAATGGTGTCCTCAAGCACGCATTTAAATGCAGAATTTGATAGAATTCGGCGTTCGATATTAATGGTAAGTCGAGATAGATCTGCGCTGGCCGTCGAAGTCGTCGAAATGCGGCAAAAGATGCGCGCCTCTTTAGGCAGTAAGCCAGGTTCAGGTAAGTTTCACATAAAGCAGGATGCAGGTGGCCTGGTTGATATTGAATTTATTGCCCAGTTTGGCGTCTTACTGTGCGCCGCTGACAATGAGGCTCTGCTTGAGAATACCGCGACACGTAAAATATTGCTAGAGTTAGCAAAGTGTAACTTGCTTACAGCTGATCAGGCGGAGATATTGTATCAAGCGAATCGAAAATATCGTGAGCTAAGCCACCAATTGGCATTGCAGGAGCTGTCATCCCAGGTGGATGAGTCTTTGATGGTAGAAATTCGGCAGCAGGTGATAAAAATTTGGCAGGATGTGCTGCAAAAGTACACCAGCAATGAAGGTGCAGGGCACTAATGCCCGCATTTATACAAAGAACATATTTAAAGTGCCAGGCACTTAAAGCTTAGGAGTAAGAAGTATGCAAACCATGGCAGATCGCGATGGCGTAATTTGGATGGATGGGGAACTGGTTCCCTGGCGAGAAGCTAAGGTACATGTTTTAACCCACACGCTGCATTATGGGATGGGCGTGTTTGAAGGTGTGCGTGCATATAAAGCTGAACAGGGCACGGCTATTTTTAGATTACAGGCACACACAGATCGCCTGTTCGATTCTGCACATATCATGCGCATGGATATGCCGTTTAGCAAAGATGAAATTAATGAAGCACAACGCACCGTTGTACGTGAAAATAATTTAGAGTCTGCTTACCTGCGCCCCATGTGTTTTTATGGTTCAGAAGGTATGGGCCTGCGTGCAGATAATTTAAAAACGCACGTGATGGTTGCGGCATGGGAATGGGGTGCGTATTTAGGTGAAGACAATCTGAAGAATGGCTTGCGCATTCATACATCTTCTTATACGCGTCATCACGTCAATATCAGCATGACAAAAGCCAAAGCCAATGGTCACTATATAAATTCTATGCTGGCATTGCAGGAAGCAATTAGTGATGGCTATGATGAAGCGATGTTACTTGATAACGAGGGTTATGTAGCAGAAGGCAGTGGCGAGAATATATTTATTGTTAAAAATGGTGTTATCTACACACCAGATTTAACCTCGGCACTTAACGGCATCACACGAAATACCATTTTTACCTTATGTAAAGGCCTGGGTATTGAAATTGTAGAAAAACGTATCACACGTGATGAAGTATACATTGCAGATGAAGCATTTTTTACTGGAACAGCAGCGGAAGTAACGCCAATTCGTGAAGTAGATAGAAGAGTGATTGGGACAGGAACGCGCGGGCCAATTACTGAAAAACTACAAACATTATATTTTGATGTGGTTCATGGTAGAAAAGCAATAGATCAGGGTTGGCTAACAACTGTCGCTTAGTCTTTTTTGCGCAACTTTAATTTTGTAAGAGAAAACTAATGATAGGTAATACATCTGTAGGGAATGAGAGCTTAACAAAGCCCAATACAAAAAATAGTTACGACGTAACAGAAGAGGATCTTCCTGTGCATTGCCCAATGCCAGGAAGTAGCCTATGGGATTCTCATCCACAGGTGTTTATTGCCTTCGATAAAAATGGTGAAGGTAAGTGTCCTTATTGTGGCGCTGAATATCATTTAAAGTAATAGTAATTATCACAATTTGGAATGTGGTATCGATGATTAAACGAGCTAGTTAGTAGCAAAATTTAAAGTTTCAAATTATATACCAATGTCTATTGTCAATATAATTTCTGCTCACAAGCTAATGTTTAAGTGATTGCTTAGCAAGCGAGTAGCCATTTCGTTCTTGCAAATATCACACCCTGTCAACAAAAGAACGCGCTCATATGTATAAGCGTTTCACTGTAATTTGAATGAAAATTCTTAGTCATCCTGATTTCAGTGTGAAAATTAAGGTTAGTTGTAAATGAATCAGATATTAAGTCTAATCGGCAGAGAAAAAGAGCTGTTTGAAACAGATGTAGTAAGTCGTGATGGTGAGTTAAAAAGCATTATATCAAAATCAACTTTCTTAGTTATTGGCGGTGCAGGGTCTATTGGCCAGGCGGTTAGTAAAGAGATTTTTAAACGTAATCCAAAAAAATTGCATGTGGTTGATATAAGTGAAAATAATTTGGTTGAGCTGGTGCGCGATCTACGTAGTTCATTGGGCTATATAAAAGGTGAATTTAAAACCTATGCACTAGACATAGGTAGTATTGAATATGATGCCTTTATTAAGTCTGATGGTAAATATGATTATGTGTTGAATTTGTCCGCGTTAAAGCATGTAAGAAGTGAAAAAGATCCATTCACACTAATGAGAATGATTGATGTTAATGTTTTAAATACAGATAAAACATTAAAGCAATCAATAGATAATGGAACAAAAAAATATTTTTGTGTATCAACAGATAAAGCAGCTAATCCTGCGAATATGATGGGTGCTAGTAAGAAAATCATGGAAATGTTTTTGATGCGACGCTCTCAAAAAATAAAGATATCAACCGCAAGATTCGCAAATGTTGCCTTTAGTGATGGTTCATTATTGCATAGCTTTAACCAAAGAATAGAAAAAAGACAGCCAATAGTCGCTCCCCATGACATTAAAAGATATTTTGTTACGCCGCAGGAAAGCGGGGAGCTTTGTTTGATGAGTTGTATCTTTGGAGAGAATAGAGATATATTTTTTCCTAAGCTGACAGCCGATTTGCACTTGATGTCATTTGCGGATATAGCAACCAAGTATTTAAAAGATAAAGGTTATGAGGCTATTTCGTGTAAGGATGAAGGTGAAGCAAGATTATTAGCCAGAACTTTGCCAGATCAAAAAAAATGGCCATGTTTCTTTACTAAAAGTGATACAACCGGCGAAAAAGATTTTGAAGAATTCTATACAGAAAAAGAAGTACTGGATATGGAGAGGTTTGAAAATATAGGCTTGATAAAAAATGAGCTTGATTTTGATGGCGCCTTATTGAATGAGTTTGAGGTATGTATTAAAGGGCTAAAAAACAAGCAAGAGTGGAATAAAGAGCAGATAGTTGAAATGTTTTTCAAGATGATTCCAGAGTTTTCTTATAAAGATACGGGTAAGTACCTGGACGGTAAAATGTAATGTATGAAAAGGAAGTAAGTTTCATTAGATCAATGTTTAATACAACGGAATTTATCCCGTTGCATGAGCCGGTGTTTATGGGGAATGAAAAAAAATATGTAAATGAATGCATAGACTCAACATTTGTTTCATCAGTCGGTAAGTTTGTAGATCAGTTCGAGCAGATGGTGGCGGAGTATGTTGGTGCAAAATATGCTGTAGCAACGGTAAATGGTACAGCAGCACTTCATGTATCACTAAAATTAGTCGGTACGGATGAAAACAGCGAAGTGATTACTCAGCCTCTAACATTTGTCGCAACCTGTAATGCAATAGCTTATTGTAATGCTAAGCCGATATTTGTAGATGTAGATAAAGACACAATGGGATTAAGCCCTAAAAGCCTAAGGGCATTTCTTGCTGCTGAAACAATTCAAAAAGATGAAGTCTGTTATAACAAGATAACAGGTAAAAAAATAACAGCGGTAGTCCCGATGCATACCTTTGGGCATCCATGCAGGATATCAGAGATAGTAGAAATCTGTGATGAGTACCATATTGCTCTCGTGGAAGATGCAGCTGAAAGCTTAGGCTCATATTGTAATAATCGTCATACGGGCACCTTTGGCAAGCTTGGTACTCTGAGTTTCAATGGCAATAAAACCATTACAACCGGTGGTGGTGGCATGATCATTACAGATGATGAAAAACTAGCAAAGCATGCTAAGCATTTAACTACCACAGCAAAAGTAGCTCATCCTTATGAGTATATGCATGATGAAATAGCTTATAACTACCGTCTGCCAAACTTAAACGCGGCATTGGGTTGTGCTCAAATGGAAAATCTAGATATCATCCTAAAAAACAAAAGAGAGCTGGCAAATAGCTATAGTGATTATTTTGTTGATGAGAGTATCGGTTTTGTGTCAGAAAGAAATAATACAAAAACAAACTATTGGCTTAATGCAGTGATTTTAAAAGATAAAGAACAAAGAGATATATTTTTAAAAGAAAGTAATGACAGCGGCGTTATGACTAGGCCTATTTGGTCATTAATGAATAAGTTGGAAATGTTCCAAAAGTGTCAATGTGCAGATATTTCAAATGCAATATGGTTAGAAGAGCGAGTTGTGAATATACCAAGTGGAGTAAGGTTGTAGTGGTTTTCCCTGACCTGTTTAATGATATATATTACGACGATGATTATTTAAAATTATATGTAAATAATGATGAAGAGCTATTTAGTTTTGAATATTCTGAAAATGAATATAAATTTATTAATAAAAGCATTAAGAGACCAATAAGAAAAATAGGAAATATTGAGGTCGATGATGGGTTTTATGACCTGGAGGGTGTGTATGGTTATGGAGGTTTTTATACAAATACTGATGATATTTCCTTTGTAAAAGAAGCTATAGAAAAATATGAGTTGAGATGCAGGGAAGAGAATATAATATCAGAATTCATAAGATTTCATCCATTCAATACGTTTTTAGATAAGCATTCAACGCTTTTTGATTTTAAAGTTCATGACAGAGAAGTGGTTGTGCTGAATTTAAATCAAGAAATAATGTCAAGTTATAAGAAAAAGGTCAGGAGTATTGTAAAAAAATCTCTATCGGATGTGGAAATCTTAGAGAGCAGGAATATTGAAAAATTTATTGAGATATATGAGGGAACTATGTTAAAAAATAAAGCAGATAGTTTTTATTATTTTGACAAATGTTTTTTCGATAACTTACTGAGTTTAAATAAAGTTAAAATGTTTGAGGTTAAGTATGAAGGCGCTATTATAGCGATGGCTTTTTTTTTATTTGGTAGTGATATTGTGCACTACCACCTGTCTGCAAATAGTGATGAGTCTTATAGGCTTAATTCAAATTACGCATTGCTTCATAATCTTTTCGAGATATCTAAGAAAGACAACAAAAAATACTTCATGCTTGGAGGTGGTTCGACAGCAAATGCTGATGATTCACTGTTAGCTTTTAAGAAGAAGTTTTCTTCACAAACTGAAACGTTTCATATAGCGGGTAAAATATATAACAAGGATATATATGATATGTATTGTGAAATGTGGATAAATCAGTCTGAGAGTGACACTAAGTACTTTTTAAAGTACAGACTGGATGTATGTTGATGTCTGGATCAGTAATTATTCGATTGGCTGATTTGAGTTTTTTTAATTTATATTATTCAATAAAAAGCGAAAAAAGTAATATTTATTGGTCAGGTCATGCCGGAGTACCTGATAAAAATAATCTTCAATCATGGTTTGAATCGGAATTAAGTAATGAAAATAGAAAAATATTCACAATAGATGAAAGTTTCCAGACTGTTGGTTATTTGTATATTGATAAAGTAAATGGTAGAGCTGAGATAAGCTATGCAATTAAGGAGTCTGAAACAGGAAAAGGTTATGCTACTCAGGCTGTTAAGCAGGCGTTACGTTACATAAAGCGTAATAACTATTTTAAATATAAAATAGTGGCATATGCGGCAAAAACAAATAAAGCTTCAAGGAAGGTTCTCGAAAATAATTCCTTCGTATATACAGGAAATTTTAAGAGTCATTATTTTAAATCAATAGATAGTGAGATAGACATGCTTGAATACGAGTATCAATGTAATAAATGCTTAATAATTGCTGAAGCAGGTGTTAACCATAATGGTTCATTGGAAGTAGCTAAAAAATTAATTGATGCTGCGCGTGAGGCTGGAGTAGATGCAATTAAGTTTCAAACATGGAAAACAGAGTTACTAGTAACAAAAAAAACACGACAAGCTGATTATCAAATAGAAAATACAGAGATTGAAGAGACTCAGTATGACATGTTGAAAAATCTTGAATTATCTTTCGATGAATTTTTGGAGTTAAAAAAATATTGTGATAGTAAAAATATTATGTTTTTATCTACACCAGATGAAATAGTAAGTGCTGATTTTTTGAAGCCGCTTCAGGATATATTTAAAATAGGTTCGGGCGAGTTAACTAATATTCCCTTTCTGAGGCATATAGGTTCGTTCAAGAAAAAAATAATTTTATCAACGGGTATGGGGACGTTAGGAGAAATTGAAAATGCATTATCTATCTTAATTAATGCTGGAATGAACCAGTGTGATATTACAGTCTTGCATGCTACCACGATGTATCCGACATCCATGATGGATGTAAATTTAAATGCTATGCAAACAATTCAGAACGCATTTAAGATCAATGTTGGCTATAGTGATCATACTATGGGTATAGAGGTACCTATTGCAGCAGTTGCAATGGGAGCAAAAGTTATTGAAAAGCATTTTACTCTTTCTAGAGGAATGCAGGGGCCAGATCATAAGGCTAGCTTGGAGCCAGAAGAGTTGAAAGATATGGTTAAAGCGATTCGAAATATTGAGTGTGCTCTTGGAGATGGAAACAAATTACCAAAGAAGTGTGAATTAGATAATAAAAAAATTGTAAGAAAATCTATTGTTGCAAAGATAAATATTAAAAAGGGAGATGTTTTTTCGGAGGGGAATATTGAGACTAAAAGGTTGGGTGAGGGTGTCTCATCAGCTCTGTGGGATGAGGTTATAGGGCTCAAATCCAATTATAATATTCATATAGATGAAGCAATAAGACTTTAATTATGGCTAAAAGAAAAATATGTGTAGTAACTGGCTCTAGAGCAGAGTATGGGCTTTTGTATTGGTTGATGAAAGAAATAGACAATGATAATGAGTTAGATCTCCAGCTACTTGTTACTGGTATGCATTTAAGTCCAGAATTTGGATTAACTTATCGAGAAATTGAAAAAGACTTTAAGATATGTAAAAAAGTGGAGATGCTTTTATCGTCAGATACTCCTGTAGGTGTGTCTAAATCTATGGGTTTAGCTCAGATATCATTTGCAGAAATTTATGATGAAATCAAGCCAGATATTTTAGTTGTTTTAGGTGACAGGTATGAAATATTTAGTGCAGTTAGTGCAGCTATGATATCAAGAATACCAGTGGCGCATTTAAGTGGTGGCGAATTAACATTAGGTGCAATAGATGATGCGATTAGGCATTCTATTACTAAAATGAGCCATCTACATTTTGTTGCGACTGAGGAGTACAGTAGAAGAGTTGTACAACTTGGAGAATCACCAGATAGAGTGTTTAATTTCGGTGAGGCTGGGCTCGATAATATATATAAACTAAAGTTGTTATCTAAAAAAGACTTCGAGGAATCAATTGATTGGGAGCTGAATAAAAGGAATTTTCTTTTTACATATCATCCTACAACGCTTCATAGCGTGGATAAAGTAATAAACAATGTAAGTATTATTTTAGAGTATTTAGCTTCGTTAGAGGATACCAATATAATTATGACTAAATCCAATGCAGATAATGGAGGAAGGGTCATTAATGAAATGTTGGAGAAATTTTCTAGAAAATATAAGCATGCAAAATTGTATAGTTCTTTAGGTCAACTTAGGTATCTTTCAGCATTGCAGTATGTAGATGCAGTTGTTGGAAATACTTCAAGTGGTATTGTTGAAGCGCCAAGTTTCAATATAGGAACCATAAATATCGGTGATAGACAAAAAGGCAGGGTAAAATCTAAAAGTGTAATAGATTGTAGTGATAGCATAGAAGATTTAAAGAAATCAGTTGATGTTTTGTACTCTGATGAGTTTAATGAAGTTCTAAAGGATGTTAAAAATCCATATGGTGTAGGTGGTTCGTCAGTTAAAATTAAGCAAGTTTTAAAAGAAGTTTATTTACCTGATTTAATACATAAAACTTTCAAGGATATGTAATGAGGTCAATAGGGGGAGAGCTGGAACATGAAAAAGAAGCAGAAAGTGTTTTTTTTACAGATAGCGGAAGATCCTCCCTGCGACTGTTTGTCCGCAGTGGATATGGTGATAAAAAATTTATTATCCCAGACTATTTATGCGGTGTCATCGAAGATGTGCTAATAGAAGAAAAAGTATCTTACTCTTTTTATCATATTAATGATGATTTAACGGTAAATTTAGATAGTATAGAAAAAAAAGAGTATGACGTTTTATATATGATAAATTACTTTGGAATTTATCATAATCTTCAGTCGTTCAGTTGTAATAATAAAATAATTATTGAAGATAATGTGTTTTTTAATAATTTTAATAATATAAATAGCTATAGCAATTGGTTTTCCTTTAATAGTTTTAGAAAAATATCAGATTTGCCAGACGGCAGTATGATAAAGACTAACTTACCAATTAATGAATCTTTGATTGGATGTGATGAGGCCGATTTTGTTTCTATCAAAAAAAATGCTAAGGACAAAAAATACAAATATGTAAATGACGGCAATGGTACTGAAGGCGATTATCTTGATCTATTTTATAGTGCAGAAGAAAAAATAAACGGGCAAAATAATATACATAAAATGTCTAATACATCATTGAGTTATTTGGTTAGTCGAAGCTATCATGCAGAGCAAAAAATACTTGCGTCTCGGTATGAATATATGAAAAAAATGTTTCCACATACATCTATTGGGGCTTCACCTAGTTGTTATTCGTTTTTCCCTATGGTTATTAAAAATAGAAATAAAATACGGGAAAACTTAAAAAAACATGGCGTATATTTGCCTGTTCACTGGCCATACTCAACAGTCCGTAATTATTTATATGATAATGTTATATCTATTCCTTTGTTTTCAAATTATACGGATAGTGAGTTTATGTTTTTAATTGAGAAGTTAAAAGAGGAAATCCAATGGTAGATCTCGATAGTTTAAAGATGACTGAGGAGTCTACAATTCGTGATGCTCTTGTTACGATTGATGCGGGGGCGGTTAAGTTTGCAATAGTTGTAGATTCAGACGATAAGCTAATTGGTACTTTAACTGATGGAGATATTAGAAGAGCAATATTAGATGGTAAAACGCTGGATAGTAGCATTAAAAATGTTTATTTTACGAAGCCAACAGTAGTAAGTGTTAATAATACAAAAGAAGAAATTATTAATTTATGTATATCTAAAAAAATATACCAAATACCCGTTGTAGATAAAAATGGTCGTGTAGTAAGTATTGATTTTCTTGATGAGCTTTTAAAGCCAGAAGTCCATGAGAATAAAGTTATATTGATGGTAGGAGGTCTTGGTTCAAGACTGCGACCACTTACTGAAAACACACCTAAGCCTATGCTCCACGTGGGCGGCAAACCAATACTTCAAACTATTGTAGAAAAATTTGTCAGTTATGGTTTTGTAAATATCGTGATGTGTGTTGGCTACAAATCAAACGCAATACAAGACTTTTTTAATGATGGGAGTCAATTTGGTGCACACATTGAATATATCCTAGAGGATAAGCGTATGGGGACCGCTGGTGCGCTGAGTATATTGACATCAAGACCCGATTTACCATTCTTTGTAATGAACGGCGACTTACTTACAAATGTAAATTTTGAACATTTACTTGAGTTTCATTCGGCAAATAATTCTATAGCTACTATGTGTGTGCGTGAATATGATTTTCAAGTTCCTTATGGCGTCGTTAAGATGCGTCAGGGCGAAATATTGGCCATAGAAGAGAAACCAGTGCATAAATTTTTCGTCAGTGCGGGAATTTATATGTTAGAGCCCCAGTGTGTCGAGCTTATACCTGCAGATGAATTTTATGATATGCCTACATTGTTTGAAAACCTTATCTCGTTGAATAAAAAAACAGTTTCGTTTCCTCTTAGGGAGTATTGGCTAGATATTGGTGGCTTAGACGAATATGAAAAAGCTAATAGAGATTATTTAGAGGTTTTTGATGCTTAATGGAAAAACGTTTCTAGGAATAGTTCCTGCTAGGGGTGGAAGTAAAAGGCTACCGAGAAAAAATTTATTAGATTTAAATGGCAAGCCTTTAATTGCATGGAGTATTCAGGCTGGCTTAAAGAGTAAATATATTGATGAGCTTATCGTTACTAGCGATGATGATGAAATACTAGAAGTTGCCAGTAACTATGGCAGTAATATAATAAAGCGACCTTTTGAGCTGGCAAGTGATACGGCAACTACATTTGATGCAATTGAACATGCTATCCTGAATACGAGTTCATATGATTATATAGTATTACTTCAACCAACAAGCCCGCTAAGAACATGCGAACATATAGACGCAGCTATAGAACTCTTATATGAAAAAAAAGCAGATGCAATTGTTTCAGTATGTCAAACAGCCCATAGTCCACTCTGGTGTAATACATTGCCTGAAGATGGAAGTATGTCAGATTTTATTAGTAGTCAAAATAAATCCATTAGAAGTCAAGATTTGCCAATTTACTATCGGTTAAATGGAGCGATTTATATTGCTAAAACATCTTGCCTTATTAAAGAAAAAACATTTTTATTTGATGATGCTATCTTTTCCTATGTAATGAGTGAAGATGTATCTATAGATATAGATAATGAACTTGATTTTAAATTGGCGAATATAGTGATGAATAATTCTAACTGTAATCACCAATAAAGCTGTTTTTAATTGTTAATTAATTCAATGAGGTTTTAGGTTTGTTTCACTCTTGGTTTTTTTTGTTGAGTTTTATAGTCGAATGTTTAGTGTCATGAAAAATGTTTTCTTAGTTAAAACGCCTTTGCAAATGTTGAATGCAATTGAAGCCAAATATTCCTTTGGCCTAGAAACAGAAGACTGCATCATGATTTTAATGGCTGATAGAAAAAGTCAGCCACAACTAACAGCGTTATCTAATTCAGTTGATGAATGGGGTGAGGTATTGATCTTGAATGATGTAAGTTTTCTGTCTAGAACGTTAGGTTCCAGTCAAGATAGAACGCTTTGTGATAAAATGCTAAATTTCAAGTTATTTAACAAATCATTTTTTAATGTTCGTCGTTTAAATAAAATAACTAAATACTTAGGCGAAGTGAAATATATATTTATTGGCCATGAACGATACATATACATGAGACATTTTGCAAATGTTATGAATCATCAAGAGGTTGTTCTTTTAGATGATGGTGCCGCAACATTGCTTATTGCTAAAGACCGTAAGGAAGCTGTTGACCCTGAATTTGGAATTGGCCTAAAGAAAAAAATAAAGCTCTATGGAAAAAGGTATCTGCAGGGAGTTAAAGGAAAATCTTTAGATCGGTATTGTTTTTTTACAATATATGATATTTTTACTAAGTCTAGTGATCGTGTCGTAAAAAATGAATTTAAACATTTGAGAGATAATCTAGGATCAGTACCAGTTACTAATGAGGTTTATTTTTTGGGCGCTCCTATTAGTGAAGTTGGCATTATTAGCCAAGATAGTTACTTCCAGCATATGGAAAAAATAAAAAAATATTTTGGTGATGAAGTCGTCAAGTACATAGCTCATCGCAGAGAGTCGCCAGAAAAGCTAGAGAAAATAAGGAATAATTTAAATTTTGAGGTTATTCTGTATGATTATCCAATAGAATATCAGCTTGCTTATGCTGGGCTTCGACCAAAAATTATGGCGTCATTTTTTTCATCGGCTTTAGATAGTTGTAGAATAATATTTGGAGAAAATTTAAAAATAATTTCATTCAAATTAGACTTGGAAGGTAGCCCAAATAAAAAACAGGTCGAACTTGTCTACGATAGTTATAAGCGATTTGCGAATAAATATTTTATTCTCGAATCTGATTATTGAATTAAATTTTAAGTAATAACAAATTAGCCATCATATACTTTATGGATTGTTTTTAGATGCTTTCTTTTCATTCTCCAAATACCATAAGCCGGCGTATTTATTGAATGATGCCTGTGCAAACATAACAGCCATAAGCAGGCCTCTTCGTCCATCAAGAAAACCAAGTCGTAGCAGATAAATATGAGTAAATGTCCATAACGATCGCAGGATGGCAAGCTCAATACCGAAGCTTCTTTTGCCTTGAGAAAAATATTTCAACGTTGTTTCCCATGAATAGCTGCGGTTTTTTTCTAGTAAATGTTCAAATCCCCTGAGTGAGTTATGCATTAGATAACCCTTATTTATTGTTGATATCTTCCCCTCAACTACCACATGGCCGTGTACAACTACTGCTGTGATATGTGAGCCTTCTCTTTTGAATAAGCGCACAGGAGCCCTTGCAGAGCGGCCAAATCTCATTTGCTTGCCTAAGATTATGTTCCCCCAAGGTAATTTGAAAGCTGATTCTTCTATTGTTTCCTGCGCTAAAATTTTTGATATAGAGGCCTTCATATCCTCATCCAGATATTCATCGGCATCTATCATTAAAACCCAGTCACAAGTTGCTTGATCTAAGGCTAGTTGTTTCTGAAAACCATCACCGGGCCATGTTTCGGTAACCCATATTTTATCTGTATATTGTTTAGCTATATTGACAGTTTCATCTGTACTACCTGAGTCAAAAACTATAATTTCATCAGCATAATCTTTTAATGATTCCAGGCAGGGTGTTATTCTGTCTTCTTCGTTCATTGAGATGATGAGTGCTGATAAAGTATGCATTTATTATTCCAGGGTATTTATATGGCTTCACAATAGATGATTGAATCTATGTAGTGTAAGTTAGTAGTGTATCGATTGTGAATAGCAGCGTCTGTAGATGATTTAATAGGATGGCATGAGTATAATGACCATGAAATCAGCTTTGACTTAATAAGCAATTCACAGCCTTATATTTTTACCTATAATTTGAAATTTAAGCACTATTTCAATATTTATGAGTAGTCGGCCGAATTAATTAAGTAGTATATTAACAATGAGTGGCCTATTCAAGCCTTTGATGTAGGTTGTGTAGTGCTCATGTAGATAGAATAGTACTCGTATTACTTAGTGTTATTCTAGTGTCAATACACTCTGCTGATTAAACATTTATCTATGTTCCTCTAACGAGAGGGCGCATTTTAACTATTAACTGGGATAGGGATTTTTAGTGAAAAAGAACTATAAACATAATTTTTATAAAGATCGTCATCAAAGCACGATTGATGCCGCTAACACGATTCTTTCATTGGTTATAGATGCTCTGCCACAAATGAAGTCAGGTGTGGATTTTGGTTGTGGTGTCGGTACTTGGCTATCTGTACTGAAAGAAAAAGGTGTAGATGATATTTTAGGCCTTGAAGGCCCTTGGGTTGATCATGATCTTTTGGAAATACCTAAAGAAAATTTGAAGCAGGTTAATTTCGAGAAAGGCGTAGAGCTGGATAAGAAATTTGATCTGGCCATTTCATTAGAAGTTGCAGAGCATTTAAAACCTGAAACAGCAGCAAGTTTTGTTGAGTCTATTACTAAGGCATCTGACTTTGTCATGTTTTCTGCGGCAATTCCATTTCAGGGTGGTACAAATCATGTAAATGAGCAATGGCCAGATTATTGGGTTAGTTTGTTTGAAGAGAGAGGCTATGTTCTTTTGGATTTCATACGGATTAAAATCTGGAATGATGAATCGATTCCAGTTTGGTACAGGCAAAATATACTCATGTTTGTTAAAAAAGATCGAGTGAAAGATGTTACTATACCAGATTTATCTGGGGATCTTTTCCCTGTATCTGTCGTACATCCTAGTACTTATCTCTCTAAAATGAATAAAATGAACTCTGTAAAAGGAAGCTTAAAGTTATTTCCAAGAGCAATAAAAAATTGGCTTAAAGACAAGTTTAAATAATTTTTGTTGTTTACTGGGTACCTGAGATATAGTGCTATATATTTTTATTAGACGGCGGCTAAGTCGGTTGAAAATTATTTTATATGATAGTAGCCCAGTTTTCTTCTCATTTGTAGTTTTCGGCCAATATTCATTGGTTTTGATTTTAACCGATCTAAATCATTATCGATAAAATTATCAGTGGCTTGCAGGATTCTTTCAGATGATTTTCCATCTCTGTAAGGCTGAATCGTGTCGGTATACTCTTGAATGTTCTGCATCAAGAATTCTGGCCGGGTTAGTGCGAGCCTCAACGCGTTTTCTATTTGGTCAATTTCTTTAACATTGATTAAATGTGGCCCAGGTACTGCTGTGTTAAAGGTTACAACGGGTTTATTTAATAATAAATATTCGATAAAAATAGATGAGGTATCGCATAACATTGCATCTGCTGCATGCAACAGCGGAATAATCTCCTGATCACTCTCAAAGAAGCTAATATTTTCATTTTGCATGTTACGGTAAATATCTACAGTTGCAGGATCCATTTTAGGGTGTAGCGTGATTATCCAGTGCCATTCACTGGTTGCTGCCAAATTGTGTATGGTTTCAGCGAGCGCAGGAGCTGATGTTAACTTAGGACTGAAAGTTGACGCAAACAGAATGATTGGTTTATCTGTAGCTAATTTTTCTCTGAGTTCACCAGGCGTAGGGTAATTAAACATAGGGTCAAGTTTTGACCAGCCAGTTTCTACCGCTTTAAAATATCCGTGATGTTGTGCCAGCTCTGTAAATGGGCCGGTCGTATCCGGTCCTTGTGTGCAATATAAATCAAAGTGGCCACGAATTCGGAAGTGATCCTGCTTGGTATTGGCTCGTTTACCCACATTAAATCCATGAAAAACTTCTACCTTAACGCCAGGAAAAAAATCTGGCACCCAATTTGTTGGTACATAAACCGCTGTAGGGTTATATGCTTGTACTTCTTTAACACTGGTTAAGGCTGGTGCGTCGTTTATGCTGAGCAGGTTAGGAATGCCATGTATAAACCATGCAGCATCATCACCTCGTTTGCGTATAGCATCTTGCAAAGGACGTAGTATAGGATAGCAGTACAGCTGGTTAGCAAAAAGAAGGTATTGTTTCATGGGCTTCAGTATAATATGGTTTTTAAGCTGTCTAATGCATTTTATATCATCTAAAATGTGTTTTGCATAAATTAAGGGGTGTTTAAGTTAGGCATGTTGTTAGTGACCCATAATTAAGCATACTGAATAAGCTTCGTTAGATGAAGCATCAAAATTAATATTAATATTAATACATAGTCATATATATGTTGTCACTCCCACAATCGCCGAAAAAAATATGTATTTTACGCTTATCTGCATTAGGTGACGTAACTCATGCGCTACCTGTGGTTAGGGAAATTCAAAAACAATGGCCGGATGCTGAAATAACATGGGTATGCGGAAAATTTGAATATAAGCTATTACGTATTATTGATAGCATCCATTTTGTGATATTTGATAAAAAGAATGGTTTAAAAGCATATCTTGAATTATGGAAAGAGTTACGAGGTGAGGAATTTGACGTGCTGCTACATATGCAGGTGGCGGCACGTGCAAATATTGCAAGCCTAGGTATAAAGGCAACAGTAAAATTGGGCTGGGATAAAAAAAGGTCACGAGATTTACACCATTTATTTGTTAATCACAATGTTGAAGATGCCCATCAGCAACATCAGGTGCAAGGTTTTTTATCTTTTGCTAGAGCCTTAGGGCTACAGGCACAGGAGCCAAACTGGAAATTACCTGTTACACCAAATGCACAGGAATTTGCAGAAAAATATATAGACAAGAATAAACAGCTTTTGATTATTTCTGCGTGCTCGAGTCATACGCTTAGAAATTGGCAAGCAGACCGATATGCAAAACTCGCAGACTATGCGATTGAAAAATACAATATGCAGGTTATTTTAAGCGGTGGCCCCGCAGACATTGAAATTAATATGGCACATCAAATTGCATTGTCGATGAAGTATCCTGCGCTAAATTTGGTGGGAGCGGATACGCTAGAACAACTGATTGGTTTGCTTAGCAAAGCAGCGGTAGTAGTGTCACCTGATTCTGGGCCAGCGCATATTGCTAATGCGCTAGGTGTGCCTGTGATTGGTTTATATGCCTGCACATGGAGTAAACGCAGTGGCCCTTATAACTCATTGAAATATTGTGTTGATAAGTTTGAATTAGCAGCGAAGACATACCTGAAGCGATCTGCAGATGCATTGCCTTGGGCTACAAAAATAGAAAAGCCAGGTGTTATGGAGCTGATTACAATTGATGAAGTATGTCAGCGGCTTGATCAGGTTATGGTTGATCAAAATCAATGAGTGATTAAAGACTCAAAATACTCAATATATTTTTCAACGGTGAGTTGATGTGACATCTCGTTTTCTAGTTTATTTTTGGCATGAGTCGAAAGGGCGGCTAATGTTGCCGGTGATTCATAAAGTTTGTGTATGCAATTAGCTATCGCATCGTCGTTATTAATCGGCACTATATAGCCATTCACCCCATCATCTATGATTTCCATACTTCCAGGGTTAGCGGATGCAATAACAGGTGTGCCATAAGCCAGTGATTCAAGTATTACTCGGGGTAAACCTTCACCACTGGTCGATGGCTGAATGAGTACACTGCTGGCTGCAATCAATTCAGGTGCATCATTTCTATAGCCGGCGAGATGGATGCGAGACTTCATTTTGCTGTTATTGATTAGACTTTTATAGGGCTCTTTATCGTGACCTTTACCAACCAGTAACAGGTGGAAGTTTTCAATATCAGCTAACTTGTTGGTAGCATTGAGAACGACATCAATACCTTTATGTGGCCGGGCATTGGTTACACAAATTGCGCTGAAATTATCTGCCTTAATACCAAATTCAGTTAAATCTGCAGGCGTTTTATCATACCAGCTTAAATCATGGCCCTTGTATATGGCTATAATGCTTTTATGTTTAAGTGTTCGTATAGAGGATACAAAACGGTAAACATATTGTGAGACGCAGATGATGCTATCAATTCTAGGGTTTAATAAGCCGAGATAGTTGCCTGGGTCATGCCAGTACAAGCCACTGGCAGTACCTCGATAGGCTGACAATTTTACGCGTAGGCCTATGCATGCAAGCGCAGCATTAGGGATTGATTTTGAATCTGTAGCGTAAACTATATCAATAGAGTTTTCTTTTACTGTCCGACGTATTAAACGAATAGAGCTAAGGCTAATCTTTTTAATAATCGGCTGTTCAATTACATTTATGCCATGGTCTGAAAAACGCTGACTATAATAATCATTATGATGTGTAATAACGGTAATGTTATGCCCAGCTTTGGCTAAACCGATATATATTTCATGTTCTGGGCGCAAACTATTGTGTGAGCTGTTTGAGCCGGTACAAACCAGTATATTCATTGCTTAGGTGTAATCTTGATACGATTTTTCTTCCACGATATCTGATTTCAGATGCAGGTTAATTCTTTTTTTCACATCAGCACGAAGATCATTAGTGACATATACGCTACGCGCAAGTTCGATGAATTTTTCAGTAAATCGTTTGCCCCGTTCTTCGTCACGAATATCGTCTTCGATATCCCATAAGTTTTCGTTGATGCTTTTTAATTCAGCGCGCATAGAAATAATCTCAGCATCCTGAGTCACCGTGTCTGCCCACACTTTATTTAGCATGCCAAGTTCATTATTTACATTGGCTTTTTTTTCTGCTGATTCGATGCGTTCAGACTTAATTTCAAGAATGGTGATTTTATCTAGTAATTCACCGGGAGAAATAGGGATGAGGATTTGATTCATAGTGGTACAACACGGTATTTAAGTAGGATTAATTCGGCGAATATTATAAATGTAAACGCCCTGGTGTGCCGGATTATTTTGTGTTTAGCCATCGCTGAAGCTATACAGGGCTATCAGCATACCCTGTATGCGAACAGTTACAGCTTGTCTGACTTAATAACCAGCATCTTCTTAATCTGCATGTCCTCAAAGGTATGAGGAATGCCGCCAACGCCCAGGCCTGAGTGGCGTAAGCCGGCAAATGGCATCCAGTCTACGCGGAAGGCGGTAAAGTCATTGACCATGACGGCCGATGCGTTCAGGTGTTTATAGGCATGCATGGCGGTATTGATATTGGTGGTGCAAACCGCTGCCTGGAACGCAAAGTCTAATGAGTTGGCACGTTGAATGGATTCATCGATATCATCATAGGCATAAACACAAATTACCGGGCCGAAAATTTCCTTGCAGCTGACGGAAGTATTTTCCGCTGGGTTCAACAATACCGTGGGTGAGTAACAGCTGGCGGAGATTTTGCCGCTACCGGATACTCTTTCAGCGCCAGCTGCAATGGCTTCATCTACCCATTGTGAGATGCGATCCGTTTCAGCATGGCGAATCAGTGGGCCAATATCAGTGTCAGCAGACGTTGGGTCACCCACACTCATGGCATTACCTAAGTCGCCTAGTTGTTGTGCAATTTGCCTGGCGATGCTGCTGTGTGCGTATACACGCTGTACCGAGACGCAGACCTGGCCGGCATGGTAAAAACCACCTTTGGCGAGCAATGGAAGTACGGTGTCTAAATCGGCATCGGCTTCAACAATAACCGGTGCGGCACCCCCATGCTCTAAGGCGCAGCGGGCACCGGGTGCTAGTTTTGAGCGTAACATCCAGCCGACTTTCGCACTGCCAATAAAGCTGAAGAAAGCAACGCGACTATCGGTGACTAAGGCCTCTGCCACGCTATGATCAGTTAGTGTAACGACTTGCGCCCACTCTTTGGGTAAGCCTGCTTCATGTGCCAGTTTTACCAGTTCATAGCAGGAGAGCGGTGTGTCATCGGCGGGTTTAACAATCACCGGGCAGCCAGAGGCAATTGCAGGGCCGACTTGGTGTACGATTAAGTTGATAGGGTGATTGAAGGCGCTTACTGCGACCACCACACCAATCGGTTCATGGTGTGTCATGGCAATGCGATTCATTGATGCGGCATTAATGCCCATGGGAATTTCTTCGCCATGATTAGTGCGAATGCATTCAATGCAATTGTTTATACCATCGATTGCGCGGTCCATTTCAACGCGTGTATCAAGTAATGGTTTACCACCTTCCTGTGCAGCAATTAGTACCAGGCGATCATAATTTTGCTGCATTAATTCAGCAAGCTTACTGAGTATTTCAATGCGCTTCGGCGCAGATAACCATTTAGACTTGTTATTAAAAAGCTCACTGGCGGTTGCCAGTGCGTGTTCAATTGCCACTTTATCAACGATATCTACCGTTGCAATCAATTGCCCATCATATGGGGCGTTAACTTCCAGCTTGCCGCTGGCTTTAATGTCACCAGCAATCATCTGTGAATAGTGTGAAGTCATTTTCTGGCCTTTAATTTTTCATCTGTATTTTATTGAACGGAGATATATTTTCAAATAGGGCAGGCAATATCACCAAGACGATCAGTTAGTTTATTGTTTTCACGATAATCAATTGGCACAACAATCAGGCTTGGGCCATCTTCATTAAACGAGGCTACTAGAGTATCTTTTATATCAGATGAATTCTTTACCATATGGCCATGCCATCCAAAGGCTTCGGCGAGTTGCATCCAGTTTGGGTTGTTGAATGAAAGATCAGTGTGCCGACCAAATTGATTGTCCTGTTTCCATGCAATCAAACCATATTCTTTATCTTCCCATACCATCACTGTGCATTTAAGGTTAAGGCGCTTCGCGGTTTCCATTTCCTGGACGTTCATCATAAATCCGGCATCACCACAAATCGCCAGAATATTTCGCTCAGGGTGGACCATTGCCGCTGCGAGTGCGCCAGGTAATGCAAAGCCCATGGAGCAAAATCCGTTGGGAATTAAACAGGTGTTGGGTTCATGGCATTGGTAATGGCGTGCAATCCACATTTTATGCGCACCCACATCAGACAGTAGAATATCGTGTGGCCCCATTACTTCGCGTGCATCCCATAATACTTTTTGTGGCTTTATTAAGTCGCTAGCATCATCGTCTTTATACATTGCCAGTTCTTCATGCATTTGTTCGCGGGTGGCTTTTTGTTGGCTCAAATCATAAGTTAAATCGCCATCTGCCTGTACGCGGCCAAGTAACTTTGTGATAGTGTCTGCTAAATCACCAATAAGCTCTACTTCGGGGTGATAGTCCGCATCTATTTCGGCGGGTTGAAAGTCAGCGTGAATAACGTGTTTATTACCACCCTTGTTCCATAAATGTGGATGGTACTCCACCATGTCGTAACCCAGTGTAATAACGACATCGGCTGCATCTACAGCACAGGCAACGACATCTTTTGCCTGTAGGCCTATGGTGTATAAACAGTAGTCAGCATCCATATCTACACTGCCTTTACCCATAAACGTGCTGACAACACCAATCCCAGTGGCTTCGCAAAAAAGGCGCAGCTGTTCACTGGTGCGGCGTCGAATGGCGCCATTACCAGCAAGAATAATGGGGCGCTTTGCCTTTTTAAGCAGCTCATAAGCTTCATTTATTATTTTGTCATCTGGCCCAGGGCGGCGGAAGCGCCTGGGGGTTATTGGTTTTGTCGTTGTTTCTAATTTTGCAATGTCTTCAGGCAGCTCTATTAATACCGCGCCGGGTTTTTCTGAGCGTGCGATACGCACCGCCTTACGTATAATTTCAGGAATATTGTCCTGGTGTAAAATGCTGGTGGCCCATTTAGTGACCGGGGTATACATAGTAACGACATCCATTACCTGATGTGACTCTTTATGCAGACGTTGCGAAGAACCCTGGCCAGTGAGCACGATCATCGGCGCATGGTCCATATTGGCATCGGCAACACCGGTAATTAAGTTAGTCGCACCAGGGCCAAGTGTACCGAGGCAGCATGCGGGGTTACCCGTTAGGCGGCCATAAACTTCGGCCATAAAAGCAGCGCCTTGTTCGTGACGGCATAATACAAATTTAATGCTCTGAGATTTTTCCAGTGACATCATAAAGTCGGCATTTTCTTCTCCAGGAACGCCAAAAATATACTCGATACCTTCTTCTTCGAGACATTTAACAAATAGGTCTGATGCTTGCATTTGTAATTTTCCAATTTAGAAATAGGGCCAATATGATTAGCTAATTGTAGCCTATGTGATGGAAATTACAGGAAAAAAACAGATGATTAGTGTGTGCAGAGAATAAAATGCAAGGAGAGTGCTGGTTTGTTTTTATAAAATAAACCAGCACTTCCTTATCGTTTACTGGCGAATACCAATGCCGCGATTCAGTAGATACATGGCATATGAAAAGAGCGCTGCATTAAAGCCCACGATTATGATGAGTGCGGTGCTTAGATTTATATCTGATGTACCAATCATTCCATAACGAAATGAATTAATCATATAAAGGATGGGGTTAATCAATGACAGGTTTTGCCAGAATTCGGGCAGCATATCAATTGAATAAAATATCCCGCCTAAATACGTTAAGGGGGTTAAAACAAATGTTGGGATAATGCTGATGTCATCAAAACTATTGGCGTATATCGCATTAATAAATCCCGCAATAGAAAATAAAGTTGCCGTTAAAAAGAATATTAACAAACTCATGGAGTAGCTATGAATGTTAATGTCTGAAAAATACATGGCAACGATGGTAACAACAATACCTACAATCATGCCACGTACAATACCACCGGAAACATAACCGATCAGAATTAATGAGTTGGGTGTGGGTGAAACTAGTAGTTCCTCAATGCTTTTTTGAAATTTGGCGCTATAAAAAGATGACACTACATTGGCATATGAGTTGGTTATTACCGCCATGAGTATTAGCCCAGGCACAATATAATCCATGTATTTGTAACCATCGATATCACCTATTTGTGAACCAATTAAGTTACCAAAAATAACAAAGTACAGTGCGGTAGTAATCGCCGGTGGTAATATAGTTTGTATCCATATACGGATGAATCGTAAATACTCTTTGATGACAATAGTTTTTAATACATTATATTTTTGTGTCCAGTTCATGATAGCGTATCCGTTTGAAAACTTTCCTGTACTGTTTGTTGCAGTGTTTCTGCCAATTCTGGATTGTTCCTGTTTTTATCAACCAGGCAAACAAATAGCTGCTCAAGTCTGTTGGTTTTGTTTCGCATGCTTAAAATATTAATGTCGTGCTTGGTAAGCAGGTTTATTAAGCTGTTGATATGGCACTGTTCATCTAGACTCGCTTCAATTGTATTTTCATCAATCTGTTGTATATTGAAATGAATGAATTCATTTTTCTTTAGTAAATCGAAATTTCTTAGCGGAGACTGTAAATAAAAAATAAATGTTTCGGTGTTAAGCTGGCTTAACAGGTCTTTCATGCTGCTGTGTTCAATGGTTAGGCCGTGATCGATAATTGCAATATTTTTGCACAGGCTCTCAGCTTCTTCCAGATAGTGAGTGGTTAAAATTATCGTAGTGCCTTGCTCATTTATTTTCGCCAGAAATGCCCACATGGTACGCCGTATTTCAATATCAACACCGGCAGTGGGCTCATCAAGAATAAGTAACTTTGGTTGGTGAATAAGTGCGCGGGCAATCATTAAGCGGCGCTTCATGCCACCGGATAATTCCCTGGCCTTTACATCACGCTTATCCCAAAGCTCTAATTGTTTCAGGTAAATTTCAGCGCGTTCATAGGCCAAAGCACGGGGCAGGCCATAGTAGCCACCCTGATTAACTAGAATTTCAATAACGGGTTCAAACTGGTTAAAGTTAAATTCTTGAGGGACTAAACCAATACATGATTTTGCTTTAGATAACTCCGTATCAAAATCGTGGCCAAATACCGTTATTTGGCCAGCTGATTTATTGACTAATCCACTGATAATGCCAATGGTGGTCGATTTACCCGCGCCGTTAGGCCCAAGTAAAGCAAAAAAATCACCTTCTTCTACGCTTAAATTCACGCCTTTTAAGGCGACGGTGCCATTGCGGTAGGTTTTGTGTAAATTTTTGATTTGCAGAGCATGCATAGGTTTAACGGGCCCGAATTTTATGAGAGATAAAATAAGCTATTGATTATATATGAGAAGCCACCCACTTATCAGTTTAGCCTTGAAATAAATAGCAAATAATCATACGATTGTCTGACAACAGTTTGCCAGACAAAAAACGTTATTCAGTCTGCAGGCTATCATACTGCATCTCTATAATTACACAGGTAAATCTATGGGAACCAAAGGATCAGCTAACCGCCATCGTATTGTTGATGCCGCTGACCATCTGTTTTATTCACGTGGTTATAACCAGACCTCATTCAGCGATATTTCGGATGAAACCGGTATACCTAGAGGTAATTTTTACTATTACTTTAAAACCAAAGAAGATATTTTAGCGGCGGTTGTAGATTCTCGCCTAAGTGATTTTCGGCAGATGCTTAAAGCCTGTGAAGAGGCTAGTTCAGATCCTCTGCAGCGTTTATTCGGTTTAACGCGATTTCCCCTGCAAAAAGAAAGCGAAATTTTGAAGTACGGTTGCCCCATTGGTAGCCTCAGCACTGAGCTGGTTAAAAAACAGGATACTGAAATATCTCAAGCGCGTTTGACCGCGGTATTTGATTTGTTAAAAACATGGATTGAGCAACAATTAAACCAGCTGGATCAATCGGCACGTTCTCATCAAATTGCACTTAATTTACTGGCAAAAATGCAGGGCGTCATCATGATCGCCAATGTGTATAAGGATGCGGAGTTTTTACATAAGGGTATCGATGAAATACAAAACTGGTTAAAGCATGTGCTTTCTAATTAAATTTAGAGCCAGTATGCATAAAAATTAGAGGCATTTTTTGATGACACAACAACAGCAATATGCAGACCCTTATGTAAAACGATTTAAAGAAGGCCGTTTTGAATCTTTAATGCGCTGGGAACAGTTAGAAAAGTTTTGGGAAAACCTACGGCCACAAATTGATGACGCCTGGTTTGTTTATGCGCTTGGTGAAGTGGCACCTGATTTACCAACAAGCAAGGATCAAGTATTAAAATTTATTGATGAAATCGATGAGTTATTGCATCGTGAACACGATGAAGACTATTGCGGTATCGTATATGCCGACAATCATCAGCAACCTGATTTTATAAAAATATTTGACCCGAATAATTTAGGTGTCAGTTGTGGCTTTAGTGAAAACCCACCTTTACCGGGTTGGGTGATGTCAAAAATGAAACCCATCAATTTGCAGGAAGCACTCCAGCCCGCTAACAATCGTCGACGTTGGTGGCAAAAACTGTTTGATTAATTTATTGTAAATAAAGTTTAAGTTTTTATAAAAAACCAACAAGCTCAGCATGCAGGCCAAAATTATGTACAGCATGTAATAACTCTTTTGGTGTTGTTATATCCTGGTTGTATTCAACAATCATTAGATGTGGCCGAGTGTCATGATAGCCCAGGCCCACTACGCCTTTTTGGTTACGTACCTGGGTTTCTAAAATAGATTGTTCTTTAGTGTTTAGCTCTTCATCTATGTGCAACATAATATCTGACATATGAATATCCATCGCGTTCTCCTCATGGATTGAATGTCTATATAAAGTGTATGAGTGATTGTGTAGAAACGCCAAGAAAATGTATTTATTAGCAGATGAACAGCGGATAAATGAAACTAATAAAGACTTTTGCCACTCATCGAATAGATTGAGTGGCAAAAGTGGACGCTGTTCTTTTGAATTTAGAAAGATTAATTCATAAACTTTTTGCGTAATAAATGATCGACACTCGCTCGGCCAGCGCCAAAGAACAATAAAGGTAGCAGCATAATAAAATAGGTGGCTGCAAACTCAATACCATTTTTAAGAATAGTGATACTGCCTGCCGAGGTCAGCCAATCATAGTTGCCATGTTGCTGTAATAGCTCACGGGCAGCATCTCGACGTTGCAGGGCTTCATCTATTAAGTCTGTGCGCCATTCCCATGGAACTGTTAATGTCGTTTCAGGTAGTGCGTGCCAGCCGTTGCCCCAGTGAGCGGTGATGGCTGCAACGGCCATGGTGATCATAAGTGGAATAGAAAACCAGCGTGTAGCCAGGCCAATTAATATGGCAATACCACCAAAAAATTCAGTCGCACCCGCAAGAAATGCCATTAAGTCAGGCAAAGGCAAGCCGAGAAATTCACCAAAATAATAAGCGGTGCTTTCAAGGTCGCTTAGTTTTCCCCAGCCAGCATAAATAAAAATAGGTGCTAGATAAATTCTTATGAGTAAAGGTGCAGTAAAATCTAGCTGCTTGATTTTATTTAGTAAGACTACCTGTGCACAAGTCATTAGGCTAATTAGCTTGTTCATTGCTGCGTCTCTTCGCTATGGTTTATGTGCTTATGAATTGTGACTGAAAGCTTAAGTTCCATTCTTAATGCTCGGGTAAATGTCACTTAATGATTTAGAACGACCGTCATTCTGCACCACGCGTGCGTGATCACGGTTTAATTCACGTGATGATTTAACGCCGCAAGAGTGCGCGATTACACCGACTTCATGCATCATGTTTTGAATGTAATGTGTTACACGCCATGATTTCTGTGAATGTACCAGGCCACGCTGCAAATCTTTATTGTGTGTCGTAATACCCGTAGGGCAGCTATTTTTGTCACATTGCAGTGCCTGAATACAACCCAGCGCAAACATAAAGCCGCGGGCTGAAACAATAAAATCAGCACCCATACACAATGCCCATGCAACTTCAGCAGGGGTAATTAATTTCCCAGAGGCAATAACCTTTATACGATCACGTAGTCCATGGGCGGAGAGGTTGTCTATAACAACGGGCAGGCTTTCTTGAATAGGTAGGCCGACGTAGTCAATTAAGCTCATCGGTGCCGCGCCAGTGCCGCCAGTTGAGCTATCTATGGTGATAAAATCAGGCGCATAGTCCATGCCGCGTTGTTGAATTTTTTCACATAATTCACCAATCCATCCATAGGCACCAATTACCGCCTTAAAACCAACGGGCTTGCCAGTCACTTCACGAATATGATGAATCATATCCAGTAAATCGTCGCTGTTACTGATGTCGGGGTGACGGTTGGGACTAATTGAATCTTCACCTTGGGGAATGCCGCGTATAGCGGCTATTTCTGCGGTTACTTTTGCGCCGGGAAGTATGCCCCCTTTACCTGGTTTAGCACCCTGGCTAAGCTTTATTTCAAACATCTTTATTTCATTAATAGCAGCCAATTTCCGTAGTTTTTCATCGGAAAGATTGCCTTCCTGGTCACGTGCACCATATTTTGCTGTGCCTATTTGAAAAACAATATCCGCTCCGCCTTCCAGGTGGTGAGGAGAAAGTCCGCCTTCACCGGTATTCATCCAGGCACCTGCTTTGCGTGCGCCATGAGAAAGAGCAACAACGGCTGGTTTGGAAATTGCACCAAAGCTCATTCCGGAAATATTAAAAATAGATGAAGTTGTGTAAGGCTTTGCGCAGCCTGCACCGATGGTTACAGGGCATGCTTCAACCGCATCTTTACCTAAAGTGGGAAAGGGACAGTTTACAAAGATAACCGTGCCGGGTGGGCTTAAATCACGGGTTGATCCAAATGCGACAGTATTGCTAATATTTTTAGCCGCGCGATATACCCAGGAGCGTTCCGCTCTATTGAAGGGCAGCTCTTCACGGTCCATGGTAAAAAAATACTGACGAAAGAAAGTGCCCAGGTGCTCAAACCAGTAACGAAATCGACCAATAACAGGGTAGTTGCGGCGGATGGCATGTACGGTTTGGTTACGGTCGATAATGTAAACGATGGCAATAATAATTACGGAAATGCCAATAAAAGTGACGAATAAAAAAGCGAGTATTTCCAGGGTATTTAATAGGAATGGGCTATCAATCATTTTTGCCTGCTTATTGTTATTATCTGGTTTTATTTTTATATAAAGATGTAGACTGAAAATAGCAGCAAATGGCCCATTATGCAGTTTAAACACTCAAATTTACAAAGAATAGGGTGAATTTTTTATTCCAAAAAAAAGCCCTGATAAAATCAGGGCTTTTTGATTCTGACAAAATTTAAATCAGATTACATGTTTCCACACTTACCGCCGCCGTCCATAGATTTTTTCATAGAATCGTCGTCTTTGTCATCTTTTTTGGCTTTTTTCATAGAATCGCCGCATTTACCTTCGCCGCACTTACCGTCTTTCTTGGCTTTTTTCTTTGAATCGCCGCATTTGCCTTTGTCATCCATATTGCCTTTCATTGAATCGCCGCATTTGCCTTCCATATGGTTGCTAGCTACTTGTGTATTTGTAGTAACATTGCTCATACCAAATGGGTTTTCAGCCGCATTCACTAATGGGCTAAACGCCATTACGAACAAAAAGCCTAATGTTGAGATTACTGAATTTTTAAGTATTTTTTTCATCTTTTTAACGCCTTCTATGGTGGGTTTATTTTAAGAGCTTGAGTCTATCCCTAAGCCTCGATAATTGACAAGCCGTTAGTCAACAGGATTGAAGACAAGTTCACATTTTTAATTTTAGACAGATATTTATAGCTTAGTTTCATTTGAATATGCAAATAAATGCATATGAAAAAGAGGTGGATCGGCAAATATTTCATTAATATTTATTAATATGACTACTTTTCTTACTTACCTACCTACTTACTATTAAGGAGTGACTGTAAGCAGACAAGGTATTTTGCCTCATCCGGTGGCTGATTATTGGATTGCGATGACCACATAGCTTCAGCCAGGCAGTCAATCATGCGGTGTTCTGCATCATGCGCAGAACCCATAATGGGTGTCAGTTGTTCAAATATGTGCTTAATACCCTGCGGGCGGTTGGTGTCTATTTGCTCTCTAATACCAAGGTGTAAACCCATATGTAAAAAAGGGTTAGTTTGGCCCAATTCGGGTAAAAAATCTTTATCTAACTGGGTTACAAAATCGTGATATTCAGGGTGTTCCTGAATAACCACAGCGATTTGTGATTCTAATGAACTAAGGGCCTGCTTCTGTAGATACTTCTCCCAGGTGGCTTTGTACATTTGTCTAAGTTGGTTTCTGTCGGTACCAAACATTTTATATTCCGATTTTTTGGCTAATCAATATTCTTCTGTTTAAATTCACAAAGGTCTTCAATAATACATGAGCCACAGCGTGGTGTACGTGCAATGCATGTATAGCGGCCGTGTAAAATAAGCCAGTGATGTGCATCGAGTTTAAATTCTTCAGGTACAAACTTAAGCAATTTCTTTTCAACCTCAAGTACCGTTTTACCTGGCGCTATTTTAGTGCGATTAGAGACACGAAAAATATGCGTATCAACGGCGATGGTAGGGTGACCGAAAGCCGTATTACGAATGACATTGGCTGTTTTTCTACCCACGCCGGGTAATGCTTCTAACGCGGCCTGATCATCTGGAACAATAGAGCCATGTTGATCAATTAATAATTGGCAGGTTTTTAATATATGTTTGGCTTTTGTGTTGTATAGGCCAATGGTTTTTATGTAACTTTTTAAACCCGCTTCACCCAGCGCTAAAATAGTTTGCGGCGTATTAGCAACGGCAAATAATTTCCGCGTTGCTTTGTTTACGCCTTTGTCGGTGGACTGTGCAGATAGTGCGACCGCCACCAAAAGCTCAAACGGTGTTGTATATTCAAGTTCGGTTGTTGGCTTTGGATCTTCGGCCTGTAAGCGAGAAAATATTTCGCTGCGTTTTTGTTTGTTCATCAGCTAAAGTAAAAAATGCTTGTTAAGAAGAAGCGACAGCTGAAGGCTCGGCTTCAACATGGCCAATTGCCTGTTTTTTCTTTGCACGTTTATCAATGACATTTTTTAACGCAATGATTAAACCCATGCCTATAAATGCACCGGGAGGCAAAATAGCTAATAAGAATCCGGCGTAATCATCCATAAATACCAGTGTCCAGTTACGCGCAACTTCACCGAACATTAAATGAGCATTACTGAATAATGTGCCGTAACCTAATACTTCACGGACAGCGCCTAGAACAACCAGTACCAACATAAAACCTGTACCCATCATTAAGCCATCCATAATCGACGGCAGTACATTATTTTTAGAGGCAAAGGCTTCGGCGCGCGCAAGAATGCCACAGTTGGTTACTATCAGGGGAATAAAAATACCCAGTACTATGTATAAATCATAAAGCCAGGCATTCATCGCCAATTCAATTGCAGTAACCACAGAGGCAATAATCATTACAAAAACCGGCACACGCACTTCAGGGCGAACCCAGTGGCGTATCATTGAAACGATGGCATTGGATAATACAAGTGTGAGCAACGTGGCTAAGCCCAGGCCCAGGCCGTTAATGACTGTACCTGTTACGGCGAGCAAAGGGCATAAGCCCAATAGCTGAACTAAGGCTACGTTATTGTTCCACAGGCCGCTTTTACTGATTTCGGTGTAGTTAGTATCGCTCATAGGTGACTCAGTGCTTAGCGCTCGACCTGGGATGTAAGGATATCGACGTTTTGTTTAGCTGCTCGGTATATTGTTTAATTAAGTCTTTTTTGTGTCGATCAAAGTATACCAAACATAAGTGAACGGCATGCACTACCGCACGTGGGGTAATTGTCGCACCGGTAAACTGGTCGAATACGCCGCCATCACGTTTAACTTTCCAGTCACGCTCGTCTGGATTTTCAAGCGATTTTCCATTAAAGCCAAGCACCCAGTTATTGCGCTCAATTTCCACGGCATCACCCAAGCCCGGTGTTTCCTTGTGGCTCACAATGCGCACGCCGGTTAATGTGCCATCTATATTGGTACCCACTAACATTTTAATTTCACCGCTATAGCCTTTGGGCGCAATAACAGAAAAAATCATTGCGCTGATCTGCTCCTGTTGTTTGGCGACATACACCGTGGAAGGGTGCTCCTGTCCTAGGCGTTGATCAGCTTCGATAATAAAGGTGCTGTTTAATAAATCATTATCGTATAAATCACGGGGTAAAATTTGATTGAGCTTACGTAATAAAGCCCGGCGTTCATTGTCGGCAATTTTATCTGCGGTACTTTCATATGTAATGCCCACAAGTGCGGTACCAATAATGGCAAACAGGCTAAGAATTAATCCGCTAACTAAAATATAGCGATTATTCTTCATCCTTATCTCCTAAGTGGTGATGAGGGAATTCATTCCAGCGATGGCCAAAGGCACGCGGCATGGTGTAGTAATCTAATAAAGGCGCAGCCATATTCATAAGAAGGACAGCAAAGGCGATGCCATCTGGGTAACTGCCCCAGGTGCGAATAATATAAATAAAAATACCAATGCCTGCACCGTATAACCAGCGACCTTTTGTGGTGGTGGCCGCGGTGACTGGATCTGTTGCAATAAAGAAGGCACCCAGCATAATGCCGCCACTGAATAAATGAAAAGTAGGTGGTGTGAATGATGCATAGTCATATAAAGCAAACAGGTTTGAGAGGACTAATATTGCCGCGATAATACCGGCAGGAATCCGCCAGTCAATAATGCCTTTTACACAAAGGTATAAGCCCGTGGCTAAAAATAAACCGTTAACCCATTCCCAGCCAAAGCCACCAATAGAACCGAACATAGAGCCATATTCTTTATGGTTTTCAATTTCATTAATGCTGAGTTCTAAACCCAATTGAGTTTTTACGGTGTCGAGTGGTGTGGCCATGGTAATGGCGTCCCAGCCGTAGGTGAGCGGCAGTTCATCCCAGAAAATGACGCGCAGTGTCTCGCTAAATGTCAGCAGCGTATAGTCATCGAGTAAAGGTGGAACCCATTGCGTCATTTCTCGGGGGAAAGAAATAATAACCACTACGTAACCCACCATCGCAGGATTAAATGGATTAAAACCCAGACCGCCGTATAAATGTTTAGCCACAATAATGGCAAACGCGGTACCAATAAGGGTTAACCACCAGGGGGCGAGCTGCGGTAATGCCAGTGCTAATAAGGCGGCGGTAAGTAAAGCGCTGCCATCAAGCAGATAGGGTTTAAGTGGCCGCTTACGTAACAGGAGCATTAAGGCTTCACAACTCAGAGCTACCACACTGGCAAGAATGATATTAACCAGAACACCCCAGCCAAAAAACATAACCATTGCGATGGTGCCGGGAATCATTGCCAGGAGCACTTTATACATAACAGATTGAACACTGCTTTGTTGTGCAATATGTGGGGAGCTGGCGGTTTTAAATTGCATTTGGTTTCCGGGTTTTATTTTTGTGTGTTTTGTTCATCACTGCTTTCAGCTGCTGATGTGGCATCTGTCTTTTCAGTTTGTTGGGCGGCTTTTTTTTCTTTTACGCGTTGCATTGCCGCTTCTATTGCTGCTTTTTTTGGGTCGATTTCTATTGTTTTTCCATCGCTTTCTTTTGCCGCCGTGTCAGCTAATTTTTTCTTTGCGAGTAATTCTTTTTTCTTGCGAAGTTTTTCATCACGTTCTTTTTTCTCGCGATCTAAACGTTCCTGGCGAAAATCGTGACGTATTCGTGCGTGATCTGATTTAATGCGATCACGTTCCATATTCCAAATTTCAGTTTTTGCGAAACGGTAATATTGCACCAGCGGAATTTGACTTGGACACACGTAATTGCAGCACCCGCATTCGATACAATCAAATAAATGATAGTCCTGCACCTGATCAAAGTTTTTAGAGCTAGCATGCCAGTAAAGTTGCTGGGGTAATAATTGTGCGGGACAAACGGTTGCACATGCACCGCAACGGATGCAGGGCATTGCCTCGGCTGTTTGTTCGGCTGTGTTCTCTACTAATAAACAGTTGCAGCCTTTGGTTATGGGCAAGTGGTCTGTTTGCAGGGTAAAGCCCATCATTGGCCCCCCCATAATTAACTTGGCAGCATCTTTATGGTAGCCACCGGATTGCTCAATTAACTCAGACATTGATGTGCCAATGAGCGCTTGCATATTTTGCGGTTGTAACACGCCTTCACCCGTAATCGTCACAATGCGAGAAATCAGTGGCTCGCCCAAACGAATGGCCTTATGAACAGCAACCGCAGTGCCGACATTTTGCACTAATACGCCTATGTCCGATGGGAAGCCATCACTCGGCACTTCTTTATGTGTAAGGACCTTTATTAACTGTTTCTCACCACCGGTGGGGTAAATAGTCGGGATAGTGACCACTTCAATGGTGTGCAGGGCTTTTTCTGTAATGATGGCATGCAGCGCAGCAATGGCCTCAGGCTTGTTGTCCTCAACCGCAATTAAGCAATGTTTAGCTGAAACGATGTATTGAATAAGCCCACAACCCGATACAACTTCTCTGGCGTAGCTGCGCATCAACATGTCATCACAGCTAATTGACGGCTCGCACTCGGCGCCATTAATAATGAGAGTTTCAATGTCTGCCTGTGGGCCAACGTTTACTTTAACTGCGGTCGGGAAGGTGGCACCACCCAGGCCCACAATGCCGGCCTGTCGAATCAGCTGGCGTAATTCTGTGGGTGATTTTGTGTTGGGGTGATGCAGCGGCGTTAACTCTATCCATTTATCTTCCCCATCCGTTTCAATCACTACACTTAATGCATTTAATCCCGATGGATGTGGTGCTGGCAGCTCATCGATTTCAACCACTTTGCCGGAACTGGGGGCGTGTATGGGCGCGCTTACGTAGCTGCTGGCGCGTGTCAAAACCTGGCCTTTTAGAACGTAGTCGCCTACTTCAACTTGAAGTTTTCCCGCTTCACCAATATGTTGCCGCACAGGTATCACTAAGCGTTTAGGCAGTAAGGCCTTAGTAATTGGTTTGCTGGTGGATATCGCTTTATTGCTGGGGAGTTTTAAACCGCCGTGAAAATGCCATAAGTGACGTGAGTTGAGAGACATAATATTTACCCAGCCTGTGGCGCAGTGTTGCCGTGGTCTGGCAGTGGCCAGCGCCAGGTATCGGGTTCTACTTTTACCGGTTTAATGTAAATGCAGTCGACTGGGCAGGGCGGTATGCATAGGTCGCAACCGGTGCATTCACTTTCGATAATGGTGTGCATCTGTTTCGCGGCACCTAAAATGGCATCCACTGGGCAGGCCTGTATGCATAAAGTACAGCCAATGCAGATATCTTCATCGATATACACCAGCGTTTTTTCGGGCATATCAGCATGTTCTGCATCCAGTGCAAGTGGTTCAATACCCAGTAAATCGGATAAAGCCAGCATCGTAACTTCACCACCTGGTGGGCATTGATTTATCCCGGCCTCACCATTAGCTATGGCTTCGGCATAGGGACGGCAACCAGCATAGGTGCATTGTCCGCATTGTGTCTGCGGTAGTAGCGCATCAATTTTATCAACCACGGGGTCGCCTTCCACGTGGAATTTAACCGAGGCATAGCCGAGCAATAAACCGAATAAAGCGGCAATCAGGGCGAGTGTTAGAACAGCGGTTAGTATGGACATATGGGCTTAATTCACTAAACCAATAAAGCCCATAAACGCGAGCGACATAATGCCAGCCGTAATCATTGCAATGGACGTTCCCTGAAAGGCCTCGGGCACATCAGCCACGGCAATGCGTTCACGAATACCGGAAAATAAAATAAGCACCATGGAAAAGCCCACGGCAGCACCAAAACCGTAAAAGGCAGACTGTAAAAAGCCGTGCTTCTCTTGTGTATTAAGTAGGGCAACACCTAATACAGCGCAGTTGGTCGTAATGAGAGGTAAGAAAATACCCAATACGTTGTACAGCAGTGGGCTGGTTTTATGCACTACCATTTCGGTAAATTGCACCACCACGGCAATCACTAAAATAAACATAATGGTACGTAAATAGGCGATATCGAGGGGAATAAGAATGAACTCATTCACTAAATAACTGCAAATAGACGACAGGGTGAGTACAAAGGTGGTGGCTAATGCCATACCTATGGCGGTTTCCAGTTTGCGCGAAACCCCCATGAATGGGCACAGGCCAAGAAATTTCACTAAAACGAAATTATTAACCCAGATGGTGCTAATTAAAATGAGAGCGTATTCGGTCATTTGTGCCCAGAATTAGGAAAAATACTATATTAGCTGATTCTACCTTAATCCGCCGAGGTTCGCGTGGTGTTAGCCGTAAAATATGGGGGATTTCTGATACAAAACAGTGATTTTACCAACAATCTAGGCTGAGTTATTCACCTGTTAAACCTATTAGAATGTACGGGTAATAGATAGGAGGGCTTGAATTTAGCTGCTTAATTTGAGTTAATAGTACTCTTTCTCCCGCTAAATTGATGCTGGTGTGGCACAAGCATCATATTCCACTGGAAACGATTTGTCGGGTCAAACTTTTTAGCATAGCGTGGAATCCGTATTGTTCGGGGCCGACATTAGTCGGCTTTTTTTTATGCCTGTTTAAAATCACCTTGCCTGGCTTACTCAAATGCAACCAGGCCTTTCAGCACCATGTCGGTGAAACTAATGACGCCTACAACCTGTTTGTTCTCCACCACGGGTGCCCTGGATAAACCATAGCGTTCAAATAAACGTGCGCAGTAGCGAATGTCCATATTGGGATCGACACAAATCACTGGCTTGGACATAATCTCAAAAATATTGATGCGATCAGGTGAACGGTCTTTTGCTAAAACATCTTTTGCGATATCCGATAGCAGTACCATTCCATACTCATCATCAATATTACGTTTTTCAACAATTAATGATTTGGTCTCAACGTGTTTCATTTTGGTCAGGGCTTCCATGACGGTCATTTTGCCGTCCACAATATCCACCTCTGATTTCATCACGTCTCTTACGCGAATAACCGTTCTCTTGCTCATAATTCATCCTCCACAACGGATACTAATTTTTCTACCTGATGCGCAACACCTACAGCATCTTCAACATCAATTTGAATAGCAATCCCTGAACCAGGTCCTGTATCAAATTCGCCGACATCGTTTATTTTCTCCAGAATATGCCGACTAAGGTGCTCTTCAACTAGAAAAAGTAAAATGTCACGTTGAGTTTCCAAGGTTAAACCAAAAAATGTTTTGGTTTTATTTAAACCCTCACCGCGTGCATTACCGATGACGGTAGCACCAGTAGCTCCGGCTTCTCGAGCGGCTTTCATTACCGTATCGGTTTTTGAATCTTCAACAAAGGCAATGATTAGTTTGAAATGCATGGCTCTGTATCTCTCATTAAATTATTGTGAATGCCTGGCACGATATTCCGATAATTGTGCATAGGCCATAACGGACATTATTGGGAACAGGCTCGCAAATGCGATTAGCCCAAACCCATCGATTAAAACATTTCTACCCGGTACCGTTTCCGCCAAACCTAAGCCGAGTGCGGCAACCAGTGGAACGGTTACAGTAGATGTTGTAACACCACCAGAATCATAAGCGAGTGGCACAATCATTTTTGGTGCAAAAAAGGTTTGTATTACAACAATGACGTAACCAGTAATAATAAAATAATGAATGGGTATGCCAGTGACAATGCGATAACTGCCCAGTGAAATTCCAAATGCTACACCAATGGCAACCGCAATGCGTAAACCCCATACGCCAATTGCACCACCCGAAACTTCATGGGCTTTAATTGCAACTGCAATTAACGATGGCTCTGCAATCGTAGTACTAAAACCAATGGAAAATGCAAAAATATATACCCAGTAATAATCTGCCCAATGAAGGGTTTGTAGCGCGCTTTCCAGGCCGTCATAAATAAAGGCCGGGTTAGTTAACTGCTCTGCCATTAAACGACCGAGAGGAAACAGGGCTTTTTCCAGGCCCAATAAAAATAATGATAAACCGACCAGTACATAAATAAAACCGATCAAAACACGTTTTAAATTTGGAATTGGTCGGCGGATAACCAGAAATTGAAAACCAAAAATAATCACCGCAATAGGAATTACATCGTAAAGCGTGTTTATTAATGTATGGAATATTTGTGAAAGTAGCTCCATTAAATCAGCATCCCATAGCCCATAACAAAAATCATCGGCGTTAAAGAGGCAAATGCAATTAAGCCAAAACCATCAATCATTGGGTTGCGGCCTTTAATAGCTGTGGCCAGGCCAATACCTAATGCAGTCACCAGTGGTACCGTAATAGTCGATGTAGTAACGCCACCTGAATCATAGGCAATGCCAATAATTTCACGGGGGGCAAATGCCGTCATAACAACCACTAAGCCGTAACCCCCCATAATCATATATTGAATAGACCAGCCCTTTAATATACGCACAACACCAATAACAATAGCAAGCCCAACTGAAAAGGCGACGGTATAACGCAAGCCAGAGGCATAAGACTTCATCGCCTCTGCGGTGTTTTCAATCATTCCACCATTAGCGGCTACCTGTGAGGCTTCAAGCGCAACGGCAATCAATGCAGGCTCTGCTACCGTGGTGCCAAAGCCAAGTGCAAAGGCGAAAATAAGCAGCCATACAACGCTGCCCTTGTGGGCAAATGCATTAGCCATACTTTCGCCAATGGGAAACAGGCCCATTTCTAAGCCATAAATGAAAAAGGTTAAGCCCATAATAACAAACAGGGTGCCAATGATGATATCTAGAAAATTTGGAATGGCTTGCTGTAAGATAAACAACTGAAAAAAAGCAATCACAAGAATAATAGGCAGCAAGTCTCGTAAGCTACCCATCATTGATTTAAGTAATGCAAATAAAGCCCGATTCAAAAGGCTTGTCTTTTTATATATGGCATAAATTCATTCTAAACATAAATATTGAAAATATCGAGTCAGATTTGATGATACGTATCAGTTAAGTTTAAATTGATGATATGCAAAAAATATTAAAGTGATAAAAAAATATTTTAAGCGCATAAAGAAGGCGATGGATAAATGCTAATGAGGTAGATTTATCATCGCCTGTGGAATTTACGGAGCCGCAATATCGAAGCGATAGGCTTCATGGCAAGCAACACAGTTTTGCATTAAGCTCGAAAGCTGCACCAAAGTATGCTTGCTATCACCCAGATCATTGGCATCCATCGCCAACTGATCAAATTTTGTATGCGTATCAAATCCCAGTTTTTTAAACGCTAGTGGCAGTTTACCGACTAATGTTCCTGGTACCTCGCCTTGTGCCGCCGTGCCAACTTTCCGCGCATATTCCACAACTTGTTGCATATCGTTTTCAGCGATACCCTGGGTGATTTTTTGTACGCTGCTTAAGAATGCACGCATTTCAGCTAATACAAGGTCTCGTTCATCTGCGTTTAAGTGGATGCTGCTGCGTCCATCGGTGCTGGGAGATGTGCTGCCCTGAAATATGAATTTGTAAATGCCGCCGCCTATAATAAGTAGTAACAGGATGATGATTCCGCTGCATGTTTTATTCATAATTATTCTATACGTTATAGTAAGGAGAATGGACTAAGTTAACGTTAATTGCGGCTGGAGTAAAATAAAGAATAACGCAGCTTTGATTTGGAGCAAGTTTACCGTGGATTATTATCGCGCCTTTCTTATGGCGTTAGTTAATGACTTTAATTGTGGGCGTTTCTTTGTCGTGGCGAGTTTAGGTGAAACCAGCTGGTAAAAGTGGTTGAATGATTTGTTGATTAGTACCGTTTTATCGGCAACTTTTCCGCTTTCAGAATGTGTGGTGATGGCGCTACTTACAAATGAAAATACCAGGCGTAAAAAGGCATAGGCTTCGGCTTTGTCTTCTGGAATAAGGTTCCAAATTCCCTGCCAGGTGGCAGACATTTTTTCGAGTTCTTTTATGGTTTTATGTGGTTTGTTCTTTTTGAGTGTTTTATCAATTTTCTTTTGAATTTGTTTGAGGAGCTGAATATCAGCAGCAGAGAAAATTTTATCGCTTATTAAGTGAATAAGCGTGTTGTAATCCGCGTTTGAAACGGTGCCCTCACCATTGCATGTAGGGCAGGGGAGTATTGTGCCACCGTATGTATTGGTTTCATCTGTTTTTTCAATAGTGAAATCAGATGGGTAGATGGCTCTACAGCTGGCATCGTTACATATTGCAGGTATAAATGGCATAGGTGTTCTTTTTGGATTTTAAAGGGTGATTATATCGGTTTTGAGCTGCTTGGTTAATGGTTTATTCTTGATAGAGCTGAATGTTTATTACGGGCTTAACCTTAGTCTTGTGCTGAAGTTTTAAGGTTCGCCTGCTGGCGCCTTACTTCTCTATGAAAGCCATTCCTGGCTTTCACCCTTCGGACCATGCAGAGCATGTTCAAAAACGCCCCCGCGTTTTTAGTACCAACAGCGGCAAAGAAGTAAGCAAGAAGTCGCCGTTCCTGGTGCCTTGCCCTCATTTAAAAGCGGATGAGGGTTCCCGAAAATTCTTTTAAATAATATTAAGATTTTTTAATCCTGTTAGTTTAAAGCTTCGTTGCCGGGTCGTGTCGATGCGCCATCCAGGCTTATCATCACTCAAAATCACATCCCTGTGATTTTACCCCTGGGGAGAAACAATTTTCGGCAAGTCACAGGGAAGATTGTCGCTAGTCCAATAAGGTAATTGTAATTTAATAGCATCAACGTCACTGTAGGAGCGCAGCTTTAGCTCGCGATACGCCGAACGAAAATCGTCAGCTAAAGCTAACTCCTACAAAAAAATTTAATTATCGGGTAGGGTGGATCAAACGAAGTGGATCCACCATTGTCGCGAAAATTGGTGGAACCGCGGTGCTTGTTCCACCCTACAAAAACAAAATAGTGTCGTCATTTCAGCATGCTTCTAGCTGGATAAATTCGGATGGATCGAATTTAATCAGGCTTTGCCTGACCCGAAGGGTAGCCCTCAGGACGAGGGCTATAATTCAGTGACATTGAATTACGTAAAAATTCAAGTTCCCCGATAAAATAATTCAGGATGACAGCTTTTTCATAAATCGAAGAAATTAATATCAGTCTGGCGACAACCAGCCCTGTTGCTAGCTGAAAACTGTACAACTATAGGGGCAATTCCACAGGGGTGTGGAATTGAGTTGCGAATAAGCCCGGACGGCGCATCGAAACGACCCGACAAAAGAGAAATGAACTAACAGTTTAATAAAATTAACAAAGAAGTAACGTAAGCGTCCAGTAAACCCCACCTATTATTAATATCATCCTCTTATAAACTGCCTGCTATTCAAAAATAGCGGAGCAGATAATGACGAAAGGTAAACGGCGTAGCCAGCAAGAATGGCAGTCTATTTTTCAGCAGCAAAAAGAAA
>Ga0316209_1000321_pt1 | contig 92428 bp, 88 predicted proteins | sample 6monopyrite_MG_FD_204945 | JGI IMG/M metagenome (GOLD analysis project Ga0316209, IMG submission 204945) | Microbial mat bacterial communities from mineral coupon in-situ incubated in ocean water Damariscotta River, Maine, United States -... | ecosystem: Environmental > Aquatic > Marine >... | reverse complement strand
GGAAACGTAATGTCACCTTGGTCTTGTCCCCATTTGTAAGGAAACGAGTCAGGTTGCGTAGTTTTACCTGATAGTCCCCTTCTTCCGTCCCAGGACGGAATTTCACTTCCTTGATCTGAACTTGCTTCTGTTTTTTCTTTGCTTCGTGGCGTTTCTTTTTCTCTTCGAAAATGAACTTACCGTAATCCATAATGCGACAAACCGGCGGTTTTGCCGTAGGTGAAACTTCTACAATATCGAGATCTGCCTCTTCAGCCATGCGTTTTGCATCAACTAATAAAACAATTCCTGCCTGCTCACCATCTTGATCGATTAAACGAACTTCCTTACCCGTAATTTCGTCGTTGATCCGTGTACCTTTGTTTGCGCTGATAATCTCTGTCCTCTAAAAAACTAAAATAATACCAAACCTTGTTTTACTCCCCCTCCCATTTCGGGAGGGGGCTAGAGGGAGGGAATAATTTAAATCCCCCCACCCTAACCCTCTCCCAGAGGGAGAGGGAATAAAAATCTTATTCGCTACTTTTCATTTTGTAACGAAATACGGCCGCGGCCCGCAATTTCTTCGGAGAGTTTGGTGGCAAAATCGTCTATTGACATTACCCCTAGCTCTTCACCAGAACGCGTGCGCACGGCCACAGTTTGATTCTCTGCTTCCCGATCACCTGCCACTAACAGGTACGGAATTTTTTGTAGCGTGTGTTCGCGAATTTTAAAGCCGATCTTCTCATTTCTCAAGTCCGACTTGACCCTTAAACCACTATTTAGCAAAGTTTTTTCCACTTTTTGCACATATTCGCCATGTTTATCGGTAATTCCCATCACCATGACCTGAATTGGCGCTAACCAGCTCGGAAATGCACCCGCATGCTGTTCGATCAAAATACCAATAAATCGCTCTAATGAACCCAAAATCGCACGGTGTAACATCACAGGAACGTGCTTTGTGCCGTCTTCAGCAACGAATTGCGCATCTAATCTTCCCGGCATTGAGAAGTCCACCTGAATGGTGCCACACTGCCAAACCCGACCGATACAATCTTTCAATGAGAACTCAATTTTAGGCCCGTAAAATGCCCCTTCACCAGGCTGGAGATCCCATTCCAGGCCCTTGGTATTTAAGGCTTCTTCTAATGCTTTTTCCGCTTTATCCCAGACCTTGTCTGCCCCTACACGCTGTTCTGGACGCGTGGAAAGTTTAACAATCACTTCTTCAAAACCGAAGTCTTTATAGACTTCAAATAGCAAATCAATAAATTCAGACACTTCAGACTGGATTTGATCTTCTGTGCAGAAAATATGTGCGTCATCCTGAGTGAAATTACGCACGCGCATTAAACCGTGTAATGTACCTGACGGCTCATTACGGTGGCAGGAACCAAACTCCGCCATACGCAATGGTAGATCGCGATAGCTTTTTAGACCCTGATTATAAATCTGAACATGACACGGGCAATTCATAGGCTTAACCGCGTAATCACGATTTTCTGAATGCGTGGTAAACATCATGTCGCCAAATTTATCCCAGTGACCCGATTTTTCCCAAAGCACGCGATCAACAACCTGAGGCGTTTTCACTTCAGTGTAATTATTTAAGCGCAACTTCCCACGAATATATTTTTCAACTTCGGTATAAATCGCCCAGCCGTTGTCATGCCAAAACACCATGCCCGGCGCTTCTTCTTGCGCATGGAATAAATCAAGTTTACGAGCTAATTTACGGTGGTCTCGTTTTTCGGCTTCTTCCAAACGATGCAAATAGGCTTTTAATGCTTTTTTGTCAGACCACGCTGTGCCATAGATGCGTTGCAACATCTCGTTGTTCGAGTCACCACGCCAGTAGGCACCCGCTAACTTCATGAGTTTAAAGGCTTTTATCTTACCCGTTGATGGAACATGTGGTCCACGGCACAAATCAATAAAATCGCCTTGCTGATATAAAGAAAGCTCTTCACCATGAGGAATTGCTTCAATTAATTCCGCTTTATAAACCTCACCCTTTTTAGCAAAAAAGTCGATAGCCTCTTCGCGAGACATGACACTACGTGTTACTTGCTGATCAAGTTTAGCAAGCTCAGCCATTTTCTTTTCTATGGTTTCTAAATCTGTTTCCGAAAAACCATCTTTATGTGCGAAGTCATAATAAAAACCGTCATCAATAACCGGCCCAATAGTCACTTGAGCTTCAGGGAAAAGTTCTTTTACAGCTTGTGCGAGTAAATGTGCGGCAGAATGACGAATGACTTCAAGGCCTTCATCAGATTTGTCGGTAATAATAGCCAAAGTGCTGTCCCCAGACATTATAAAGCTGGCATCAACCACTTCATCGTTAACCTTGCCTGCAACCGTTGCACGCGCAAGACCCGCACCAATATCATTAGCAACATCTAAAACAGAAACAGGGTTTTCAAACTCACGTTGTGAGCCATCGGGGAGAGTAATTACAGGCATAACTTTTCCTTTTCAGTGGCGATCCATACTAAAGACCGCATGATAATTAATGTAAAACGTAGAATTTGGTAGTCTCACTCGGATTCGAACCGAGGACCCCTACCATGTCGAGGTAGTGCTCTAACCAGCTGAGCTATGAGACTAAATTAACAGGTGCGAATTGTATAGATTGGTGGGAATTTGTCAAAATTGATTTTAGAATTTCAGGCTTCTACCTAATATATTCAAAAGAACAAATTAATTATTCATATCAAGCATTATCATGTATATTCTCTCTGTTTATTTAATGATACATTTTATAATAAAATCAATACTATAGGCCAAACATGCTCCAACGTTTTACTGAGTTATTTCGCTCACAAGAAAAATTAAGTGACAAATGGGTTTTATTTCTTATTTTTCTTTTTCCGATTGCAGGCCCCGTCGTACGACACTGGAATAGTTCCATCTTTGTTCTATTATCTCTAACTTCCTTGTATTTTTTATTTGCCAAAAAAGACCGGAAACCACTGTTAAAAGAAGAAAAAATTTACCTGTGGACGTTCTTTCTTTTCTTTTGTGTGTTTCTTGTAAGCACAATTAGTAATGGTTATAGCTGGGAGAAAATTCAAGCACAAGGACTGGGAACAGAAATAAACTTCCTATTATTTATCCCTATTTATTTACTCATTAGGGAAAATAGCTCAGCAAAAAAAGCACTGTTTGCAGGTATTCTACTGAGTATTCCTGTTATCTTTCTTTTTTCTTTATATGAATATTTATATAACAGCCCTAATTTTCCAGTAATTGGTCTTACCGGAGCATATTCTCAACTTTTTTTGGGGCCCATTGCAGCACTTTCCCTACTAATGTCATATTATGCATATAAACAATGGCTTAGTAACAACAACAGGTGGCTCACTATCCTAGTTCCAGTTTTTATATTTATGGGGCTGTTCACTATACTTTTTTCACTTTCTCGAATCGGCTATATCACAGTTCTTTTTGGTAGTTTTTTTATTATACTAATACTGGCAAAAAGTTTTAAAAACATTCTATTAACATGCACATTGATCATACTAACAGCTATATATAGTCAGCAAATTGATTCTGTTAAATTTAAAACGGATAAAGCATTAACAAATTTTTCCGAATATATTAATGCGGAAAATAATAGTAAAAAAGATTTACAGTTTTCTAGTGTAGGATTAAGACTTGAGACTTGGAGGTCTGCACAATATATATATAAGGAGCACCCTTTTATTGGTATAGGTAATGGCAACTACCCTAATGTAATTAAAAAATACATTAATAAAGGTCTCGTCAGTCCGTCAGTGGTTTTGATGGGGCATGCGCATAATACTTTTATTGAAGCGTTAATATCAAAGGGTACAATTGGTCTGCTCATGTTATTAATAATATTTTATTTCCCAGTTTATATTGCCTGGAAAAATAAAAACAAGAATCATTTAAGCTTTGTTACTGTAAGCACCTTTGCTTCAGCAATAACTTTAATGTCAATAGGAGAATCGATGCTGATAAATAAAAACAACGGGGTTTCATATTTATTAGTTTTTTCTGCGATTTTGTTTTCTTCGCTGTTACAAGAAATTCATAAGAAAACTTTACGTTAATTGTCTGTTGGTGATTGGTAATTTTTTAAATCAATAACAGGCTTTAATTCGGTTACATTACTGTTAACTTTCCATAGAATGTCTTCATTCTTTCCTGAAGGTACGTAACCTTTAACAACTTCGATAAGTAATTGGCGAACCTCTTCACTATTTAACTTTTTGACAGAGCTGATTAAACGTTCTAAATAAGTCAGAATATCTTCAAACGTGTATGAATCTTCTTCCGCGCGCATAATTCGTGGATGCACAGTCCCCGTCACATTATTACCAATCAACAGTTCTTCATAAAGTTTTTCGCCAGGACGTAGACCAGTGTATTGAATTTCAATATCACCATCAGGAGTATTTTCATTTTTAACAGTGAATCCCATTAAATGAATCATTTTAGTTGCTAACTCATTAATCTTTACTGGCTCTCCCATATCAAGAACAAAAACATCACCACCAAGGCCCTCAACGCCTAATGCACCAGCTTGAATAACTAGCTGAGCAGCTTCTGGAATCGTCATAAAATAGCGAATGATATCTGGGTGTGTAACCGTAACTGGTCCACCTTGCTTAATTTGTTCTCGGAATAACGGAACAACTGAACCAGATGAACCAAGGACATTACCAAATCGAACCATTGAAAATTTAGTAGTAGATGATTTTGTTGCCAGAGCTTGTAATACCAGCTCAGCAAAACGTTTGCTGGCCCCCATAACGTTCGTTGGGCGTACCGCCTTATCCGTCGAAATCAAAATAAAAGTATTAACATCATTCTGTAATGCAGATTTTGCTACAGTGTAGGTACCAAGAGTATTTATCCTAACCCCTTCAACGACGTTATGTTCAACTAGTGGAACATGTTTATATGCTGCAGCATGATAAATAGTGTGAACTGAATAGTTGGATAAAACTTCTGATACTCTGCTTGTATTGGTTACACAGCCAAGTATAGGTATCAATATTGTCTTAGAATTGCTTTCATTAATGACACTTATAAATTCTTGCTCAATTCGGTATAAATTAAACTCAGACTGCTCGTATAGAATAAGTTTATCAGGACCGCGAGTTAAAATTTGCCGGCACAATTCAGAACCAATCGATCCACCAGCACCAGTTACCATAACAACTTTGTTTTTAATGCAAGAATCAAATAACGTTTTATTAGGAGAAACTGAATCACGCCCCAATAAATCTTCAAGATCAATTTCCTTAATATCTTCTAGCTTAATTTTTCCATCTGCTACTTCGGTCATACTGGGTAACGTTCTAACATGAACAGGATATTTTTCTAATAACTGTATAACACGTTTTCTCGTGCTATGAGAGGCAGAAGGAATCGCTAAAAGTATTTCATCGATAGCCAGATTAACAATAACTTTATCCAACTCTTGAATTGAGTAAACTCGCAAGGCATTTATAGTATTATTATGTAATTCTACCTTATCATCCATAAAAGCGGCTGTATTGTACTCTTTACTATAGCTTAATACAGTTGCCAACTGCATGCCTGCAGTTCCAGCTCCATAAATTAGAACATTTCGTTTGTTATTTTTCGTGATTGGCCCAATAATATCCTTACCAGCAAACCACCAACGAACAATCATTCTACTACCACCGATCATAAGAATAGCTGCCAGCCAATTAATTATTGGTATTGTTCTAGGTATACCTTCTATTCCAAGAGTAAAATCGACACTCGTGCCTTCGATTCCGAAACTAAAAACAATAATTGTCCATATAACAGCATATAAAGTAACAGCTTTAATAATTGTCCATAATGCCCTAAAACCAATATATCGGACAATTGCCCGATATAATCCAAGTTTTATAAAAAGCGGGATTGCAATAATTGGTGTAATTAAAAATAACCAATATACAGAGCTATTAGGTATATATAGTTGACCTAAACGCATTGAAAAAGATGCCCAAAGTGCAAAAAACAACATTGTCACATCAGCAAGCAGCATGATTAACTGTTTGTGAAATCTAGAAAGGTTTAAAAATCTTCTGACTAATTTATGCAAAACATCCTTCTTTAAACAATATTAACGGATTTCTAATGATTAACGGCCATACCCGCATTATACTTTAGTGCTATTGCAATCAGTGGTAAATATGCAACAAAAACCAGTAATAAAGAAAGATTTTCGTTTAAATGCACTAAAAATGCAATAGGAAACAACCAGACTAAATTAATCAAAATTGTGGATACAGTTACTTTTTTGTGTCCCCACTTTCTTGCAGCATTTTGATATGCATGACTACAATGTGCTTCATACCACTTATCACCATTCATTATACGCCTAAGTAAAGTAATTCCTGAATCAACTATAAAGATCCCGAATAAAATAAGCCAAATCCAAATTGAGCCACCTTTTAATATAGAAACATAGGCAATAACTCCTAACATGAGTCCCAGGAATCCACTACCAACATCCCCCATAAATATTTTAGCCGGAGACCAGTTTAATATTAAAAAACCTATTGTTGATGATGCGAGTACTATTGAAATAAATAAAAGGCCATTCAGACCATTTAAATATGAAAAAAATGCCCCGCCAGATGAAATAAAAATAGTTTCTGACGCAGCAATACCGTCTATCCCGTCCATAAAATTAAATAGATTAAGTAGCCATACCAAAACTATTGCAGATATGCCTATGCCAAACCAATCAAGATCAAAAGTATAATTAAAGAAATGATATTCAGGCACTCCACCTAAATGATACAACACCCAAAAAGCGGCAACAAAATGAGATAATAAACGCCATCTTGCAGCAATATGCACTTTATCGTCCCATAAACCAATTACAGCGATTAGAATTCCTGAACCAGTAAATGCCCAAACAACTTCATTTGGTAAAGAATCAGTAAAAGAGACAGCAACCAGAAACATGAGGACAATTGACAGACCTCCACCATGGGGGGTGGGCACAGTATGTGAGCTACGTTCATTTGGTGTATCAACAATGTTTTTGCTTATGCCATAACGTCGAATTAACTCGGTAAGAAATAACGAAGTAATGATAATAAAAAAAATTAGAAATAAATCATTCATAAATATTGAGATTTAAAACGTAAGATAGTTGTAGTAAAAAAAGTATCAAGTCTACCGCCATTTATAATTGTTAACTAAGCACTACTAACTCAACCCAAGTGTTTATTTTTCAAAAAATGCTCTGCGGTTAATTTTAAGCCTTCATTAACATTGATATACGGAGTCCAATCTAACAACCTTCTGGCTTTATTAATGTCAACTTGTAGTGAACCACAGAGCCGACCCGCTAAATCTTTTTTTCCTATTAATCGCAGACCAAATTCAAGTATATAATGGTTCACAGGTAATAAATGAGACTTTTTACCAAATGCCTCAGACACCCTGTGTAATAATTCTGTTGTTGATAGATCTTCACCGTCTGATATTAAAAATCTTTCATTAGCCGCAGCTGGATGTTCAATACAAACAATTATAAAATCAACAAGGTTATCTAAGGCAATAAGGCTGCGTTTATTATTAATAGCACCGAAGGGTAAAGGGACTCCTCTATATAACCACTTCATCATACTATAGAAATTCGCCTTGACTCCTGGACCATAGACTAAAACAGGTCTAATACATACGACTTCCATTTTTGTTCTGGCAGCCAACTGCAGTAATTCTTCTTCAGTTTCAAATTTTGAAATTCCATAAGGGTCAATTGGTGAAGGTAAGTTTTCTTCAGTAAATGGAGTGTCAAGCGGGGTACTTTCACCGTTAACTTTAACAGAACTAATAAAAATAAAACGTTTTACCCCAGTCTTAGCCGCTTGCTTTGCTAAATTAAGCGTACCATTAACATTAATTTTACGGTACTCGGAAATGGGGTCTTTTACATTATCGTCCATTACGTGAACACGCGCCGCGGCGTGTATGACGATATCAATATTTTCTAGAGCCAACTCCCAAGAAATATTTTCACCAAGCGATTCGACTACAACTTGTCGAACCTTACTCGATATCTGTTTATTATGATTGCGTACAGCTGCAACAGGAACAAAATTTTTTCGCAGGTTCAGCTCATCAACCAGACGACTACCAACAAAACCTGATGCACCGGTTACTAATACATTCACAGTCATTTTCTCTAAAATTATCTTTTAGACCAAACAGTGCGATTGACATAATCTGTATAACTTAACACTACTCTAACAACCTGTTTAGACACAGCATAACTCTCATAATCTGCAACTGGGGAAATTGCTCGCTCTTCGTTATTGTGTTGTGAAGTAACAACTTGCACGGCATCTAAAACACGCTCTTTCTTTAAGCCACACATAATTAAGGTTCCTTCATCCATACCTTCCGGACGCTCATGTGCATTACGAATAGTAATTGCTGGCAAATTGAGCAATGATGCTTCTTCTGTAATCGTGCCGCTATCAGAAAGTATGCAAAATGATTTCATTTGTAATTTAATATAATCAAATAAACCAAAGGGTTTAGAAAAACGTATCAAAGGATTATCTAACGAAACACCAAGTTCATTCAGACGATGCAAAGTTCTTGGGTGCGTTGAAACGATAACAGGAAAGCGATACTTTTCAACAAGTGCTTCCAAAGTCTCCAGTAAATCACGAAGATTATCCTGAGTATCTACATTTTCTTCACGATGGGCACTTACGATAAAGAACTTTGATTCTTTGAGCCCTTCACGAACCAGCACATCCGACCTGTTTATCTTAGGCAGATAATAATCCAAGACCTCTTTCATATGAGAACCCGTTTTTATAATTGTCTCTGGACGAATTCCTTCAGCAATAAGGTAACGTCTTGCATGCTCGGTAAGAACCATATTAATATCACTCAAATGATCCAGTACTTTACGATTTAACTCTTCGGGTACACGTTGATCAAAACACCGGTTACCTGCCTCCATATGAAAAACAGGTATCTTACGTCTTTTAGCTGTAATGACTGCAAGACAGGTATTAGTATCACCATATAATAACAATGCATCAGGATTTTCTTCTTCAAAAACATTATCTGCCTTTGAGATAACATCAGAAATTGTTTTTATAGCCGTTCCGCTTGCGGCATCTAAAAAGTAATCAGGCTTTCTTATTTCAAGCTCATCAAAAAAAACCTGATTTAACTCATAATCATAATTCTGACCAGAATGAACAAGAATATGTTCAACTTGCTTATCTAACTCGGAAATCACCCTGCTCATCTTGATTAACTCTGGTCGAGTTCCAACAAGCGTCATGACTTTAAGCATCTAATGTCTCCCGAATAAAATCAAGCTTCAGCAATAATTTTTTAACCTCAGAAACATCCAGTTGTTTTGTATTATGAGATGTATAATCATCCACCTCAAACATATTCTCTTCACCTTCAATAAAATATTTATTGTAATTTAAGTCCCGGTTATCTGCTGGTATACGATAATAACGCTTCATATCTTCGGCCTTAATCATTTCCTCTCGAGATATTAATGATTCATAAAGCTTTTCACCGTGACGAGTACCAATAATTTTAACAGGAAGATCGCTTTTATAGAGCTCTTTAAGTGCCTGAGCTAGATTTTCCACAGTCGATGCAGGAGCTTTTTGTACAAAAATATCACCTTGTTTAGCATGTTCAAATGCATGAAATACTAAGTCAACAGAATCGTCAAGCGACATTAAAAACCGCGTCATTAACGGATCTGTTACAGTTAATGGTTTCCCCATTTGCAATTGACTTACAAACAAAGGTATAACCGAACCGCGAGAAGCCATAACATTACCATAACGGGTAGCGCAAATAATCGTTCCTCCTTCAGGTACTATTCTTGATTTAGCAACAAGCAATTTTTCAGCCATTGCTTTTGATATACCCATCGCATTTATTGGATAAACCGCTTTATCAGTACTCAAAACAACAACACGCTTTACATTACTTGCAATTGCGGCATTAAGTAGATTTTCTGTTCCTATAACATTTGTTTTTACCGCTTCCATCGGATAAAACTCACATGAAGGAACCTGTTTTAATGCTGCAGCATGAAAAATATAATCAACGCCAACCATCGCCTGTACTAAACTATCATAATCACGTACATCACCAATATAGAATTTAAGCTTATCATTTGATAAGTCTATGCGCATTTCCTCTTGTTTTTTTTCATCCCGGCTAAACACCCTAATTTCTTTAACATTAGTTGTTAACAACCTTTTCAAGACGGTATTCCCAAAGGAACCTGTCCCACCGGTAATCATTAATACTTTATTTTTAAACATAGTTTTACTTTCTTAATTAAGATTATGTGTAATCACGAGTTTTGTTGCCGCGTTTATCTAATAGATTTCGTTTAACCCATAATGCACTGTGTGGGTTTGTCTCTGCAATCTGATTACCGGGACGTGATTCGAGCGTATAATAATAAAGTAGAATTGATTTTCGCGGCTGCTCCCGTGGAAAATTAATTGGCTCCGGTAATCCATGAAAACTAAAATCATGCGAATCAAAAATAACTAGCCGATTAAATAAAGGCGCAACTTTTTTAAGGCACACCGCACCTTTTCTATCATACACACCAAATTCTCCCCCCCATTCAGGTTGCCAATCAGGATTCAAATAAACCAGTGCATTTAAGCGACGATTTAGACCTGACGCATCATGATAATTACCATCAACGTGAACATCGAGAAGCCCACCAGGCATAGTTACATTGAGTCCTCCACCAGTGAAGTAGGCATCGGGAACTAACTTAGGAATACCGATCCTATCACCCATTGCCTTCAAGAAAATGGATGAGTTCATAATCCTAACAGCTTCAACTATTCCTTCTGGTATATCAAATTCTGATTTCCATGTTGTTCGGTATTTTACTTCAATATCTTTATCATTTGCATGTTCCCATGTTTCATCAGCCAAATCAGGAAAACTTTTAAGACATAAGGAAGCCAGTTCATCGGGGAAAAAGTTGTCAATAACTATATGCTTATATGGTTCATCAAAGTATTCAACTCCATCCTTAGCATCGATTATTTTTTGAGCACAGGTATTTGCGATTTCTTTAAGAAGATTTTGATTTTGAAAGTTGGAGCTCATATATTAGTCCTAATAATATAAATTAAACTTGTTGATTTTCCCATAAATTACATTTTACCAATAAATCAACTATAAGCATGCATGCTTTTTATTAGCTCTGGCCAATCAGGGATCTCGTAGCCTGTTTTATTTTTAAAACGCTCTGCATTTAGCGAACGATCAATTTTTAATTTATCATCTGGCTCAATATCTATCGGTTTGCCATATATATCCGCCACTAGCTTTAGCAAATTGTACTTTGATATCGGATGAGAGGCTACATGATATACACCAGATAAGTCTTCGTCAGGAATCACTACATCCCGGATGATTTTGGCTAAAACGACAGTTGGAAGTCCTGAAAATATAGCTTGCGTAAATCCTTTGCACTGCTTATCTTGTGCAAGAAACCAGTTAATCAATCCATGCCTACTCTGTAACTCATGTCCGATGATAGATGTTCTTAAAGTAACAGAATGACGATAGGACACTTCGCCTAGAAATTTAGATTTGCCATACAAATCTATAGCATCAGATGGATCCGTTTCCAGATATCCACCTTTATTTCCGGAAAAAACACAGTCAGTACTCATATGAATGAGTCGTGCTCCTGATAATTTACATAACCGAGCTAATCTGTGAGGTAACAGAGAGTTAATTGGTATTGCCTGTAATGGATCATCAGCATCTGCTAATTGTTTAATCAAACCCACACAGTTAATCACAACATCTGGGCAACTATGAATAAATGCTTGCATCAAGGAATCGTTGTTTTCGACATCAATGCCCGAAATTAATTGCCCAGCGATTTTATCAGAGAAAAATCGCTTTGAACCTTCTGAACGAAGAGTCCCATAAACATGCCAGTCTATATTTTCACTCAGTATCCGCACCATCGCATTTCCAAGCATTCCGCTTGCACCCAGTATCAATACTCTCATCACTTTTTCTCTTTAACCTGACAGACAAATTTAAAATGTTTTATTAATTGTTCAACCAATTGTTCATGCTCGAAATTTTCATAGTAATATAAACGTCCACTTTTACCCATTTCATCAAGCTCAATAACTGATTTTTTATACATACGGAGGATAGTCTTTGCCAAAGCCCTGGAATCTTCTGCTGGTGTGGCAAAGCCTGCTTTAGCTTCAGCAACTATACGTCCACCTTCTCCATTCATACATGCTATAATTGGCCTTCCTGCTGCCAAGTACGCCTGCACTCTAGCGGGAATAGTCAGAGCAAATATTGGTTGATCCGCAAGAGTAACCAATAGTGCAGATGCCCTCTGCATAAAGCCTGGCATCATCTCAATAGGAAATCTTCCTGGCAAATAAATATTCGATAAACCAAGCCGCTCTACCTCTCTTAACATCCATTCTCGTTTGCTGCCATCACCAAAAATAACAAAATGTATATCCGAGTATTCTCTTAGTATATCAGCTGCCTGAACTATTACTTCTACAGCTTGTGCAGAACCAATGTTGCCAGCAAACATAATTGAAAATCCGTCACCAAGTCCATCAATATTTTGCACCTCATTTGGAGTTTCGCATGCAAACGAGCTATCAACAGATTGTGGGTAATAATCAATCGGTGAGAGTGCCGCTAGAGCCCGCACTGGCTTTTCAAATGCCTTTGATTGTATCAAGAGCAAGTCTGTATGTCGGTATATAAAACTCACAACTTTTTCAATCGTATTAAGCACTATCTTATTTTTTATATAGCCTGTTGCTGACAGACTGTCTGGCCAAAGGTCTTGCACTGATAGAATAACCGGGCATTTTTTTAACCGACCTAAAAAAAGAGCTGGGATGGCCTGCAGTATTGGGGATGGTGCATAAACATAAATCACATCAAAATCTTTTTTTCTGAAAATAAACGGAGAAAATATTAATCCTGATACAACAAATAACAAGTAATTAAGCGCTAAACGCCAGGCCCTATTTCCTCTTGCAAAAATAGGGATACGATTAATATGAACACCTAAATTTGTTTCATATTCACAGCCCCATGCACGGTATTTTGGAAATATTTTTCCCGCTGGATAGTTTGGCTTACCTGTTAACACTTCAACCTTATGCCCTTTTTTAACTAAAGAGGTTGCCAAATCATTAATACGAAATTCCTCAGGCCAAAAATACTGACTTAAAATCAATATCCGCAAAATTTTATTTCCGTTCCATTACACGAGAGAGAAAATCTGCAGAATTGAGTAACTTAATATCCTCTTCTCTTATATTCAGGTGCCTTTTAACAGCCCTGGCTATTGATACAGACGAATCAGGATTAAACGTTTGTTCCGGTTCAATCAAATCTCGAACATAATCTAGTTCGGCAGCTAGTATTGAAAGGTTGGCTTGTCTTGCTTCAATTAACGGCAAACCAAATGACTCTAATTTCGATGGATAAATAAGAGCATTAGATTTTTTGTACAGGCTTAAAACCACATCATGTTTCGCCTCACCAAAATTTTTTATATTCAAATTATACTTCTTTATATTTTCATATAAAAACGAGCAAATATCAGGAAATTTTTTTTCATCCAGGGTTAAACAAAGTGATGGGAATAAACCCTCCTCTGACAAGACACACCAGGCATCAATTAATTTTATGTGGTTTTTATGTGGATCCCCCGTCGCCACATATATATAGTCATAATTATTGCTGTTATCTTTTCTATCTACACTAATGCTTCTAGTATATTTATCAGGATGCTCAGCAAATGGAAGAATACTGACCGGCATTAGTCCTTTTGTCACTTTCTTTAACAATCTTTTCATTGTAGCTGTTTGCACAAGAAATTCATTTACATTTGTCATTCTATTTAACAGCCAGAGACGTTCAATCATTAGCCTGATTAGCTGCTTTAAAGGAAGTTTTCTTATACTATTTTTTTCAACTAAATATCTGTTTTGCAAAAAGACTACTGTATGTCCACGTAACCTGAATATTGGAGGAAGGTTCCCAAAACACAAAACTACATCATCAGATTTAACTTTATAAGCAAGCCAAACCTCAGCTAAAAAACGAGAGAAAACTGAGGGATTAACACGTTTAACCGTTACATTACTATTTAAAGGTTGTTGATATTGCATGCGAGCGTCTAATGTCAGCACATATGAATGATCCTCACTAAAAGCCGACATTAACGACTTGAGCAAGCTTCCTCCCCCGCCTTGATGCACATTAGTTGCATGCAAATATAACATATGCAATATATTCCACTAGTAATATTACTCTAGAAAACTTCAGTGTTAATTATTAGTACTAAATAATATAAAAACTAAAAAAAGTTAAATTCATTTATGATGACAGAAGTATTAGATTTTGGTTTTAGCAAAGAATGGAATATGATTACTATGAACCCCAGAAAATATTATAGCAATATACTTATTACATCATTCTCTGAAAAATCAAACTGTCACTGCTTTTACTTTTTTATTTTCATCTATATATTCTTTATATTTAATACAGTGTAAAAAATAAATAAAAATTATAAAACCAAGTATCCCAAGAGAAATGGGATAATGAACCCACATTGCAATATTGGCCAAAATAAACAATTTATTATACTTTCTTAACGAAAATATCAATAAAACTATCCATAAAAAACCAAATTGGTAAAGAATCCTATAATAGCCGAAGTCACTCACTGAAGCGCCTTCACTACTTGTGAACGAATCCAAGTTTGTTGAGCAACCAAAAATAAAACATTGGTAATCCTTGTCATAAGTCAAGATATTTAAAAGCACTGACAACATTGACTCAGAGCCTTCTCCCAAATAAAAATGACCTACACTGTATAGCGTTAAAACAATAAAAAATAATGATATAACGATATATATTAGTTTTATTTTCCCTAATACTGCAACAAACCATCCTAAAACGATTTGATAGCTTCCGAAAAACATCGAAATAAGCCCCGACGACTTCGAATAACCGAGTACCAACAAAGAGAAAACAATAGCATACGAAGTCAAATGAAAATCAAGAAACAGACCAACAGGCCTAATTAAACCGGCTGCTCTGATATAGTTTGAATGAAATGTCGGTATAACTTGAGAGTACGCTATTAAATATTCAATCACCAAAAAAGCAACAAGAATATATAAAAAATATTTTAAATACTGAACTGGTAATAATCTGCTGTTTAAAAAAACCAATAAAATAGTTAATACGAAAGGCTTAATATTTACACTATACCCCATACTAATACCATTTATATACGAAACCACACACAAAACAAACATGGATGAATAGATGACCAGTTCTTCAAGATCTAATACTGTCCTGGGAGAACGCATAAAAAATAACAAAAGCAAAATAAAAGCAATGCTGTATTGTATATAAGGAGAATAATAAAATGCTGTATGTATGGATGTGATATTCATCTTTCTGCAACCAGCATCATTTAACGTTACCTATACATGGCAACAGCAATCCTCGCCATTCCCCAATCAAACTGTAGAGCTCTGAATTCACGCCTTGTTTAAAATGGGCAATACCACTGGGAGTAGATGCATTTAACCCGCCTATATCAAACCAATCACATCCTATTTCCTTTGAGTGCAATATTGCATTCCATAGTAGAACATAATTTGCCTGTAAGTTACGACCAGTATTATTTGTAGAACCAATCAGGTATGTTGCTGTGTCGCCATGACGTACACTTACTAGCATACCAATTGAATCATTAATATCATCACTCAATTTATCATTTGCAATATACAGCGTAAATTCCCAGTCTTTATCCTTTTGCTGTGCTAATGCAGTAATTAAATTATCCGGAAGCCCTGAAAAGCCTTTATCACCTTGCAAATTATGATAGTTTTTTATAAGCATCTCAAGCTCAGTGCTAGAACCCTCTTTTTTCGTAACAGATACACCAAGCTTTAACCCTTTCCGCAAGCAGTTCCTCCACTTGCCTTTTAATGCTTTCATTAATAATTCTTCACTCGGTTTAAGTGAAAGCAGGCCGGATGCTGAAGCAGCAAGAGGTAATTTTTTTAGCCCGGCATTTTGTAAATATTTATGGGCAGTCTCACTGTATAATATTTCCGGAGCAATTTGGACCAGCCACCAACGTCTTCTTTTTGCTTCTTTCAATAATGCTGTGATAATACTTAGCGATAAACTTTCTGCGGATTCACATTCTAAATTTCCAAGTAGGAGTGGTCCACGATTCATTCTCGCTATGCCACCAATTATAGGTAAAACTCTGGTAAGAAATTGAGCAACCGCGACAACATCACCTTTGTCATTAGAAATGACAAATCGTAATGCTTTCCAACTACTACTTTGCTCTTTAGCTTCACCATATTGCCAGTGTTGCAACATGTTTATTCTTTGACATTTTTCAACATGGCTTTGCCACTCAAGAAAACCTGACTCTTTTATTGTATACAATCTAAAGCCTGCTTAATTTTTTGAGGAGTAATGGAGGAATGTACTGGAAAAAATAATCTTGTGTTCCGCATTTCAATTGATATTTTGTGCTTGATATTATCACCCAACACCTCAGGAGGCAAATCAGGCCAAGTAGTGACCGGAACATTGGCATCTTGTAAAAAATAAAATATCTCTTCAGTTTGCTGCTTTGATGACAACTGAAAGCCTGCCAAATATGGAGTATAATTTTCAAAAATCGGGGTTATACCTAAATTCGAATGCAAGTAAGTTCCAAGACTCTCCCTCCATTGTTGAGCATTTCGTTTTCGAGCTTTTTTTTCCATATCCATACCAGGTATCACTTCCATTAAGAGTTTTTTTGCCAAATTACTCATCTTGATACCGGGCAAACAAACTGAATTTTCTCCTGCAATGTCATCAAAAGTAACCACACTAGCTCGACCAGAGCGAATACCAATTTTTTGTAGAAATCTTTTAACCAGCCATTTAAAACCATAATAAAAAGCAACTTTTGTTGTAGCAGTTAACTCTCTATGCAAAAGTTCAAAATGACAACTTTCCAGATTTGACGGACCATTATTTCGGATTAAAAGCAATGCGCCATCAGATAAAGGAAGGGATTTATGTTGGCTATATAGCACAAAATCTCCAGTAGTTCCGATACCATTCTCTGCTTGCAGGCAGTGAGCACAATCTTCAACAAGCCAAGCATTACTATTTTTTGCCAGGCAAGACAAATCTTTTGAATCAGAGAGCTTACCGAAATAATGCACGAAGATTATTATATCAGGTGAGCTATCCTGTAACATTTTTTCGCAAACTTTCATATCAGGCTTTCCATTAGACAATAATGGATAAAACTGCAAATCAGCCCCAAGATCACGAAGTAGTTTTAATGATGCATTGCAAAAATAATCAGGCACCCATATTAGAATATTTTCTTTTTTTAATTTTTTAATTCGATATAAAGCAATTGCATAAAGTGACCATGATGAGCGCGAAAACCAAAAAAACTTTTCATCTGCTTGTCGCCATGGATTCGCAATTTCAGCATCAGAATAATTAGATGCGAATATTCTTGCAAGATATTTCCATTTAGGTAGTGGTGCATGTGTAAGAGTTAGCATTAATTTTATTTACACCAACTGTCCAGCACATTATTGTCGTTTTTATAATGGAAATCTGCAGCCCCCTCCAGAAAAGCACCTAATAATGCATTATTAAAAACACGATATTCATTATTAGATAATTGATATGCAGCCGCGTCTCTACGAATAGCTAAAGGTGAAATATTTTTATTATTGTTACCCCGTAAGCCAGAATAAATATACTGAAAGTTACGCTTAGCAATAATTAATGCTTTCTCACTAAAACTTGCAAGATCCCCAAATGTATATGCAAAGTGTTTTATATCAATACCCAGTTGACTTGAAATGTACTTTGAACTACCTATTAATTCATCTTCTAATTCACTTTCTGTCAGGCAATTACTTAAGCGAGCATGAAGTTTAGTATGACAACCAATGGTATGTCCTTGCTCGACAAGCGCTGACAAATCCGAAACCTGCATATTTTTCCAAGTTTTTGGTATGTCAGATAATTTTGAACCAGGAATAATATGTTCTGCAATAAATTTACGAGAACTCAAAGGATCTTGAATCTTAACAAAATCAGACACCACAAAAAATATTGCTTTAATACCAAGAGGATTCAGTACTTTCTCTGCAACAATACGGTTAGTAACCAGACCATCATCAAACGTAATTAATAAATTATCACCTATTAATGGCGCCCGTCCTGACATAACATCTTCAAATACAGATGGTGAAATAATATTCCAGCGTTTGGCTAACCAACGTAACTGTTCTTCAAAATCAGCTTCTTGATTTGCGGGGATATCATGATAGATTAAAACTCTCAACCGGTTAGGACTAACAACTCCGAACATTACAGCAATCTTTCGAAAAAGAAAAAAAACAGGATAAAAAACCGTTAAAACTTTATGGTGCAATGACATTATAATGTGTCCCTAAATATTCATGCGAATGCTAAAGTTACAAAACAAACATAGCAATAGAATATTTTATTTTAAAATATGTTTTAATCTATGAAAATAGCTCAAAATCACTGATAACTTGTTACGTAGATTAGGAATAAGCAATGGCGAAGAAAAGTAAAATATCGGTAAAAATATAACATTCGGAAAACGAGTTATTACAGGCGAAAATAACATACCTAATCCTACTCGACTGAACACCTTTCTTTTGAGAGAAAAATATTCTTTATCCGTCAAGCTTTGGGTTTCTTTAATATTAAGTGTTAATGTATTTAATTTTTTCCCAAGTATTCGCACTTCATTTCTATCGTATAGCCTACCATACTTGCTTCTTTCCAGACGTAATAAAGCAACGAGATCTTCACTATCCTTGCCAGCATAAAAATATTGAATTAACTTTTTATGGGCACGTCGATTTGAGTCAGCTTGCTTATCACTCTGCAATAATGATTGATTATTACCATGTACTCGTTGCAACAGATGAAACTTAGGAACAAATGCAGCATTCATTCTATTTACTGCAATCCGGCTCCACAATTCATAATCTTCAGCGGGCCCATAATCTGTATCAAAACCATTAAGTTTAAGTATGTCAGACTTTTTAAACATTACAGAGGGGTGCCAAACAGGGCACAACCCTAATAGCAAATAACCTAAAAAGCCCCCATAATTATCTAACTTACCTCTCCAGGAGTGTACTTTTACACCCTTTGAATCAATTGTATGCTCCCACGAGGAAACGATTGTAATATCTTGATTGTTTTTCAGATATTTATACTGTTCCTGCAATCGTTCAGGCAAACAAACATCATCCTGATCAAGACGAGCTATATATTCACCCTGCGCAAACCCCAAGCCTTTATTAAGAGACGCTGTTTGGCCAATATTTTTTTCATTTTGAAAGAAACGTATCCTGGGATCGGTATATGATTTAATTATATCAACTGAATTGTCGGTGCTGGCATCATCAATTATAATAAACTCAAAATCTGTCCAGCTTTGATTAAGTACACTTTCAATCGCCTCAGCAAGATATGCTTTCCCATTATAAACAGTAGTTAGTACTGATATTTTTGTCATTATTGAATTTAATTTTTAAATAGTTGTTTAATACGTAATATTTTAATTTATACATTGATATCACTTGTTGCGCTATAAATATAAATCACGATCAACCTAACACTTTTTTTTAAAAATTCAGCAGCATCAAACATTCGTTTTATATATGATAAGCTGCGATATTTAAATTTTTACAATAACTTTTAGTTTCTCAAGCTATATCTAGTATTAAGGAAGAATAACATTTTCCTAACACACCTAAAAATATTATATTATTTGAATAGCAATCTGCGTATATCTTTTTTGACCATTAGTCGTGGCACCCAAAACTTTGTATGATCGCTGATATGAAGTAACATAGTCATAAAATGCCTGAAATTCATGTGATGAACAAAAGAACTCATCAAAGATAATAATTGAACCTTTAATTATAAATTTATTAAGCATAGTTAATAAATATAGAGACGATGTGTAGAGATCGCTATCATTATGAATAATTAACCGATTTTGAGGAAAATAATTATCGAGAAAACTTGGAAGAGTTTCTTGAAATAAACCTTTATTAAAACCAATACGCTTATCATTTATTTTAGGGAATTCACCGTTGTTAGTAAATTCGCCAATAGGATCCGTAAATCGAATGCGATCAAAAGATTCCGGCAACCCCTCAAAGGTATCAAACCCATAAAATTTACTATCTGGACTATCGTTTAATCTAACCCATGACTTCATGCTCTTACCTTGAGCTACACCGAACTCTAAATAATCAATAGCGGCATTCTGACATATAGAATTGTTTATATATTCGTAAAGTTCTTCTCTAGTATCAAATAATTCTGGAGATGGATTTTCTAACAACCATTTATCCATCAAAGAGTTAGAATTAATCTCTTTTAATATTTTACTAGGCTTTCGAAAAATAATAGAAGATATATTTCGTAATGATATTTGCATAAGTAATTTCTCAATTTATTTATAAGTTTACGTATAAGAGCCTTAACTCATTTAGTCCTATTCACCAATATCATATCAATAAAGTATTTCCTTCATAAGATGAACGTATTTAAAAAAGATAAACACTATATTATCGTGAAATAGAATTTTTCTATAATATATTTTGTACTTATATAAAAAGCTTATACACCATTATCCTGTTGAATCAGATTAATTTTTATTTGTAACAACATCAAAACCCAATTTAACGTAAAAATCCTTTGCACCAGGTGTGTCTTTATGCACAAGAACATATACTTTTTTACATTTTGCAGAATCTCGCAAATATTTAAGAATTGCAGAAAGAGAAATAGGTACCACCCATAATCCTCTTGCCTTTGGTGCAGTAAAAGCCGTACCAAGGTAAGCATCATTTTCTTTAATAAGAGACATATTGAAGGGCGTTTTTGCCAAAGGTGAATTTAATGCTTTTTCAAAAATTAAAAAATAATGAATTATGCAACCATCTTTTTCAACAATAAAACAAGTAAAGTCGTCATCACCAATTCTTTCGATATATTTCTTATCATTCTCTTCAGCGGGGCCGAGTTGAGGATAAATATCTTCCTTTATTTTATCGACATCATTACGTTCGGCAACACGCACAACCAATGAATCATTAGTATTTTCCAACGAAAATATATAGTCATTTAATTCCAGCTCTAAATAAATAAACTTCCATTTATCGACTAAGTTATACATTACATAATTAATTAATTTTTTTTTAAAAGCTATCATCAATTTATATTTCCGTATGACTTTTTATATTTTCTGACAACTCTGCTAAAAACTTACTTGCCACTTTTCCTTCTGTAACCCGATGATCAAATGACAAACATAAAGTAAATCGATTTAACTTATTATCAAATGCTGAAATACCCAATATCGCTGATTGTTTGTAGTTAATAAGTGGGACAAATCTGTCTACTCCAAGTGAGGATAAATCAGTTATAGTGAAAGTTGAACCTTTAATTTGTTCTGTTTTTAAATCTTTTCTAAAATAACTATAGATACCCTGAGATATCTCGTATTCAAGTTCTTTCAACGTCAACCTATCACTATTTTTAATAGTATATACTTTTAATCCATCATCAATATCAATAGCCACACCAATATTCACATCAACATACTCCATAATGGAGTTGTGCTCAAAATATGCATTAAGCGCAGGATATTTTCCTAATAATTTTGCCGCTTCAAATGAAACAATAGGTAAAAAAGAACCAGCAGAATTGATTATCAGATTTTCACTTTTAGGTAAATTATCGACATCAACATTGAAAAAGATAGTACTAACAAGCCCAGAGCTTTGAACATCTAACAGAGCATATATTTCAGTCTGTTTCGCTAAACTAAGAGACTTTTCACTTACTTTTAAATTTGCATCCAATGAACTTAATTTTGATTTAGTTCCTACATATGCTAGTTCACTTTTTACACTAAGTTCATCATTCGTCAAATCATTTAAACATATAAAGGTTTTGTTAATACCTGAAATATCAACATTATATTTTTGAATGAATTCCTTAGCTTTATTAGAAATAATATGATTAATGTTAGGCTGTGAGACAGTTAAATTTTTATTATATATTTCACTGTTTTCGCCTATTGAACTTAGATCATCATGAATTCTAATAATAACCTCACCAACATCTACTGATTTTTTTGGACCCACCAAATACTCAACATAACCATCTGCAGGAGAATCAATAATTATTGCTGTTTTTGATGTTTCTAAATCGATTAACTCATCTTGCTTTTTAACTCTATCCTTAGTAGTAAAATATATCCTACTAACAAGCAAAGTATCGTCTGCATTTTCTTTAGGTGCAATTATTTCATGGATTACACTCATGTGTTTACCCTTTGAACAATTTTATCTAGAATAGATTTATTTGGAAGCACATATTCTTCTAAAGAACGTGCTGATGGTATAGGTACTGATAAAGCACCAATCCTATGAATAATACCAACATTATCAGAGCCAATATTTTCCAACACTGAGGATAATATTTCTGCGCCAATACCAAAATCGCTACTGCCTTCCTCGACAACAATAATATTTTTAGTTGTTTCAACCGATCGTATAATTGGAGCTATATCTAATGGACTAATTTTAGAAGGCACAATAAATTCAGGTATAAGTTCTGTATGAACAAATATATCAAGTAAGACATCAAATACATCTGATGCTATTCCTCCATAACTAATAATAGTTAGTGTTGGTTTGGCTGATATTGGACTACATTTGACTATCGGGTAACCATCACATGTTCTTTCAATCAGGTAATTTTCATGCTCCTTTGAACCGATCATTCTTCCGTAATCTACTTTATTTTCAATTACTATAACTGGATGCTCTTCATTTTCATAAATTTCTTGATAAATCAGTTTTGGATCAACAAAACAATTGAGAGCTATAAGATTAACATTATCTATACCAGCCAGAAACTTGTCCAACGTTTGTGAATGAGTAGGCCCATATCCTCTTCCCCCTCCCATAGGAGTTCTAATAACAACCGGACATTTAACCTTTTTATTATACATGTGGTGAAATTTAGATGCATGATTTATAATCTGATCAAGTGAAAGAGTAATGAAGTCACCAAACATAATTTCTAGATAAGGTTTAAAACCACCTAATGCCAATCCATTCGCCATACCAGTAATTGCTTGTTCACTAATAGGAGTAGAAATTACATTTTCAGGATACTTTTCAGATAATCCATTGGCTGCTTTAAATGCCCCCCCATAAGGTGATAATACATCCTCACCTATAAATAGAACTGATTTATCATTATTAATTATTTCATCAAAAAAATGATTTATTCGATTAACAACTCTTTCGTTTAGTTTCTCAAGTGCAATATAATTATAATTTATATTAATTATTTCTTTATCATTTGTATACTCAAGTGGGAGCTGCTCTATGTCCCTTTCTGAATTTTCAACGACTTTTCCGATTCGAGAATCAACTTCTTTTAGCATATCATTGAAAGTTGATTCATTATTTATTTTATATATGTTTAATGGATCTTTTTTTACATATTCCTCAACTTCACTCTCAGATCGATTATCGTCACTTTTTGAATGATGATTTAACCGGTAAGTATCCACAAGATGAAAAGCAGGCTTACAATTTTCCCTTACATAGCTAATAGATTTTTCTGCATTATCAAATAGTTGTTCAGTATCCCAAGTATTTGAGTGATATGTTTTAATACCAAATGCAGATGCTCTTGCGAGTATGTCTCCCGCTAAATTATTGTTTTTCAAAGTAGACTGAGCATACCCATTATCCTCGCACACAATAAGCAGCGGAAGGCTTAATAGAGAGACAAGATTAAATGTTTCATAAACAACACCTTGACCTAGTGTACCATCACCAATAAAAACTACCCCGATTTTTCCGCTTTTATTCTTTTTGTGCGCAAATGCCATGCCTGCAGCTACAGGAACAATACCACCTTGTATGCCATTAGAATAAAAATTTTCATTACATAAGTGTTGGCTAGACCCTATACCACCACAAGTGCCAGAATTTTTTCCCATTAACTCTGCAATTAAACCTTCAACATCATTAGTATGAGCAAGGTAATGACCATGACATCGATGATTAGAATAAATAAAATCACCATCTTGAAGGGCATCACTAAATGCTATTGCAGAAAACTCCTGACCATTACAAGTATGTACAGTACCGTTCATTTTCCCCTGGCTGAATAACTCGAGAAAGACGTCTTCTGTCCTGCGAATCAATAAAGCTTGCTTGTAAAATTTTTCTGAAATCATTGATAAAACATTAACCTTTTAAAACCTTCTAATTAAACTTAATCATAAAAGCAAAAAATGATAAATAAAACACATTAAATAAACTATATTAGACATCTAGCGCATCATAAACAAACTTCATATACATCATTTTAGGCCCGCCACCCATTGAAACTGCTAACATTGCAGACTCTAAGATTTCTTCTTTTGTAGCACCTGCTTCAAGAGCTTCAGAAACATTCATTGCTATACACATCTCACATTGCGCATATAATGAAATAGCAATCATTGTTAACCTGGATTGTTTTGCTGAAAGAGCTGCACCCCCTTTAACTTTTGATGTGTAATTTAAATAAGCATTTGCAACATCTGGCATATCTGTTCTAACACGTTGTATTGCTAATAATGATTTTTCAAGTTCATCCAAAATTCTTTCTCCTAATAATTAAACTTCAGCTTTGAGTTAAAAAGCTATACCTTTATCTGATAATAGTTTTTTAATATCTTTTACTGATTTTATAGTTACAACTTCTTCGAGTGGCAATTTAATTTCAAACACATTTTCAAGCTCCATAATCATTCTAAGCGTGTTGAATGAATCCCATTTACTCGTATTCTCCGGAGAAGTATCGTCATTAATCGCCTCAACTTCGACTTCAAATATTTTAGACAAAAGACTTAGTAAGTTTTGTGTATTTTTTGACATCCGAAATGTATCCTTAAGTAGAAGTTTACTTCACTGACAAGCCTGCATAATAATCATTGAGATAGTCTTTTAAAGCAACCCGCCAATCTCGCATAATATTTAATCCCAAATCATCCAGCCTTTTATTAATCAATCGTTCACATGCTGGTCGTTCAGCAAAATATTCTTTAGCAAAAAAATCAGACGAAACTTCCTCAACTTTAACTGTATCGTTTAAACCCAATAACCTAATCATTTCTTTTGCGACTTCATATCGACCAGTAAGACCACCACAAACCATATTAAATAAACCTTGCTGTTCTTTTTCTATAAGAAGTTTAACATTTTTTGCAAAATCATGAGTATAAGTAGGCGTACCAAGTTTGTCATTAACAATTTGCAGCGTTTTTTTACCATCCACTATTTGTTTAATTAATTTCTGGACGAATTTTTTATCTTTATTCTCTCCAGCACCCATCATCCAGCCAGCTCGACAAATCAAATAATTATTAGAATTTTCCTGTACATATACCTCCCCCAAATATTTAGAGCGGCCGTAATGGCCGAGTGGTTCCGGCTTGTCTGTTTCATCGTAGACATCTTTTTCTCCACCAAATATTCCCGCTGTACTAATATACAAAAGTGGAATATTTAAATCATTGGCTATGCTAACTGCATGTTCAACGGATGTCGTATTTGTTTCATACGTATCTTTCTCATGTAATTCACAATATTCCAGATCGGTATATGCACCAATATGAAATAAATAATCCGGGCTAAAATCAGTCACATCTTTTCTATATGCATCTGCATCACGAAAATCAAGTAAAGAAAGCCATTTTTCATTTACATCGATATCAGAACACTTTAATTTATAGTCATTTTTAAACTGTTCATAGAAAGCCTCTCCGAGCATTCCCCCCACACCAGCCATGTATATTTTACGCATTACTTGTCCTCTTATTTGTACCTATATTCATAAACCGATTTACACCATCTTTTGTAATCGGTTCGAAATAATCTTCCCTTACCTTTTTACTTCTAATTTTTTGTTGCTCTAAATCTTCTGAATTAAAATTAAAATAATAATCTATAGCCGCAATCAACTGCTCTTCTGTCCTTATTTTCCTATACAATTCCTTTGGTATTCTATCAGGTATAGGATCAAAAGTTAGACCTTCCTGATTTTCCATCATAATAACAGGAACACTGGTTGCCATCGCTTCCAAACAAGTGCTCGATGCTTCCGTTACCAATAAACTGGCTTTATTTAGCAAGACAGAAAGTGATTTTTCCGGAGAAATTTCTAAGTTATTTGGAAAGGTATTGTTCAAACTCTTTTTTACTTTATCAATCGAATGTGTAGGGTGTGGCTTTATAATAACTTTAATTCCATTATTTTTTTCACAAATACTACAAAACAACTTGATAATTCTTAACGATGAACGTAGTGAAATCGGCAATGTTGTCAGCACAGTGTTATTGTTAATAACTGGGCGTTCATTATGTTCCCAAACATGGCCTGATTTAAATGATGGAATCACAATCGCATCTAAATCTGGCATAAACTCGTTCACAGTTTCAAGTGTACCCCTACCCTGTACGGCCATCACAGCGGGGATAACTCCGGCTTTTTTTTCTATAGGCAGTGGATATGAACACAAATAAAACGGGAAACTCTCAAAAGCACGATATCCGATAGTTTTCGCATCAGGATAAATGTCTCTAAATCCCTTATTCCATGCTTTATCAATAGCCTGCCCTTCAAACCAATCAATTGCTAATCTTACAGTTACACCAGCTGACTTTAAGCGCTGAATAAATCTATATGTCAATAATGATTCAACGACAGTTGGTACATCAGGGTTATTTTCAAATTCATCTTGTATAACAGAAGAAAAATCATACCCTAGTACATACGCAGGTTTGATCTGTATCTTTTTAATTCTACTTTTATAGCTTAAAGCAAAATAAAGATCGTTCATCCTTATATAGTCTTCTTTTATAATGAAATTTCGAGCATTAAAACGTAGACTTGAATATACTAAGTACATACTTTTTAGCGGAGTTAACACTACAGTTGGTACAAAAAATGTTTCTGCTCTCTGCTCTGCCGTAAGATTATCCCAAAGACTACCATACCACCTGTCTTCGTTTGTATAGCAAGGAATCACAAATGTATCTATCAGGACCAGTGGAATAGAAGGAATATTATTATCTGAATTTTTGCGAGTGATCCTGGCGATTAGTAATTGAATTATCTTCCTCGCAAACAGGATGTATATTAAAAAATATCTCTTTACAAACTTTTTTGTATTTTCTTTAATAGTTAAATTACAACATATATTGCAGTCATGAATATTTGAATCCGACAAATAATTAGCAAAGATTTTTTTTATTGCCAGAGAATCAACCAGAATTTCATTAAATGAAAACTTATTGTTCTCTATTAAATATTGCAGTAAATGAAGACAACAATAATTATGAAAAAATGAACTTGAAAAAGTATTCCGACTTGCTGGTCCCTGTACCCACCAATCAAGATTATTTATATAAGGTTTAGAAAGCTCAGAAACAAAACCATTGAAATCTTTTCGAAGATCATAAGAAACTTTATTAAATATACAGCTTATTTCTGGACTTAATTTACCATGAAACCTTAAATCCAGCTTTTCTAACATATATACTTCAACTCAAAATCCAATTAATATAAAATTATATGAAAGAAAAAATTCATCTATTTATCTGTTTCAATATATATTCGAAATGAAACTTAATTGCAGCGGCATCATTCAAATAGGCGATAAATTTATAATCCAGTTCCTTTAGCATATTAATATATTCGATACTAGTAGACATCGAACCCGCAGCTATACCATTGGATTGAATTAATTCGCAACACCGTTTAATTTCGTTTAAAACTTTCGGATGATTTAATTGGCCAGGTAATCCAACAGATTGGCAAATATCAAACAAGCCTAGATAAATCAGATCTATACCTTCAACTTTAACAATATCTGAAAGATTTGCTAATCCTTGCTCTCCTTCTACTAATATACCAACCAATGTCTCTTTGTTTTCATTTTGCAAACTATCCTGAATATTTTCATGAGTGAATTCATGAAGCCTCGTATATGGAGAAAGTCCACGATTGCCGACAGGGTAATACTTACAACATTTAGCTATTCTTTCCGCATCCTCTGCTGTACTAATATGTGGCACCATAATTGAACGCGCTCCAGTTTCTAATGCTCGTAGCAACGTTTGTTCTTGATCATCCCACACTCGAACTATCGGTGAAATTCCTGTTGATTCTGCTGCTCGAACCATATTTTCTACGGTCTCAAATGACATAGAGCCGTGTTCCATATCTATGACAACAAAATCAAGGCCTGTTGTACCGAGTACATTAACCACATTTGAAGAAGACAAACTGCTCCACGTGCCAATAACATTAGTACCAGCATTAAGTTTTTGCTTAAGGATATTTTTTCTATTCATACAGTTTATATACCGGATCATCTTTCATTAATTCTATAACCATTCTTCTATCTTCATCTGTATCAACAGACTTTGAAGTATAGGGGGAAGGTACCATCCTAACTTTATATCCATGCTGTAAAGCACGTATCATTTCGATTGATTCTTGTAGTTCTAATGGCGTAGGAGCTAGTATGTGATTGAATTTTTTCATAAAATGCCAACGAAATGGCATAATACAAACCTGCTTATACCATTTTGCCCGTTGTTCTTCATGATCAATTGAAGGCATAGGCGCTCGCGACATATACATCGCATTCATATTCAAATCACACACCACTTTAATTTCACCAGGATCCTTCCATTCATCTGCTGTAAGCTCAGCAGTTAAATTAGAAACATATATATCTTTTTCATCCAGTAAAGGTTGTACAGCAAGATCAATCATGTCAGGGTGTACAAGCGGCTCATCGCCTTGAACAACCACTACAATATCATCATCGTCCAGATCGAGTGTTTCTGCCGCTGCCGCTACCCTGAGACCTGGCCGCTGAATTTCAGGATCTGTCATAATAACCGTTCCACCAAAACCTTCAACTGCGTCTTTGATTTCTTCGTCACAAGCAGCAACAAAAAGACTGGTTGTATATTTGCTTAAAGCACAACGTTTATAACAGTGTTCAATCATCGGTTTACCGATAATGTCACAAAGTGGTTTACCCGGAAAACGGGTCGATCCCATACGCGCAGGAATTCCAACTACTATTTTCATACAATACTCAATTTTCTAATATACTTTAACTTTTTCTTCTGTAAAAAACTTCAGCCCAATCCGTGCGAAAGTTCTTTGGATTTTGACTTAATTTAGTAATGGCATACAGCTCAAAATCTGGCAACAATTGTTCTATTTCAAAAAAAGTATTTCTTTTATTATAAAAATCAAATAGATTTAACTCTAATGTAATATTATCCACTTTTTCTAATGAATTTTTTGCGCCACATAATATTTCCAGCTCACCGCCTTGCGCATCAATTTTCAGCAAATCAATTCTTTTATCAGCAATACCCAACTCATCAGTTAAAGTATCTAAAGTCACACAACGCACTTTTACTTCTATAGCAGTCGTTTTTTCCGCATAACCAAGCGAATCTTTACTATCTTTGTTAATAGCGTGTAAAGAATTTAAATGTGATTTATCATATTGGAAAAATGATGCCGTACCATCCTCAGCTGCTACAGCCGCATTGATAGCTTTTGATGCGTCCGGTAAATATTTAACTAGTTCAGCATAGCTTACAGGATCAGGTTCTGCGCTATATATTTCAGCATTAGGAAAAATAGAACTAAAAAACATTACTGATTCGCCTTTGTGAGCACCTATATCTATAATAACAGGCGTTTTTTTTGGGATCATTAATTCAAAAAATTTTTCTGCTGAATAATTATCACTGTATTCATCATTGCGTCCGTCAGATTCACCACATTTCATTTATTAACTCTCCAGCAATCATAACGATGATCTAGAGAGGTTTGATCTTCCATGCCAACGGAACCCATTGCCGCTCTATCACCAGAAAAATAACTAAAGAACATATCTTCTTTATATTCTTCTTTATATGAATCAGCAATTTTTTCAACATTCGTGTAATTATCAGTAAGATACTTACCCATTTCGATATAGAACGGTTCACAAACATTCGCTGCCGGTTCATGTACCGAGTCGAGCCCTAACTTGGTTCGTATCATATTTAAATAAGAATAATTATTTGATCTCTTTGCATAGTAAGCATCATCCAAAGCAACAATAAACTGATCATTAGTCACCAGTTCAAAACATTTCATTTCATTCATTAAGTGGTCTAGTGTGTGCCAGGAATCAAAATAACAAAAATCTGCTTTATGCCCTAATTCATTTATTACAGGGATTCCTACATGTTCACTGGTACTATCAAATCCAATAAACTGCCAATACTTATATATATCAACTTCAAGCGGGCGACAAATAGCCTCAGAAATCACTGTTCTTAAAAACGATCCCTTACTGCCATTAGTGTCCCATGAAAACACCTTGCCATCAGTTAATACAGCATATAAGAACATCGCTAACGTACTTGCACCACACCCCGTCTCTAATATAATTGGCTTAGTTTTGTCCATTGAGCCAAGCGTTCTAAAAATTGAGATACATTCACTATCAGGAATACCATTAATCCATCTTGGCAACATCCGCTTAACGAAAATCAAAAAGTCCTCAGGATTTTTCTTTATTTGTTCTTTATTTCCAAAATGAAAGTCGTACATAAGGTTTCCTTAAAATTTGATTATAAATTTATACTTCACTAAGTAGTCGACTACAGTTATCTAATAATGGAATGTTGTTTTGTTCTGCTATTTGCAGATATTCATCCATAGTAGATCCCCATGTGGTTAAATAAACAGGGTAGCCTGCAGCTTTAGGTTCTAATAAATGTGTAACGTTATCATCAATAAAAATGAAATCCGTTTTATCACGCTCAAGTTGCTCAGAGAATTGATTAAGTGCTTGCACTTTTGTTTTTATTTGTGACTGATCAAGTAAGCGATCTTCTGGCAAAACTAGTCCTTGTTTGCCCAGAATCAACCTGACTGATTCTGCATCTTTTAAAGTAGCCATATATAGACAACTTTTTGCATGTAATATTTTCATTACATCAATTACACCGTCATACAATGGATGTAAATCTATCCACTGATCAAGATTTTCTGTTCGCAACCTATTTCGCATTTCAAAGAAGATAGTTTTAAAAGGTGAAAGATACTCATGCCACTTATGCTCTAAAGTATTATAAGTTTCCTGATCTTCAATAGTGATATTTTCTGCAAAGGCTCGTCTTAAAATATAGTATTCGCCAGCCCCTCTCACCCTAGGTCGCACTTTTCGAAACTGCTCACAATCTTGCGGTGTGAACTCTGCGACAGTGCGACGAAACCCATCTCTTGATTCCCACTTTTCCCAGGCATTCCAAGAAGAAACCATACATTCGTCTGTACTGTCACAAACTACGCCGTCGAAATCAAAAACAATAATTTTAGAGCTATCCGTCATTATAAGTTCTCAAATGGATTTGAGATTTCCCCCAGCCCTTCTATAGCACAAGTAAATCGATCACCAGGTTCAAAATAGACACGTTCACGTACTCTACTGGGAGCCCCAGTAAGAACCACATCACCTGGTTTAAGCGTCATCCAGGACGAGAGCCACACTAATAACTCAGGTTCTTTCCATAGCCTTTCCTCACAATATCCTTCACGCATTAAAATATCATTATGATGGCCGCTAATGTATTTACCATTTGGTTCAAATTTAGTATCAATCCAAGGGCCAAGTACACAAAAAGTGTCTGCTCCTTTTGAACGCGCTAAATGGTGATCCCAACCCAACACATTTTCACAAGAGACATCATTTCCTATAGTGTATCCAAAAACGGCATTGTTAGCTTCATCTGTTGTTGCTCTTGATAATGTCTTACCAATCACAACACCCAATTCACATTCTCCCCAAACGGGTACATCAGTAAAAGGTGATACTATCGTTTCACTAGTCCCAATAACAGATGTTGAGGGTTTAATAAAAACTAATGGTTCATTAGTTTTCTCAGTTAATCCTGTCGCACCAGGAAAGTTAATGGCAGTTGCAATCACTTTACCAGGCTGACATGGCGCTAATAAGTTAACATCTTTTAGAGCAAACTGCTTAGTAAGCTCTTCTCCACCCAACCATGGTGCGTCTGACCATTGTGTAATTTGTTCACCTTCCAGTGTACCGTAGTGAATTTCAGCACTACTTTCAAAACGTATAAACTTCATTAATCATCCATTTTTTGACGAACTTCTTCGATTAACTGAACCAATCCCTGACCAAGGTCAACATGTAAGGGCGGCATATATTTACGACCAATCTTTGGCTGATAGGCGTATGGAGTACGAACATAATGCCCTTTATATTGCGATTCTATGAATTCAACTTTATCGTGCATACCCATAATTTCCGCAAGCATCATCAACATATCATAAACACGCATACTTTCATGACCAGTCAATACTACATTCTGGTTTTTAAAATCTTTACCTAACGCTACTACACTAGCACGTGCTACATCATCTACATGTATATATTCACGAAGCGACTCGGGATGACCTTCGTATCGAACTACACCTGTCTTAATTGCATCCTGTACAATACGATATAAGCCATTATGATCATCAGACCGTGGCCCATAAATAGACCCATAGCGTAAAATTGTATAATCAAGTCCGTAATTAAGTTGATACTCTTCTACCATCTGTTCTGACGTTTGCTTACTGATGCGATAAAACCCACCCTCTCTGCTATTTACATATACAGTACTGGCATATACAAATCTTTTTATATCGTGTTCTCGACATGCTTCTAAAAGATGTGTGTTACCTAAGACATTTACCCGAATAGTCTGTAGAGGTTGGTTTATAGCATCATTTAGATCAGCCACAGCAGCAAAATTATAAACAACATCTGCGCCTTTAATTGCTTTATTGACCGCATCGATATCTAACAAATCACCAACAATCATTTTTTGATCATCTCGCAACCAAGGTGATTTTATCTGGTCAAAAATACGAACATGGTGCCCAGATTCACTTAATTGATCAGCCACATGAGAACCAAGAAAACCGGCTCCACCAAATACTGTGGCAGTTAATTTTCCTTCTGTTAATCCCATAAAAATATTCTCGCTATAAGCCTTCACTTTGGACATCATACTCTGCTTGAGGTACAGCACCTTCTTGACGATTTTGAGTAAGAAATCTCACAGCTTCTTCTGTTGCTTCTATCTCCATTCGAGTTCTACAATCTATCGACATAGAACCCATGTGCGCAGTCAATAAGCACCGTTCAATTTCAGCAAGATTACCATCATATGGCTCCTTTTCGAAAACATCGATTGCCGCACCGCTCAAGTGACCCGCCATCATTACATCATATAAATCTTGCTCATTTATAATACCTCCACGGGATGGATTAATAATAATGGCATCTTTTTTCATGCTAAGAAGTTGTTCTTTACGAACCACATTTTTTGTAAGTTTAGTCAAAGGCAAATGCAAACAAATTACATCTGCCTCAGCATAAATTTGTTCTTTAGTAACCCAATCTAGTTTCAATTCTGGATTCATTTTGTAATTCGGCATAATATCGTTAACTAACAACTTTGGAGTTCCGAACGGCTTTGTTCTTCTTAATACACGACCACCTATACGCCCAACTCCAATAACGCCAACTGTAATTTCTGCCAAACGTCTACCAAAAATACGTTGCCATTCACCTTTATGCATCTGTGAATTTGAAACATGAACTGAACGCAACAAAGTCAGCATCATCCCTAAAGTAAGTTCTGCTACAGCTGGAGCAGGAGCATCTGGAGTATAAGAAACTTTAATATCACGTTCTCTGGCTGCAAGCAAATCAACACTATCCAAACCAATTCCAACTCGTGAAATCATTTTAAGATTAGAGGCATTATTCATCACTTTTTCTGTAATCGGTTCAGTGCCTGCAATAATGACATCAAAATCCGATACCATATCTGCTAATTGATCTTCAGTTAGTTTTGTATTTAGTGGATTAATTAAATATTCAATCCCCGCATTATCAAGCAACTCTAAAGGAAGACGATTTTTATCTCCAAATGGTACTGTTGTAATCAGTGCTTTAGGCATTTTTATATCTCTCTATAAATCAATTTATTATTGTTGATAACCTTGTCTTGGCCCCATTGTTTCCTATATTTTTCAGCCACAGTTTCCATAATTGTCGACTTATCTATACCTTGTTCATATCCCTGAATCAACCAATTCAAGTATGTGCCCATTCGACAAGCTGCTTTACCATCTCTGAAAGGATCCAGGTCTCCAATAATTGAAGACCAGTCTCCAAAGCCGGGGCTTCTTTCTGGAGAATTAAAATACTCCATTACAGCTTTTATGGTTGTTGGCCAATCTTTAAAAACAACTTTACCTTGTGACAGTTCATTTAATTTGCTCTCTGGCGTACCTTCACGATCCACAAGCAATGTTGGCAGCCCTTCTAACGCACATTCAAGCGCAGCCGTGCCACTACAAAAGTGGCCATGAATACAGACATCGGCGCTTAAGCCGGCCAATATCGGAGGGGCACTAGTGGTATGCCTGCTAGAGACTTCATAAACAAAACATCGTCCCGTTTTCTCAGCTTTTGCTAATAATTCAGCTACGCGACCAAGCCGTTGACGTAATGTTTTAGCTGCTTTAGGTTTAAAAACGACGCCTAACCAAGGATTAGCTAATACTTCCTCAAGAATAAAACTATAATTTTCCTGCTGTAGTTCATGCCCAGTATGCCAACGTGAATCATCGATTGAATTTTCATCAATTACAAATACAATTTTTTCTGCACCATTAGCTTGTAGTTTCTTTCGCAGATCTTTTGCTCGCTCTTGTAAAAGAACAGAAACATAATCTTTTGGATAACCTGTAATTACATTATATTTAATCTTAGAGGCTTGCCTCTTTTCTATTTCATAACTAAATACAGAATTAATAAACGCTACATCTACATTCATCATGCTTTCTGCTGTCTCAAACCCATCAAAAGCCATTTGCCATATAACAGAAATACCATCATTGTCATCAATCGCATCTGATATAGCCATATGATGATTTGTGTACTTATACCAGGAAAAAAACACCCTTACATTATATTTTTTAAAGAAAGAACTCCACACAATTCGTTCCAAATCATATGAATCTAATAATTCCTGTATAACTTTTGCCTCGGCTTTATATTTTCTAACATAATTTACCTCCGGCTTTTTGTAGTTTCGTTTGTAACCAGCCTCTAACTCAGCACCTTCACCAACAGATAATACGCCATGTTGTTCCAAATATTTTTTTTCTGTATTAGAATGATGCTTATATAGTATATTTTTCGCAGAAAAATTTGAATTAAGTTGCCAAAAAAAATCAGAATGTTCTCCGTCATTAGAAAAATTAACATCACCCCGGCCTTCAACATATAATTTTGTACAAGGGACATCGACAAAGCTATTATTTTTTATAGTTTTATTATATTTAAAATTCCTTATTAAGGCATATAGCTTAGGAAATTTACGAACAATTTTATGCATATCAGATAAACTAAACTTTAATTTTACGTCTATAACAGCCTGCAAATTAATTCTGTATCTAACAGCAAATTCTTTATATAGTTCAAACCAAGGTCTTTTATTTATTATAAATAAAGATTCCTGTAATTTATTTTTTTGCATATGCCAGTAAACTACTTCAATAATAAATAACACCCTACTAACCGATACGGGGTTCATAATTCCCTCATCTACAAGTCCTTTGTTAATATAGTCGGCAATTCTCCCTTGTTTCCAGCTGTCATGATAAAGCGCCTTATACGCTTCACTATTAATCATTTTCTTCTGAATTTCAAACAAATCTACGCGAGGTATCCTAGTCCTAACAAGCTCTCCATTCTTATCCCTAACTTCTCTCATCTCAAAATCCAATTGACTTACTGGGTTTCCTGATACTGTTAAAAAAAAACCGAGAAATCTTTTAGCAAACGGCGTTGCATCAAAATAATAAATAAATAAGGGCCTTTTGAGAAAAAGCTGATTTACGAAATTACGATTTAACAAACACGATATAAATGTCGGAAAATTAAAATTTTCGAAATAAACCACTAACTTATACGCTCAAGGATAATTTTTTTGTCATTTCGATAGGTACTTTTGTGTGTATTGTTCTGACAACATATCCATGACTGCTAATGCCTCAGACGAAACACTCTCTGCGACTATACTTCTTCGTTTATTAAGTTCTCCTTTTTCAGATTGCTCAGAGGGTGGTATCCAACCACAACGTTTATAAATATTTAAAGCCGGTGAATCAGCAACAACTTTACGTGGTACATTTTGCTTTTTCATGATCTTATGTGTTTTAGATCCCATTGTAGTTCCCAGTTTCATTTCAATCTCTTTTATGTATGGCCACGGATCAATAACAAATTTTTCAAAGGGAATAGTGATAATTGATTGTTCATTTTTTGCTAACCAAAATTTTCTTTTTTCATTACTCTTTCTGGTTATTTCATCAATACAGAAAATTGCTTTCTCCATTGAATTTGCATTGATAAATTGCTCTTCCCAGCCAGCAGTAAAATAAGGTAATTGTTCTCCTTTATATTCAATATATATTTGAATATCTCGTGCATTATCAATCAAACGCTCCATATTTAACTGTTGCTGTTTAACCATGTATAAAGGATGTCTGACAACTTCAATTAAAAGAACAGAATCACCAAGCCCATCAAGCACGGGAGTACTCATACTTAAAAGATCATGTGTTGTAAGGTTTAATATAGGACGTTCTTTTTTTATACGTTCAGGAACAGCAATATCACCCTCCCCAAAGATCCTTTTAATATACCGCCAAGGATTAGCGTCCTTAAACGCACTGGATAAATCAGAGTAGCGAAAATTAGTATCTCTACCCATCATAGTTTGATAAAGCTTATGATCTACAAACATTCTGACCATAGCAACAGCAGCATCAGCATCTATTTTATTGAGATGGAATAGTCTGCAAATAAACTCGATTTCAAAAGCATAACTTAATAATTCCACACGTTCCATTGAGGCCATAATGGGTGATAACATCGTTTTACCACAACCTGGTTGTCCATCGACAATCACGATTTTTTCCGCAAGTTGTTCTTTTCTTACAATTTTTAAATGTTCGTTACGAGTCATCATATTATCTTCAGAAACTGGCGGATTCATCGCTTTATTTTATGTCTTATCAGTTCTTGCTATTCAATAGGAAATTTAAATTTCCATTCACCGTCAATCTTATCCCAAAGATGGGGAGCTCTCCAGCTATCTACCACTTCCCAAAAATGTTCTTCAGTAATATCCAAATACTCAAGAAAATCTTTAAAATATTTCTGAGGGAATTCACCTTCATAGCGACGCATTAAAGCAACTCCCTCCTCTCTTGTGATATGTCCATCACGTACTTCATGAGCAGCTTCTTCAAGACACCGACCTAATCCAAATTTAATATAACGTAAAAAATAATGAAAACCGTCCATTTTATCATCGAGACTAGAGTATTTAGAGTATGTGCCTTCTGTTCTTTCTGGATTAGGTTTAAAACCTGTATGTTCTACACAATAATAGTAGTTTTCTTGTGGAGACCATTTATGATAATAAGAATAAAAATGTTTTCCCAATATGCCCGCACTCTTTAATTCATCAGCTGAAGGCGGTTCATAAAATATAAGATCAGACTCAGTAAAATCATCTTCCGATAAATAGTCTTTATTTTTAAGTCCATAATCCAACAATTCACGAAAAGTAACACCTTTAAAATGCTGTCCTACCCATTCTTCCGAAGGCTTATAAGGTTTATCGGCATAATTTGGGTCTCCGGCATATTCTGCTTCACCATTTTCTCCATAAAAAACAAGATTCACACCTAACCTTTTTGCCATTTGAAATGGGTAGCTTACTTGCCCTAAAACAAAAACATGAAATGCATCACCTAGCTCTTCAAAACATAATCGAGCCAGTTTTCGTTGAAATTTACCATTAGGAGTTGCTAATATATTTGACAGACCTGAATCAATACAGGACTCAAAATTTTGAAAACCAATATCTGTATATTGTAAAGGAGCCCATGTAACGGTTAGAGGGTTCATTCCATATTTATAGCGTAACTGGTGAGCAACATACCCAGAATCTTTACCTCCACTGCTTGGTACAATAACATCCCAGTGACCATCAGTTCTTCGATGTTGATCCAATAATTTAACCAATTCTTTTTCCCTAGCTACCCAATCGACATCGTTATTCTTATATTCAGTATTCTTACAGCCACTACAAACACCTTCATCGTCAAAAATTATTCTAGGCCGCTGATTAGAGACAACACATTTTTTACACCATTTAACTTCTTTTGGAATGTGTTGAACCTGCTGTTCAATATTACTTCTTTTAAATGCCATTTATTTTTCCAACTTATTTACTAAACATTTCATTTAAAATTCCAATGCCTTTTTCTCCACTTTTTTCAGGATGAAACTGGCATGCGAATATATTATCTTTTAATACCGACGAACAAAATTCTATACCAGCATATTCTGTTGTGGTATAAATATTAGTTTTATCTTCGGGCTTCACATAACAAGAATGAACAAAATAAAAATACTCATCATCTTCTGAATCTCTTAATGGATTTAAAGAGTGGGTAGCATCAAGTGCGTGATTTTTTTTTATGGTATTCCATCCGACATGCGGAACACGTATTTTGTCATTTATTTTGAGAAAATTTCTTACATCTCCTTGCATTATGCCCAAACCATTCGTTACTTCAATTTCTTCACTTTTTTCAAATAATAACTGAAAGCCAAGACAGATTCCCATAAATGGTTTTCCAGTGGTAATAAAATCTTTAATCGATGTCTCTAACTCAAGATCCTTTATATGTTTCATTGCCTCTGGAAACGAACCCACACCAGGAAGAATGGCTCCGTCTGATGCTAATATCCTTGCCCGATCTGATGTGATTTCACTTTCAAATCCCAACATATTCAAAGCATTTTTAATACTGAACATATTACTCATACGATAATCAATTACTGCTATTTTATAAGGTTTTTTCATCTTTTCTACATGTAATATCATGTTCTAACAAGTATGACTTAAGCTCAACAATAGATACGCTATCAATATGTGAAAGGACTCTATTACTTTTAAGAAAATCGATATTTCCTTCCTCTTCATAACCATCAGTGTGACGATTATGTAAAATATAATCATAGTGGAATAAAGACGCTATTGAGATGCCACTTACAGGAACTTGTTTTGATAACTCTAATACATGTTGCATATCTCCGGCACCACCATGTACTACAACCGGAATAGACACGGCTTCCATCACCTGCTTAGCCAAAACAATATCAAATCCCTTCCCTGCTCCTTCTCTATCAACACTTGTCAATGAAATTTCACCGGCACCTAATCGCTCAATTTCTTTTGCCCATGCCACGACTTCTTTACCAGTAGAATTTCGTCCATTATCAGTAAATGCCAAATAGTGGCCATCAGGTTGTTTAATCGCTTCGATACTTATAACAATAGTTGATGAACCAAATACATTTGCAGCAGAACGTATCAGTTCAGGATTTTCGATAGCCGAAGTATTAATCGAAACCTTATCTGCACCCGCATGTAAAATACTGGCTATATCTTCTATACTTCTTATTCCTCCACCAACTGTCAGAGGGATAAAAATTTCCTTTGCTGTTTTGGAAACAATCTCTTGCAGACTATTTCTACCGTACAAACTTGCAACCACGTCCTGATAAAAAAGCTCATCAGCACCTTGCTCATAATAAAATTTTGCAAATGATTCTGGTTTCCCTAAAACGCGTAAACCTTCAAGATGTACACCTTTAACAAGATTAGGCCCCTTAATATCTAAGCGTGGTATGATTCGTAAGGCTAATGGCATAGTTAAGTTACTATCCTATTTAAAGTAGAAATTGCATCACGGTTTAATCCTACTCGTCGTTCAATAGTAGAACTATCAATCGGCATCGATAGGAGTTTAATGCCAAGATAATCCAGAGTATTTATATCAACGCAATTAAGAGATTGTTTAATACTGTCTAAAGTTAACAGAGAATTTTCTTCATAGTACTCAACATCAAAAGAACGTGCAAAAGGCATGTGTGTGTCATTCCAATCGCCATATCGCGCATCATTTCCTGAAACACCTGAAAAAATCAAACCGGATAAAACATTATTTTTTGAAGCTAAAGTTAAATGTTCAACCGGTGTATTAGTGCTCCTTCCTTCAATTGCAGATCTTGCCCAATTAATCATCACACCAAGTTCTACTTCACTATTTAATGACTCCAATGCTTTAATTTCATTTTCTAACTTAAAAAACCCCTTTGCAATTGGTTGGCCAGGAAATGATGAATCACAGTGTTCAATCACTATTTTTGCCTCAGCCCAATCCCAGGATAGTAATTCATTCATTGAAGTTAAAAAAGAATCCATTGATGAATTCACACCATCTACTGGCATTGAGGGAGCCGTTGCAATCTGTACCGCAATAATAGATTGCTTACCAAAATAATCGTTCATTTTGTGTAACATTCCATTAGCTCTTTTATGCATAGCAATGGCTGCAGCACGACCATACTCATCATCCGAAGCAAGACCAAAGGCTGGCATATTTGCTAAAGACGACATGGTTCCAGGAATACAAGAAAGTACGTTATCCCAATCTGGCTTAATTATATCAAGTAAAAATTCTGAACCAAACTGATGAATATCCTCACCCCAAAAAGGAATTTCCAGCCCCCTCATTTCTGGAATGGAGTCTATCAAGTTATCGTAAAACCTTTGTTCCAATGATTTATTTTCTGTTCCAAGTGATGGTGCTGTTGCATAAGCACCTACAATATATTTCAAATTATTATTATCCATTTATCAAGCAGAAAGAAACTGGCCGCCATTAATATCTATGCCTGCGCCAGTTATATATGTATTTCGATCACTAATTAAAAATTCTATGGCTGCAGCAATTTCTTCAGTTGTAGCAATTCTACCTAAGGGTATTGCTTTTTCTATAGGTTCCAATACAGACGAATCAACATTATTTCGTAACATTGGTGTTTCAACCATACTGGGGAATACCGAATTAATTAGAACGCCATCACTTGCCCACTCAACAGCAAGCTGTTTCACTAATCCACTCAAACCAGCTTTTGATACTGTATACTCAAAGCCCGAAAAATTACTATAAGTACGCGAGGCAAATGAACTTACCATCACAACCTTACCTTTTGCTTTTTGCAACATAGGGAAGGCATATTTTAGTATTAAAATAGCCCCCAGCAAGTTTACATTGTGCACTTTTTGATATTCATCAACAGTAAAATCGGTAATAGATTTTTTAGGGGTCGTTGTTCCAGCCGTGTACACAATAGAGTCAATTTTATCAAGGTCAAGCGAAGAAAAAAAACGCTCAATAGACGCTTCATCAGTAACATCTACTGCTGAAAACTTTACTCCTTCTTTATCATATATTGGTGTACGTGCACCAACGATGACATTATAGCCATTAGCGTTTAAATAACGCGCGGTTTCCAGTCCTATCCCAGAAGTTCCCCCAATAATGATAGAAGTTAGTGACAATTATTCGTCTTCATACACGTGTGCAACATCTGCACGACTGACAGCCATGCGTGTTGCACGCGAGTTACCTGCAGCTGTAATTTTGTGTTTACGATTTTTGCGCATAAAAACAATATCACCTTGCACAATTTTCTTTTTCTCGCCCTCAATATCCCACTCCCATTCACCCTCAACGATATACCACCACTCATTCCAGTCAGGATGATGGTGCATTCTATTGCCTTCACCTGGCATTTGAGATATTACTGTCATTGAATTACTTTCGGTATCAATGACTCGTTTACTCCAGGACACATCTTTAGGCATGGATTCTAATATATCTGCTAATTTAACAACTTCATTATTAACATCAAATAAGTCATTCACCTCAACACCATCTTTTGCAAGAATGGAAGGCACATCAACTTCACTATGCTGCTTGTTATCTGATTTATAATATTGTGGCTCACTTGAACTAGCATTAGATTTTGCTATCGCAATTGCTTCTGCTAAACGAAAGTCTTCCTCTCTATCAATATCAATTGTAGACAAACCACGTAATTCAAAATAGTCTGTTTTACCATCACCACCATGATACGCCACACCGTGCTTATCAAAATTGTGAATAAATGAAGTTGACGTCCACCCCATTAATGAGGTTGCATACGCCATAACCGGTGTCATAGTTTGTGAAGGTGGGTTCTTTGTAAGTTTTTCATAATTAATTGCTTTCCCTTCATAAACACATGCTATCTGCTTGTGCTCAACTGAAATTAATGTATCCAGCGCATCATCAATCATTTTTTGTGTAAATTTTTTTATTTCTTCACCAGTAATAAATGGTGAAGTTGGTAAAACCTGTATTAATAGATCACAACTAATGTTCTTTAAAAAATCATAAGCAAATTCATCATTTGTTGCTGTATCGCTAGATAACTCTACTGGCCGTTTATAAAACTTTACGCCATATTTATTAGCAATTTCAGTAAAAATTTCATCTTCCGAATTCACATATATCTCATCAAATATGTTTAGCTTGGAAACAGTATCTAATACATATTCAATCAATGGCTTACCATCTATCAAACGCAAATTTTTTGCTTTTACTCTCTTACTTCCCATTCTCGCAGGAATCATTGCTATAACTTTCATAAATTTTAACCTATTTGAAGAATACCATTCTATTCAACACTAATTTTATTCGTACTATATACGTAATCTGTTAACTTCATTATTTCCAGTGCATCCAGGCTTGTTCCATTTGACACTGGTGCAACACCATGAACAGCATTAATAAATTCATTTAATTCAAGTTCCCATGATTTATCATACTCATAGTATGTTATCGATTCCCTAGGTTTACCCATTGCAAAAGTCACATCTTCGAACTCTCTTTGGCCTAGCACTAATGTTTCCGGTGCATAACTTCTTGTAGAAGATAAAATCCCATCAAGATTAATATAACCATCTTCAAAAGCCATTTCTAAAAGAAATTTATGTTTCCATTGCGTTGCAGATGAGTGTAGTGTTGCCAATACATTACTGTCTGATTTTAAAGTCAAAAAGGCATTATCTTCACATTCTATATCCCAGAATGAAGTAGACAGATGGGCGCTAAGACATTCAAACTCGTCATCTGCAAAATAACGAAAAAGATCCAGCATATGAATACCCTGATCGAGAAGGATTCCACCGCCGGAGTAATTTTTATAATTTCTCCAGTTATCATGAAAATCTATGCTACCCGCTTTACCATAAACGCCACGCATCCAAAGTAATTTTCCTAGCTTTCCTTCAGCAATAATTTTTTTTGCTTCCATTACAGAATAGTGAAAACGGTGATTAAATCCATATTTTAATATTTTGCCAGTTCTTTTTTCTGCTTCTATCACTTTATGCATCTCAGCAGATGACATTGATGGTGGTTTTTCACAAAATACATGCTTCCCGGCATTAAGAGCACGTATAACATAATCAGCAGCAACTTTAACATAGGCAGATACTATTACAGCATCAATATCACTTTCCAGTAATTGTTCAAAATCATCACAAAGAATGATATTCTCATCATCATGTGTATGTTCGGAAATTTCGTAGATAGAAACCAGTTTCGCATGATTAGAATTTAGAATAGATTCTTCCCGAATCCTGCCCATTTTTCCGTATCCAGCGATACCAAATTTGATTAGTTCCATTTCATTTTCACTATATTTATTTAAAGTCCAGAGGATCTTTTGCTGCATCAAGCCCATCAATTGCTGCCATACCCATTGCAAGTATTGCTTCTTCTGTGCTGCCCCCTATGTGCGGGGTTATAAGTACATTATCCATAGTCGCAAATGAATAATCAACAGGTGGCTCTGTTTCAAAAACATCTAATGCAGCACCAGCCAGCTTATTAGATATAAGAGATTGTTTTAACGCCGCTTCGTCAATCAAACCACCTCGTGCCAAATTAATCAAAACTGCATCAGCTTTCATTAAATTCAAACGTTCTTCATTCATAATATTTTTTGTCGACTCATCTAAAGGCAAATGTAAAGTAACGACGTCAGAAACTTTCAATAACTCATCTAAACCAACTGCTTTCACATTATATTGCGAATAAAATTCATCAAAACTCAGAATATCATGAGCAAGAACTTTGCAATTAAAAGGTTGCAGCATTTTTACAATATCTTTACCAATGTGACCACACCCTACAATACCAACCGTGCACTCAGATAATTGACGACCTTTTACCTGGTACCATTTTTCATTTTTCACTTCTGTATTTGCAAAAACAGTACGATGTAAAAGTGCTATAGCAAATGAAACAACCAATTCAGAAACTGAACGTTTATTTACGCCCCCCGTCCAACCTAATTTAATATTAAACTTGTCCATAGCAGCAAGATCGATCATATCCAGCCCGACCCCATATTTCCCGATAACTTTTAAATCAGGCAGTTTAGACAATACTGATTGATCAATTGTTTCCAATGCAGTTATAGCTTTTTCATATCCAGATAAAAATTCCACCAGTGAATTTCCTTTTAAGGATAAGCCTTCATCATTAAATTTAGCATCTGGATAGCGTTTTAATACTTCTTGTCTCAGTATTGGATGTTTAGAAAAAGATCGGGAAGCAACAACTAAAGACCCCATAACTAATGTACCCCGCCATACATATCAAAATATTTATTCAGCGCTTCTTTTAATTTAGCATTGTTATCATAAAGTCCAATTTTTATGCAGCCATCTGTATTTGGTAATATTAATCGAAGTTGAGTTGCGCTATTTTTTTTATCCTTCGATAAAGCATTCAACATAAGATCGAGGTCAATATCAACATTACGATACGTACTGCAGTTTTTATCCAAAACAGGATGCATACGTTCAAAATGTTCAACAGATGAAACCCCGAGTTCAGCTGCAACAAAATTAGCAATATCCATACCTATAGTGACAGCTATTCCATGAGGAATGCTATAGTTAGTCGCTGATTCGATAGCATGTCCAAAGCTGTGTCCGTAATTCATTACATTTCTGGGACCTTCATCAAACTCATCAATCTCAATTAGTTTTTTCTTCATTAATAGTGAGTTATGTATAAATTTTTCCATGACTTCAGAGTCCAAAAGAATATCATCATAATTTTCTGAAATTTTATTAAAACTTTCAGGTGAATCAATGCCATGCACTTTAATCATTTCACCTATTCCTGAATAAATATCCTTTTTATCTAACGTCTGTAAAAAATCAACATCAATTACTACTTTGTTTGGTGGGGTAAAAGTTCCCAATATATTCTTAACTTCACCAGAGTTAATAGAAGACTTTGAGCCTATACAAGAATCAGACTGTGCTAATAATGTTGTGGGATAAAATATCCAGGGTAAACCCCGCATCATAGTAGTTGCCAGAAAACAGGTAATATCCTGAATTATCCCACCGCCAATTGCGACTAAAGGTTGACCTCTCCTAACTTTTAAATCCACCAAAGCATCAACATATTCAGGAAAGCGGTCAAGTGATTTATTTTTCTCTGTCGCCTTAATTAATAATACTCTGTCACTATTTAATACATTATTAAGCCGGGATTTATATAGCACGGCAACATTTTCATCAATAATGTAAATTGCATTATCTATAAGATTATTATTAAGCGAATCCATACCAGCCTGAACAAAATCAGCTGAATAGTCGCCCTTATGCGAATGTATAGTAATGTGTTTAGACACGAGAGAACCCACCGTCGATCATAATATTCTGACCTGTCATATATGTATTTTCCTTACTCACTAACCAACTAACCAATGAAGCTATTTCTGCTGCTTCACCTAAACGTTTCATTGGAATTCTTTCTCTAAGCTCAGAAATTCCACTTTCGCCCAAAACCGTTCGGGTTAACTCAGTATCAATAAAGCCTGGGCCTACGCTATTAGCTAAAACCCCAAACTCTGAAAGTTCAGCAGATAGAGCTGCTGTCATACCATCCAAACCAAATTTACTACTTGAATATGGCGCACGATACTCTTTTGTAATATTACCAAATATCGATGTTAGATTAACAATTCTACCCCAGTTCTTATTTTTCATATGGGGAATGACAGCCTGGCACAACATAAAAGGGGCTCTTAAGTTGACACGGAGAATTTTATCAAAATCCTCTATTGCGATTGAAGCAAATTCACCGATCTTATTGATACCTGCATTATTTACCAAAATATCAACTTTTTTTGCTTGCAAAAATGAGACAAAATCAGCAACAGACTGTTCATCCAAGAAATCAACCTGCTTAAAAGTAGACCCCAATGGGCCACAAGATTCTTTGCCAGTACCAGTTGCAATGACATCACAACCATCTTTCAAAAGTCTTTCAGCAATGGCAAAACCAATACCTCGAGTAGAACCAGTCACAACTGCCTTGTATTTTTTCTCACTCATATGACTGTTCTTTCACATACCTCATTAAAAAGCTACCCACCAGATGATCCAGTATCATATGACCATCTTCTGCAGGTCCATATTCACTTTTTTCTGTGGGAACATGGACTGCCACATCAACAATTTGACGTAATTTACCTCCATCAAATGCAGTCAAACCAACTGTCTTAGCATTTTTTTTCTTGGCAATTTCAATTGCAGCAAGTAAATTTGGAGAGTTACCAGAAGCAGAAATTGCAATTACAACATCACCATTTTTTAGCAATACCTCCAGCTGTTGACTGAATATTCTCTCATAGCCATCATCATTAGCAATTGCAGTAATTACTGCCTGGTTATCACAAAGGCTTTGCACACGAAACGGCTTGTCCCATGATCTGGTTCCTATCGCTATATCGTTTGCAAAATGGCTTGCTGTAGCGGCACTACCACCATTCCCAATAAAATATATTGAGGCTCCTTCTTTTCTGGCATTCAACAAAATTTCTATAAAATTTTCAATCTCATCAAGAGATATACGCTGAAGTACAGAACTAACGTACTCAAGATAATTTTTTGCAAAAACTTTTACTGAATTATCTTTATTATAAATTTTATCAATATTACTCATATATTGTGAACCTTCATTGTGTATATTGTTTTTACCATGCTGTCCAACCACCATCAACTATGAAGTTCTGGCCAGTTATATAACCTGACTCATCAGAGGAAAGATAAATTACAGCACTCGATATTTCATTAACCTCTGCTTTTCTTCCCAAAGGCACCTTTGCAGAATATTTTTTAACAAATGTTTCATTTTCACCTTCGTGTACTACGCCACCTGGAGATATGCAATTGACTCGTATATTAGAACTTCCCCAATATGCTGCGAGATAACGCGTTAATGAAATCAAACCACCTTTTACCACCGGATACACTGAATGAGAAAATATTTGTTTCTGTTCAGTTTTACTATCGGCATACAAACTATCAAGATTTGCACCTTCGTATATACGTTGATCATTACCAACAACACCATAAATTGATGACATTAAAATAATACTGCCACTTTTCTGTTTTTCCATAACACGTCCAACTTCTTGTGTTAATAAAAAAACACCATCCAGCTCAGCACTAATAACAGATTGCCATCCTTCAAGTGAACATTCTGTATATGGTAAATAAAAATCTTTTGGCTTAGCAGTAACACTGAAAACAAGAACATCAATCCGACCATATTCATTAACAATATAGTTGACAACATTAGATACTGAGTCTTTATTAGTGACATCAATGTCTATCTGAATAATTCCTTTCTGAGTATGAACGTAATCTGATTTTGATGCTGCTTTCGAAACCACGCCAAGGTCAGCAGAAACAACAATTGCATTTTGTTTTTTGAAGTGCTCACAAAAATCTCTTCCAAGATAACCTCTTCCACCGACAACCAAGACAATTTTTTTATCCAATTCAAACATTTTCTATATCCCTAAAACGTGAATCGTTCATCGCGAGTAATATTTACTCCAGCCCCGGAAAGATGAGACTTAAATAATGCCTCGACCACTTTAAGTGACTCAAGCGACGAATCTGCATCAAAACCATGTTTAACGCGACCTTCCTCGACATACTCGATAAATTTCTGTATTTGATCAAAATACATTAAATTTGAATCATAATCAGCATCAGACCATATTACTATTGGTGAATCATTATCCTGAGTTTGTCCCAATATTTGATTACTATTAAAATCATATGTCAGCCAACCTTTTTCAAAAGTTATTAAACCACTTCTATGTGCCGGTCTTTGAAGATAATCTAAATGAATCTGACTTACAGCACCAGATTTATGTTTAATCATAAGATCTGATTGAACATCAACATCTAATTTAAGTGACTCTGAATCAGAAATAATCCCATACACTTGTGTAGCCAAGCCTGCTAATTCTAAAGCCAAATGAATTTCATGTATTAATGTTAATGTAACCCCACCTCCTAACTCCTTGTTTGCATAATATGCTTTTGTATAATCCTCATAGGGATGCCAATCAGGTAACCATTGACCTACTTGGCACTGAACATTAACTATTGAGCCAACGTCATGTTCATCAGAAAATCTTTTGATGGCTTTAATTATAGGGTGAAAAATTAAATTATGTCCTATAAAAGATACAATATTATTTTTCTTGACGCTTTCAATTAATTCTAAAACTCCATCCATTGAATGAGAAAGCGGTTTTTCAATAAACATTCCCTTAACATATGGAGAAATTTTTAATGCTGCATCAATATGCATACTTGTTGGATTAGCAATAATGGCAATATCCGGCTCACTAGCAATCGCATCATCCCAACTACCTACCTCTACTATTTTTAAATCTTCAGGCAACTTTTTATGGTAGCCCTTATTACTTCTCAAGGCGACAATAGAATTAATACCTGCTTTTTTAAGATTTCTAATATGTCTCTGCCCTATCGAGCCACTGCCAATTATTAATGCTTTCTTAACTTTTCGAATTTTCTTTAACTTTGGTTCTGACTGACTATAGAATCTTTTTTTAAATTTCTGACCACATTTTTTATTTATATTAATAATTTCTGGCTTTTCATCCAACAAAGTTAAAATTTGATCCAACAAAAATATTTTATCCTTATCATATAATTCGTCAAAAATCGCATTAAAAAATTCAAAATCTTCCGGATAATCCATCGTCATGCGAAGACCAGGTCTTTTATGGAATTGTTCAACATCAAAATCAAGAACATCAAACAAACCTGTATCTGTAAAATATCGTCCCCAGACTTCTGTATCAGTCGAATCTTTAATTTCCATAACTTTTCGCAATGCATCAACTTTGACTCCATAACTGAATGCACCATGAGGTAAATCAAACTGACGAATCAAATCTGCATTCGATTCAAGGTATTTATCAACTATTTTGTCAGCATATATGGGATCAACTAAGGGACAGTCTGCTGTAATTGTTAAAATATAGTCATATCCAAATTCGTCAGCTGCACACAACATTCTTGCTAATACATCGTCAGGATCACCGGCAAATGATTTCACGTTTTTCTGATTAGCAAGCTGAATCAAAGGTTCATCTTGTATGTTGGTTGAAGTACAAATAACAATATCATCAACTTTTTCTGCGAGCTTTAATCTATCAATCATGTGCCCAAGAATTGGTTGTCCTTTGACTTCTAACAATAGCTTTTTAGGTAATCTTGTAGACTTTAATCTTCCAATAATAAGATAACCAACTTTAATATTTTTTTTACTCAAAATGTACCCAATCTAATACTTCGTTAGTTTTAATAGGTTTTTTCAATTCCATTCCTACCATTGACAACACTTCTATTTGTGACATCTTTGTTTTTTGTGGTGTCCTGCAAAATGAAAAATCCTCCTCCGATATAATATTGCCAGAACTCATATCATGTGTAACCAAAGCGGCCATTTTCATCGGCCCATATTGAGAATACGATTGTTCACCAAAATTCAGATCAATTAAGCCGTTACCATAAAGACTATCCAGAAGTTTAATTTTATTTGCAAGCTGGTTAAACATGTCAATTGAAATCGCCGCAGAATAGTCACAACGATTTTGCCCATATAAAGTAGTTACATGCTTTTCAACGAAATCCATTCCATTTGCTGAAACCAGTAATGTTATTAATTCATTATTTTCTTCATTCCATGCAGTATGATCCGCATAGCCATAGCGTTTACCAGTATAAAGTGATTGTATTTTTCGGATTTTTTGAAGATTTACATCCTCATATTTCGTCGGATAATTTTGAAAGCCAAACATTAAAATAGTTTCACGTTGTTGAAACACATTCAGAGCCGAATCAATCTCCTGTAACGAGCAGCCACCTACTCCCACCACTATTTTTGACTTAAGATTTATTTTTTGTAGAACTGCTTGCTGCAGCCTCGGCACATTCAGGCATACTGAATGTATCTCGACAAAATGAGGTGTGAATTCACGGGCAAAATCAACAGCCTTTGTATCATTTAAAAGCAGCATTAATTCTTTACCGCTCGATTGCACTATAGTAATTAACTCTGCCCACTGCTCAGCACTAAACATCCAACTTTTTAAAAGTTCATACGCAGAATGTTCTGAACTCATATACTCATCCAGATCAAGAGTAATATGCATCTTCACAATATCTGCGGCCGACTCATAACATATTTTGGTAACCAGATTTTTCATGAAAGGAAAATCGCCTTCATGATGCCAGGCTGTTTCTGCAATTAATTTTGTCATTACTGAAACTCCTCCCCATATACTTCATGAGCCCGTTCATACTCTTCCATTCGCCCGATATCTAGCCAATATTCATGTATCGGAAACATATTTACTGTTTCTTTATTCTTAATCTGCTGTTTAAGTAGGTGCGGCATATCCAGATAACTCTTTCCATCTATATATTTTCTTATAGAAGGACTTAACACATAAATACCTGCATTTATAAAAAAATTATGAATTGGTTTTTCTATTATATCTTTAATTTTGTCGTTGTCTTGCTCAATAACACCATACGGTACTTGAATGTCATACTTGCTCACACACATTGTTGCTATATTGTTTCGTTCATTATGAAACTCTAACAACTGTGCAAAATTTACTTTCGTTAAAAGATCACCATTCATCATTATAACGGGTTTACTTACTATATCATCAGGTAATAAACCAAGGGCTCCAGCTGTTCCCAAAGGTATATCCTCATGAATATACTGAATTGTTACTCCCCATTTCTTACCGTCACCAAAATAGTCCCAAAGCATTTCAGCTTTATAATGTGTAGAGATATAAAAATTATGAAAACCGTTTTCAATAAATTGGTTTAAAATAGTTTCAAGAATAGGTTTATTTCCAACATGGAGAAGTGGCTTTGGAACATCATTTGTCAATGGACTTAAACGTTTACCAAATCCACCTGCCATTAAAAATACTGGGTTATCATATTTCACCTCATCAACAAGATGGTGCAGCGTTTCAAGTTCCTTCAGACATCCAGTTTCATCAACAATTGGAATATGCAGAAAATCTTTACTTTTCATCAATGCTAAAATTGATTTTCTGTCATCTTTAACCGATACAGTAATAGGTTTGTCATTCATAACCTCGGTGACGAGCACATCCATTGCTTTATGTTTTAATAATGCGCGTCGAATATCTCCATCCGTCACAGTGCCTAATAATTTCATATTGTCATCAACTACTAATGCAATACGTAAACCTCCATTATGTAAAATTTGAATTGCATTTTCTAATGTACTAGATGGTTTTATTAATGTGTTAATCCAATCTCTCAACTTACAACCTTCTTCAACTTAATAATTTTTTTTGCTGTATTAAAGTAGTGCCTTCACAAATATCTTTATAGATAACAGAGCCAGCTGCAATAATACAATTTGAACCAATCGATATATTCTGTATAACGATAGATCCTGTACCAATATGACTACCATCATTTATAAATACACCACCACTAAGTGTTACACTGGGTGATAAATGACAATTTTTACCCACAAAACTATCGTGATCTACTTTAGAGCCAGTATTAATAATAGAATCTTGCCCAATATGGACATTTGGTTGAATCACTGAGCCAGCCATGATTTGAACACCCTCTTCGAAATCAACCTTTTTAGCAATAATGGCCGATGGGTGAATAACATTTACAAATTCATAACCTTTATCTCGAAACTTCATCGCCAACTCCCAACGGAGATTTTCACCCGGTAATGAACCAACTCCATTTGCCAGTAGAATCTCTTTACTTGAATAAGAATCTATCACATCATCATTTCCAAGCACTTCTATTCCAAAACATCGAGTTCCTTTAACTTCACCAGGTGAAACCACGCCAAGTATTTTATGACCAGACAGACTTAAAGCTTCCGCAACAACTTTTGCATGCCCTCCGGCACCTAATATTATGACTGGACTTTTCACTTCAGCTCTCAATACACAATCTCATCAAGTTTAAAGTCTGCCTGACTCTTTGTTCCCAACAACCTCCAGTATTCCATTGGGCTTATACCTGTCCCTGGTCGTTTGATTGTCAAATTATCTTCAGTAAGTAGCTCACCTTTCGCAATATTTTTTGCAGCAACAATGCTGTTTCGTGCAATATTACGATTAGCTAACTCAGAAGGTTGAAGAGCTTTAACTCCGTTACCAAGAGCCTTTTCAATATCACGAACTGCTGTCACCATAGTTTTTAATTCATCTGGTTCAAGCGACGCTTTGTGATCAGGTCCATCAAGATTTTTATCAAGTGTAAAATGTTTCTCTATTAATCTTGCACCTAAAGCCGATGCAGCAATTGGAATAGTTACACCTTCACTATGATCAGAGTAACCTATTTTAGTGCCAAATTTTTTTGCCATAGAAGTCATAGCATTTAAGTTGATGTCTTCTAAAGGTGCAGGATACTCTGTCGTACAATGAAGAAGAGTTACTTTATCTTTCAGAATTTTTTGCCCTTCTTTAGAAGAAAATGCTGTAGCAAAAGCTTCATCGGAAGGCTGTTCTTTGTGCCCAAGCATTCCAAACGCAATTACACCTAAAGCAGTTTCAATTTCTTCCATTGATGCCATGCCTGTAGACATTATTAAGTCACAACCAGTCTTTGCATGCGCCAATAATAGTGGTCCATTAGTAATTTCACCCGAAGGTATTTTTAGTATATTTAGATTAAGTTGGCAAACTAAAAACTCGAGGCTATCTTGATCAAAAGCAGTTGAAAGAAATTCAATCCCCTTTAATTTACAATACTCAATAAGTTTAAAATGCATATCATGACTTAATTCAAGCCGCTTAAGCATTTCGTATTGAGATTCACTTTTATCAGTTAATTGCTTTTGATATTTTGCTTTAGACGCACTTTTAGTAACCAGCGATTCAGCTTTAAATGTTTGAAACTTAACAACATCTGCTCCTGCTTCAACTGCAGCATCAACCAGCTTAAAAGCCAACTCATCATTGCCATTATGATTTACGCCAGCTTCAGCAATAACAATAATTTTATTCAATTATTCCTCGATATATCATAAAAACTTTTCTTAAGAAGGTTATCAGTCGAAATTTTTTTAATAACTCCTATGATTTTTTCAGTAGTACCTCCAGAGCCGTATGGATTAATTACAGTATCTAACTTATTTTGAAAGTCAGGTTTATATAACTCTCTCAATCCTTCTCTAATCGAACTAAGTGTTGGATAACAGTCAATAACGCTATTTGCCTTGATTCTTCCTTTTTGTCTATCACCAATATTAAGCGTACCTATTTTAAATGATGGAGCTTCAAGCAAACCGCTTGAAGAATTCCCGACAACAGCATCAACAAATTGCATAGCAGAAAGATAACGAAGCTGCCCTAATGATGCATACGCAATAGTTTTATAAGGACGAGAATCCACATACTCATCAATCATTTTATTTATAATTTGGCCTTCTGTGTCAGCATTCGCTTTAGTAAATAGTATATTTGTATCTTCCAATTCATCTAAGGCCAATAGCAACTCTGAAAATTGCATTTTTGCAGATGAGTTTTCCAACGTAACAGGATGAAATGTTACCAATAGATTTTTCTTATTTAATTTAAAATTTATTGAACTCTCAAACTCATCTCGTGACAACAATGTCAAACGTTTAATATTGTCTATTCCCGGTGCACCAACATTAAAAACATGATCTGGCTTCTCACCCAGTTGAATAACCCTCTCGCGGTATGTCTCCGTAGAAGTAAAATGTATGTGAGACATTTTAGTAATAGAATGCCGCATCGCTTCATCATATGCACCTTCTGTTGTTTCACCGCCATGCAAATGCGCTATCGGAATCCTGAAGATTGTTGCAGCACTAACAGCTGAGAAAATTTCAAAACGGTCTCCTAGTACTATAATTATATCCGGCTTTAAAGTGTCATATGCATCAGCAAAGCCAATTATCCCAAGCCCCATAGATTTGCTAGTAGCTACAGCAGAGTCTGATGAAAGTAACATTTCAACCTTATAATTTATCTCGAAACCATCTTTTTCTATTTGCTGATATGTCGATCCAAATCCAGGAGAAAGATGCATTCCTGTTACAACTAGTTGAAGTGTAAAAGCATCATCACTCTGTATTTCTGACAGTAACCAATAGAGCAAACCATATTCAGCTCTCGTTCCTGTCACAACACATATTTTTTTTATATCAGCCATTCATCATTACACTACTTGGCACATTAACTAAACGGTCGGCTAACCATTCAGTATTAACTAATTCGACAGACTGGCAACCTGAGTTCATGGATAATTTGTGCATCGGCAACCACACTGGCCTAGTCATCACTCTATTATCATTCGTATATTCAAGCATAGTTAACTGTTCTTTTTTATTCTCTGTAATAACTGTATTCAACCAGTAATTTGACTCTGTATTTTCAGGCTCACTAACAAACTTAATATTATTGCTTAGCCCCCATTCCTGATACTTCATCGCAAGTCGACGTTTATTTTCAATAAACTGGGGTAATTGCTCTAATTGCGCCACAACCAGAGCTGCATTAAGATTTGGCATTCGATAGTTATACGCCATTTCATCATGAACAAACTCCCATTTGTGAGGAATTTTTGCTGTCGTAGTGATGTGTTTAGCTTTAGAAGCAATCTCATCATCATTGGTTAGAATTGCACCACCCCCACCCGCGGTTATAATTTTATTACCGTTAAAACTAAGCGCAGCTAATTTACCAATCGTCCCTGTATGCCGTTCTTTATATTTACTACCTAATGATTCGGCAGCATCTTCTACTAAAACAATATTATAGCGCTCACAAATATCTTTTATTTCATCCAGATGAACAGGGAAGCCAAATGTATGCATTGGCAGACAAGCTCGTATAATTTTATTAGTTATCTTGTTCCAGCAATGGCCATCATTTCTAACTTCACAATTAATATCAATAAAATGTTGCAGACTTTTCGCTGACAGCCCTAAAGTATCAAGTTCAACATCGACAAAAACAGGTTCTGCTCCACAGTACCGAATTGCATTGCATGTTGCAACAAATGTTAAAGATTGTGTAACGACCTCATCTCCAGAGCTAACCTTAGCTAATTTCAGTGCTACATGTAATGCAGCGGTTCCATTTACTGTTGCAATTGCATGTTTTGAACCCGTAAAATTTTTGATTCCTTCTTCAAACCGATCAACATAGGCGCCAACACTTGACACAAATGTTGAATCAATAGTATCAGCAACATATTTTTTCTCATTACCTAAAAACCGCGGCTCATGCATAGGAATAAAATCGTTCGTTCCATAAATCTCTTTGACAAACTCAACAAAATCTTTATACATTATATATTTCAGTTTTATAGCTTTTTAAGTTTTCTGGTTGAGTAATCCAGTTTATTGTTTTTTGCAAACCTTCTTTTATATCAAACTTAGGTTTAAATCCCGTAAGCCTTTCAATCTTGCTATTATCGCACCAAAGCCTGAACACTTCTGATTTCCCAGGTCTCAGACGTTGTTCATCTGTTATAAATCGAACGTCACTCCCCATTTGTTCTTTTATAATATTTAATGTCTCGCCTACACTTATTTCAAAATTTGAACCTATATTGATGGTTTCACCAATAGTTACATCACTTTCTGCTAAAGCAATAAAACCTCGACAAGTGTCTTCCACGTAGTTAAAGTCTCGGGTTGGAGTTACATCACCCAACTTAATTTCTTTTTCACCATTTGCAATTTGAGTAATAATTGTCGGAATAACTGCACGAGCAGACTGGCGTGGTCCATATGTGTTAAAAGGCCTTGCAATAGTAACAGGTAAATCAAATGCATTATAAAAACTCATCGCCATTGCATCTGCAGCAATTTTTGTAGCACTATAAGGCGACTGAGGCTGCATAGGATGATTCTCATCAATAGGAACATATTGAGCTGTACCATAGACCTCACTTGTAGACGTGTGAATAATTCTTTTAACTCCATTCTCTTTAGCCGCCTGACAGATATTTAATGTGCCTTTAACATTGGTATCGACATAACTATCAGGTGCAACATAAGAATAAGGAATGGCAATTAATGCAGCTAAGTGATATACAACATCAACATTTTGGGTAATATATTTACAATAATGAGGATCTCGTATATCACCTGTTAATACTTCAATATCGCTGAGGCAGTTAACATCTTCGAGCCATCCCCAGTTATTAAAAGAGTTATATTGGGAAAGTGCCTTCACTTTATAACCCTTAGCTACTAATATTTCGCAAAGGTGAGAACCGATAAATCCATCTGCCCCTGTTATAAGCACTGTAGTTTTAGCTTTCATATGTTTCTCAAAAATTAATTATTATATTTAATTTAGTGTGTGCAATATAAAATTACCAACCCTGTCTGATAAAAACAACTCTTGCTAGGTTGACGTATCATTTTTTTTCGCCGTAACTATATTGTATATTGGTATAAAATCCATGTTATATGGTGAGGAATCATCCATAAGACTTTCTAGCGAAATTTTTTCTGTTAGTAATTTAGATCTAAACCGACGTAACATAGCTAACCCTGCTAAAGGAATACCCCGTTTAATAATGTTGCGTATACGCCACAATAAACTTTCCGGTACACTTGGTTCAAAAGTTTTTTGCAGATACATCTCAAAACCCATATCAAAAGTTACTTGTGCATCTTTCATCGAAATATTATCAACCTCGCTAATAACTGTCGTTATCTTATTTCTAAACCATAAAAAACTTGGGAACCATTTTTCATCAGTTATCCATTGGTACCAGCCAGGAAGAAGGTAACGCTCTTTATGTACTTGACGGACTAAATACAGCCCATTTATCTGTTTAACTTTCCCATAAGCTACTGACAAACAACACGGTAGTAATTCATCTCTGAATGAGCTATCGCAACTCAAAGTATTTTTTTCAGGAACAGGAGTATCAATAAACATCTTACGCCAGACTTCAGTTCTATGAACAGAAAATAAAGTAACACTATAATTCTTAAGATGCTCACACAATCTTATTGAGGACTTCGAATCTTCGCTTACCGTTTGAGAATAATACCCCACACTTTCAATATTTCCTGAATCACCTGAAGAACAGGCAATTAAGACACCAACCCCATGAGCTGCAACATAATCATCGTGCTCATCCAAAAATTCAATACAATTTTTTATTGTTTGAGGAACCAGAAAATCATCATCCGGAATCAAACAAGCATACGAAGTCGTCAAATATTCGTTCATATCAAGTACGGCAGCAGCAACAGAACGATTAGGGAGGTGAATATGACAAATATCCAATTTATTAAGATAATTCTCTAAAGCACTTTTCGTTTCGCTATATACTTCTTTATCTGAGCTATCACCGATTAAAATTTTCCCTTTGAAATTTAACACATTAAAATATTCAACCAACCTTAATAGCAGGCCAGGCCGATTCATAGTAGGAACTATTATAGAAATGTCCATTTGTGAATTCACTCCAGTTTAATCAGTTGTAACTTATTTAATATTAACTGCCAAAAACGAGTAGAGCTATAGTGCTTCAGAACAGCCGCTCGTCCTTGAGCTGCAATAATAGACATTTCTTCTTCATGTTCGAGGTAATAACAAATTTTTTCCACTAAATCTTCTTTAGAATTGAATGGTACGTAATCCCTCATAGGTTCAAATAACGAGTTAATCTGCTTATTGCTACTCTCAAGAAGTAAAGCCCCACTTAACATGACTTCCATAACTCGAGATTTTAGTTGGTGACAGTCTACACTGTAAGAAAAATTGAGAGATATTTTTGAGCGGCCCATTAAATCTGCATACGTAGAGTGAGTTACCTGCTCTCCTCTGTCGCTAGTTGAGAAACAACCTCGAATATTCTTTTTTTTCAGGTAATCAATTACCTCAGTTCTGTAGGATCTATATGCAGATGTCTGGCCTAAGAACGAAACTGGTATATCTCGTTTACTTCCCGGTTTAAAAAGATCACCATCTTGAGGTGGCCACAATGATAGAACCCTATTATAAAAAGGGTTTTCTTTATCAATATATTGCAATGTCGGATTATCCACGATAACGTGCACATCAAAACATTCTATATACACTTTCACGCCTTCCCAAAAATGTTTACTACAAGTGTCCCACCATATTGCAGCTACAGGAATATCAAGTCTATCTCGAATAAAGTTAAGAGAGTGAATACTTGGATGTCGTGAAGCTGAGCTCCATGAACTAAGAACTATAGCATCAGGCCTTACGTCCCTACATTTTGCGATAAGTTGTAAATCGCATAACGGTGAAATATGTAAGTCATCATCGTAAGTCAGTACCTCAAATGTTGCTAAACCTGAAGTTTTTAGCGTATTATCCAAATGCATCACTTCAGTCGAAAGTTGCTCTGATCCTTTTGAATAAAATTTGTTACGTAAGATAAGAATATGAGGTTTAACTTCAGGCCCATGTGTTTTTTTCTCACATAATTTAATCATGTATGAACCAATAATATTAACAACAAATTTCGCCAACAATCGTTTTGGTAATTGTTCAATAATGATTATAACCTGTTTTACATATCGATTAATCCTATATGTGATTTTTTGAACAAAACTAAATACATTCATATTTAAAAATGCTTTCATTGATGAGCAAGAATGTATTTGCTTGCTTCCAACAAATCCGCAACACAATTCTGTTCATTCCCCAACAATGCGCAATCATTTTTCCCATAACCGGTCATTACCAAAATCGACTTAACACCCGCTTGCAATCCAGCTTGAATATCACTCGCCTTATCTCCAATGAGCCACGATTTGGCTAAATCAATATTGTAATCATTACATGCCATGTTAAGCATGCCCTTCATAGGTTTACGACATTTACAATTTCTCACTTCTCCAAATTCCGGATGGTGCGGGCAATGATAAAATTTATCAATCTCCGCACCATGACTTTTCAACTTCTCATTGATCTTCATATGTAAATTGTTCATATCCGCTTCGTCATAATATCCGCGTGCTATTCCCGCCTGATTTGTGATTACAATCACTAAGAACCCGGCCTTTTTTAAAGCTGCAATCGCCTCGATTGCTCCTGGGATCCAGACCCAGTCATCTACCTTATGGACATATCCCTTGTCTACGTTTATTGTTCCATCCCTATCAAGAAAAACTGTTGGCTTATTCATTTCATATCTATACTTGTTTTCTGCTAAACTGTTTTAACCTGGGAGTGTAAGTGCAAAGACATCTTTTATTCTAAACTAAGGCCAATCCTGCAATAGAAAAAAGCTAAAAATATTAAGTGGTGTGTGATTGATCTACTATCCACTCAGCAAAAGCAAAAGAACTTGTAAAAGCTGGTGAAATTGCATTCAGCACATGCAGGGAGTGTTTAGATTTTTCAATAACAAAGTCCATTTCTAATTTTTTTTCGCTTATATTGATAAGTTGTGGTCGTATACCAACTTTGTCACTGGCTATTAGATCACTGTATCTCAAATCAGGCATTAGCCTCTGTACCGCCGAAAAAAAATTCTTCTTTCGATATTTGGCAAGTTCAGTATGAACAAGTTGCCTGAAATTTTGATGGTTAGCCATATACATCTTTGCAACCTCATAACCAACTCGTAGCGACTCGCCAAATTGAGCCCCTTGTAGTACTCCATAATTCTCCCGACCAAGAGCTGGTATTGCTGTCGGTCCAGCATATACATCACCATTTGCTAAACGAGTCAGATGCACCCCTAAAAAAGGCTGATTGATATCGGGCACAGGATAAATATTAGCGCGAACCAAATAAGCTCTTTCAGGTCGAAGTTTGTAATAAATCCCTTTAAAAGGCACCAAGGTATAATCCAGACCAAGCCCAAAATGTTTTGCAACTTTATCTGCTGTTGCACCAGCACAGTTAAACAAATAATTATAAGTAAACGGGCCAACCTGAGTTGCCACATTGCGCTTTTTCGTATCGATGGAGGTCACAGTGGCATTAAAAAATATCTTTACACCTCCTATCAACAACAATTCCTGTAGTTTCATTAACACAGCATTGCTATCTATTACTGCAGTATCTGAGCAATAGATACCCTGTTGATATACACCGGCATGTGGTTCAATATTGCGAATACCACTTTCATCAAGCCGCTCTGCCTTTATATGATTATCCTCTGCGTTTTTTAGCAAGCGATTAATCACAGGTAAATCCTGCGAAGAAGTTGCAACAATTACTTTACCTGAGTGTTGGCAATTTATACTATGTTCAGCAGCAAAAGTTTTCATGCGTCGTGCGCCCGTTGCACAAACTTTCGCTTTCAAACTTTTCCCATCATAGTAGATGCCGCTGTGTAGAACTCCACTATTTCGGCCGCTAGCATGTTTGCCGAGACAAGACTCTTTTTCCAACACGGCTATTTTTGCATCTGGATAACGGTTGATTAATTCATATGCAACCGTTAATCCAACAATTCCGCCACCCACAACCAAATAATCCCAAGCATCTGGGTATACGCTAGTCATTATTAGTAATTTGTCAGACGTTACCGTAGCGTGAATTTTTGATCATGGTATATCCTTTGATCAATTCGCCAATACCTCGATCGAGAGAAAATTCCTGTTTGAAACCAGTAGCCTCTATCTTTTCATTTGAAACAATATAATCTCGTTGATCTGGATCTTTACCTATAGCTTCATCAATAAAGATGAAATCTGGCAATTGCTTTTGAATTGTTTCACAAAGCTCTTTCTTTGATACATTTGCATCAGAAAGGCCAACATTGTAAATTTCTCCCTTCATCTTATCGTGATTTATTAGTGCGTGCTGAAAAACACGAGAGACATCTCGTACGTGAATATAATTACGCTTGAAATGACTTTCAAAAAGAACAACGAATCGATCATTAACTGCACGATAGGTGAAATCATTAACAAGCAAATCAATTCTCATACGTGGTGACATACCAAAAACTGTTGCTAATCGAAAACTAATGGCATTTGGGTGTTGCATTAACTCTTTTTCAATTCCTACTTTCTCAATTGCATATTGTGAAATAGGACGAAGTTCTGATTCTTCAGTACAGAAATTGTCTTTATCCCCTGTACCATAAGCACTATTAGTAGTAGGCATAAGTACTATCTGTTCTTTAGAGAGATGCTTAAGCATAAGTGTTATAGCATCATGGTTAATAGTTGTTGCTCCAATTGGATCTAAACTGCAAAGTGGTGCACCTACTAGAGCTGCCAACGGGATGATAACGTCTGCTTTTTTCATAAGCGGAGCAATGACACTCTCAACTCGTATATCACCTTTAACCACTGAAAAATTAGGATGATAGCAGACATGATTGAGACTGGTTTGCTTAAACATAAAGTTGTCAAGTACCGTAACTTTATGCCCTGCATTAAGAAGATCTGGAACCATTGTTGAACCTAAGTAGCCAGCACCGCCAGTAACAAGTATGTTGTAGTTCATGTCATTTCCTTTTTGTATAGTAAAAAATTTTTAATGTGAAAAAATTTATTCGCCGAACATCGCTATCTCAACACTTTCACATAGCGTATGAGCTAATATAATATGGAGTTCTTGAATAGTGCTTGTTTCAACTCCAGGAACAACTATGGCATGGTCAGCAATACTTTTTGCCTTACCTCCACCGCGCCCACAAAAAACGATACTCGGCACCCTCATAGCGCGGCTCTGCTCCAGTGCCTTAATAATATTAGGAGATTGTCCTGAAGTAGTTATACCGAGAAAGATATCCTTAGTGCTTGCTTTTCCGGCAAGTTGTCTCGAGAAAACCTGATCAAATCCATAATCGTTTCCAATTGCAGTAAGTATCGAAGTATCTACTGTAAGAGCCTCAGCTGGCAATGAATCTCTGTCACGTGCCAATTTACTGACAAATTCAGCAGCCAGATGCTGCGCGTCAGCGGCTGACCCCCCATTTCCCGCAATATAAATACGTCCGCCCAGTTTGTATTGCTCAATAACAACTTCTATAGCATTGGAAAACAGAGCAAGGGTTTCATTATCAGAAAGTAACTGCTGTTTTGCTTCAATAGAGGCTTCTAGATTTTTCTTTAATAATGTATTCATATTTAATAAATTTTTTATTGTGTCAGTACTATTGATGAACGATAGTAATCATCAGGCACACCTATATCGATGAAAGTAGATTCGAACTCGATACCAAACAAGTCCTGACCAGAAACAAGTGCATCTGGAAAAATATCGTCCTCAAGAGATAAATTTTTGTCCTGTGGTACATCATGTAACACACTACTTGATTTGACCCAATATACTCCCCCGTTTGCCAAGTGACCCTTACCCGACTTAAGAGAAACTATTTTTCCAGATGGTGAAACATCCATACCCATGTAACGACCTTCCTCACTAGTACGAAATAAAGAGAAACACCAGTCAGCCTTATTTACAGAGGAAAACTTAACCAATTCCTTCAAATCTACAGCAAAATATGTATCACCGTTCAATAACAAAAAAGGCTCTCCTTTAACTATTTTTTCAGATGCCAATAAAAGCCCCCCCCCTGTACCCAGAGGATTTTTCTCGATGACATAATCAATATTTGCGCCTTTATAACTACTTCCAAAGTGTTCTACTATTACTTCATACCGATAACCAACAGATAGAATAAAACGACTGACCCCTTGCATAACCCAGTAGTCAAGCTGATACTCAAGAAATGGTCGTCCATCGATAGGGGCCATAGGTTTTGGTAAATCTGGTACAGCACTACGCAAGCGTGTTCCCAATCCTCCGGCAAGTATAACTGCAGTAGTCATAGTTTATTTTATACAGAGTTTAAAATTGAGCAAAGCTCATCTATTTCATTATTTTTTAGATCTGGAAAATTACCAATATAGAATCCATAGAAATGAATATGTTCAGTTTCAGGAAATTCGGTGTGGTGTCCATCTTTCACAATTCCCTTTAAATAGGGTTGGCGTACTTGATTGCCACCACCTGCACTCCCACGTCTGAATTCGATACCATTATCCTGCATTTTTTTCATGACACGATGTACAAGGTCGTCATCTTTGCCCTTTAAAATAAGATTGAAAGCATAATTACTTGAGCCTTCCATCTTGAAATTTGTGCGATATTTTGAAGAATCGATTTTTTCTAAAAAACGGTGCATGTTTTCAGTGCGACGTTTAACAATTTGATCCAATCTTTTGAGCTGACTGAGTCCCATTATTCCGCCAATCTCGGTATTACGAGTGTTGTAACCAGCATAAGCAAAAATAAAATCAGAATTTAATTCAGGGTTATCTAGTTGATAAGTCGATTGAAGTTCATCATCCCTTGCCTCTCTAACCATACCGTGTGATCTCAACATACGAAGCTGAGTATATACCTCGTAATCATCTGTACAAATCATACCTCCCTCTATTGTGCTCATATGATGAGCGTAATAGTATGAAAAATTTGATATCCAACCAAAACTACCAAGCTTCTTATCATTATGGGTAGCTCCGTGTGACTCACAAACATCTTCAATTAAAGGGATATTACGACGCTTTAATTCGTCTAAAAGTTCGTCTGTCAAGCCATCGAAACCCTGTACGTGTGTGAGTAAAACGGCTTTTGTTTTATCTGTAATTTTAGATAGAATTTGCTCAGAATCCATTGCTAAAGAATTAGGATCAACATCTGCAAATACAGGAGTGAAACCATTTTGCATTACTGATGCAACATCAGAAACCCAGCCTAAAGGGGGAGTAATCACTTCTCCCCCTTCAGGATGACGGATTTTAAGAATAGCTAAAGTCAACAAGTTTGCCGACGCACCAGAATTAACAAATACACTATATTTTACGCCTAACCACCTGGACCATTCAGATTCAAAAGCTCTTACATGTGCACCATTTGTCAAAATAGGATCATCTTGATTCAAGTGTTCAATGACAGCATCAAGATCTTCACGATGGATATTGTTACGCATTAATGGAAATTTCATTATATTTTCACCAAAAAATTAATCAGAAAGTTGCTGTATAAACAATGTCACGCTTTGTTGTACAGATTCGGGGCCAATACCTACCAGTTCATGTAACTCAACACGTGAGCCAAGCTCAAAGTGGTAAGCAGCTTCAACACCAATATTTAACATACGCGTGTTCAAATTTCGCCTGGAAATAAATTCAAAAAACATTGCATCAACGCCACCTCTACCTCGAAAGCCTTCTTCGAGGGTAACAATACCTGAGTAAGCTTCAATTTCTGCTTGAAGTTTATCTGCATCAAAATTTGAAATATTAAAAAGATCTATTACACCAACAAGATATCCGCTAGCTCTTAATTTTTCCGCAACAGCAAGAGCTGTATGCAACATATATCCAGTTGCAATCAAGCAAACTCCCCCATCATTATGGTGAACGTGGAAACCCATATCCAAATTAGGTAAAGTATTTTTATATATTATTGGTAAAACTTGTGCATCCAAACGTAAATATTTAGGACCTTTGGTATTTATACATAGATCAAAAAATTCACCTGAACAAACATGGTCAGAGGGTGAAAGAACTTTGAAATTAGGAAGAGTTCGCATCAAAGTAATGTCTTCATAACACTGGTGAGTTGGCCCAGAAACTACATAACTATAACCTGCTCCAACTCCAATTAAATTAATATTCATAGGACGCACTTCAGAAAGCAGTGCTAGGCTGACTCGTATTTGCTCGTAGCAACGCATTGTAATAAAAGGAGCAATAGCATAGGCAAAAACGGTATAGCCTTCCAATGCCAAACCAGCTGAAACATTGATCAAATTTTGTTCCGCAATTCCTACATTTACGAAACGATTAGGGAAATCACTTCGTATTTTATCAAGGACTGGAGAACCAAAATCTGCTGTCGTAAAAAATATGTTTTCATCTTCAGCCATCGCTTGCCATATACGTTCAAGAAGTACATCACGCATCGCAAGGGGTTTTAAACTCATGAATTTTGCTCCAATAAGTTATCGATTAACTCCGGTTTGGGGTTAATAATGTGTGACAATGCAGCATTTTCCAAACCCGGCACCCCATGGCCTTTCAATGTGCTGGCTATTAATACTTTAGGCTTAGCCATTCTATTTTTTTTCATTTTTAGTAACGTTTCCTGGACAGCTTCTACATCATGGCCATCAACATCAAAGCAATCCCAGCCAAAAGCAGAAAAACGTGTAGCGAGAGAATCGTGACTAATTATCTTATCTGTATAATCGAGCATACTAATTTTATTATTATCAATTATTAAATGTAGATTATCGAGTTCATGGTGTGAAGCGAACATAATTGCTTCCCAATATGCTCCTTCATGTAGTTCACCATCACCTGCAACCACAAAAACACTTTGATCAGAGCCTTTGCGTTTTAATGCTAAAGCCATACCTGTAGCTACTCCAAGACCGTGGCCCAGAGAGCCATTTACCGTTTCATAACCTGGAATAACAGGATCAGGAATCCCACCAAGGAATCCTCCTGTTTCACAAACCCGCTCTAACTCATCAAGAGGGTAAAAACCTAAATCACCTAAAATAGGATACATGCAGATTGAACCATGCCCTTTACTGATAATACACCGATCTCTACTTTCAATCAGAGGCTGCTTCGAATCGTAATTTAGTATACCGCCGTAGTAGAGTGCAACAAAAATTTCAACGCATGAAAGTGATGACGCAATGCGGGTCTCTGGAGCTCGTCTATGTATTGCCAACGTTTCTCTCCAAACCCAATGAGATTTTTTACGCAAATCAATCGAACTATTTTTCACAATCAGAGCTCCTCACTCAATGTGTTATCGACATACCACCGATAAGTGTCTCTTACACCTTCTTCAAAATCGATAACAGGTTTCCAGCCAAAAGTGTGTAACCGACTACTATCAAGTAATTTTTGTGGTGCACCATCAGGTTTAGTTTTATCCCAATAAATATCTCCAGTATAACCAACTACCTGGGCAATGATTTCAGCTAACTCACGAATTGAATAATCTTCACCCGTACCCAAATTTAGTGGTAATTCAAGATCTTCTGTATCCTTAACTAGTAGTGAAATACAAGCACTTGCGATGTCATCGGAATGAATAAACTCTCGGCGCGGTGTACCACTCCCCCAAAGTGTCACTTTTTGAATACCAGTCTTACGTGCTTCATGAAAACGACGGATCAGTGAAGAGAGAACATGGCCTGATTTTGGATCAAAATTATCGTTTGCCCCATAAGCACTGTTAGGAATTACCGGTATAAAACGTTGTTCGCCATATTGTCTATTGTAAGAAAGACACATTTGCATACCAGCAAGTTTAGAGACGGCATAAGCTAAACTGGTTGATTCTGGATATCCAGATAATAGCGCAGTCTCTGCCATCGGTTGAGGACACTCGCGTGGGTACATGCAAGAGGAAGCAAAATAAATGAGTTTACGTACACCTGTTTTATGAGCAGCCTGTAATACATTCAATTGAATAGCTAAATTAGTATTCATAAAATCTGCAGGATAAGATTGATTTTCTATAATACCACCAACCTTACCTGCAGCAAGAACGACGTATTCCGGTTTATGTTCATCAAAAAAGTCATTTACAGCTCTAGTGTCAGTTAAATCTAAATCAGCATGACTAATAGTAAGTATATTGTCATAACCTTTTTTTTGTAATCTACGCAGTACAGCGGAACCTATTAAACCAGTATGACCTGCAACAAAAAATCTTTCTTTTTTCTTCATTTATTAAAGCCCGTTAGGTTGATACAACACAACCCGACTACCAGAGTCATCAAAATTAAAAGATACATTAACTAGATTCTTAAGATGTTCACGAATTACAGCATGTTTTTCAGGTTTTGCGAATAGCAACATAAAGCCACCGCCACCAGCACCAAGAATTTTTCCTCCTATGGCACCTGCACGCATAGCTTCGTTATAAATTTCATCTATTTGCGAGGTCGAAACCCGATCTGAAAGACTACGCTTATATTTCCAACTTTGATCTAGAAGCTTTCCAAACTCATCAATACAAACACTCTCATCAGAAAGTAATGAAATCGCTTCATCAACCATATCTCTCATTAAATTAAGTTCAGTTTCTCGACTCTTAAAATTTTCAATCTTAGATTTTGCTATCTCATCTGCGATGCGGGAGAAACCGGTAAAAAAAAGCATAAGATGAGAATGTAGTTCATTTCGTCTATGTTCAGGAAGTATTATTGATGAAACATCAAAAGAGTCGTCTCGATGAAAATCAATTCGATTAAACCCCCCGTAAGAAGCAGATATCTGATCCTGAGAACCAACGTTTTCACCTATTAAATTCTGTTCAATGTTGATAGCATTCCTTGCTAAAGTTTCCTTACTGACCATCTTCCCACGAAGTCCTGCTAAAGCATTCACAAGGCCAACAGTAAAAGCCGAACTTGAACCCAAGCCTGAGCGAGCTGGCAAATCACCGTCGTGATGAATTTCCAAACCATGGTCCACATTTTCCCAATTTAGTATTCCACGAACAGCAGGGTGCTCAATTTCATTTATGTTGGTCACATTTTCAATACGCGAATACACTATACGATGCTTGTGTTCAAAGAAAGGTGGTAATTTACGGCATGTAATATAACAATATTTATCGATAGTAGTAGCCAGCACAGCTCCACTATGATTTCGATACCAGTCAGGATAATCCGTTCCACCTCCAAAAAAAGAAATGCGAAAAGGTGTTCTTGTAATAATCATTTTATAAATTTAACCTGCTTAACAATTTTTATTAAAATAAATAACAGTTTTATTTTGTAAAGTTCTCTTACTGTAAAATATCTTCAATAACATCTACTGCTTTTCCTTCATCAACAATTTTTCCTTTTTCCAGCCGGTATAAATAATCACACCCCTCCACAGTACTTAATCTGTGAGTAATTATTATAAGAGTTTTTTTGCCTTTCAAATCTCGTACCGCATCCATAACCCCTTTTTCAGTGGCAGTATCTAGAGAACTAGTTGCTTCATCCAATACTAAAACAGATGGATCGTGATACAAAGCCCGTGCAATACCAATACGCTGACGTTGTCCACCTGATAATCTTACTCCCCTTTCTCCAACAACAGTGTCTAATCCCTCAGGCAGCTCTTCTACAAATTCTTTTAATTGAGCAGATTCAAGCGCTTTCCATACCATTTTTTTATCAATCTTATTGTTAGGTATACCAAAAGCGATATTTCTCATCAATGTGTCATCTGTAAGAAAAATAGATTGAGGTACATAGCCAACTTCATTTTGCCAACTACGTATACTTTCAAGCATATTTATACCGTCTATTGAGATACTTCCTTTCAGAGGCTGTAATAATCCAAGAATAATATCGACCAATGTACTTTTTCCTGCACCGCTACTACCAATAAAACCAACAAAGGCACCTTGGGCAACCCTACAGCTAATTTTTTCAAGTGCCCAGGTATCTGAAGATGGGTATTTATAAGAAATGTCATTAATTTTTACTACTTCCTTAAATTCCATAGCTTTATCACTAGAAAAATTATTCTGAAGCTGGGTTGTGTTAAATTCTTCATATAGTTTTTCTACCATAGGGAGTGAAAACCGTATGCCCTGCACTGCCCCAAGAATCCTATTTATTGATGGCATCATGCGAAAAGCTGCTGCTGCAAATAACCCAAGTGTAGGGATAATAATCTCTACAGTTTTATCTTGCACCAACATCACAAAAACAATGCTTGCTAAACTTAAAACTGCCATTAATTCAAATAACAATCTGGGCATACTCTGTAATACGGTTTGATATTTCAATGCCTCATTACTACTCTTATTATGATAAAGATATTGCTTTAAAAAACTGCTTTCTCGCCCCAATATTTTCACGTCTTTAGCTCCGCCCAGTCCCTCCTGGATTCTTTGTAAACGTAAGCCTTCGTGGTGATTGTATGTGCTACCCCACTCTAAAATACGATTACGTGACATAAGGCTAAATAGCCATGCTACGGCCCCAAATATCAGTAACACCGCTAACGTTCCAATAGGCTCCACCATAAATAAAAGTATTGAAACACCTAATAAAACCATAATTTCGGAAAGCAAAAGAAGACTTAAAGTAAAACTTTTAGCCGTCTGCCCCACTAATGCGGTTATATTGTGAATTAATTGGGCAGAATTTCTTTGCAAATGAAATGAATAAGGTTGATGTAAATATATTGTAAATAGCCTTTGTGATAGATCAATTGTCACCAAACTTGCAAATGATGTTTGCTTCCAAAATAAAAAAGCAAGAAAAAAAGTTTTTATAACATATACACTTAACAATAATAACATGCTTAAAATAATTAGCTTTTCTTGGGTTGGATTTCCAATAACATCAAGTAATGGCTGAACTTCAGGAAATTTAGTCGCTAAATCTGACTGCATCATTAAAATCATTGCTGGTACAATCAGTCCGATACCCAGCGTTTCCAACCCCATACCAACCAGCATAAATATAAATAAGACCAACATTGAACGTTGTTGCTTCTTACTGAGCAATTGCCATATTTTTTTAAAATTTTTCACGTAAACCTAAATAAGATATATTTTTAACAATCTTAACTGTTAAAACAATTAACTATACTAATTATAAGAAAATAATTCAGGGGTTAAGTTATTGACCAGTGACACTACTGCGAAAATAGTTAAATATTCATCTAATAATTTTACTAACTATTGAAGCTATTATAGTTGTAGTTTAAATACTATTTTGACAATATTAAATACGCTACCGCCCTACCGTGCTTAAAAGCAAGTATAAGTATATAAATCAACAGTAGATTACTATTTATCTATACCGGTTGAATTCTGTCTAAAATCTGCCATAACATAGAACACATTTGTTATCACACGCTTTAGATTTTTGCTAAAAATCTAACTAAGCTATTTCAAGCTCATGCACACTCAAAATGACTTGAGTATTTTTTCCAACAATGTCCAACAAAACGGAAACTCGCTCTGCACCTTTCATTTTTTGATAAACCGCTTTATAACCTTCAAAAGGACCGTCAATAATATCTACTTTATCACCGAGTTTTAATTCTTTCTTTTCTAATGATTGAAGACCAAACTCATTTTCATTGCTTTTTAAATTAGTAATCATATTTTCTGGTACAACAGCAGGCATTCCACCAAAACGCACCATGCCAGCCACACCAATGGTTGAACGAATTGGTGACCAGTTATCAGTCTCTTTATCAAGGTGTATAAAAAGGTAACGAGGGAAAAAAGCTTCAGTGCGTTTTATATTTTTGCCATTACGACGGCGTGATGTTTGTACCTGGGGTAAATAGGTTTCATAGCCCTGACGTAATAAATTTTCCTGCGCTTTAAATTCAGACTGAGGCTTTGTAACGATCAAATACCATGAACGGTTTTGGTTATTTGACTTATCGGTCACTTCCTTCCTCCCCTAATTTTTTTGTCAAAGCTGTTTCACTTTTCAAGCTTTCAATCTCAACCTTGATATTCTCATATTCTTTTATTTTTCTTTGTAAAAATCGGTATGTTACCGCCGTTTTTTCCTCTATTCCCTGAGGGGTAAGAAAATAGATATATGCACTTTTCTTTTTATTCTTATAAAAATTTTGTAGTTTTATAAAGCCCTTATCGACTAAAGCCTTTAAACAATAGTTTGTCTTGCCCAGACTAACACCCATTTTTTGTGCAATTTCTCGCTGACTCAAATGAGGTTCAGCCTCTATGAGTTTTAGCAATTTATAGGCAATTTCGTCCTTCAACTAAGCGCTGTCCTTTTACGTTCAATGGTTGAACAATAGCAAAGAAAAGCATTTAGGTTCAAGGTTTTATTGGTATTATTTTTGATTTAACAATCAACAACAATTGACAAAGAGGATGTGATCCACCATGAATCCATAGAGAGATTCCAGATTAGTATTTAATACATTATTTGATGAAAAAACACTGAACAACTCAAATAATGCTAAAATACACATTTTTTGAAATTAAAGCCCGGTAATGCAATAGTTTTAAACCGTACCCATTTTATCCATTTGCTTTTTAACATTAGTCAAAAATTCAACCATAAAAACACTAAAGACTCCTAATGCCACACCGAATACAAGTGAAAGCATCACGATTAACTTTCTATTTGGACGAATCGGTTTGACATCAACAGAGGCTTTTTTGTCAACAATAACTGTTTGCAGCTTATCTTTTTTGACAGTTATAGCTCTAAGCCTTGTTAGTTGCTCCTGTAAATCTCTTAATCCCTTTATATGAAAATCATCTGATTTTCTATTTTTTAATGCATTTATTTCAGCTTGAAGTACTTTGGTACCTTTCATATAAACCGATAAGTTATTCTCATTGGATAAACTTTTAGAAATACTATTTAATTCGGCAGAAACAGCACGATTAAATGAACCATCAATATTAGGAACAAACAAATGTTCACGAATTCCTAATTCGTTTGCTATCTGATAGGCTTCCTCTAATCGCCTTAATTCATCTTCGCGTCTTTGTTTATATATAGATCGTTTACTTGAAATTTCTATTTTTATGCTATTAATTTTAGAGTCTATTTCCGCCTGCAGATTTCTTTTGAGTTGATTTATGGTCTCCTGATCTGCCATTGCAACAAAGCTATCCAACCAGGGCCCTAATCTTTTTTTATCAACTCCATCTAAGGTAATCGAGATATTATTACCCCTTTTCACTTTTATAGCATTTGAAAACCCCTCAAAAACTATATTGATATCATTTTCAGTAAGGATCTGATTAGAGCCTGCTGAAAGTGTTTCTAAAACTTTATATTTATCAAAAAATATTTTTTTAAACTTTCGCGAATTTATATTTCCAACAAAAGATTCAAAAACAGTATTACTACTTAACTGATTATCGTTTATATTGTAGTTATTTAATAGATTCAATGGTTGGATATTTTCATACAATGGAGGTAGCAAAATAGTTTCTACTTGATAAATCCGCTGTTGAGTAAATGCATAGAAAAAACCAATGACAACAGCAACCACCGTTATACCTAAAATAATTTTTTTCCTGCACCAAAGTATATTAATAATATCAGTTAGACTAATTTCATTGCCGTATGCTGGCGGTGACTGGTAAACTGTTGGACTTGAAGCTTGCGAATCAGAATTCATTTAGTATCTCTTTTAGCATTGATCGTTGTTCTACCGACTATGTATATTTATAGACAATAACTTATTAATATGCAAAAAGTCAAAAAACCCTTTATCGTTGTTTAGCTTCCTTCGTCTCATAGACTACTTCGCTCTGCTCGTAATTACGGGATATTTTAACAATAGACAGTGGTTCGCACTTATAAACTCTTTTGGTTTACAAATATCCCTCTCCCCCCTTAAAAAAAAGGATCCAGTATTAATTTAACCCCAGCTGCCCTTCTTCCAACTTTTTAATTTTATCCCTGATATTAGCGGCTTCTTCAAACTCTAAATTTTGTGCATATTTGTACATTTCTTGTTCAAGTTGCTCAACTTTTTTATTGAGTTGTTTGGCTGTTAATTCACCATACTCCGTTTCTTCTTCAGCAACCTTTGCATAGCGTTGTGATGATTTTCCATATGCACCTTCCATAATATCCGCGACTTTTTTATTGATTGTTGTCGGAGTGATTCCGTGCTTTTTATTAAACTCAATTTGTTTTTCACGACGGCGTTCGGTTTCATCGATGGCCTTTTTCATTGATTTGGTTATTTTATCGGCATATAAAATCGCCATGCCTTTTGAATTTCGTGCGGCACGACCAATAGTTTGAATGAGTGATCGTTCTGAGCGTAAAAAACCTTCTTTGTCGGCATCCAGTATCGCAACCAATGTGACCTCAGGAATATCCAGCCCTTCACGTAGCAAATTTATTCCTACCAGAACATCAAAATGACCCAGACGTAAATCACGCAGTATTTCTATACGCTCTACGGTATCAATATCTGAATGCATATAGCGTACTCGCACGCCGTGATCTGCAAAATAATCGGTCAGATCTTCTGCCATACGTTTGGTTAAAGTTGTAACGAGTGTCCTCTCATTGATTTCTACACGTTTATTTATTTCTGAGAGTAAATCATCAACCTGTGTTGTCGCTGGTCGAACTTCAATAACAGGATCAAGTAAACCTGTTGGCCGCACAACCTGTTCAACCACTTCTCCCGAATGTTCTGCTTCGTAATCGGCAGGCGTAGCGGAAACAAAAATGGTTTGGGGAATCAATTTTTCAAATTCATCAAACTTTAATGGGCGATTATCTAATGCCGAAGGCAAACGAAAACCATAATTCACCAGGTTTTCTTTACGCGATCGATCACCTTTGTACATTGCCCCTACTTGAGGAACAGAAACATGTGACTCATCAATAATTAATAAGGCTTCATCGGGTAAATAGTCGATAAAAGTCGGTGGTGGATCGCCCGGTTGGCGACCTGATAAATAACGTGAATAGTTTTCTATACCATTACAATAGCCCAGCTCTAACATCATTTCGATGTCAAACTGACAACGTTGTTCCAGGCGTTGTGCCTCAACCAGTTTATTATTATCACGCAGATAACCAAGTCGTTCTTTTAACTCGGCTTTAATTTGTTCTACTGCATTTAAGATATTTTCACGTGGTGTAACGTAATGCGTTTTAGGATAAACCGTAGTTCGCGGAACTGTCTGTATCACCTCGCCGGTAAGTGGATCGAAATAACTGATTTTTTCAACCTCGTCATCAAACATTTCAACCCGAACCGCATCTTTTTCTGAATCTGCAGGAAAAATATCAATCACTTCACCTCGTACCCGGAACGTACCCCGTTTTAACTCGGTATCATTGCGTGTGTATTGCAAGGCGGTCAATTTTTGTAAAATTTTACGCTGACCAATTTCCTCACCACGATTCAAAATTAACACCATTTCAAGATAAGAAGACGGATCGCCCAAACCATAAATCGCAGAGACAGTCGCAATGGTAATGGTATCTTTTCGTTCAAGTAAGGCTTTGGTCGCGGATAAACGCATTTGCTCAATATGCTCATTCACTGCCGCATCTTTCTCTATGAAGGTATCCGAAGCAGGCACATAGGCTTCTGGCTGATAATAATCATAATAAGACACAAAATATTCCACCGCATTGTTCGGAAAAAACTCTTTCATTTCACCATAGAGCTGGGCAGCCAATGTTTTATTATGCGCCATTATCAAGGTGGGGCGTTGTAATTGCTGGATCACATTGGCCACGGTAAAGGTTTTACCTGATCCGGTTACACCCAATAACGTCATGCCTGACTCACCTGCTTTTAGTCCTTCAACTAAAGCGGCAATCGCAGCGGGTTGATCGCCTGCTGGTTTATATTCTGATGTGAGTTGGAATGCTTTGTTTTTCATACTAATTTTGCTAATGGCTGCCACTAAATATATGATCTCATTTAAAGTTGCAGTATATTACACGTCTTTATAACGTCATGTTAGTAACAGATTTAGAAACGGGTATTTGGAGATATCAAGTTGGATTTTAAATTGTCAGATCGCGTACAACGCATTAAGCCATCCCCCACTTTAGCCATTACCGCGCGAGCAGCTGAATTACGCGCTGCCGGTAAAGATATTATCGGTTTAGGCGCGGGCGAACCTGACTTTGATACGCCTGAATATATCAAAAAGGCGGCTGTGAAAGCCATTTCCGATGGTTTTACCAAATATACTGCGGTTGATGGTACAGCCGGCCTTAAAAAAGCCATCATCGATAAGTTTTCTCGAGATAATCAACTTGATTACGCGGCAAACCAAATTCTCGTATCTTGTGGTGGAAAACAAAGCTTTTTCAACCTCACTCAGGCGATTTTAAATGAAGGTGATGAAGTTATTATTGCTGCGCCCTACTGGGTTTCTTACCCTGATATGGTTTTATTAGCCGATGGAACACCGGTTATTGTCGAAACCAGTATCGAACAAAACTTTAAAATGACGCCCGCTCAACTTGACGCCGCCATTACCGATAAAACACGCTTGGTGGTGCTGAATAGCCCCTCAAACCCCTCCGGCATTGCTTATAAAAAGGAAGAGCTCGCCGCACTTGCTCAGGTTTTACTCAAATATCCCAACGTTTTAGTTGCGACGGATGACATGTACGAACATATCCTCTGGTCGGATGAAGCTTTTTCAAATATTGTCATGGCCTGTCCTGAACTTTATGAGCGCACTGTCGTTTTGAATGGCGTGTCGAAGGCTTACTCAATGACTGGGTGGCGTATCGGCTATGCTGCGGGCCCTGAAAAGCTCATTAAAGCGATGAAAAAAATCCAGTCACAAAGCACTTCAAACCCCACCTCAATTTCACAGGTTGCCGCTGAAGCTGCATTAAATGGCGATCAATCTTGCCTCGATCCCATGCTAGCCGCGTTCAAAGAACGCCATGAATACGTCCATAAACGTTTAAATTCAATCAATGGCATCAGTTGCCTACCATCCGATGGCACTTTCTACTCTTTCCCCGACATTCGTGGTTTTATCGAGAAAGTTGAAGGAGTTAGTAACGATCTGCAGCTCTCAGAATACCTGATTGAAAAAGCCGGTGTTGCGCTTGTCCCGGGTTCGGCCTTTGGCTCTCCTGGTTATATCCGCATTTCATTTGCAACCAGTCTCGATACACTCAAAGATGCCTTAGATAGGATAGAGAATGTCATCTCGTAATCGCTGGCTGCATAGTATGAGTAATACCTAAGATTTGTAGGAAAAACCCTACACAAAGTCACTGAGAATCCCTACAAAAGATCGCTTTCAACCAATGGGGTTTTTACGCATTATATTACCTACAAGGATGTGGGGGTGACATGGACGTCTCTTTTTAACCTTCAGCCATGGATTAGCTGAAGAAGTCCTTGAAAACACAGTTTCATCACCTACATGGAAGTAGGAGGACATCATGGAAGAATTTTCCTATGGCTCAAGACGTGGCTGTGGATTCAGCTTAATCGAGTTACTATTCACTCTCGCGGTTATCTCAATATTTTTACTCAATATCGCACCTAACCTCAACCCAATTATCGCACAGGAAAGAAGTGCCGTATTGACGAACAGCATAGTTGGCGCCCTCGCCTATGCGCGTACTGAATCTATTATGAAACAGATCAACATTATCACCTGCCAAAGCGATAATGGCAGTGACTGCAATGACTCCTCTAATTGGCATAATGGCTGGATTATATTTGTAGATGATAATAGCAATGAACAACGCGATGCGAATGAACAGATTTTGCGCATTTACCCAGCAACAACAAATGGTACCCGGGCAACTTTTTGGAAATATTACGTAAAATATAAGCCTAACGGACGCTCATACCCAAACGGCTCTTTCTTCATTTGTAACCCCACTCTCGGCGTTGGAAAAGCACTGATCATGTTCCACACCGGGCGATTACGCCTTAGCGAAACACAAACGAATGGTTCAGCAATTACTTGCATTTAATTCATGTATTTTAGTGAAATCTTAGTTGACCCATGGGGAGCAGATCAGTACTATACGCGTCGATTCCCCAATAGCTCAGTTGGTAGAGCAAAGGACTGTTAATCCTTGTGTCCCTGGTTCGAGCCCAGGTTGGGGAGCCATATATTAGAGGCCAAATTCTCACGAATTTGGCTTTTTTTATGCGACAAACTGAAGTTAGTAATGCTTTCCTAGCAGGTTTCTAGAAGTTCTAATTCAGCCTCATAAATTCGATATTGCTGAGTTTCGTGTTACTACGTATTAGTTCAAATAAAGCGCAACTCACTAGATTAAAATCAATAACTTACGTTACTATTAGTTCGAGCTCACTACGGTCGTATTTTGTCACTGCGCCACTACAGTGAAAGATAAATATAACTTTTAGTAAATTAATACTCTTATTTTAGGTAACACATGACTTCCGATACTCTTTCGCTACTTATTGATGTTTCTAAACTATTTATACCTCTCATCGCAATTGCCGGTATTTGGATTGCTATGCAGCAATATGCTGTAAATAGAGACAAAATAAGATTTACGCTTTATGACAAAAGATTCAAAATATACGACATAATTATGAATCATTTATATGATATGTATGAAAGTGAAGATACAAGCTTTGAAGAACATAATAAATTTATGACAGCATGCAATGAAGCTCAATTTTTACTACCTAACAAAATTTATTCTCAAGTAAATACAACTAAAGACTTAATAATAAAAATTAGATTAATAAGGCGCTCAATAAATCGTAGGCAAAAAGCTCAAAACGTTGATCAAGAAAAACTTGATGAATTACATACAGAGTTATTTGAGCAAGAAGATCTTTTAACCAATTTAGAACCAAAAATTACCGAAGCGTTCCACTCTGTCTTAAATTTTGAACGCTTTTAAAACATATATAAGGCTAACTCATTTTTAACCCTGATAAATACTGCTTAAACTCATCACCAATCTCCTGGTGTTTCATCCCCAGTTCAACACTGGCCTGCAAATAACCTAATTTACTTCCGCAATCATAACGTATACCTGCAAATTCATAAGCATAAACTTGCTCTTCGCTTAACAGGTCAGCAATGGCATCCGTCAATTGAATTTCACCACCCGCCCCTTTTTGAGTTTTTTCTAAATGATGAAAAATACGCGGTGTCAGCACATAACGTCCGACAACAGCGAGGGTTGAAGGCGCATCAGCGGGAGCCGGCTTTTCAACAATACCTGAAATAAAGCCTTCTTTTTCAGATTCGCCTTTCAGACTCACTATACCGTATTTATCTGTCTCATTTTTTTCAACATGTTGCACCGCTAAAATACTGGAATCATGCTCTTCATAACGTTCAACCATTTGCTTTACACAACTTGTTTTATCGTTATCAATTAAATCATCTGCAAGAATAACCGAAAAAGGTTCATCCCCGACAACCGGTTTTGCACACAATACCGCATGTCCTAAGCCCAACGCTTCTGCCTGGCGCAAATAAATGCATGAGACATGAGACGGGATAATATTTTTCACTATTTGCAAAAGCTTATCTTTGTGCTTCGCTTCAAGTTCAGCTTCAAGCTCGTAAGCCTTATCAAAATGATCGGGTATTGAACGTTTGTTCCGTCCAGTGACGAAGATCATTTGATCGACACCCGCCTCTACCGCCTCCTCAACAGCATATTGAATGAGAGGTTTATCAACAACAGGTAACATTTCTTTGGGGCTGGCCTTTGTTGCGGGTAAAAACCGTGTCCCTAATCCCGCAACCGGGAATACTGCTTTTCTAATTTTTTGCACTTTCTAAAGCCCTATATATAAAAATTCGTTTTTATTCAGTATTTTTCGTAATAAAAAGGGGGAGAGTAAATATTATACCCAGATTTATACGACTAACGCATCAAATTCACAAAAAAGGCACCCGAAGGTGCCTGAAAAACGAACAATAAAATACTGATTAATTATTTATATTACTTTCTTTTGGTCCTACAAAAAGTGAATCGCGATTTTTATCAATAAGTTTACGACCAATCCCTTTCACTTTTGATAACTCTTCAATCTGACGAAATAAACCATGCTCTTCACGATACGCAACAATGGCTTGCGCTTTTTTCAGTCCAACGCCTTTGATATTTTTCGCTAATGTTTGCACATCAGCGACATTAATATCGACAGGACCAGCGTACACGAATGAAGATACTGCTAAAGCGATGGTGGTTACTAAAATCCTTATCATGTTCATTATTTGAGACTCCTTCTCTATTTAACAAAACCCATTATAATCATATTCAGAATATGAAGTCTGTAGGACAATACTGAAAAAGCAGTAAGTTTTATCCTACAAAAATTATATACCAAGCTCTTTTTCAATTTTTCGTAATGCATCCATGGGGTTTTCAGCTTGGGTAATAGGACGCCCGATAACTAAATAATTACTGCCGACATCCACCGCCTGTGCAGGTGTCATAATGCGCTTTTGATCGCCCGTAACACTCCACTGTGGACGAATACCTGGCGTCACCAACTCAAAGGGAGGTGCAAGAAACTCTCTGAGCATTGAAATTTCCTGAGGAGAACAAACGACACCATCCAGCCCACAATCGTGCGTTAATGTTGCCAATCGCCTAACCTGCTCTGCCGGTGAAACTGCTAAACCAATTTCTTTTAAATCATCGGCAGCCATACTCGTTAGCACCGTAACGGCAATCAACGTTGGACTTCCATCACTAACAGGTAAGGCCTCACGTGCAGCCTCAAGCATTTTACGGCCACCCGAAGCATGGACATTAATCATCCATACGCCCAAATCTGCGCCTGCCTGACACGCCTTTGCCACTGTATTTGGAATATCATGAAATTTTAAATCTAAAAAAACATCAAAATTTTGCTTAACTAAATTTTTAACCAATGAAGGTCCTGAACGGGTAAAGAGTTCTTTACCCACTTTTAAACGACAACGTGATGGATCTAATTGTTCAACAAGTTTTAACGCACTTAACTCATCCGGAAAATCTAATGCAACTATAATGGGTGATGAACTCACTCTATTCCCCTTCTACACCTTGAATTGGTTTAACGGTATCCCAACGCTTACAACCAGGACACTGCCAATGTAATGTTTTGCCATTGAAGCCACAAACGTGACAGCTATAAACAGGCTTATCTTCTAAAAGCTGACTGGTAACAGATTTTAAAATATATAACTTTTCTTTAACAGGTGCTTTAGCATGTTTAATATTAATATCAATTAATCGATCCATACCTCGTAAAGAAGGCCGGTGATGTAAAAATTCTTCTATAAAAGCTTCGGCTGTTTCATCATTTTGATAATGTTGTAATAAACCGGCGAGGTTTAACATAATACTAATCGCATCATGACGTGATAAAATTTCACGTAGGTACACTAACATATCTTCTGGTTTCCCGATGCTTTGATAGCAATGCAGCAAAGGACCTAAAGCCTCAGGTAAGTAATCCGGATCCTGTTCTTCGATACGTTTTAATGCGCGTATGGCAGCCACTTCATTGCCCGATTCATATTCAATCTCTGCTTCTTGTAGACTGGCACGAACACTTTTTTTATTGATGGATAATGCTTTTTTTACAAGCTTCATCGCCCGGGTGGGTTCACCTTGTTTACTCGCTATATCGGCTTGTTCACAATAAAAGTGAGAAATTAAAGGCGCAAGATCTTTCCCTGTTTTAACACTAATTCTCTGGGCTATTTTGATTGCATTTTCCCAGTCTTTTTCTTGTTGATAAATATCCAGTAAATATTCCAGTGCTTGCTCACTGTGAGGGTTACTTTCAACCAGTTCACCAAATAAGGTTTCTGCACGATCAAATAAACCCGCTTTCATATAATCCTGACCCAGCTCAAACAAAGCATGTGCGCGTTGTTCAGGCAAAAGCGTTGGTCGCGCAATTAAATTTTGATGGATACGAATCGCACGCTCTACCTCACCCCGACGTCTGAATAAACTGCCTAATGCCAGGTGGGTTTCAACAGTCTCACTATTCACTTCAAGCATTTGAATAAATAAATCAATCGCTTTATCCGGTTGCTCGTCGAGTAGTAAATTTAATCCTTTTAAATAATCTAATGGAATATCAGAAATACTTTTTCTTTTCACACTTAAAGAACGACGCCCAATGATCCAGCCGGACAGCACAGCAAGAGGGAGTAATAAAAAAAGAGTTTCAAGTAGCATCTGATAATTTTACGCTAACGTTAACTTTATATTAATGTTCATTTTTAATCGGAATATTTCTAAGATTAACGATTTCTTTTTCTGCCACTTCAACCGAGCGTTTCAGTTTGGAAGCGCTACGTCGCGAACCAATAATAAAACCCAGACTTGAAAAGATACCAAGTAAAGCGCCAACAATCATGGCAAGAATTAAAACAAGCGATAATGGTAGTTCTATTGAGCCAAGATAGTAATGCAGCTGTACCGTATCTGCATTAAGCACAGAAAAAACAACGCCAAAAATAACCACAATTAAAGCTAATAAAAAATAAAGTAGTCGTAACATTTTGGTATCCCTTATAAATCAATTAGATAGTGTTTTAAAGTGTACACCGGAATGCAAATAATTTCATACGCATTATCACTATGTCTGTTTAAAACAGGCATAAAAAAACGGCATAAAGCTTTCACCTTATGCCGTCTTTATTTATCAGGATAATTTGGAGATCAGTATTAAGGCTTAATTTCAACCCGTGTCATACTTTCGTTAACCCGTTCCCGCATTTCCTTACCCGGTTTGAAGTGAGGAACATACTTTGCCGTTAACTCGACCGAATCGCCCGTTTTTGGATTACGGCCCACACGGGGTGGACGGTAATGTAATGAAAAGCTACCAAAACCCCGAATCTCAATACGCTCGCCATTCGCCAATGTTGTTGCCATGTGCTCCAACATATTCTTAACCGCTAACTCAACGTCCTTATAAGCCAGTTGAGTCTGCTTTTGCGCGAGAATTTCGATTAGTTCTGATTTTGTCATTATTATTCCTAAACGATTTACTTGTTAATGTTAACTATAATACAAGTTACGCCAATATGGAATCCAGTTTTATCACTAATATCAGGAACTTACTCGTCCCCACCGTCCATTTGTTGCTTCAATAAGTCACCTAAAGTACCGCCAGCAGGGGCTGCGCCACTCTTATAGTCACTAATTGTTGCTTTTTCTTCAGCAGTATCTTTCGCTTTAATCGATAAGCTGATGTTGCGGCTCTTACGATCGATACCGGTGAATTTAGCTTCGACTTCTTCGCCAGTGGTAAGAACTGTACGCGCATCTTCAACACGATCGCGTGACAGTTCTGATGCGCGAAGATAACCTTCAACCCCATTACCTAAATCAACAACCGCACCTTTAGCATCAACTTCACCAATAGTCCCTTTTACGATAGTCCCTTTTGGATTCGCAGCAACAAAATCAGAGTATGGATCTTTATCTAACTGTTTGATTCCTAAAGAAATACGCTCACGTTCCGGGTCAACAGACAATACAACAGCATTAATCTCATCGCCTTTCTTGTAGTTACGAACCGCTTCTTCACCTGTATCGTTCCAGGAGATATCAGATAAATGAACCAAACCATCGATACCACCGTCCATACCAATGAAGATACCGAAATCAGTGATTGATTTAATCGTACCGGTAACTTTATCACCTTTAGTGAAATTACCTGCGAAATCATCCCAGGGATTAGCCTGACACTGCTTCATACCTAATGAAATACGACGACGTTCTTCGTCGATATCAAGGACAACCACTTCAACTTCATCACCTAAAGCAACCACTTTGCTTGGGTGGATGTTTTTATTAGTCCAATCCATTTCTGAAACATGCACTAAACCTTCAACGCCTTCTTCAAGCTCGATGAAACAACCGTAATCAGCAATATTACTGACCTTACCGAATAAACGTGTGTGCTCTGGATAACGACGTGCAATATCAACCCATGGATCTTCACCCATTTGCTTGAGACCTAAAGAAACACGCATACGTTCTTTATCAAACTTAAGTACTTTAACGTCTATTTCAGTACCCACTTCAACGATTTCACTTGGATGCTTAACACGTTTCCAGGCCATGTCTGTGATATGTAATAAACCATCAACACCACCTAAATCAACGAAGGCACCGTATTCAGTTAAGTTTTTAACCACACCCTTAACGATAGCGCCTTCTTGCATGCTTTCTAATAGCGCATCACGATCTGCACCACCTTCTAATTCAACAACAGCACGACGTGAAACAACAACGTTGTTACGTTTTTGATCAAGTTTAATAACTTTGAATTCTAGTTCTTTATTTTCTAAATAGCTGGTATCACGTACCGGACGCACATCGACTAATGAACCCGGTAAGAATGCGCGGATATCACCAAGATCAACAGTAAAGCCACCTTTAACTTTATCAGCTATAGAACCAACAACGGTTTCATTTGCTTCATGCGCTTTTTCTAAACGAGTCCATGCTTCTGCACGTTTCGCTTTTTCACGTGATAGACGTGTTTCGCCGAAACCATCGTCCATCATGTCCATAGCAACATCTACGGTGTCGCCTACAACAACTTCAATTTCGCCTTTGTCGTTAAAAAATTGAGATAATGGAATAACACCTTCAGACTTAAGACCGGCGTTAACAACAACAAAGTCACTATCAATCTGTACAACTGTGCCTGAAATAATAGAACCAGGACGCATTTGCGTATTAACTAAACTTTCTTCAAATAATTCTGCAAAACTTTCGCTCATTTTGGATATGCCTTTCATGATCAATTAATTTCAATTCATTTCAATAAATTAATCAGGGGTTATGTCATAGCTGCTCTCTGGCGAGGCAAACACTACGAACTGTTAATCAAATGGCTCGGCACACTTGCGGTGTCGAACCGGTTAATTTCTTTTAAAGGATGCTAGAACTTTTTATCACAAACTGCGAGCACCTGCCCGACAACTTGTTCGATACTGAGGTCTGATGTGTCAATTTGTACCGCATCATCCGCTGGTTTGAGTGGTGATGCTGAACGTTGACTGTCTCGCTCATCGCGTTCCGTTATGTCCTTCAAAAGGGCGGCAAGGTTACCATCAATACCCTTTGATTTCAACTGTTTATAACGTCTTTGTGCCCGCTCTTCAGCGCTGGCGGTGAGAAAGATTTTGGCTTTGGCATCCGGAAAAATAGTCGTACCCATATCACGGCCGTCTGCCACCAGGCCAGGATATTGCCGGAAGTCACGTTGGCGCTGGAATAAGGCCTCACGCACTTTGGGCATTGCCGCAACAATCGAAGCCGCATTTCCGGTCGTTTCGGTACGCAATTCAGCACCGATGGCCTCTCCTTCGAGAATAATCTGCAATTCTTGCGAAACACCGCCATCCGACTGGGCTGAATCGACATTAACCAGTTTAAATTCAACATCTAAATGCGCTGCGTAATTGGCAATTTCATCTTCATTATCAAAGGAAAGCTGGTTTTTCTGGGCACCCAAACCGACTAATCGATACAAAGCCCCGCTATCGAGCACGTGCCAACCTAATGTCTTTGCAACATGCTGAACAATCGTACCCTTGCCAGAACCACTTGGGCCATCAATGGTTAAAACCGGCGTCAAATTATCGCCCATAAACATCTTCAAAACGCACGATATCGTCTTCTCCTAAATAAGAACCCGATTGAACCTCGATCATTTCTAATGGTATTGCCCCTTTATTTTCTAAACGGTGCTTGGTACCAATCGGTATATAAGTGGATTGATTTTCTGTCACAATAAACGTTTCATCGCCCCGCGTGACTGACGCGGTGCCGCTGACAACAATCCAGTGTTCTGCACGGTGATGGTGCATTTGCAGAGACAAAATTTCGCCGGGATTAACCGTTATCCGTTTAACCTGGTAACGCTCTCCCATGTCAATACTGTCATAATGTCCCCAGGGACGATAAACACAACGGTGACTCAGGTGTTCATCTCTGTCTTCTGCTTTTATCCATTCAACCACTTGTTTTACATCCTGAACCTGATCACGATGAGAAACTAAAATCGCATCAGCCGTTTCAACCACAACGATATCCTTTAAGCCAACTGCCGCAATTAAACGTTGCTGACTGATTAGCATTGAATCTTCGCTGTTAATGGCAACGACATCACCCTGTGTGACATTACCTTTATTATCTTTATCGCCAATATTCCAAAGCTCAGCCCAGGCACCAACATCAGACCAGCCAGCATCAAGTCGAACTACCGCAGCCTTAGTTTTGGAATCAGAAACCATTTTTTCGGCAACGGCATAATCAATAGAATCAGAAGGACAAGCCGTAAAAGCAGCATCGTCAATACGATAAAAATCGAGCTCCTCTTTACCCGCTGCATACGCTTTTTCACAGGCAGATAAAATGGCCGGCGCATGTTGCGCAATTTGCTCGAGCCAAATAGAACTCTTCATCATAAACATGCCGCTATTCCAAAGAAAATCACCGCTGTCTAAATATTTTTGTGCAGTGACCTCATCCGGCTTTTCAACAAACTGTTCAATAACAAAACTTCCCTCTTTAATAGAAGTACCTTGTTTGATATAGCCGTAACCGGTTTCGGCTTTGGTCGGTACAATGCCAAAGGTGACCAGCATATCTTGTGCTGCTAACGTCGAACCTTCGGTTAAAATTTGCTGGAATGTTTTAGTATCCTGAATAACATGATCAGCAGGCATCACTAATAAAATATCATCATGCCCCGATTCTCTGTTTGCTATAGCTGCTAAAGTTAAAGCTGGGGCCGTATTGCGCCCCACCGGTTCTAATAATAGTGCATCTGCTTTAACATTAATTTCACGTAATTGTTCTGCGACTAAAAAGCGGTGTGCGTCGTTACAGATAACCGTGACGGTATCAGAAATATTTGGGAAATTTTCAAGCCGTGAAATTGTATCCTGTAATAGCGTTTTTTCACCCACCAAAGGCAACAACTGCTTTGGATACAACTGGCGCGACAAAGGCCAAAGACGCGTACCTGAACCGCCTGAAAGAATAACGGGCTTAACGGTTATGCTCATTGTTAATTTAAATCCTTTATCTTTAAGCCTGCACTTTTTGCTAACTCAACAAATCCTGGAAATGAGGTGTTTACATTTGCGCAATCTGTAATAGTAATGGTACCTTTTGCAACTAACGCGGCCATAGCAAATGACATTGCGATACGATGATCGCCATGGCTATCAACCGTGCCCCCTGTAATCTGTCCCGGCTGAATAACAATACCATCTTCTGTTGCTTGTGCATCAATGCCCAAAGTGATTAAACCATCAGCCATCACCTGGATGCGATCACTTTCTTTTACTCTTAATTCTTTTGCGCCAGTTAAAATGGTTTCACCTGTGGCGCAGGTTGCTGCAATAAAAATCGCGGGAAATTCATCAATCGCTAAAGGAACCTGCTCCTCCGGAATTTTAATTCCTTTTAAAGATGAATAACGCACACGAATATCGGCAACGGGTTCACCACCCACTTCACGTTCGTTTTGTATCGAAATATCAGCGCCCATCAGACGTAAAATATTAATCACGCCAATTCGGGTAGGATTAATACCGACATGTTCAAGCGTAATATCTGAACCTTCAGCAATACAAGCACCAACAATAAAAAATGTTGCGGATGATATATCTGAAGGTACATCAATATTCGTGGCCGTTAATGCCCCGCCCCCTTGCAGGCAAATTTTATTGCCCGTGGTCGTCACCTCATAACCCAAACCGCGTAACATACGTTCGGTATGATCACGTGTTGGAGCCGGTTCAGTCACACAGGTTTCACCGTCTGCATACAATCCCGCAAGTAATAAACATGACTTTACCTGTGCACTGGCAACGGGCATATCATAGGAAAAACCTTTTAATTTGCCACCGCCTTTTACATGTAAAGGAGGTGTACCGTCATCATTACTATCGACTTGAGCATTCATTTGTGCCAAAGGCACGGTGACTCGGCGCATTGGACGTGTATTCAAAGAGCTATCACCCACCATGGTGCTGCTAAACGATTGCCCGGATAATAATCCCGAAAGCAAACGAATAGAGGTTCCTGAATTACCCACATCTAACTCTTTTTCCGGTTTTTTTAATCCATGCAAGCCGACACCGTGAATAGTCACGTTACCCTTTGTTGGCCCCTCAATTTCTACACCCATAGCACGAAACGCATTTAAAGTTGCCAGACTATCTTCACCTTCAAGAAATCCCGTAACATGTGTAACACCTTCGGCAAGTGATCCAAGCATGATACTTCGATGAGAAATTGATTTATCTCCCGGAACCCGAAATGTACCGTTTAATTGCCCACCTGCTTCAACTTCAAATTTCAATTTACTATTCCTAAATATATTTAAAACAAACCCTAAAAAATACTTGCCACCAGAAACACAAAGTTCACCAAGGAAAACACGACGAAGTTTGAAGTATGGTATACACAGTGGACGGGAAAGGTTTAAATCCAACACTTCCTATCCCACCGTAGTTTTAACTAATATACCTCGTCAACTTTGTGTCCTTCGTGGCTAATCTTAATTATCGCAAAACTCATCTCGTGCTTTTTTTGCACGAGAGAAAACGTCTTTTAAATAAACACTATCATTTTTTTCAATGGCCTTTGATAGCTGGTGTAAATCATCACTAAATTTTTCAATCATAGCAACCAAGGCATCACCATTGGCTAAACAGATGTCCCGCCACATATCCGGATCACTTGATGCGATTCTGGTAAAATCACGAAAACCACCGGCTGCGAATTCAAAAATCTCCTTTTTGGCATCCATTTTCGCTAAGGTATCCACCAATGAAAAAGCCAGCATATGAGGCAAATGACTTGTTGCCGCCAACACTTCATCATGGTGTTCTATTGTTGTTTCAACAACATCGGCACCACAGGCTTGCCACATAGCTTTAACTTTATAGACCGCATGATCTGAACTGCCTTCAAGTGGCGTAAGAATAATACGCCGGTTTTCATAAAGCTCAGCAAAAGAGGCTTCAACACCACTTTTTTCTGTGCCTGCAATCGGGTGAGCCGGAACAAGTGTTTTCGGTAAAGTCTTAAAAGCGGATTGAGCAGCCTTTACAACACTACCCTTCGCGCTTCCTACATCGGTAATCACCATGTCATCCGTTATCACAGCTGAAATTTTTTCAAATATGACTTGCATCGCACCTAAGGGTACGGCCAGCACAACCATGTCACAGCCCTTTACCGCTAAAGTAATGTCGGTTTCAAAACGATCAATCACACCCAGATTTTTTGCTTTTTCTAAATGAGCAATATCACGACCAGCACCAACAACTTCACCGACGGCATCACTTTTTTTCAGCGCTCGTGCAAGCGAACCACCAATAAGGCCAACACCGATAACACATAGTTTATTGATCACTTGTTGAGTCATTATTTATTCAATACTTTTTTCAATGCGCTAATAAAACGTTCATTTTCATTTTTTGTGCCAATGGTAATACGTAAATACTCTGGCATTTCATAGTTTGCAACCGGGCGCACAATAACCCCCTGATACAATAAATCATCATACACTTTCATCGCATTATTACCGACATTAACACAGATAAAATTACCAACCGAGGGAATATAACTTAAACCCATTGCCTCAAATTCTGACATCAGGTACTTCATACCGTCAGCATTTAGTTGTAATCCGGACTCTAAATATTCGAGATCCGTCACTGCAATTTTTGCTGCTTCTAAGGCTAAACTATTGACATTAAAAGGTTGGCGAACACGATTAAGCGCATCAGCAACCTGCGGATCAGAAATAGAATAACCCACGCGTAGTCCAGCCAGACCGTATGCTTTAGAAAAAGTACGGGTCACGATAAGATTAGGATATTGTTTTGTTAACTCAACACCATTGGGATAGTTTTCTGCCGCCTCATCACTATCTGCAAATTCAAAATAAGCTTCATCTAAAACAACAAGCACATCTTGAGGAACGGATTTTATAAAAGCAGTCAGTTCACTTTCAGCCAACCATGTTCCCGTTGGATTATTTGGGTTGGCGATAAAGATAACCCGTGTTTTATCAGTAATGGCACTTTGCATTGCTTCAAGATCGTGCCCCCAGTTCTTTGCTGGTGTTACAACGGCTTTCGCACCCACAGCCTGGGTCACAATAGGGTAAACAACAAAAGCGTGCTGAGAAAATATCACTTCATGTTCTGGCGTAACAAAAGCGCGCGTTAATATTTCTAAAATATCGTTTGAGCCATTGCCAATAGTAATTTGATTTTCAGCAACCTTATGCTTCTTCGCTAATGCCGCTTTTAAATCAAACGCATTACCATCGGGGTAACGGGAAAGTTCCGCTAATTCATTTTCTATGGCAGACAAAACTTTAGGACTTGGGCCCAATGGGTTTTCATTTGAGGCAAGTTTAATAACATCAGAAACACCATATTCTCGCTTCAGTTCTTCAATCGGTTTACCCGCTTGATAAGGAGATAAAGACTGTACGCCTTTTGTAGCTAGGTTAAATAGATCACAATTAGACACAGATATTCCTACTTTGAGTTAAGAGTGGTTTAGTTATCATGAGATTGCTTCGCTTCGCTCGCAATGACAAAAAAGTCTATAGTACAGCCTTTGGATATGAACCTAGAACCTTCACAACACTTGCAGAGTTTTCCAGTTCATTAATTGCTTTAGCAACATTTTCATCATCTGCATGCCCTTCAATATCGACAAAAAAAACATAATTCCACATACCTTGACGTGAAGGACGAGACTCAATCCGGGTCATTGAAATATCATTTTTCGCAAAGGGTTCTAATATAGAATGTAATGAGCCGGATTTATTGCTTGCAGAAATTAACAGTGATGTTTTATCTACACCGCTGGCAGGCAATACCCGTTCACCGATAATGAGAAAACGCGTGGTATTATCCGGTTCGTCCTCGATATTTCTTGCAATCGTTTTTAAACTATAAATTTCTGCTGCCGTTTCACCGGCAATCGCAACAGCACCCTGTTCTGCAGCCGCAAGTCGTGCGGCTTCAGCGTTGCTGGTGACATCAATTTGTTCTACATTCGTTAAGTTTGTATCTAACCATTTACGACATTGTGCTAAAGACTGACGGTGTGAATACACTTTTTTCACATCTTTAATATCATCAATATTACCCAATAAATTATGATGAATACGCATATCAACTTCACCACAAATATTGAGTGATGAATTCATAAATTCATCCAAAGTATGGTTAACCACACCTTCAATTGAGTTTTCAACCGGCACAACACCGTATGATGACGCTCCTGATTCTACTTCACGAAAAACATCGCCAATGGTTGTCATTGGCAGCGTTTGCACTGAATGACCGAAGTGTTTAAGAGCTGCTGCCTGAGTAAAGGTACCTTCTGGCCCAAGAAAAGCAATTTTCATAACACGTTCTAAGGCAAGACACGCAGACATAATTTCGCGGAATAAGCGTGCCATCTCTTCATTTGATAAAGGCCCCTTATTACGCTCCATGACTTTGCGTAATACCTGCGCCTCACGTTCTGCACGGTAAAAAACCGTATTACCGGCTGCTTGTTTTGCAATAGCCACTTCTTCTGCTATTTGTGCACGCTCACTGATTAACCTCTGGATTTTTTCATCCAGGGCATCAATTTTGTCACGTAATTGTAAAAGTTTGTCTGTCATATATTTTTACCACCCCATCCTAACCTTCCCCTTCAAGGGGAAGGGATCCAGGGTGAGGGAATCTAATCAAATAGCGCGAACGCTTAATACACCTTCAATTTTAGTTAAATCATTAATTAAATCATCGTCTGCAGGCTTATCGATGTCAATAATGGTATACGCAACGTCGCCGCGAGACTTGTTTAACATATCAATAATATTCATTCCTTTGTTCGCCAAAGTAGATGAAATTTGTCCGATCATATCAGGCACATTACTGTTTACTACCGTTATCCGGTGACCCTCTGTACGCGGTAATTTGACCGTAGGAAAATTAACCGAATTTTTGATATTACCATTTTCAAGATAATCTTTAACTTGCTGCGCAACCATAATGGCGCAATTATCTTCCGCTTCAACCGTTGAGGCACCAAGGTGCGGTAAAGTAATAACACGTTCATGATTCTTCAATAAGTTACTGGGGAAATCACAAACATATGAATACACTTTGCCTGACTTAATTGCAGCAGATACGGCTTCATCATCAATGATTCCGTTACGCGCAAAATTAAGAATAATGACGTTATCTTTCATTAATTTTAAACGCTCTGCGTTAATCATATTCGTTGTTGCTTCGATCAAGGGAACATGGAAAGTAATAAAGTCGACCTTAGCAATCATTTCATCAATACTATTGGCTTTCTCAACATCAGATGACAACTGCCAGGCACCTTCAACCGTAATACCGGGATCAAAACCAATCACATTCATACCAAGATCAATCGCGGCATTGGCAACATAACGACCAATCGCACCCAGGCCAACAACACCTAAAGTACGACCGGGTAATTCAAAGCCGCCAAAATTTTTCTTACCCGCTTCGACAGCCTTATTAATGCCCTCATCGCTACCTTCTAAGTTACGAGCAAAATCCCACGCCTGCCCAAGATTACGGCAGCCCATTAACATACCGGCAACAACCAGTTCTTTTACCGCATTGGCATTAGCACCCGGCGCATTAAATACCACCACGCCTTTTGCTGACATCTTATCAACCGGAATATTATTTACGCCGGCACCGGCACGCCCTACGGCTTTTAAACTGTCAGGGATATCCATATCATGCATTTTAAAAGAACGTAATAAAATCGCATCAGGATGTTGAATCTCAGATGCAACTTCATAATTATCACGCGGTAGTTTTTCTAAACCGGCTACGGAAATATTATTTAAAGTTAGTATTTTATTCATTATTGTTATTTTCCCAAGTTAAAAATTTAACGCAGAGTTCGCAGAGACGCAGAGTTCGCTAAGTTATTATTTCTTTGCGCCCTCTGCGTCTCTGCACCCTTTGCGTTAACTATTAGCTATATTTATTAGAAAAATCACCCATAAATTTTACCAGCGCATCAACACCCGCTTCAGGCATTGCATTGTAAATACTGGCACGCATCCCCCCCACTGAGCGGTGGCCTTTTAACGTTACCAGATTTTGCTTTGCGGCTTCTTCAAGAAA